>ERZ869929.643-NODE-643-length-17827-cov-4.065778_pt1 | contig 17827 bp, 26 predicted proteins | sample MGYA00579312_ERZ869929 | MGnify/ENA primary metagenome ERZ869929 (study PRJEB32216, sample SAMN09231818) | wastewater metagenome | place: USA: Maryland | collected 2016-08-09 | study: EMG produced TPA metagenomics assembly of the PRJNA472060 data set (Reclaimed... | reverse complement strand
TTGTCCTTCATCAACGAAATCCGCGCAATAGTCTTTTCGTAGGAAGCCTGAGCTGCTTCAATAACAGCCTCAAGAGCTTCTTTAGCCGCGCCCTGCTGCGCGTCGATAGAGCACACATAGGCGCGTTCTTCTTCAGTAAGAGCGAAAGTATTGACGTTGTCCGCAGTCGTGTTGAGCGGCTGCGTGAACATGTCTTTAATGTGGGGAGGTGTTCCGAAATTCATTTTAATTGTTGAGCCAGGGTGTTTTCTTGGTGTCGATTTTAAAGGTCGGATTGACTTTTGTAGAACTAAAATTTTTAGTAGTTATAAATTCATTACCCACCTCTTGCAGACCTTTTGTTAAGTTGCTGTAGTCACCTTCCGCAATGAGCCTTTTGATGCGGGCTGCTTGAGGAAGCATAGACAACTGCCCTTTTGCATTTTGCACATCAAGTACTGAGAGAAGCTTAATAGCAGCGCACATAGTGCAGTGCATGGTATCTTCGCTCAGGCTATCAAGAGTCTTCTTAGACACGTTGTTAGATACATAATCTTTAGGAGGCATCACGCACGTAGTCCCACAGGAAATACATGAAGAGAATTCACCACCCAAAATTATGTCCTTAATTTTATACAGATGCTCCTCTTTAGTTTTAGGGTCAATAATCATTTCTTCGAAATGAGCCAAAGAGGGCAGAGATACAAGCGCTGAGCCCACATTAAAATCATAATCTACTTTATGCATATGCCAGAACAGGCTGGCGTCAGTATCCTTCAGCAGGCCGGGGAAGAAGGTGAGGAAATCGAATGTCGCAGAGCGCCGCATATAGTAATGCAGCTGCGTGATAAAAATATCAGGCTTGTCTTGCGTTTTAATAAAGAAATCTTTCAGCTGATCGTAGGCGTCAGCCACGCTATTGAATACCTTGATCTTGCCTTCATGCAGTAGCACATCCAGTTTTCTTTTCTTTCGGTTGAACTGGATGGCCACATGCTCAGTCTTTTTGTGTGCCATGTTTTGGAGTAAAGTTGTATATAGATGTTAATTGCCCTGCTATTCTTTTAGCCACACTACCTGACAGCTCAGGCGTGATAGCACCATGCGCTTTAGCGGCTGATTTTACACAGCCGCTAATTACTCTCCTAAGCTTAACTACTTCAGCAGAGCGCACGCTTCAGTGACTCCAACGTATTTAGACTGCCTTATAGCTTGCTCCATAGACTCCTGCGCCACACTCCACCCGGTGATAGCTTTACCACACTTGTATTCAATAAAAGTGTAGCCAAAGCAATGCGAGAATGTGATGAGCCCGCTAACATCAGTTTTAATACTGTTGTAGTCGCGCCCAACCAAAGGCGCAGGGACATCCTCATTGATACGAATGAGCACGCCCAGCTTATTAAACAAGCTGCGCATAATCTTCTTGTCCTCTTCCGAGATCGCCAGATCCCAAAGAGTTTTGTCAAACCTGGCAGCTGTGATCTTAGCCTTTTTATTAAGCGCACGCACAGCATCAGATGCTTCCATGTTGCGATTATTAAAAATATAAGCCACAAGCTGCAAAGATTCTTCACTGGCATTCATGGCTTCACTGGCGTGCCGCAGAATGTCCCTGTCTTCAGTTCTTTCATAACTAACAAAAACTTTATCTATCTCCTTCAACTTAGCCATAGTCGAAGGAGCGTCAATCATACTTATTACTTCCATAGCGCCCTGTGTAATAGAGCGGCATTCGCTCATTATTTCTAAGAGCGTGCTGTGCTGTTGATGATTTAATTTCATCAGATATAGGTAGCCGCCTGGCTACAATTGTATATAACACAGGCGGCTACCATATAGCATTTACTTCGAAGCCACTGCCCTAACGCTAGCAACCTTCCCGGGAGCTAGGTTCAGCTGGCCTAAATAAGCCGCGATAGGAAGCTCCCGTCTGATGAGTTCTTTGTATCTAGGCACATTACCTTTAGGCATCTTATCCGGCGCATTTTCTGAATGCAGCGTAGTAGCCATTATCTGCAGATTCTTTAGCACAATGCACGAGGGCATAGTTGTTTCTATCTCCGCTTTATCAATGTAAGCAGCACCTACTTTAATAAGCTCCTTCTTAAAATTAATAGCTTTCTTATCCGCCGAAGGATTCAGCGTTTTGTTGAAGCTATCAATCTGCTCACTCACGGCTTGCGCCCATTCTCCCATGTCAGCATCAGCGGGCTTCAGCTTAAACATGAACTTCTCTGTCTCCTTATTAAGGATCTCAAGGCTCTGTTTAACCAGGTCCTGATACCCATTTTCAGGTAGTATTTTAACCACGTAGTCTTTGACGACATTATCCGAGGTTACGTATTTTTCAATCAGCAGCAATTGCTCTGTGGCAGCTGCTTTATTCACTTGTTCTAGTATTTCGTTGGTATCCATAATTTTTTAGTAATTGATATGTAAAGAAAAAGGCTATTGTCTGTTTTATCAGACAATAGCCTTATTATCGTCCGGTTAATCGGACACTAAGTTATTCCGCAGCAGGGGCCAGCACGAAGACCTGTGCCAGGACTTTGTTACCTTCAGTCTTCTTGTGACGAAGATCAAAGCCGTGTTTCTCGGCATGGTTCTTAACAGTGTTAACCTCAATGGCGTCAATCTCGAAGGCATCACCATGCGAGAGCTGGGTAAAAAACTCATCCCACAAGCTCTTACGAGGCTTAGTGCGATTACGCTTAATGTTCGGCTCAAGCGATTCAAGACCTTTGATGATTTCAGGCAGTACTTTTCTTTTCATGGCAGTTTGGTATGTTAGGTTTGGTTACTTATCCGATTCAGCTCAAAGCTTCATCTGAATTTTATATAGCTAGATTCACTTTTTGAGCAAGAGGAAAAAAATAAAATTTTCAATCCGCTGCTTCAACTAAGGTAATATCTTCAGGCTCAAAGAATTTATGCTTACTCAGATCCATGGCGTAGTATTCGTTACCCACAACAACAACTTCATTTCTGACAGTGCTATCTTTCAGGTAGAAGTTAACTAAACGCGCAGCATTCTTACTGCTGTTCTGCGGAAAGTTCTGTATGGACTCAACGATAGACCTGGGCAATTGAAAATATTGCATATTACTTTTTAAAGCCTTTTATAAGATGCACAACAGGAAACTTAAAGGAAACATTAGCAACTCCATTCTTGGACTTGATCTTGATGTCTTTAAATTCCATGCCTTTACTAAACGCATCCTGCATAGCCTCAACTAGGCGGATGCCAATCTCCTGTCTCTTATCCGGGTCCTTGAGATCGAGAGACAGCTGCGCCATGGTAAAATCCACAGCATTCAGCTGATCAAAAATTTTGTCAATCTCAGGAACTTTAGTTGTCGTGTCAGGGGTAGTTTCTTCGCTCATATTGGTTACTTGATATATAAAGAAATAGCACGCGAGGTGCTATTCTGATGGTCCCCGAAGTCGGACTCGAACCGACAAGACCGTTTCCAGTCAGCGGATTTTAAGTCCGCTGTGTTTACCATTTCACCATCCGGGGTTTCATCAACTCATTGTACTTTAACAAACTGACTAATCTTTACCTTGATAACAAAGGACATCAAGTCTGCAGGAAGCTCCCGCTCATCGATATCCTTTACCTTACGGTAAATGTCAGTCAGATACTTTTCTTTATCGAGACTCCGCTCATATGCAACAGCATATTCACGTATAGCCTCGAAATCTTTTTGCTGCGTCCTATCTTTAGCATGCGCGAAGTACAGCGCAATTGCAGCAATGGCAGTGGGCAATCCAGAAATTAGAAAACCCAGAGCTCGGAAATGAACAAAATCATTGTTTGGCATACTGATGAAATACTTCCCTTCGTTACACAGCGGCCTTGTTCCAGTTTTATCGGAGAGAAGAGCTTGTTGTCATTGTTGTTTTTCATCTACACTCCTAATGGGAAATTAGTGTAGATTATTTCATAATACACAGAAAAGACCTACCCACGAAAAGCGCTTCTGCTACGCGTTTGTCTTTATAATTTTTATATAAGATGTGGTTTTCCTGGTCTTGTATTATGAAAACCATAGCAGCGTTTGCCTGAACGCTTTAATCGCTTCTCTGCGCCTCCGCGAGGAGTACTCCACGATTGCTATGGGCATGTTTGTCGCACCTTACAGTGTAGGATGTGACGTGGAACCTTGGCTGCGGGCCCATACGGAACCCAGATTCCTTCTCCCGATTTACGCATACTATCGCTACTCCCCTTCAATACGGGCAAAGGGTTGAGGGCTTGCGTTCCTGCTCTGAGAGCAGAAATTGGCGGGCATGGCAGGAGTTGAACCTACACCTCAGTAATACCGGCCTTGCGGCCTTGTGCCTTTGCTACCGTTACACTACATGCCCGAAAGGATTGTCTTGGCTAGGCTGAGGCTGACGAATTATCAGATCGTTCCTCACCAGCTTTCGTGTTTAGGACTGTCCTCTTACACGCAAGACAAATTGGTCGGCCCAGAGGGATTCGAACCCCCAACCAAGCGATTATGAGTCGCCTGCTCTGACCTTTGAGCTATGGGCCGGAAAATTAAATGAGAGTACAGCTTCATCTCCACCGACGAGGTTCTATTAGATACTACCTAGCTTTGCAATCTTCCTTTCGGATAGTCTTCCCAGCATCGGGTTCTCGCTGTATTTTATTGTGGTGAACTCTCAAGTGTTTGTGTGGCGCTACTGGTTACGGCTCTGTTTTCGCACTTCTCCACGGCTTAAAGTGTGGACGCACACAAAATTGGTAGGGATAGCAGGATTTGAACCTACGACATGCACCTTATCAAGATGCCGCTCTACCGCTGAGCTATATCCCCTTAATTGATGAAATGAGGTCTTCTAGGAAACTCTGTGTTTGCTGGAAGGTCCAAGAAATCGGTACTTCATAGACCGTACCTTTGACCTTACCCGCGCAAACTACAACTCCATTTTCAAGCAGCCAAACTTTCATGGCACCCTCATTAACGAATGTTCCTGCAGGCTTACCGAACATACTTATGAAAAGTTTTCGGTTGTCCTTAAATAATAAATGCACATCCTGCAAGCTAAGGCTAGTACGTGAATACAACCAAGACAACACAGTACCTTGCTTAGGATCGCTGATATTCAGTAAATTTGTCTTTGTCTCGCTTAGCTCTTCTAAAGCATCACGAAAAGACTGCCGCTTGGCCCTTTTCAGAGGAACTGCTTTCATTGTTGAAATTGGTTGGGTAAGCCGGATTCGAACCGACGACTTCTTGCTCCCAAAGCAAGCGCTCTACCAGGCTGAGCTATTACCCAGAAAATTAAAAGATGTCAAAGAAAGTGGCACACCCGGTAGGATTCGAACCTACGACATCCGGATTAGAAATCCGGTGCTACTGTCCACTGAGCTACGGGTGCAAAAGGATTTCCGTGTATACGTAAACAGTAGATCAAGCGCAAGATCTTTCTGCGTAAATAAACACGGGCGCTATTCCAATAGCGCACAGGCCAAACGAAAGCCTGCAAACTTGTCATAACCGCACATACCCAGTATACTACTGTATGACCCCACACGGAAAGATCAGGGCTCGTCGTATCTTTAGAAAGTACAACACAGTAATAAAAGCTGGAGGGGCATGCACTATGTGCGGCTATGATAAAAATCTATCAGCGCTTGTATTTCACCATACAGATGAAAAAAGCATGTCAATGAGCGGGCAAAGCATGGCTTCTGTCTCGCTTAAGCAAGTACAGGATGAAATTGAAAAATGCATTTTGCTATGCCACAACTGTCATAACGAGCTTCACAATCCTACGCTTACTTTAAAGAACATTTCTAAAGCAGTCAGCGCAGTTAATAGTAAGCTGATGAATTTATCTGAAGCTTGCCAGTACTTCGTCAGTCCCCGGGATAACGAGGACTGACGAAGCTGGGTATAACTAGACCAGGCGGTTCACGGTGCAGCCGTAGCTGCCTCCACGACGAAGTGCGGAGAACCAGGCGTTGTTCTTCCGCTGCGCTTCCTCGATGGGGATTTCCCTCGAACGGCTTTTGTCCTTGCGGCGGCGAAGGACGGTAGTGAAGCCGTTCTTGCGGGCCTCATACAGGTTCTGTTCCTGACGACGCCATGCGTCTAGTTGCATTGCCTTGCTCATAGCTAGTGTGTAGTTTCCGCGCCATCCTCCGTGCGAGCCGTACACGAAAGATGGCGCGGGATGGGGTGGGGTTTGACCGGCTCACAAAGCCCCCGGCGGGAATACCGCCAAGGGTCTGCCAAGAGGACCAATCAAAGTCCTCTTGTTATGTCGATGAGACAGCGATGCTATCTCATTAACAAATTCTTGCTCACCTACCCGCAGGAGCTGACGCTCCATCAAGTAGGTTCTCGCTGCTGCCACACCACGAGAGCGCTCGTAGTGTTTTGGCGACTGTTTTACCGAATAGACATGTTGTGCCATACAAATTTATATAACACAATAAAGTGTGTTATTGCGCAGATTTAAATCTGTCAATAACACCCATAACATCAGCAGGCCTTTTAACCTGCTGTATTACAACTTCGTACTTGTACATGAACATCTTATTCTTCAATTTGAAGATGTCCGTAAGATGGCCCTTGGAATCAATAACTACAGCATCTGCAGGAAGCTGATTAGGTTCCAATTCCTTCTGTCGGGTAATAAGGAAATCGGAAACGTAATTGATCTCCCTGATAGCTTTACCCTCCGCGTTCTTAAACTTTGGCTGTAAAAGAAATTCTACCTGCCGATGTATTACGACATCAGCAGGTAGATGCGTTTTCAAAAGCTTGTAAGTTTCAAGCTCCCACTTCGAATCAAACAGAATGCCATTAAAGGTCCTGTCCTCTTTAGCAGAGACTTTGTATCTACCTGTTTTGAAGGGAAACTTGGAACGCATATGTTACTTACTCTCGACGGCTACAGACTTAGCCGCATCAATAGGATGCGACATAGCTGCGTCAATAGCATCGTCATCATCATTCAGCTCATCAATGATTTCAGGGGCATCATGCTTAGTTCTGGTAGGATGTAAATCATTAACTTCTTTTTCTTCATTAGAAGAAATACTGTCCTCCCCAGTAATGTCATCGTTCTCTTCCATATCCTCCATGAAATGTCCATCACCCTCAGGAGCCTGTTGCTTCATACCATTGATAATATCAAGGATAGTAGCAATGTCTATATGCTGGCTGGCTGACTTAGTATCGGAAGAGTCTGCAATCATATCTTCCACACCAACAAGAACTTCAGCCCGATTCATCTTACCAAGTACCGAAGCTATTTTTACAAGGGTAACTTTGTTATGCTCTGAAAGAAGGTCAGCTTGCTTAGTAAACCTAGGTGCCATGTCATTATACTCAGCTGCGGCAAGAAGAGAAATGACCGGGTTAAGTGCAGCGCTCTTAACGCATGCGCCAATGGCCAGCTGACGACTAACTAAATCAATCTCACGGTCTCCTGCGCCTTTCACAAGATTAATAGCTGTGTCAAAGCCGTACTCTAAGAGGTTAGTAGTAAACTCTTCTCTACGCCCCTGAGCAACAGCATGTACGATATCTTTTAATTCTGAATTAGAAGCCGACTTACTATTCATAGCCAAGCCTACAATTAGCTCTAATCCATCATGGAATTCATCTTCCGTAACATGGCTCATCTTTTCTTGCTCAGGCAATACTTCTTCATCTTCTTCCTTTTCTTTAGGCCTACGCAGCACTACTTTTTTAGGCCCAAGGTCTGCCGTAGGCTTCACTCTTGGAAACGTTTTATTCAGCGCCATGTTAGTCAATGCACCGCCAGCCAAAGCGCTTAACAGCGCGAAAGAAACGGGGACAGAAGTCAAGAATTCACCTATGCCCATGGGTCTGTTAGCCTCCCCAACGGCAGCCTGTTTAGCTTCTTCTTCAGCGTTACCAAGGAAAGTTTGCTGCGCTTCGTCAAGCTGTTCTTGCAGCTGTTTCTGCTTCATGTTCTGATACAACTTTCTAATCAGCGCATAAGTACCAAGCGTAGAAAGCACGCCACCTGTCATCGCTAGACCGCCAGCCTGCAGGTTACCAAAGCTGAAATCTTTTTCATCATTAGCTGTCTTCTGCGGCATGTTAATATACAGAGTATCATCATCCTTGCTAGAGTCCTCTGCGGCAGTTTCGTCTTTCAGAGTCTTGAGGTAATTAAGGAGAGAAGTAGCCAAGGCAGCCGAACCACCAAGCGCAGCACCACCAATTAAATAGTTTTTGATAAGCTGTCTGCTTCTTTCGTTTAAAGCTATTTTTTGCATAATTAAGATGTAGTTAAAACAGTCTTATACTCTACACGATAATACTCTAAAAGCACATACCATTTTCCTTCATGGAAATTTTCTTTCTTGTTAGCTAGTACTATCGCAGGAGCAGACTGGGGATTTTGTTTCTTTAGCATCGTGTTGAGCTTATCTAGCTCTGCCGTATTGATAATATCGAATATGGCTACTTCAGGCCCTACTAACCTACACAGGTCCGGGTACTTGGTGTACTGATCGTCAAATGTAGGCGTGTCGCCCCATACATATTTACCTGCAGATTTGCTATCCTCTTTTTCAGGAGCTTCTTCTTGCTCCTCTTTAACAGCTTCCTCTAAATTACTAGCGAAAGCTTTAATGGTTCTATCCAGCTGATGTGTCGGCATTAAATCCGCAGCAGCGTCAACATTAAAATCAGATAAGGCTACCCCGGTACCAGGGTCCATCATTCTTTGCAACTCAGCATCACTTAACATAGGTTTTAAAATAAAGAATTTTCTACAACTTCTTTGACGTCAGAAGATGAAGCGCCTGGATTCTGCTGCAACTGATTTTTTATCTCATCAGACAGCTTGTTGTAGTAATTAATTTTGGCCTTAATTACCTCTGCCTTGTCTTCATCCTCATTTGAATGTCTGTTAAGCAGCCAGTAAAGACCACCAAGTAAGCTACCACCTAGTACACCCGCACCAGCTGTAGCTTTAACTACCTCAGGCGTAGTAGAGCCTACCATGTTGACAAGATTAGGTAGAAAATTTCTAGCCTCTTTGACAATAGCTTCATGCTTGATCTCTCTGTCTGCGGCGTTCTTTTCCAATGCTAGTTTACCCATGGCCATAAGAGCGGCATCCGAGAAAATATCAAACTCCTTGAACCAAGTGGACGCTTTAGTCAGCCCTGCATATACATGATACAGCGGTTCATCCTTGCGCCCGGCTTCATCAAATACATCCGCTGCAATTTTGCATACCATCTGCTGCAGCGTTCCATAGTTAGGATTAGAAGTGTCAGACAGACCTTGATTGAAACCATCAATAAGAGCCAGGTCAGCCGCGCTCTTGTTAAAGGTAAAAGCAGCTAATTTAACACCTAAATTATAAAATTGTTTTTCGTTCATAATGACATTGAAGAGTATATAGCAGAAGTATTAATAGGCAATTCACTTTCAGGCGGAGGATTAAAAAGAGGCTGCCCTATAAAATTAGTTTTAGCCTTAGTGCCAAATACCGCCTTAGAAACTACGCTACCGAATATAGCGCCAAGCACCGTACCTATTAATCCTCTATTCATTAAGTACTTAGCTACTAGACCGCCAACAGCAGCACCAGCTACTCCGGCAATTAAATTAGCAAGTGTGTCTTGATCATTTGAGCTAAGCTTACTGACGCCTGCAATGAGCTGACTCCTTTCAGTGAAGGATAGACCAGGAGCGTTTTGCAGAGCATTAACGATTTCGCTCTGACTACCAAATGCCTGCTTAATAACTGAAGCCTGCTTATATGCAGGGTAATGTAATCCTGGGGCCTTGGCGTATGGCTTGTATTTACGGAGATAACCACTGTAGGCCGCTAGAGGAGCGGTAGCCAGCGCTCCCAGCAAAGCATTCCTGCCCATATTTTCGGTCAGTCCACTACCAGATAACAGATTAAGCAATCCAGTTCCTAATACACCTAACGCTGCTCCGGGTACTGCGCCCGCTAAACCAGCTGTTAAAGGTCCCTTATTTAAAATTTGAGATACAGGAGGATAACTCTTATCAAACATATTTCTCACACCCCTACCCATAATAAAACCTAGATCTCTAGAATCTTCATAAGGGTGGTGGTAAGCATGCAGCGCAGAGTACGCAGGATACTTTCTCTGAAAGCTCTTGTTCTTAGTAGACAGATATTCAGCAGGAGTAAGACTGATTCGCTTAGTAGGATCTAAAGACAGAGGATCCTGCATATCAACATCAGCCCCCATGGCTCCTGCTAATGTGCTCTCTAAAAAATCTTTTTGATTTGGGTTCAGATTAAAATTAGGCATATTATAATTATTCGTTTCGGTACTTGCCTAGTATGAGCGCGCCGTAGCCAGTACCAGAAACTATTTGCTTATTATTATAACCCAAGTCAATAGGCTGGTCAAAAGGCGAAGGGATTAACCTGTTGGTATAATCCTGATTGACGCTGTCCCCAGGAATACCTTTAACTGTATCCCATTTCTTTACCTGCGCCGGTTTTCCTTTCTGAATGTTCATGCTGCTGTGGCGCACAGGCATATGGTCTGCCCTTTTAATTAAGAGTAAACTGAGGGCCAATTTAACAGAAGCGTCCATGCCGTGAGTTTAACACAGCATGGACGCTAATACAAATAAAAACTATATTAGAACTCTTTACCGTGGAGCCTTTCTCTGGTCTTATTAAAATCCATTTTAGCCTGCATAGCTTCAAACACTTTCCAGTTACGCCCATGCGCTAAATCACAGATCCTGATGATAGCATCAGCAAGCTCCGTCTCTACACCTGAAAATTCAGGCACTTTATCGTCGGGCGGATTACCATGACGCAAAGCCTCCAAAGCCTCAGAAAGTTCAGAGTGAATAAGGGCAATAGCCTCACCATCATTTCTAGGATTGTCCCAAAATCCTTTATCTTTTGCGTTATTGTGAATTTCCGCTGCTACCTTATTAATCGATTCGAGCCAAGTCATGTTCTTATTGTTGTGGTTGAGATAATTGCTGAACTCCTGCACTTGCCGCCTGGGATCTCATTTCTTCCATCTTCTGCTTCACCATAGCGTGAAGGTTAGGATTGGAACTCTTGATTTGCGCCATTTGTTTCTGGCGTTCCCCGATAGGCATTTGAAGAAGCTGCGTAGCCTTTTGCTCCGCCTGCTGCTGGATGTCAAGAGGATTCATACCTCCTTCACCTTCCTGGCCTGCAGGAGACGAACCCGCACCACCACCGCCAGCACCACCTTGCTGCTGTTGCTGCGCGGCGAGAATAGCGTCCATAGAACCAAGACTTTGTTCTCGTTCGAAGTCTTGCTGAATCTTGAGCTTGTCCTTCTGAATCTGAATGTCTTCCTGCGCACGCTGCTTTGCGGCTTCCACAGGATCTTTGATACCAAAAGGCTGGAAAGCAACAGAGCCAGGAATCTGGCCACCAGCGTAAAGCTGCATGTACACATTCTGCTTTTCAAGGTTGTCAGCAAGTCTAGGAAGCTGAAGTTCAACGTCCATGCTGGCTTGACCAATGTAGTCCAGAATTCTTTTAGTCACCCATTTAAGGATCTTGTCGAAACCATGGTGAATAAAGTGGAATGAATTCTCAAAAAGACGAACAGCTGTAGGGATCTGCTGCACCTGAAGGGATCCCTTAAACAATTCAGCCGGGTAGCCCATTGCATCGAGGAGCGCGTTGTTGTGATACTCCACCAGCTCTTTGGGAGCCAGACTTTTACCTTGAGCTCCAAACTCCTGGTAGGTCACAGGGAAAGGAAGCGCATGCATAGCAAAAGGATCGAGGCGGCGGCGCTTGATGATCTCTTTGATTTCATTACCCCACTTACTAAGCAGGATGTAATTCATCGGGTCGTTAGCCTGCGCGTTCGGCACAGGAGTGAACAAGCGGAAAGGAAGCATGTAGTCCAGGCCAACAACTTCGTCAATTTTACGAAGTACCTGCAGCTGGTGAATATGCCTGTAGTTAGCAATTGTCTCAGGCATACCCCATCCGAAGTTAGATACCCCGGAAATAGTAGGAGCCTTAAAGTGGAACACCTGTCCTTCATTAAACAGGAAATCTTGTTCCATGGCAATGGCCTTCAGCATGCTCATTGGCGTTTCATTAACCTGATACATAATGCTGTTACGAATAAGCGTAACAAACTCAGGCTCAAACCTATACAGCACCTGCGTCTTACCGCTAAGGAACGAATGCTGCAGCACGATCTGACGAGGATCGATCTTCCTTAGCTTGATCCTGTCCTTATCTCTAGAAGGTCTGTCAATGAAGTCCAGCTTTACACGGGTGCGCTTCTCTTTTGGACGGTCAAACGTCTTAGGATCAGGCACGTCATACTTCATGGTCTTATAGTCGTACTTCACATCATTACCAAACATGGGTAATGCGTATTCTCTATATTTACCATCCCTATGATCAACAAGAACACGGTCAAAGGGGAAATGGAGACGTAGGAAAGCATTTCCATAGCAGTTGGAAGTAATAATACCATTGTCAATCACAAAAGAATGTGTTTCCTTTTCCTCACAGCAAAACACTTCTTCTACCCTGTCTGTCATTTTAACAGATTTAATAGAAATATATTCACCGTACTTAGCTGAAGTGGACTTACATTTATTAAACTTACCTATGTGCGACTCAACAATGAAATCATCTTCATGCATGAAGCGCTTCAACAAAGGCATGAAGTGAATAGTACTATCATACTCACAGTCACGCCCAAGGCTGCGCCCAAGATTAGTTGTTCTGCGCTTCGCCCGGATAGGCCCTGCGCACATACCTATTCTGGGCAACTGCGCTTCAATGGCTTCCAGCGTACTGCGCTTGATCTGAGTAAGCATGGCACAACCATATGTGTCTACAGTACCAACGGCAGCCAGGAATCCACTAACAAAACCATACCAGTAACTAGCACTTTTATCCGCAGCAGGAAGCTCCTTGTAAGAAATAGGAAAACCATAAATCATTACAGCGTCTGCTCTATCTGAACGAGGTCGTGGCGGATTTCCACGCCCGTCAAAATAAGGGCGTAGGGCCTCATCTTTAGCACCATAGAACATGGCTGTTGCGCGATTGCCAGCGCGATTGCCATCACCAAAAATAAAGCCATGCCGAACACCTTCACGGTATTCTTCATTCTTTTCAGGCCGTGGAGCAACTGTTCTTTTAATACGATGCCTACGTTTAAGCTGCGACGTTGTAACAGTCACCTCTTTATCAGAACAGTTCTTTACATACCATTTATGCTCAGGCGTAGCATAAACTTTTCTACCATCGCTGAATTCAACTTCCATCAAGGGCTGAGTGCCATAAGACTTAAAATCGGCAGGGCGATATACACCGTCTTTAGACAGCACGTTTACACGCTTGCCGGTTAGAGTCTTAATAGCTACAGCGCCATCCTGAGTGACAACTTTTGTGTCACCCTGGAAGCATGCCCACTCCTGCCCAACCTCGAGCAGCATACCCATGAGATCTAACTTATGGATAAGATAATCCTTGAGCTCGTCCTTCTCCTTCTGGTCGCCAGTCTTACCTACGAAATCGATATCAGTTACAAAATGGCTGATAACGCGAATTGATGCGCGGCGATAAAGAGGATTAAGATAGTATAGATAAAGACAGAAGTCTAAAGCAGACTGCAGCTCAGTAGGAATAGACGTGCTACTTGGCAGCAAAAATGGGTCTTCAAAAATACGGCGTTTGCCGGTCCATACAGCAATCGCGTCATTGTCTCCGGGATAATTGGTCATGGGAATTAGTCTAAGTTACTGCCTTCATTCAAGATATCACCTATTTCTTTAAGTGACGCTGATTTATTTTGTTCTGCTTCGCACTCTCCTTTGCTTTGATCACAGTTGCAAAGCTTGCCTGTAATAGGACAGGGAGTCTTGTCTTTCTTAACTACACCTTCTTTTATCATAAATTAGTTTTCTGAGATTCTTAAAAAAGATACAAACGTGAATGGTATCTTAGGGAAGGTAAAAAATCCTCCGGCGTACACCACGTTAAACTCATTTCCTCGATAAGCAATTTTTAACTCTGTATTAATATTAGGCTCAAACTGAATAGAATCCTTCTTTATAATAACAGCCACGCCATAATCATTGATACTGACATTGATAGCTTTGAATCCAATCTTACCAAAGGAACCAATAATCTTCACCTCCTCCTTAGCGGGCGCAGATTCCAGATAGCGAGTTATAGCGTGCAGAGGATCAATGAATTCTGTCTTACCCACATGAGCAGATGCTGCCTCAGGTTGCTCCTCTGCGTAATCCACAGCTACATCCTCTTCTAAACTTTCTGCAGTATACTCATACGGCTCGGCTATTTCATCCGGGTCTTGGGGTACATCGATAGCCTGAGCTATAGGCGTGACGTTGGAAGCAACAAGAGCAGTAGATTTGGCGTTGCCTTTATTCATTAACTGCGCCTTGAAATTCTTTATCTGCGCTGTACTCTCCGGAGTTCTATCAAGTCCTATGTCTGGCGGGTTAACTGTGTTACTCATGATATGTTAATTGCGGAAGTTGCTTAGCATTCTGGTCGAACTTATCAATACTTTTTTTACTAAGTTTGACTTTGTTCCGTTTATTGGACAGCTGCAGCTTAATTGCAGCCACAGTGTGCACATCAAACTCACCCTCCATTATAGGCAGCATAAGCGTGCCCTTGATCTTACTAAAAGTAAACTGGATACACTTGGGACCCCCTATCAAGTCAATCAGGTATTGATCCATGTCGCCTATACCGCACGTTATCCTATTAGTCTCAAACTCATTTTGATTATTACTGATCTGCAGCTTCATAACCAAATTCTTAGGTACGAGGGATTCGTAAAGAAACAGCGTTGCCTTCCTAACTAGCTGCGCAGCATGATGCAGCTGCCCCATACTAACATAAGCAGCGTACAGATCCTTGAACTCTTGAAATACATTTTTAAAGTCGGAGAACTTATTCTTATAGTTAAAGACACCATTGATGTAATGTATGTCTAAATTAAGGTCTGCTATTGTTTTCCTAAAGGTGTCTAGTCTAACCCTCTTTACTTGCCCGGAAACTAAGCGACACCAGCTAGACCTGCAGGAAAAGTTAAGTATGTCTTTAAGATCTTCCTGCTTTTTACCATTACTTTTTGCCCAAGCAAGAACACATCTAATCCACCTTTTTGTTTGCTGAGGAGTTGCGAATTTTGCTTTTTCTCTCATAGACTTTAACTACGTTTTTCTTAGCTTTGGCCTTTGGTGCCTTATAACTAGGTACATCAGCACCTTGATGGTCCACATGCCTATAGTCACACTTCCATAGTATACCAGCTAAAGTTTCACTAATATTCACTACCTTTTCTTCTGTCCAGTCCGGGACTACCTCGTGCAAAGCTTCGTGAATTATTATAAGCAACCTTTGAAAACCCTTCAGGCGCTCGTCTATGTGGATAATCGCGGATGTATTAGTCTCAGGCTCCCACATACCTAAGGACTGCCTACGCCCTAACTTCTTCTCTACTATCTTTATTTTACGCTTGTTTTTGCTTTGCATAAAAATACTCCGTGGCGCGTAATGTACCACGGAGTATTTAAACTAGCAAGAATTAGCGTTTAGGCTTTGAGACCGTCCAGAATGCTCTGGCGGAGGCCCATGTATTTGTCTTCTCTTTTCTTGTCCTGATCTACGTAACGGCTGAATTTTTCGGAAGTGGTTTTTTCATCATGCATCGCACTAGTGTGACGAATGAATCCTTCGTATTTAGCCTGACGGATCTGAGCAGCGGTATCTTGTGTGTTAGCCATAGTATTAGATTAATAACCTTTGTTTGTAATTGCGTCAAGTAATCTACCAAAATATCCTTGATCTTTTTGCTGCTGCTGTTGCTGTATAAAAGCTTGCAAAGCTGCATCACGGCTTTTGCCTTGCTGAATTTTGTTACCTACGGCACCGACAGCTAAGCCTGCAGGTAAACCTGTAGCTACACCTTTAACAGCGCTGTCTCCAAGCATTTTACCTCGGTTGAAATTCAGCATATTATTACCTTCCAAACCAGCAGAAGAAGTCAGAGATCGCAGACCCTTAGGTTGCACCTTACCCCGCGTTAAAAACTTCAGGATGTCCGACATACCCGTACCTGCGCCCTGTATAGCGCCCTTGCCTAGATTTTTAGCCGCCTGTAAAAATGCTTGTTTAACGAGAATGTTACTAGCTATTAACTTTTCTGTGTTATTCATATGTTTATATTAAAATTTACCGTATCCGTTGTTTTTGTTGTAAACCATTGATGCTGTAAGCTTCTGACCTTTAAACTTGTTCTGCAGGCGTTTGAGGTATTCCATTTTAGCCCTGTCTACCTTACTGTTAGCGTCATAAGGGGAACCCATAAAACGAGAGAACATATCATTAACATTAGGACCAGCCGCCGCAGGTGCTGCAGGTGGCTGATTTCCAAAATGCTTAGCTAAGTCATTCTTGAAGCTGCTCTGCAAATTACCTACATCTGCTTGGTTGAGACGAATCCTGGGAGGCAGGTTGTATATACCAGTCTGCCGTGGCGCAGGAGCTGCAGCTTGTGGGGCGGCCAGCATATCTTGCATAGGCACAGCACGGGCAGCTATTTCAGGCCCTGCTTGTGTCAAGCGACCACCAGGACTAGCACCGTTAACAGCGGCCCCATTAAAACCGAATGCGGGCTGGCTATTAACCATAGTAGGATTAGGAGGCGTAGGAGCGCTGGGCTGTCCGCCCATTTGACGTCCCATCTCCAGGTAATTTGCGTAGGCCTTCTTAATTAAGAAACAAGAAGATAAAAGTTTGTCTTTGGAATTCATGAACTTGTAAATTTACGTTTATTTTCTGCTAGTGTAAAGTTCTTTCATCTTTCGCAGCGCAGCTAAATATTCATTTTCAGATATGTTGGCCTTGTTGATTTTATCCTTGGCGTAGTAGGAGCGAGAGCCTATTGCCGGGAGACCTGCCCATTCTTTACCTGCGTTCACTCTAAATTTAGATAGAGGCATTTTACCCTGTAGGTAAGAGTATAGGCCCCTATTCTTCAGTAGCTCATACGCCATCATGTCTTGCGTGTTCTTATTAAACTGCGTGTCCATAGGTAGCTTCAGTCTACTAACCAATTCATTCATAGTAGAAGGAATGATCTGGTAAGCTCCCGCTGCTCCCGTGTTCTTGCTTTTAGTACTGGTCCTGTACTTATTTTGATAGTCTATAATCTCCTGTAACTTTTTACCGGTAAGCCCGTGGTTAGCTTTCGAGTTAACCATGGTCTCGTATCCCGCCACATTCGACTCAGCTCTATGGATAGCTTGAAGAAGAGGATTTATATAAGGCGGAATATTATAAGCCCCTGGTAAAGCAGGAGCTGAAATAAGGCGCGGCTGTTTATTAGGCACAACAGGCATACTACGCGCAGGACTAGGAGCAGCCAGCGCAGGGGCCTTGGAAGCTACAATTAAATTCTGTCCTATACTTAATTTATTAGGATCCTTAATGCTGTTAGCCGAAGCTAAAAATTTAGGAGTTAAATTAAACTTCTTGGCAATACCCTGCAGGGTATCACCTTTGGCTACAGTATAGTCAGAAAGGGATAAAGGTTGTATGTTGTTCTGCATGTTAGTCTGGTAATTTAACTGTGAGTCCATCAAGGTCTTCAGGGCTCATCCATCTAACTTTACCTGTACGCCTATCTAAAAACTTTTGGTAAGGCTTACCATCAGAACCTATTTTAGATCCCCATGCCATTCTCGTATCAATACCAATCTTTTCACTTTCAGGACCTTCCAAAGGGGACAAGAAACCAAATTGATCAGTGTTAATAGACTGCATCTCTTCA
>ERZ869929.642-NODE-642-length-17830-cov-5.483826_pt1 | contig 17830 bp, 26 predicted proteins | sample MGYA00579312_ERZ869929 | MGnify/ENA primary metagenome ERZ869929 (study PRJEB32216, sample SAMN09231818) | wastewater metagenome | place: USA: Maryland | collected 2016-08-09 | study: EMG produced TPA metagenomics assembly of the PRJNA472060 data set (Reclaimed... | reverse complement strand
CTTGGTAGAAGACGGCGACCACATCTCTATCGGCCAGACTTACGCCAAGCACTTGGCACAGTCCCTGATCGAGACGAAGGAAACTCTCTGCGCTAACATCCTCAACCGTGCGTTCAATGCATCGTATGCAGGTGGTGACGGCGTGTCGCTCGTAAACAGCGCACACCCTATCGCTTCCGGTACCTTCAGCAACTTGCTGACGACTGCAGCGAACCTCTCACAGACATCGCTTGAGCAGATGCTCATTCAGATCCGCAACGCCATTGACAACAACGGCAAGCGTATCCGTTTGAACCCTGAGAAGCTTGTTGTGAGCCCTTCGAACGTGTTCCAGGCTGAAGTTCTGTTGAAATCTGTACTGCGTGCCGGTACTGGTAACAACGACATCAACCCGATCAAGTCGATGGGTATGCTGGGCGGTGGCCAAGCTAACTTGTCTCGTTTGACCTCTACCACTGCTTGGTGGGTTCAGACTGACGCGAAAGTTGGTCTCCAGTTGATGATGCGTCGTAAGCTTGAGAAGAGCATGGAAGGTGATTTCGAAACCGACTCTATGCGCTACAAAGCAACCGAGCGTTACATCCCAGGCTGGACAGATCCTCGTACCGTGTTTGGTACCCCAGGTCTGTAAACCTGAAGCGGGGGTCTGGCGAAAGTCAGATCCCCAATTTTTAATTTAATTTGTCAAGCTTTTCAAGGAGAAGACAAAATGCCTCAATTTTCTGATGACCTATTTTTAGGGACCGCCATTACCGAGATGGGTATGACCATCGTTGGCGATCCTTCTCCCATGTCTCAAGGCGTGGGCCCTCTTGGCCGCATCTACGTATGGGACGTAGTGCCTTTGACCAAGCAAACTAACAACATTTCCGTGGCTGCTTCTTATGCAGGTGCTGGCAGTGCCGTGCTTGCTGCAGGTACTGGTACAACCTCGGTGACTCTTGCTAATGGCCAAACCGCCATCCAGCTTGACTGCCCTCGTGCAGTGAGCATCACGATTGGTTCCGGTACCATTACTGACCGTGCAGTTACGATCAGCGGCTTTGACGTGTATGGCCAAGCTATGTCTGAAGTGATTCAGACTGGCACCACTCAGTCAACCACTGTGAACGGCAAAAAAGCATTTTTCCAAGTGACTGGCGCAACTGTCGCTGGTGCTGTTGGCGGTACCGTAGCAATCGGAACCACCGACATCTTGGGCTCTCCTGTTCGCATCACTGACGCAGGCTACATTGCTCGTTCAGGTTGGGCAGGTGCTCTTGCTGATGACGCAGGTACCTTTGTGGCTGCAGTGACTACTACTGCAACGACTACCTCTGGTGACGTTCGTGGCACCTATGTGCCTTCGACCGCTCCTAATGGAACCCGTCGCCTTGTGTTTGGTATCCTGTTGCCGGCAATTGCAACCGGTCCTACTGCTACTCGTGCTGGTGCCTTGGGCGTAACCCAAGCCTAATGACTCCGGGGCTCCGGCCCCGGGTTTTTAACCACAGGAGAAGAGCATGAGACCGATTCAAATTACCACAACTTCTTACACTATTGCCGATGGCAATGGCGTAGCGGAAGCCCAGCAGCTTGCAGGTGCGGGCAATTTGACTTTGGTGAGCTCAACGGTGACGTTGACTCCTCCTCGTTTTATTACCTTTACAAGCCTGGGTAACCTTTCAGCGGTAAACTTTACCATCACCGGAACTGCTCCTAACGGCGCATCTCAAACAGAAACGATGGCAGGTCCTAATGCAAACACGGTCACCTCGACCTTGACTTTTGCAACGATCACGTCAATCGCTGCCAGTGCTGCTGTTGGTACAGATGTTGAAGCTGGTTACACACAATCAGGATACTCTGGTTGGTGGCCTCTTGACATCTACACTCCAAACCAAGTAACGACAATCTCTGTCAACGTGACTGGGACGATCAACTACTCGGTGGAGTACACCAACGAAGACCCGTTTGACAATTCCATTGTCCAGTTGCCCAAGGCGCATCCTAACGCTGCATTGACCAATGGCACGGCTGATCAGACAGAGTTCACAACGACTCTGATGAGAGCAGTTCGTTTCAAAGTCAATTCTGGCGCAGGTACGGCTAGAGTCACTGTAACCCAACAGTCTACGGCTTAATCATGGCTAACGTCAAGATCACAGACCTGACATCTGGGACAACGCTGATCGGAACTGAACTGTTCGAGGCGGTGCAAACCGCTTCGTCAGTGAAGATTACTGCAAGCCAGATGAAGGAGTATGTCCTAAACAACTCCTATATGCAGGCGTACAGTCTAGTTGATCAAGCATTGGCTCTTAACACGCCAACCGCAGTAAAACTGGGAACAGTCGACGTATCAAGCGGAATTACGATTGTCAATGATGGCAGCGGAAACCCTACCAGAATTACTTTTGCAAATACCGGCCTTTACAACGTCAGCATCAACTTGCAAATTGACAATTCTGATACCAATGACCATACCCTGCGTATATGGCAGCGTAAGGACGGTGTTGATATAACGGCTTCAGGTTCAATCATTTCGGTGCCAAAAGCAGCTGATGGTGGCACAACGATCTTTGAATTGAACACGTTGTTTAGCGCCACAGCAGGAGACTATTTGCAGTACATCGTTGCCGCAAGCAGTGCAACCGTGTCGCTTCGTTATGATGCAGCTCAAGTGTCTCCGTATGCTGCGCCAGCAATACCTTCTGCCATTTTTATCGCAACACAGGTGCAGTGATGGCAGTAAACGACTTTAAGTTCGGCAAAAAAGGTGAAACGGTATTCGTCGCAAAAGGCGGAGCAGTTTGGGCACGCAAAGAAGGACAAAATCCAAAAGGCGGGCTTAATCAAAAAGGTCGTGATGCATACAACCGCCAGACCGGCGGTGATCTAAAGCCACCTGTGTCGGCAAAACAAGCAGCAAAAAGCCCTAAAGCAGCAGGACGTCGTAAGAGCTTCTGTGCTCGGATGTCTGGCATGCCAGGTCCTATGAAAGACGACAGCGGCAAACCGACAAGGAAAGCCCTGGCACTTAAAAAATGGGATTGCTAATATGATCGGAAAGAAAATGGCCTTCGCACCCGGAGGCAAAGTAAAAGCACCTTGGGATAAGCCAAGGCCTAAAGGACTGCCAAAACCAAAGAAGTTGTCGCCTGCTGCAAAAGCGAGCGCAAAGGCCGCAGCCAAAGCAGCCGGACGCCCCTATCCCAATCTTGTAGATAACATGCGGGCAGCCGCCAAGAGGAAATGATATGGGAAAAAATCTGAAATACGGTGAATTTACCTTCGCCGCACCAAAAGCCAGACCGACTTCTACTGGCTACAAGTCCACGAAGGGCATCGCAAAGTCCACTTATGATAAGGGCCATGCCCAAGCCATGCAAAAAGGTGGCATGAAACGTGAACCTGAGGCCGTAGTAAAGCGCGAGGTTGCATTGCTGCGTAAAGCTGGCGCCCCAAAAGCCCTGATTAAGCACGAAGTGCGTGAAATTAAGGGCGAAAAGGACACCCCGGCCACTAAAAAAGCCGAAGTTTCTATGCTGAAGAAGGCAAAAGCACCACTTTCCATGATCAAACATGAGATGGAAGAGCCTACAGCCATGCGTAATGGCGGAAAAATGTCCAAAATGGACAAAAAAGTAGGCAAAGTCATGGGCGAATTCAAGGAAGGTACCCTCCACAGCGGTAAAAATGGCCCCGTGGTCAAGAATCCTAAACAAGCCATTGCCATTGCGCTTTCTGAAGGCCGAAAAGCCAAGAAAATGGAAGCCGGCGGCCAATATGCTGCAGGAGCAGTTGAAAAAATGCGCAAAGAAGGTGACGTTTTGGACCGGATGGCCAAAAAGTACGGCACGGCGACCCAGAAATACCAAAAAGGCGGTTCTGTAGAGTCAAAACTTGAAAAGCATGCCAATATGCCTGCAAGTAAGGCTCATGGTCCTGGAGCGGCTGCTCGACTCAAAACGAAGGCTGTACCAGTTCATTCAAGGGTGCCCAAAATCGCTCGAATGAAGTAAAATTGTTCAACCAAAACCGGGTTTGCTGTATCGGCTTACCACTTAACTAATTAAGGAGCAGATCCGGTGGCAGTTTCAGGCACTGTAAGTCAAACGGTTTTCAATACGCGCAAGGTCATTGACCATGCGTATCGCCGTTGCCGCATTCCGCCTGAGGGGATTAGCAGTGAGCAAATCTCTTTTGCACTTGATACCCTCTATCTTATCTTAAGTGGTTTAGCTAATCGCGGCTTGCAGCTGTGGTGTATTGAGAAAAAGCTGATGCCTTTTTACGAGGCACAAGGCTTGATTGAGCTGCCTAACGGCATCGTTGACGTTCTAAATACAAACTTGCGCACACTTGAGCAAGTGTCAGGAACCGTCACGAATACTTCTACAAGTTCGACGACTCTTTTCAGTACCCAAACGCAAGTCACCAACGTCGGTATCTTGTGGTCTGGCAACTCGACATCGGTTAGCTTTCAAACATCAAACGATGGTGTCACCTGGACCACGGTTGCAACCGAGAGCAACCCAAATCAGACTTCTGGTACCTACACTTGGTATGACTTAGAAGGGTCCCTAGCGACCTTCTATTTCAGAACCGTAGCCGTTACCGGAAACCTCAATCAGTCATTCGTCTACCTTGGCAATACGCCAACAGAGATTCCAATGGCTCGTTTGAACCGCGATGACTATGTCAACCTGCCTAACAAGCAGTTCCAAGGTCGTCCACTTCAGTTCTGGCTAAACCGCCAGCTGAACAACCCAATCATGTACCTATGGCCTGTTCCTAACGCCCAATTCGTGACAGCTCAAGCTGTTGTTTGGGTGAAGCGATACATCATGGACGTAGGCACCATGACCCAAGAAATAGAAGTACCGCAGCGCTGGTATGACGCCATCGTTTACGTACTTGCTGCCAAACTTGCTGAGGAAACCCCGACTGTCGATCCACAAATGATGGCTATCTTGGATCAAAAAGCTCAAAGTGCTCTGCTTGAAGCCGAGAACGAGGAACGTGACGACAGCCCAATCTACCTCACGCCTAATATAGCGGTGTACACAAGATGAGCATCTGGTTAGACACCCGCGGAAAAAGCGTCATTGGTATCGGTGTATGCGACCGCTGTCGCCGGAAGATGAGCATCACAGAGTTGTACTCTGACCCAAATTCACCTGGCTTAAGAGTGTGCAGAGAGGATATTGACAACCTTGATCCGTATCGTCTGCCTGCTCGCCAGCCTGACAACATTGTCTTGCCTTTTGTTCGCCCAGATGCTCCAATTGGTACAGACCCTGCAGGTCTCGTGTCTGAAGATGACAACGACTTCCTGATCAGCGACAATGACGGATACATGATACCATGACAGTCCCATCAAATCTAGTACCGACAAGGATCACCGACTTACCGGTTGCTCCTAATCCGACGCCAAACGCGACGATGGTTTGCGTCATTAGCGGCATCACCTATCAGGTGCCGTTCATTGACTTGCAATCTACAGTTTCGGTGCCGGCTTCTCGTATGATCAATACGGGTGGCGGCCTGCAGGGTGGCGGCAACCTAAGTCAAGACCGTACCTTGAGCATTGCTGATGCCGGTGTCACGACTAACAAGATTGCACCTACTGGCGTAGTGGCAGGAACCTACGGCTCAACGACCGCAATTCCTATTGTGACCGTCAACGCCCAAGGTCAAATTACCAACGTTGGTACTGCAGCTATTGACGTGACTGGTTTTGTGCCAGATACCCGTCAGATTATTGCAGGTCCTGGCCTAACTGGCGGTGGTAACCTACAAGCTAACCGCACTCTTTCAGTTGACTTTGGCGTCAGCAATCCGCAGCCCCTTGGAATAGCAACCCCTGGAGTAGCTAACACGGTTTCTAGAAGTGACCACGTTCACCCTGCCGTAGACCTTGCAGACTCAAATGAGGTGACAGGTCTATTGTCGTTGGCAAACGGTGGTACCGGCGAGCAAGTTCTTAGCCTGACAGCAGGAGCTGTCTGGTATAACGACGGCACCAATGGTTTCTTGCAAACTTCACAAGGTGCACTTGGTCAGGTATTAGTTTCTGGAGGATCTGGAGCGCCGTCATGGGGATCCGCACTTATCGTCTCAAACCAGCCAGCCAACTTCGTCTATGCAGGACCTACGGCGGGCGGCTCTGCACCGACTTCATTCCGTCTTCTCGTCAATGCCGACATTCCTGCGACGTTGACCGGCAAGACTCTGTCAGGAGCCCTGAACACATTTACGGCGATTCCAAACTCAGGCCTAACAAACAGCTCGGTTACTTTTAATGGTGTCAATGTAGCTCTTGGAGCTTCTGGCACGATTACTGCAGGAACTGATGCAGCATTGACTGCAGGTACTGGATTGCAGTACAACAGTGGATCCACTTTTGATGGATTGACTGCCAAGACCATCAGCATTGACTCGACTGTTGCTACCTTGACTGGCAGCCAAACACTGACAAATAAGACGATCAGCGGGGCAAGCAATACCCTGACCAATATCGCCAATTCGTCATTGACTAATTCGTCTACGACGTTTAACGGTGTCACGGTGGCTCTTGGGGCTTCTGGTACGATCACTGCAAATACAACCAATGCCCTGACAATCGGTACAGGCCTGCAAGGCACTAGTTTCAACGGATCGACTGCGGTTACGATCGCTATTGACTCGACTGTAGCTACGCTTTCCGGTACCCAGACGCTGACAAACAAGACTATTGACGGTGGCAACAACACCCTTCAGAATATTCCTAATGCCGCCTTGACTAATTCATCTGTCACGGTTGGTACGACGGCTATTTCTTTGGGTGGCTCTAGCTTGACTTTGGGTGGCCTTACTTCTGTGGCCGTAACCCAAGATCCTGTGAGTGCCCTGCAGCTGGCCACTAAGCAGTATGTGGACACATTGGTGTCTTCAGGCATTAGCTATCACACGCCAGTCAAGTATGAAGTGCCAGATACTACCGGCAACTTGAATGCAATCTATAACCAACCTGGTGGTCCTGGAGTTGGTGTAGGAGCAACATTAACCAACAATGGTACTTTGGCTGCATTTGCGCCAGACGGTCCTACGGCGGCTCCTGGTGATCGCATCCTGATTTACAACCAGACTAACCAGTTTGAAAATGGGGTTTATGTAGTCACGACGGTTGGTAATGGATCGACTCCTTGGGTATTGACCCGAGCATCAGATGCCAATACTTATGCCTTAAAAGATCCTAATGGTCTTGGTAACGGTGATGCATTTTTTGTGACTTCTGGTAATACTGGGGCCGGTGAGACTTACGTTTGCAATACGCCTGGCGTCATTACGTTTGGCACCACTGCAATTACGTTTGCTCAAGCCTCTGCTGCTCAAATTTATTCAGCCGGCACTGGCCTGACGCTGACCGGTACCCAGTTCTCGATTACGAACACAGGGGTCTCTGCTGCTACTTATGGCTCGGCTTCGTCTGTGCCGGTTCTTGCAGTCAATGCGCAAGGTCAACTGACTAGCGTCACAAATACGCCTATTGCAATCAACGGCAACCAAATTACGTCAGGCACTGTAGGATCCGCATACATCAGTGGTTCTTACACAGGCATCACCGGTGTAGGCACCCTGACTGCTGGCACATGGACGGCAAGTACGATTGCGGCCATCTACGGTGGTACTGGACAGTCTAGCTATGCAGCAGGTGACTTGTTGTTTGCAAATACAACCACCTCCTTGGCAAAGCTAGCGATTGGAGCATCAAACCGCATCTTGACTTCGTCTGGATCGGCACCCCAGTGGACTGATCCGTCAACCATTACCGTCGGAAGCGCAACAAGCGCAACAAGTGCAACGACAGCGACTAACCTTGCAGGTGGTGTGGCAGGAGCTGTGCCGTATCAATCGGGGCCTGGTGCAACGTTGTTCTCTGCTGCCGGTAACTCAGGCGACTTTTTAATCTCAGGGGGCACTGGTTCACCCACCTGGACTAGCACAATCTCTGGAGGTACATACTAATGCCAACCATTCTCTTAAAAAATAAGAACACCTCAGCAGTTCCTACTGCCGGTGATCTTACCAACGCTGCGGGAGGTGCCGAACTAGCCCTGAACACAGCAGACCGCCGTTTATATGCCAAGAACGGAGGCGGCACTGTCGTTGAGATGGGGAACAACCCCACTGAACTGACTGTTGACAACCTCTATTTCAACGGCAATACGATCGTCTCCACAGACACTAACGGCAACATTAACCTGACTCCTAACGGTACAGGTTCTGTCGTTATCTCTAAGCTGCAGGTGACTGGAACTTTTCAACTTGACGGCAACGTGACTGTCGGTGATTCTTCAGCAGATACACTTACGATCAACAGCACGATCACGTCAAACCTGATTTTCACTGACAATATGTATGACATTGGAGCCTCAGGAGCCACTCGTCCTCGTAGCATCTTCTTGGCCGGCAACGCTACGGTCGGGGGTCTTACATCGACTCGCGTTGTGTTTGCAGGAACAGGCGGTCTTCTTTCGGGATCAGCTAACCTGACGTTCAACGGCACGACCTTGACGGCAGCAGACTTAACTGACTCCTCATTGACTTCTGGCCGCGTAATTTTTGCAGGCACCGGTGGTAACCTTAACGACTCAGCAAACCTTACCTGGAACGGTACGGCTTTTGCGATTACCGGTGCCTTGACTGCAACCACTGATTCGACATTCAGTTCGACTGGCGCCTTGACGATCAGCAAAGGCAACACATCGCAGCGTCCTGGAAGCCCGACTTCTGGTATGCTTCGCTTTAACACCCAGACTAGCGAGTTTGAAGGCTACAACGGAACCGCTTGGGCTTCTGTGGGTGGAGCTGCGATCGTTAACGATACCAGCACGTCAAGCAACGTATTCCCGTTGTTCGCAAATGCTACGTCGGGAACTGCTGCGACGGTTTATACTAGCAATGCAAAATTGCTCTATAAGCCAAGCACCGGCGAATTGCAAGCCAGTGAGATGGTTGCAAGCAATGGTATTTTTGTGAATTCGAAGACTGTGACCGCTAACTATACGGTGCCATCTGGTTCGAATGCCATGTCTTCAGGTCCTGTGACCGTGGCTGACGGCATCACCGTGACCGTGTCTGATGGTTCAGTCTGGACGGTGATCTAAGGAGAAAAGAATGCCAGTAACTATTAACGGAACAAGCGGAATTACAACCCCAGGTCTTGACGCTTCCGGCACAAACAAATTTGCCACAACAATTGGCGTGGGCGGGGCTACTCCCGCAGCCTCTGGTTCAGGTATTACCTTTCCAGCAACACAGTCCGCATCAACCGATGCTAATACGCTAGATGATTATGAGGAAGGGACTTATACTCCTGTTCCAAATCCCGGTAGTGGAGCAATTACTTCTTATACTTCAAGTGGTAAATATACAAAAATTGGTAATGTTGTTACTGTTTTTGCATCAGTCGTTTTAACAAATGTTGGAACAGCATCAGGGCAATTACAAATAACATTGCCATTTAATCCATCTTATTCGGCTGGAACAGACCAACCCGCAGCCCCTATTCGAGAAAGTGTTGCTACAGGAACTATATATTTTGGCATCATAAGTACATCGAGCAATAAAATATCCGTACAAAATTCTACAAACGGCGGAATTGCTTGGACTAATGGTTATGCGTATTCGATTCAAATTACATATTTTGTTTAAAGGTTAATTATGGCACTTACAGAACGCACAGAAATTGACAGAATTGAAATTGTTGACCTTGGAATTATTCAAGTTCGTCAAGCTACCATCATTGAGCGCGATGGTGAGTTTGTATCTCGCACCTTTCATCGTTGGGTATTAACTCCTGATTCCGACATTAGCGATCAAGAACAAAAGGTCAAAGATATTTGCAATGCGGCATGGACCAATGAAGTAAAAGCCGCTTATGAAGCGTTTAAGGCTGAACAAGCCTCAAAAATGAAAGGAATGACTAATGTCTAAAGTCCAACTACAAGGTAACGCGTCAGGCACAGGCATCTTCACGATCGCCAGCCCGAACAGCAATACCGATCGCACATTAACGTTGCCAGATAACACTGGTACGATTTTGACTGGTAGTTCTGCTATTCAAAAATCTCAATTACCTGCGGGTACTGTTTTGCAAGTGGTAAGTGGAAATCAGACTACTCCAACTTCTATAGCAAATACGGGAGCGTATATTGCTACCCCTTTGCAAGCTACAATTACTCCCATTTCTTCTTCAAGTAGAATAGTAATTATTTACTCGTTTCAATGGTATGCCACAGGGGCTATTGATTCAACTGCAGCCATATATAGAAATGGAAATATTGTATTTAACGGCACAACAAAGGTGCAGATAACTGGTATTAATCAAACTGTTGCTGCATCTGCGGTTGATTCTCCAGCAAGTACCTCTGCTTTGACATACAGGATTTATATGCAGAATGGCGGGGCTGGCTCATTGACATACAACATTGACAACTACCCAACTTCACTTATTCTTATGGAGATTGCAGGATGAGACATATTCACGAAGCTATTTTGCAACTTAACACAAATATTGTTTCTGTCAGCGGCGATGTCGCTTATGATAAAGATGAAAACGTCGTTGAATATAATCGAGTTGAGGCTGAGACACTTTTTGCCGCAAACGCTTACAAATACAAGCGTGCAGCCGAGTACCCATCAATCGTTGACCAACTCGACACTCTCTATCATGGCGGCTATGACGCATGGAAAGCGACCATTCAGGCCGTGAAAGACAAGTATCCTAAGGAGCAATCATGAGCTACGGCACAGTACAAGCAGAAAAGATGACCACAGAATCGGGCTACTCGCTCGGTGCTGGTAATGCGTCGTCGTTCAAGAATCGGATTATCAACGGTAACATGACGATTGATCAGAGGAATGCCGGTGCGAGCGTCACTACAAGTGTTTTGCAGTCCATTGTATATACCTTAGATCGTTGGGCCTATTACAACGACGTAGTTTCAAAGAGAACTATACAACAATCCAGCGTTGCTCCTGCCGGATTCAAAAATTCTTTGCTAGTCACTGTAATTTCAACAGATACAACAGGCCCGCAGCAGTGGCTGGCTCAAGTAGTTGAGGGATTAAACATTTCAGATCTCAATTGGGGCACAGCAGATGCAAAGCCTCTAATGCTCTCTTTCTGGATTCGTTCGAGCGTTACAGGTCAAATGGGTGGCAGCCTTCAAAACAGTGCCACAAATATGTCGTATCCATTTGCATACACTATAAATTCTGCCAATACCTGGGAATATAAAACCGTGTCAATTACTGGTCCTACTACCGGGACATTTTTGACAACTAATGGTTCAGGGTTCAGGCTTTTGTTTGAAAATGGTCCAGGGTTTCAAGCCGCGACTGCAGGTTCTTGGGTTGCTCAAAACACCACTACAGCAACCGGCTCTGTGAACTTGTGTGCTACTAATGGAGCAACGTGGTATATCACAGGAGTCCAAGTTGAAGTTGGCACCGTAGCCACATCTTTTGACTTCCGTTCGATTGGCACTGAGTTGTTTTTGTGCCAACGGTATTATCAGATTTATGGCGCTCCAAACCATAGATTTCTTACAAGTACAACGGCTACATCGGGCTTCAGTGTGTCAAATGAAACTCTCCCAGTAACCATGAGGACAACTCCGTCAATTACTAATCCAGGGAATTTAACGCTAGTTAATATAGCAGCAAATACTACTGCATCCGTATCGGTAACAGTTGAAGGTTCAGGTATTAATTCGTTTAGATTTTATCCAAACTCAGGAGTGTCTACCTCAGTCATCTATTTATTAACTGGTTTTGGAACACTCAATTGTTCAGCGGAGCTTTAAAATGTATAAATTAACGCCAAAAAATAATTCAGTTATTCGCCTATCAGATAACATTTGCGTCCCATTTGACCCGGACAACACCGACTACCAAGCCTACCTAAAGTGGCTTGCTGAGGGCAACACGCCCGAGCCTGCAGATCAAGGAGCTTAAATGGAACACATGCAGATCAGCGTAAAGCTACTCAACCAGATCCTTGGTTACTTGGGCAATCGTCCGTACACCGAGGTTTTTCAGCTTGTCGAGGCGCTTCAACATGAAGCCAAAAATCAGCCGCAGACTGAGCAAGAAGAGCGCCCAGGGGAGTGATAGGATGAATGCCGGTGAAGTCGCTGCAGCATTATCGACCCATGAGGCCGTTTGCGCAGAACGTTATAAGAATATTGAAGTGCAGTTTAGATCTAGCAACGCAAGATTGAAACGCATGGAGACCATCATGATAGCCGCTGCGGCTGCCATCATCGCCGCTTCTGGCGCAGTCTGCATGCTACTAATTCAACTGCTGACGAAGTGAGGCTGACCATGAACATGCAAGACGTACTAAAAGCTGTTATACCAATTTTGGTAGCCTGTATTGCATGGCTCCTGGGGCAAGTGTCTGATTTTTCTACTCGCCTAACGAAGATTGAAGGTTCAATGCCTGCCTTGATCACTAAAGAAGGTGTTCCTACTGACTCCCCTTTAAGTGCAGAAAAGCGAGCCCTACTGAAAGAACAGATCTACAAGGACATCAATGAACTTCAAGTCAAGGTAAAACTACTTGAAGAACGTGAAAGGATGGGTAAAAAATAATGTTTCCATTGACCGCATTATTTGATGTCGGCATGAAGGTGCTCGACAAGTTCATTCCTGATCCAGAAGCAAAGGCCAAGGCTCAGCAAGAACTACTGAAGATGCAGCAAGAAGGCCGTTTGGCTGAGCTAAATGCAGACAACATTGAGGCCCAAGAACTGACTAAGCGGCAAGCTGCAGACATGGCCAGTGACTCTTGGCTGAGTAAGAATATTCGCCCGATGACGTTGATCTTCATCTTGTTTGCTTATTTCCTGTTTGCCATGATGTCGGCTTTTGGCAATAACGCCAATGAGAAGTATGTTGAGCTGCTGGGTCAATGGGGCATGCTGATCATGAGCTTCTATTTTGGTGGAAGAACCCTTGAGAAGATCATGGACATGAAGTTCAAGGAGAAGCCTGATGCAGCTAAGTAAGAACTTCAGCCTGGAAGAGATGATCAAGTCAGAGACGGCTCTTCGTCATGGCATGGATAACACTCCAGGCAAAGCAGAGATTGCCAATATGGTGGCCCTCTGCGAGAAGGTTTTACAGCCCATTCGCGATCATTTTGCTAAAGGGGTCAAGGTCAACTCTGGCTACCGTCACCCAGAAGTGAACGCCAAGGTCGGTGGTTCTAAGACCTCTGATCACTGCAGAGGCATGGCAGCAGACATCGAGATCCCTAGTGTGCCTAATCATGAGTTAGCCGAGTGGATCAGCAAGAATTTAGAATTTACTCAGGTGATCTTGGAGTTTTATACGCCAGGAATTCCTGACAGTGGCTGGGTGCATGTGTCTTATGACCCTGCTAATTTGAAAAAACAAGAATTGACAGCAGTCCGTAGAGATGGCAAGACGGTCTATCTACAAGGACTGGTTGCCTAAGGATAGACTATGCCACAAGCAATGACCTTTACGACGCTGAAAGATGACGTCAGAAGCTATCTAGAACGAGGTGGTTCTGCCTCTACTGACCCTATTGTCTTTGCGCAGATTCCTAACTTGATCACGCTGGCTGAGCGTCGCATTAGCCGTGACCTCAAGATTCAGGGTTTTCAGGCGGTCGTGGTGACGAATATGCAGACTGGAGTAGCAGTGATGCCTAAGCCAGACCGCTGGCGTGAAACCATTAGCATGAACATTGGCACTGGAACTGGCAACAACACCCGTGTGCAGATCTTCCCTAGGGCCTATGAGTATTGCCGTCAATACTGGCCTAATGAGGTTGAGGTCGAAGAGCCTGTGTTCTATGCGGACTACAACTACACCAATTGGCTATTTGTACCGACACCAGATGATGACTATCCGGTGGAAATTCTTTACTACGAATTGCCTGCCCTTTTAGACGACAACAACCAAACAAACTGGCTCACTGAATTTGCGCCAAACTTGCTTTTGTATGCAACCTTGCTAGAGGCCACACCGTTCTTGAAGAATGACGAACGGATCCCAGTCTGGCAGAGCATGTATGCACAAGCAGCACAGGCGCTAAACGGCGAAGATCTTAAGAAGATCTTAGACCGTGGAGCCGTAAGGAACGAGGCCTAATCATGACTGTTTATACCAACATCTTCGGTGGCGATAACATCAGCCCATCACAGGTTAGCTACGTCTCAGTCAATTTGACTGCTGACGTGACCTTTGACTGGCCTCTTGAGACTGCACCTTCTAGTGACCTGATTGCAGCTATCATGGACGTGACGGCCTCTGCAGGCCCGTTTGCGATTATTCTGCCATCTGCATTAGAAGCTTCTAATGGTCAGACGATCCTGTTTAATAACGTCGGGGCAAACGCCTTCATCGTTAAGGACAGCACCGGCACGCAAGTCTTAAATGCTTCACCTGGTACCGTTTGGCAGTTGTATCTGACTAACAACACCACGGCTGCCGGCACATGGAGAGCCTACCAGTTTGGAGCCGCTGTCTCATCTGTCAACGTAGCTTCGTTGGCAGGTACAGGTCTAATTGCAATCGGGTCTGTGCTCTCTCAGAGCATGCCTGTAACGTCGTTCAGTACAAACTACACGACTAACAGCAACGATCGTGCAAAAACTTTAATCTGGGTTGGTGGGGCTGGAACCTTGAGTCTTACGGCAGCAGGTACACTTGGCGACAACTGGTTCATCAACCTTCGCAACGAAGGCACTGGTGCTCTTGTCGTAGACCCTGCAGGTTCTGAAACGATTAACGGCTCTGCAGCCCTGACATTCCAACCAGGTGACTCTGCTGTCATTTGTACTGACGGAATTCAGTTCTACACGATCGGTTATGGCCAAGCGCCTGTCTTTGCATTTGACTACACGTCAATCGACGTGGCAGGCTCTGGCAACTACGTCTTGTCCGGTTCTGAGCTCAACCGCATTGCCTACCAGTTTACCGGCATCTTGACTGGCAACAGAAACATCATTGTGCCAAACACGGTGCAGCAATACTGGGTTGCAAATGATACGACAGGGCCTTACACGCTGACCGTCAAGACGGCGTCCGGTACAGGGGTTGCAATTGCCCAGGGTTCAAGAACAATCTTGTACTGTGATGGAACTAACGTCGTGGCTGCGGATACCGGTGGTCTTGCTTTGCCGATCCCGATCAGCCAAGGTGGTACTGGGGCCACGACAGCCGGTAACGCCCTGATTAACCTAGGTGGCACGGCAACAGGTATTGCGATCTTTACGGCGGCTTCTCAAGGGGCAGCCCAAGTGGCAATTGGTCTTGATCCTATCCAAGGCGGTACATACTGATGGCAACGTCCCCGGTTATCATTAGGTCTCAACCGGGTATCAAGCGTGACGGTACCAGGTTCGAAGGCGATTTTTACGTAGACGGTCAATGGGTCCGTTGGCAGCGTGGTCTTCCCCGTAAGATTGGCGGCTACCGAGTCATTAACCGTTACCTCTCTGAGATCAGCCGAGGGGTCAAGACTTACACCGAGAACAGCTACACCTACTTTCATTCAGGATCTGCTGGTTCACTAGAAAGGTTCAGGATCAACAGTTCTGGGGTCTCTAGTATCATCTCAAACAGAACCCCGTTGACTTTGCAAGTCAGTGACCAGAATCTCTGGCAGTTTGATGTGATCTATGACAGCCAGGGGCTGCCTCCTGTAAACCTGCTGGTTGCTCAAGTGGCGCCTAACGCCAACTGCATTTGCAACACAGACGGCGGTCAGTTATTTGTAGGAAACCTAGTAGGAACCGGCTTACTGTCTGAAGTGACCACTTTCCCATCTGGGGCGAACGTCACCGGTGGCGTTTGCGTCTTGCACCCTTACCTGACCTACTTTGGCCATGACGGCTTCCTGGGATGGTCAGTTGCCGGGGATCCTGCTGATTTGACAGGCGTAGGCTCAGGAAATGCCCGTATAGCTGCTCAAAAGATCGTTCGTGGACTTCCCCTTAGAGGTGGTCCTGGAAATGCTCCTGCTGGCCTCTATTGGTCCGCAGACGCTGTAATTCGTGCTTCGTTTGTTGGTGGAGCCAGCGTCTTCCAGTTTGACACGATCAGCAGTCAGTCAAGTATCCTGTCTGCCGCCTCTGTTATCGAATACGACGGCATCTACTTCTGGGCAGGTACAGACCGATTCTTGATGTTTAACGGCGTGGTCAGGGAAGTGCCTAACAACCTGAACATCAACTACTTCTTTGACGGTCTAAATAGGTCCGCCGCACAACGAGTCTTTGCCTACAAGGTGCCTCGTTATGGCGAAATCTGGTGGTGCTATCCACGTGGTGATGCTACCGAGTGCACCCATGCTGTCATCTACAACATCAAAGAAAATACCTGGTACGACACCGAACTGCCTAATGGTGGCCGTTCTGCTGGCGAATGGTCGCCTGTCTACGCGGCTCCCCTGCTGTGCGGGGTGACTCAGTCTGACTTCGTGCCAAACAATCGGATCACTGAAAATGACGATCTGAGGATCACGGAAGACGGCAACTTCAGGATCATACAACCAGAAGAAGGATTCAAGGTCTGGCAGCACGAGAACGGCGTCAATGAGATTGATGGCCAGAATGTGACGGCTGTGCCTTCTTTCTTTGAGACGGCCGACATGAGCTACTTAGTGGGCAACCAACCACAAAGCAAGTGGCTTCGTGTCGAGATGATTGAACCTGACTTTGTGCAGTCTGAAAACATGACGGTTCAGTTGACCGGCCGTGCCAACGCCAAAGCAGGTGAAGTTGTCAGTCCTGAAAGAATCATCTACGCAACGCCTACAGACCCCTATCAACAGGTCGTCTGGTTCAAGGAAGAGCGCCGTGAGCTACGCTTCAAGTTCACCTCTAACACCATCAACGGCGACTACCAGATGGGTCAGGTCATTGCCCATATTGCACCTGCTGACGGAAATGTGCTCGGAGCTGTTGCAGGGGGTTCCACGTGATCACGCAGCCTGTTATAATTGAGTTGCGCGATTGGGCTGATCAGGTCGTACTCGATCTGGATAACTATGGTCCACTAGCGAGGCTAGAAAATGAAGAAGACTGGAGACAGTGGGGTTTGCAATTCTGCGTTATCTCGGGATTGAGCCAAAAGAATATCCCCAATCCGTTCTTCTTTGACGACTGGCGTTCCTGGGCTGAGCGGTTCGTACAAATGGTGGACTAAATGACAGAACAAGATTTTCTCAAGCTGCTGCACGAAGTAGCTAAAAAAGCAAAGCCGTTTCATAACGAGCTTAAACCGATTGACAACATGGACATGGTCTTTACCGAAGCAGGCCTTGATAGTCTAGATCTTTTGATGTGCACAGTTTACTTGTGCGAGATCTACGACGTTGAAGACGAGAAAAGCAAGGAAATGCAGACCACGACACCACGAGAAGCTTTGACGTTTTTGACTGAAAACGGTCGTCGTCAACCTGAATCTTTTGAACAAGCTTGCGGGTGGATCCAATGAGAATCTTCTTGACCGAAAGCAAGTACTGCTGTACTACTGAGACTGAGGTCTACGAAGATCACAATTTTCCACAGAAAATCCACTGGTTTCCTGAATCTTATGCAAGAGTCAAGACAGGCCTATTTAATCCGGCCCATACGATTGCAGAAAAGGTTCTAGATCCAAACCTCTTGAACCTACTTCGCCAGACACAAACTGGCAAAACCGCGTTCCTACTGGCTTCTGGCAATAGCAACTTTGCCAACGAAGGCCGGAAAATGGGCAAAGAGAACAGTATGACCTTCAACTATAAGGTCCTTCCGTTGTCTCTGACCCAGATCTA
>ERZ869929.641-NODE-641-length-17854-cov-177.997640_pt1 | contig 17854 bp, 23 predicted proteins | sample MGYA00579312_ERZ869929 | MGnify/ENA primary metagenome ERZ869929 (study PRJEB32216, sample SAMN09231818) | wastewater metagenome | place: USA: Maryland | collected 2016-08-09 | study: EMG produced TPA metagenomics assembly of the PRJNA472060 data set (Reclaimed... | reverse complement strand
TCAGCCCGATGCCCGCGAGGTTGTTCTGTGAGTCGCGGAAGTTGCGGATCTCCTGGAGGTTGGCGATGGCTTCCGGGGTCAGCGCCACCGGGTTCGCCGGGTCGAACGTAGGCGAGGTCGTGGCCGTTGCCCCGCCTGCCGTCGTGGGCTGTTGCACCGGCTGCATCGGCTGGGAGGACGTGGACTGTAGCCCCGGCCCGGAATACGACTGCACTCCCGTCGAGGTGGGCGTCTGTCCGCCTGGAGTCGTGGGGTTGGCGTAGGGCGAGGAAATCGCACCACTAGTCGGCACGGGTGTTGGTGTCGGCTGTTGGACGGGCTGCATCGGCTGAGTCACCGGAGTGGGCGTCGTGGTCTGTGTTGGCTGGGTCACCGGAGCAGGCTGGCTAATGGGCTGGCTCACCGGCTGCAACCCTCGCCGGCCGCCCCAGGAGGACAGCACTTCGGTAGCCCCCGAGAGCGCATCCCCGTAGGTCCCCAGCGCAAACCGCTGTGTGCTGTTCATGATCCGGTCGCGCATCACCGGGGCCATCCGGCGCATCGGGATCACCATCGCACCACGCGGCGCAATCACGAGTTCTTCGTGCCCGGTCGGCCTGCCCGAAGGCGAATCGCCCGTGACCATCGCGCCGTAGGCCACGCCACCGCGAGCCATGGGCGTAATCACCTTGTTCGGCAAGTCGATGCCACGCTGTATCTGGTCGTTCCCGTATGGCATCTCACCGGGAGTAGCGGCCGGCTTCGCCCCCGGTAGCTGGTAGCCCGCCGCCCACGGGATCATCGTCTGTGTATCCGTGCCCGTGGCCTGCCCCAACGGGTCATACGTTTTGGGCTTGATCACGAGGTTCCCCGAGAGCGCCCCGCCCGTATCCCCCGTTACCGCCGCCCCCTCCCAGAATTTGTTCAGCGCGCTTTGAGGGTCGTTGTTCTGCTGATACGTGCCGTACTCCGCCTGGCTCATGGTCTTGCCGGTGGGAGCGCCGTTGGCGTACTCCGTGTAGACCACCCCAAGAGGCCCGGCCACGGGATACCAGCCGCTCCGCTGCGCCCATGCCCGTTGTGCCGCCTCTTGCTGCCGGAGATTCCCCTGCTCCACGATATAGGCGGGGTTCATCCCGAGCCGCTGGCCCGTCGTTGGGTCATACAGGTAGGGGTCAATCGGCCCGCCCATCGTCTGTTGCGTGGCTGTCGCAGTCCCGGCCCCGGTGGGCGCGGTGCCTGTCGCAGTCGCGGCTCCGGTGGGTGCGGTGCCTGTAGTGCCCCCTGAAGCTCCTGAGATGCCAAATGCGCCCGCTACGCCGCCCACCGGGGTCATCTGCCCTTGTCCCCTGATCTCGGCCAGCAGAGCCGCTGCCGCGTCGTTCGCCTGGAATCCGTCCGGGGTGTCCCTCATCAGGTTGGCAATGGACACGTCCCCATTGGCCCCGAGGGCCAGTCTCCGTGCGTTGAGCTTGGCCATGTCGGTGTCGCTAACCGCGTTCTCAAAGTCGAGGATGTTCTGCCGGCGCAACTGCGCGTCGGCGTTCCGCTGTGAGTTGGCGATCTGCTGCGCCTGGAGAGCTAACTGCTGCTGCTCCATGATCAGGTAGGGGTTGTTCGGGTCGTTCTTCAGTTCGTTCTGAAGGCGGATCAACCGTTCCTGGATCTGCGCCTGCTGCTCCGCTTCCGCCGCGTAGTCCCGCGATGCCGCGGCGCTGGAAGAACCGCCGCCACTCTGGTTGATGACCCGCGACGATGCCGAACCCGAGTTGCTGTACGAACCACCACTCGGCGTCGAGCCGGGACCGGAAGTCAGAGGCAGGCCCGGAGCGGGGACGTACTTGTTCTGACTGTTCGACCAGACGTAGGTCACGCCGTTCTGACTGATCTTGTTGCTCAGGTCGAGGTCAGAACCGCCCGCCCCACCACCTGTGTACGGCGACCCATCCGGCCACACCGGCTGTCCAGCCCCAAAGGCGAACCCTGTAGGGGAACCCGCGTATTTGTAGACTCCAGATGCCATCCCCGTGCTGTCGTCGATGCCGTTCCCATCCTTGTCACGCGGATCAAGCACCGTCGTTGAAGGGCGGGCGAGTATCTTCACTGAGCCGTCGAGGTTGTCCCGCTCGTACGTGGCCCCCGCTACGCCCGTTATCGAGCCGTCAGGGTCTACACCCTGTGTGAAGCGATTGGCCCCGAGAATTCCGCTCTGCACGGTCGTGTAGCTGTAGGTGTTGCCGCCGCCGCCTGAACTGCCAGACCCCTTGGGATAGACGATGTTGCTGCGCGATCCATCACTCGTATCGAGCTGATAGCGCGTCCCCGCCGGGAATCCGTCTGTGCCGTCCGAAGTCACCGTCTGGTAGCGGCTCGCGCCCCCACCGGAAATCCCGAACATGCTCCCCGGCCCGGTGTTCCCCTGCGCGTCCGAGTAGAGGTCGCTGAAGTACTTATTCTTGTAGATGCCGCCGTTCGGACCGTCCGCGACCCATACCCAGTCCTCGTTATTCCACGCCATTCTTCATCGCCTCCCGGTTCGCCTTGGCCTGTGCCCTGCACACTTCGATAAACAGGTTGATCGCGTCCTCTCGCCCCGTTAGCCGTCCATACCGCCGCAAGTCGCTCCTCGCGCTCTCATCCCCCAACGCCATCACTTGCTCGAAGTTCGGCCGCGGCGGCTTCTTCCATCCTGGGATCTGCTGCCCCGTCGTTGGGTCTACCGTGGGTGGCCCCGGTACGCCGTCGCGCTCTGACTCGAACCACCTGATGAACTCCGGGTCTTTCAGGTAGCGTGTCCCCGGTGCCAGCCCCGCGAACTCCTTGTCGAACATCTCCGCGAAGGTCTTCTCAATGCCCTTCCGTGCATCCACGATCTCCGTGCTTAACTGCAGGTTAGGCATCTCAGAACACCCCCGCCGGTTGAGGCGATGCCTGCGCCGGCTGAGCCTGTGGCATCTGGTTTTGCATCTGCGTACTCGGTGCCGCGTTCACCATCGCTTGGCTCCCCGGCACCTGGTTCATCGGTGTCCCGCCGACACTCTGGATCGCCTGCTCGTCACTCACCTGCTGGCCGTTCACCATCGGCACCGCGCCCGGTGCCAACGCGATCTCCACCCCAAACGCCTTCGCCATGCTCTGCCGAATCTGCATCGGCATGACTTCCTTTTCGTAGCCGAGGAACGCTTTCCGCTGCACGTAGGTCTGTTCCGGGTTCACCTTCCCCTCGTAGTCCCCGATGTACTCGATCTCGGTAATCAGCCCGGCCTTGAGCTTGGTCATGCCCAACTCTTCCAGTGCGCCGCGTTCGACGTTGCCAACCTCGGCAATCTTCACGTCGATGATTACGCCGTCCCAGCCGTCGGGATCGACACTGAGAACCTTGGTCCGATCGAGTGTCCCGTCATCCGCCCTTGCGTAGCCGAAGATCTCTCCCGGCCCGTTCTCTTTGTCCGCAAAGCAGCGCACCAGGTTGTTGGCTGCCACCTGGATGCACCGCGCCGTCCCGCGTATGTGCATCTTCGGTTCCATGTTCTCCTGGGCCTGCTCCTGCCACGCACTTGTAGGCTGCGTCGTGGCTCCGAAGGTGGCGAACCCTGTACTCGGTTGCGCCGCTTCCATCCGCTGCTGTGACAACTCAAGGAGCTTGAACAGTTGGTTGTTCACCCCTTGCCCGCCGATGGCTTCCAGCTTGTACCCGTTCGGCACTCGCGCCGCGTCACCGCTATCAGGACTCATATCCAGCGGGTCGTCACCGTCCGTGCTCTGGAATTGCGGCACTCCCGTCCCGAGGGGTTGCAGGACGTACGTGAGAATCGCCGCCTCTTCCGCTGCCGCGTTGGTCAACGAGTTCAGCCGGTCGTAGTTCGGCTTCTCCTCGAGCATGGAATGGAACACCGGGGCATACGCCCACATCGGGTCCGCTGAGTCCGTGTAGCGCCCGTAGTCCAGCGCAAACGGTGGCATCCCGTAGTAGTGCTCACCGCAATCGAAGTAGCTCTCACCATCGACCTCGGCCCACTCGTACCAGTACCGCCGCGTCCAATACTCGTAGATGGTGACTTCGTGCTTCTCGAAGTCCTGGGAAGATGGAGTCCACCGCTCCAGTGCGTTCATCACATCCTGAGACGGTGACTCGCGTTCCCTGAGTTTGTAGTCCTCGTGTTTGATCTTCTTCCAGTCCCCGAGGTTCGGGATGACACGCTTGACCGCGAAGTCTCGGAACTCGGAATGCGTAGACTTGTCCCGCGTCCACGCGCACTGCTCCACCGGCACCGTCTCCAGGAACACCGGGAAGCCACACTCAGCCTTGTAGCGGGCGATCCTGTCCTTCAGGGAGTCTTCAGTCTCGCGGTACTTCTTGGCCTTCTTGCGGCCGCTCTCCTCCGCGTACTCGTCTTCGGTGTACCGCTCGGCATCGGTCTCGGTATCGTCAGTCTCTTCGTAGTCCGGCATGTTCGCCTTGTACGCAGACTCATCGATCCGCCAGTGCAACACCCCCGCTGCCTTGTACCCCTTGGCGTCCACAAGGTTGGCCTGGATGTCGATCCCCGTGCGTTCGCGGATGAACTCGAACCCCTGGACTAACAGTGCCTCCGCGTTGTTCGCCTTCGCCTTGTTCGGGATGGTGTCCACCATCGCCCGCCCCTCGATGCGGAACGGGTTCTCCATCATGCGGGACTTCCACTTGAAGAACGTGTCCTGTACCCAGGTGGTCTGCGTGGCCGCGTTCTGCCATCGCCCCGGCTTCATCTTGCCGTCCGCTGTCCGCGTCGAACCCGGCATGAGCGGGTCTACCGCAGGGTCAAGGTAGAAGTGCTGCATGCGCCATCGAACCTTGGCGTGCAGCCCACGGTTACCCTCGAAGCGTTCGAACAGCTTCTTCAGGCGGTCTTCTACTTCCTGCTGTTCGAGCTTGTCTTCGTTAGGGAGTTTCATCGCCCGAACCTCGTTGCTCCGCTCCGGTGGAACTGGATTGGTTGTCTCGGAGCCGCCCCGCTCGGAAGCCCGTTCAGAATCGCCATCACCGCGTACCTCCGCGCATCCATCGCGTCTGCGTGGTTGTCCTCAGCCGTGCTCGTCGCATACCGCTCCCCCGTGTCTTGGTCCCTACGTTTCGCCCAGCGATAGCTCCCGAACTCACTGATCGAGTTCGTGCATCGCTCACCGATGGTCAGCCGGCCTGATTGCAGCAACCACCGCACCGACTCCAGGCCTGCGCCGCGAGCGTTGTTCGCAGCCATCGCGGGATACCCGTACCTGTGAAGCTGCTCAACCCAGCCCTTCGCGCTCGGGTCCACCACGATCAGGTCAATCTTCGCCAGGTTGTTGAGTTGCCCGATGTACGAGATCACGTCGTCTACGGCCACATCGCCCTTGCGGTAGAACTCGCCGTACTGGTGGACGTGCTCCGTCTTGCTCACCCCGAGCGGGACTACGGCAGTCGGGTCACCACCGCCTGGGTCAACGCCTACCACGCGCCACTTGCACTCCTGCCACGTCTCCAACGCTGGCCGGACGTGCAGTGAGGCATCGAACTCGGGGAACACGAGGTCAGACTCAGACGCCTCGAAGTCCGCCAGGTACTCCTGAGCGAAGGCTTGCTCTGAGAGTTGCTTGCGCGCCGCCTCAATCTCGTCGCGGTCGATGAACGGGTTGTCGTACGTGGTGAGCTTCCACGACTTCCATTCGTCGCTCTCACCCTGACCACGCTTCCACATCGCCTCGAACTCAGAACCTCGACGCGGTGTCGAGAGGAACCACGCATCGCCCTTGTAGTCCGTCAGGGTTGGGCGGATCACCTTCTCCCAGATGCCGGCCAGCCCAATCACCAGGGCGCATTCGTCAAGCACTACGCGGTGGTACTTCTGCCCTCGGGCGCGGTCCCCACCGTTCTCCATGCTCCAGATATCGATGAAGCCACCAGAGGGAAAGCCGATCCTTCGGTTTGCCTCGTTGCCCTGAGTGCGCCCATGCAGCGCGTCCACCATCTCCCGGTAGAACTGATGCGCCATTGGGTACGAAGGGGCCAGATACGCCGTACGTGCGCCCTGAGTGGCCTTCTCAGCGAGGAGCCGCTTGCCTAGCTCTGTCTTGCCGTACCTGCGCCCGCAGTCCGCGACGTTGAACCGCTTGGCTTCACGGATGACCTGGGCTTGTGATTCGTGGGGAGCGGGGAACGACTCAGGGAGCGCCGAACTGCTTGTGTCCGCCTGCTTTCTGTTTCCACCGTGTAGCCCGAAGTAACTCAATGGCAGCGAGGTATTCAAGGGGGGCATTACCGTCGTGGTCACGCCGCACCTCGCCTGCTAACGCTTTCCCAAACGTAGCCGTGGCCTGCAACATCTGTTGCTCTTCGATAGCTTCCAGGTTCTCTTGAAACAGCCTCGCTCGTACCTGTATCTCGTCGCGGAACTGTGCAGAAAAGGCCAACTCGTTGACCCAGGACCAGATCGTTTGCTGCGGCACTCCGGTAGAACGCGAGACGGCCTGCTGGGACATACCCATAGCAAGCCCATCTAACACCGGACCCATTTCGGGCGTCGGTACCCATGCAAGCTTATTGTCAGACTGACTCTTTGCCATCGCTAACCGAAAGGTACCGAATGCGTTTGCGGAGTTTTTTTGTTCTTGGCCTTCAGGCGCTTCACTTCAAGACCAAGTCTGTAATTCTCTGCCGCGTGCTGGCACATGTTCGCCACGTCCTGCGGGCTGACCACCACAGTATCCGAGTCCGCAAAGACAAAATGCGCCGTCTCGTCGTCGAACTTAAAAGCGTCGCCCCAGAATGTCTTCACTTTTGAAAATTCGTGAGTCGCAGCCGCTTCCGGCTGACTATAACCTTTCACCCCTGACCCTCCTTGTCGTACTCAGCCAGCGCCTCGGTCAGGCTCATCCACGCCGAGCAGCGGCCGCAGCTTCCCCGTTTCGGATCATCCCAGAGTGGGGGATTCGCGTGACAGTGTCCCAGGTTGCCAGCAGCAAAGTACGCTGGCACCTCATCTTCGTAATCGCGTTGCAGTTTCTTTGCTGCTTCCACCACATGCTCTGCGGCCTTGAGCTTCGTCGCCAGCCGAACGGGCAGGCACGGAAAGCGAGCCTCACACTCGCCGCAACGCTCTCCGTTCATCACGGGTACAGCCTTGTGTTCGGCCAGTACCTCGTCTGCAAGGCTCATGGCTGCACCGCCGTCTTAGCGCCGCGCTTGTGGCGGTTGGGTAACAACTTGCGCCAACGCGGCTGGTAGTTCTCTGAGTGTCGCTTGCACACACCAAGCCAGCGTTTCAGTTCCGGCGCCCAGCGCCAGTCGGTGGTCTCACGATCACAGTCGCCCCAATCGCAAGTGAAAGTCTCCATCCACGGAACACGGTAAGGCTTAAGCCTGCCTGCATTGATCTCGTCGTCGATAAAGTCCATCTGTTCTGTGGTCATGGCTGCTCCGCGTAGAACTTGCGGAAGGTCTTGGGCCTATTCTCGGCGTACCGCCTCAAGGCTGCGACTTCGGTAGGCGTCCACGGTTCGGCGCTCAGGGGGGTTGGCTCACTCACTACGGACCTCCCGAACGAAATTCGACCAGTTGTTGATGCTGCCGTTCGCAGACTCGTACATATGTCGGCTCCAAAGTTCGTCGCCGCTTTTCATGACCGCACGGGCTTCCTCACGGCTGAGGAACACCTTGAAGCGGTCTGGATTGCGCCGAATCACCACCCACACGTTTTGCATCGACAGGAATCCATCCGTGAACGCCACCGTCCCCGGAACGCGCCTCACCGGCCCTGTGGGGTCACTGCTCATGCTTCCCTCCAAATTCCGCGCTCCAACCAGCCATGCCAGCCGATTCGTCGCCGCGACTCACCGACGATGAAGTCAAGGTGGTGATTGTCCGGCGTCGCAAAGCCACCAAGAATCTCGCGTGTGTAATCGACCGATGGGCGAACGGTGATCGTCCCGTCCTCGTGCTCCTCGACGGTGTGCCAGCGATCCAGATTCAGCGTTCCCCACGAACCATCCGGGGCGCGGAGCCACCACTGGTTGTGGAGGCTCTTGCCGTAGTCTCCCGGCTGCATGTCGCGCCAGAAGTCGAACGTCTCGGATTCGTCTACTCGCCTTCCGACTTTGGGGTCACTGCTCATTACGGGCCTCCAAAAGCGAGAACACTGTCTTGCTAGCGGGCAATCCCCACGATCCAGGCGGAAGAACGTAGCCGATACGGCGATAGACTCGCTCGTCGCCAGTGAACTCCTGCACGGCGGGATTCCACCCCACGAGAACTACAGTGTCACCCTCTCGGAAAGTCCGATCGGCATTGTCCCGAACCTCGAAGGTTTTCCGCCCGGAGCGGATCAACTCAAGGTACTCAGGCCAACACTTCAACCTATGCTCAGTCATCTCAGTTCTCCTTTCGTTTGCTCACCGGCATGTTCTGACAGCGGCCGTGTCAGACTTCGTTTCCGCCCCATCCGCCGTATCGGGGTTCCGTTCCCATTCGCTCACCACACTTCGCGCAGCGCGTGAACCGATTGCGGAACTTCTGCCACGGATGCAGTTGCAGCCGCCAGTGATGGACGTGCCATTTGGGATGCCTCCACCACGGGCGCGGCTTCAAGCGTTGGCGGGCGATCCGGTAGCCGATGAGTCGTTGCCGGAGTTCGTCCTCGGAGCAAACGCGGATGCCATCCGGGTTCTCCAGGTAGCCGCGTTCGGCCTTGGTGACGCGGCTGTAGAACCAGTCGCACGAATCGTCCGAGCCGTCGCTTTCAGGGTCACGGTGCCAAATCGTCAGTAGGGCGCGGCGGTAACGGCCCGAACCGGGATAGCGTCCCTTCTCGCGCCACGGGTACTTGATTTCGTGGGCCACTCCCAACGGATCGTGCATTTCTCAGATCTCCTTTCGTTTGCTGAGGCCCAGCTTCTCGGCCTCTAGGGGATGCTCAGTCACGAAACCCTCCGGCTCGGGCCCTCGAACGGAACCACGCTGCCCGACGCCATCCGGTCGGCAACCCGCGCGTCCAGCCGGTTCGTCGGTACGTTCGTCGTCACCACCAGGGGCAACATCTCCCGGTAGCGAAAGTCCACGATGGCGAACAACCGCTCCGCCGCGTAGTCCGTCTCGTTGTGCGCTCCCCAATCGTCCAGCACCAGCAACCGAATCCGCCGCAACTCGTCGTCAATCGCTTCGGTGGTCTCCGTCGCTGTGTCACGCATCGCACGACGGTAGCGGTCCAGCAGGTCTATCACCGGCCAGAACCTCCCCGTGACGCCGTAGCGCTCGTGTGCGGCCTTGAGGATGCAACACGCCAGTGTCGTCTTGCCCGTGCCCTTCGCCCCGCTGAGGAACAGCATCGACGGGCTCGGGGGCCACTGCGCTACGTAGTCCTGGCAGCGCAACCGCGGCGAACCGTTGTCCGGCAACCACTTCGCAAACTCGGCGCCCCGAAACAACGGCGGAATGAGCATGACGGCCGCCGGCGCTTTCATGCTGGCGATCGAACGACTCCCGCACTCCGGGCAGGGAATGGTCTCGTAGTGCGGCCCCCACTGCCCGCGAGTGACGTTGCCGGTGCGGACTCTCCCCAGGTCGGCGCAGTGGCAGCAGTCGTGAGCGGTGGCCGGGAGGTTCAGGCCGGTTTCACTCCCGCAGAGGGAGCAACCCAGGTTGTCCCGCACGTTCGCGGTCAAGGCGTATCCGTTTTGCGATAGGGTCCTCGTCATCAGGGTTGCCATGCTGGTTGGTGTGCCTCGGTCTTCCATTGCCGTTCCTCCTTTCTGCTCTCCACCCACGTTCACGGCGAAGCCAGTTGCGGATATAGCCAAGTTGATTCTCGGGGTACTTCTTCGCGCTTTCGTGCGAAGCCGCGAGTTCGATCTGTGCGTCGATGTCGCCTGGACCGTCCCACTGCGGATACTTGGCCTCCTCGGAATGGAGTTGGGCTCGCTCCTCTTCCGTGAGAGGAATCACCGCAGGCTTTCGAGCGCGCCCCGCGCGCGGAACAGAAAGTGAAGGTGGAACAGAAGGTGAAACAGAAAGAGGAAGAGAAACGGCGTTCTCCGGCGTTTCTCGCTGTTCTTCGGCGGCGGGCGGCGTTGAGCAAGGATTTCCGCCGCGGCGGTTCTCGACCTTGATGTACGTCTGGTAGCGATAAAACGCCTCGATAGGGAAGTAGATGGTCGCGCCATCCCACTGGATGAGGCCCGCGGAGCACATGGCGACAAGAGCGGCCTTCACGTCGTTGGCCGTCTTGTCTCGGCGGTGAGGAATGACCGTAGCGATTAGCTCGTCCACGTCGCCGTTCAAGGTGGCGTCGTCTCCGGCGTGAGGAACCATCCACGTGTACAGGAGCGCGGCGAAATCCCCGTGCTCAACGGCCAGCCGGTTGAGGCGCTTATCAATTGAAACGTCGGTGGATATGTAGCGGCGCCGGCTCATTCTGGTGGCCGCCAATCCGGCATGCCCAACTCTTGACGCTTAGAGGCGATCTCGAGCCAGCAGGCGACGCCAAAAGCCTCGAAGTTAAAGGCGTCACGTGGGTCCTCGATGCCCAGGTTCGAGACGAGCCGCCACAGACGCTCAGAGGTCATCACCTCCACTAGCGCATCGAACGGGACGCCATCGGCTGGGCCCGGGTGGGTCAGAGAGGCTATCTCGGTGGCGATCGCGAAACGGAGCCGGTCGAAGTCCTCGCCAAAGATGTCGTAGAGCTTTTCGCAGAGATGGTCACCGAGCAGTTCCCACGGCAACCGGTCAACGAGGACTTCCCCGGCAGACTTACCTGAGTTGCACGTCTCGCAAGCCGTTGTGTAGTTGTCGATGCCGCTGGGGCCACCACGCGAGTGAGGATGAATGTGGTCGACAACAAGCCTGACTTCCTCACCGGCCCGGGCGCCGCAGTACGAGCAGGCAAAACCATCACGCTTGAGGACTTCAAAGCGAATCTTGGGTGTAATGGGCCGTCGATTTGTCATCGGTCGCGTCCCCGCATAGGCTCACTCGCCTGCCGCATCACCCATTGCCAGTGGCTGACCGCCAGGTAGGTCTTCGTGTCGATGGGCGCCGAGGCGAGCTCGGCCGGCGTCATCTGCAGCAGGTTCATCTGGACATCCCCGGTAGGCACCCCTTCTCGGGGTCGTGCGGAACTTCACAAGCAGCGCAGAGCGGCCAGTGCCACGAATGCCTCAGGAACCCCAACTCCGTCGCTTGCCTCGGATGCGTGGTTATCCATGAATGACAGGGGCGGCACAGGCCGAGGACGTTCCTGGGGTCGGTGATTGACCCGCCCCGTGCGCGAGACAGAATCTCGTGGCCATCCGTCGCCCTTCCAAGGCAACCCTCGAGGCGAGCCTGGCATGGGCCCTCTCTCAGCGCCTTGAGGATTGGTGCGCGCTCGCGGTCCTCGCGCCTGCGATGGTCGGAGGCCTGCTTCAGCGGTTTCCCGTGCTGGAGGTAGGTGTGGCGCTTCAAGGCTGACCGTTTCATCCGGCCACCCCTTCCGGTTCGCACCACTTCCCGCCGTGCCGGCTGAGGCAGACGGGACAGAGGGGATATCGCGGCTGACACGCGGGGCAGTCCATCGAGCCAGCGAACGAGGGGACACGCTTCTCCCCGTTGCAACGTGTACACGTCACCGCCTGCCGCCATTGCTCCTGCAAGACGACCCAGAGGGATTGCACCCATCCCCCGCGCTGAGGCTTCATGCGGAGCCACCGCCAGTGCTCCCGGTCTAACTGAGAAGGTGTGAGCCACGTCATGCCGCCACCACCTTCTTCGGGTGGCGCTTCGGCTGACCCTTCCGGTTCGCCATCTTCGCCTGCGAGCCCCGCTGCTCCTTGAACATGTCCAACCCCCGCTCCGGGTAGAACGTCCGCTCCAAACCGCACAACTTGCAGCGAGCGGGGACTTCGTGCCCCAGGCCCGGACTCTCGCAAATCCAGTGGTGGACACACTCTTGCGATTGCATCACGAGACACCCCCATTCCGTTGCAGCGGCGTAACTCCCCGGCGGCCGGGGCAGACACCCTTGGCTGGTTTCTTGCAGGACGGGCAGATCACGCCGGCACCTCCGCCAGCATCCGCACAATCTCCAACGCGCCCCTCACCCGCTTCGCTTCAGGGTGCTTCTCGACCGCCTCGTCCAGGTCCCTGCCGCCAACGAACGGACACCGCTCCATGCACAGCGCGAAGTCGCTCAGCCACGCCTCCTCAGGTGAGGATGCTTTCTTGAAGCGTTGCCAGGGGTCGGGGGATGGCGCGTCCCCCGACCCTGCTACGGAGGGAGCGACGGGAGAGGTAGTACCGTGCTCAACCTCCTGCTGACGTGAAGGCTCTTCGTAAGCCTCCTCCGCGTCCGGCGTGAATGACGAAACCGGATTGCGCCTTGGGGTGCGCTCAGATTCAGATCGCGGGCTGACATGTAAACCGTTTACATGTCGAACCCTCGTTTCCCGGCCATCGAGGCCAATGCGAGTATCCGGTTCCGGCATGGGCTCGCGGTTTTCACGCTCTGCCTTGCGAAGTTCCGCCTGACGCAATTTGGAGCGTTGCTCCCAGACGTACTGCCGCGTTGCCCCGGTGATGCTGGCGATGAGGTTGTCGCTGAACTTCGGGTGAGTCCCGAGAATCTCCCGCGCCCAATGGCACCGCTCGCTGAGCGACAGCCCGCGCCCGTGCTGGGCGTTCCCCGCGATGGCGATGAGCAACGCTTCGGCGTCGTCAACGTCAACCTCTACGATAGGGACGGTTTCGAGGTTGATCCCCTCATCGAAGCAGGCATGCCAGCGATGGTTGCCGTCGAGGATTTCAAACGAATCCTTCCGCACGACAATCGGGCTGCCCGGCCACGGATAGGAATCCTTGAGCCGTTCGATGTGGTCATGGTCCAGGCGCGTCTCGATGCGTGAGTTGAAGCGCGACTCTTGCAACGAAGCGGTGGGCACCCACTCTTGCTGCAATGCTCCCCGGTTCCAGAACGCCCAGGGCGGGTTCCATGACGGCAAGGGGCGTTCGGCGTTCGCCTTGTCCGCCCACTCCCACATCTCCGTCATGTGGTGTTTGAGGCCGTCCCGAAGGATTAGCTTCTTCGAAGCTTCTTGGCCGGGGCGACCTTTCGGAATGTCCACGGTGGTGTAATTCATGCCTTCCTCCCATTGAGACCGAGCTTCTTAGCCGCGGCTCGGAACGCGGCAACATCCAACAAGTCAGAGAGTTCCCCGCGGGTGACTCCCTTCGGCGCAACCACGCGCCATCGCGTCGCAGCCTGCAGCTGCTTCTCCGTCGGTGGCCTCCGCCTCCACCCCGCCTCACGGTCGTTCAGGACAGTCCCGCGGATCGCCTCCTGGGCAATCGCCATCGCTGTATCCGAAGCAACCGGCCGGTCGATCAGCGGCTCCCACCCCTGCGTCTCGCGGTTCGCCCACACCCGCACGGGAATGGACATCTCCCCTTCGGGCACCACCGCCACCCATCCGTCGGTGGCCTGCTTCGCCACCCACGTCCCATCGGGGAGCGGCTGCCAGACAAACGGGGATTCGTCCAGCAGGTCGAGCATGATCGCCGCCCGCTCCCGCAATTGGCCGTGGTGCGCGATGGTGTCGAACAGGTCCATTACCTGCCCGCTCTTGCGATCTGCCTCGGTGACCGCCCGTTCCTTCGAGCCGTCCTTCAATTCCCCGCCTGAGAGGACAGGGAGCGTTACCAGCGAGTGCTTCGTGGTGACATCCACCACGTCGATGATCAGTGCGTCCGGCTTCCCCGCCCGCCATCGCAGCGCCCTCCCAACGCACTGGATGTAGAGGGGCGCCGACTTCGTGGGGCGGGCCATGATGGCGCAATCGATTCCCGGCTCGTCGAACCCTTCCGTGAGGATCTGGCAGTTCGTGAGGACTTGAATCTCACCACGAGAGAAGGCTGCGAATATCGCTTGCCGTTCGCTCACGGGAGTGTTCCCTTCCACCATCTCCGCCTTCACCCCGGCTTCGCGGAAGGCGTCTCTGACGGCGATGGCATGGGCCACGGAGACACAGAACACAACCGTGCGCTTCCGCTCCTTCGCATGGGTCAGCCATGCGTTCACGATCAGCCGGTTTCGTGCCGGCGAGTCCACCGCGTTCTCCAGTTCGCCCTGGTTCAAATCCCCCGCGACCGTATGCACGGCGTCGAGGTCGGCTTCGCTTTCGATCCGCAATCCAACGGGCCGAGCGAGATGGTTGCGCTCAACCAACGTCCGCATCGGAAGGTGGTAGACGATCTCCTGATAAACCGTGTCCAGCCCGATCTTGTCCCCACGCGAAGGTGTTGCTGTCAGCCCCACCAGCAGCGCCGGGTTGACTTCTCGGATGGCGCGGGAGCGCGACGGCGCCGGGTCGTGGTGCGCCTCATCGGAGATGAACAGTGCCCCTTCGCCAATGGCGTCTTTCAGCCGGAGCAACCTTCGCTCCTGGGCGAGCGTGGCGGCAGAGGCGATTACCACGTCCCCGGAGAGCTCGTCCTGGTCGGCCTTGCACACGCCGATACGGAGGCCCGGATTGACCTCACGCATCTGGGTCAGCGTCTGCCGCACCAGCTCGTCACGGTGAACCATGAACACCGTAGGTAGACCGATTTCCGCAACGAGGTGTGCTGAGACGTAGGTCTTGCCTGCACCCGTGGGGAGCGAGATGAGTTGCCGGGTGATCCCACGGGCGCGGGCCGCGTGGACGGCATCGACGGCCGCTCGCTGGTAGTCACGGAGGCCAAGGGCGCGGGGCGCTTCGATGGTCGTCACCGCAGCACCTCCATGACCGTATCCAGGTCGGAAGGGCGCCAGACGTGAACCTCAACCCCGGCGCAGCGGAGGTCGCGAATCATCCCCTCCTGCGCCGCCGACACCTTGCCCTTGTTCGTCTTGAGTTCCGCGAGCAAGAACCGCCCGGGGCGGAACAGCGCGAGGTCGGGCCACCCCTTCTCCGAGCGGATAGAGAGCCACGGGTGATAGACCCTGAACCCGAACAGGTGCGCCACATCGACCACCTGGCGCTGCCATTCCTTCTCGTTGAGTTCGTAGGTCATCTCTTGCATCCGTAGAGGGCGTCTTTCAGTGCGAGGGCGATGTCCTGGCAGTCGAGGCACATGCGGATCGCCTGGACGGCTTCACGTTGCGTCCTGACCACCGTCCCGCGCTTCGACCACCAGGCGAAGTGAGCGACCTGCTCGGGCGTCAGCGTTTCCACGGGATTCCCTCGCCCGTGACGCCAATGCACTCGCGCAGGTCCATCCGCAACAGGCGCTCCTCAAGCGCCGAAACGCACTCCCCCTTTGCCTTCCTCTCTTCGAAGTCGAGGACGCGCCGGAGAATCCGGTAGGCGTCCTGGGCCTGATAGCTCTTGGCCGTCTCGCTCATTGCGAGAACCCGTTGAGGAACATCGGCATGACGACGTGGACGAAGTCCTCATCGTTGCGGAACACGCCCTGCATCGTTGGGGAGGAAAGCTGGACGGTGACCTTCTCCCCGACGACCGAAAGCAGGTCTCCGAGGTATCTGGGCGAACAGGCCCACTTCATGGCCTCGCCCTCGCCTTCGATGTCGAGCAGCGCGTCCCCTTCGCCGTCATCCGTCTCCGCCCACACGCGCAGTTCCGAGCCGTTGAAGCCCATCCGCACCGCAGGGCTGGAAAGGTTCGTCGAGGCCATGTACACCCCCGCCCGCCGGACGGCGTTCGCAAGCGGCTTGGTCTCGACCGTCGCCGTGGTCTTGAACTCTGAGGGGATCAACTGGCGGTAGTTGGGGAAGGTTCCCTGTATCAACTGGCAGGTCAGGCGCACATCGGTGAACTCGAAGCATGCCCGCCTCGCGTCCAGGGTGACCCTCACGGCCTCGGAGCTACCGTCGCAGATGCGCTGGACTTCCCGCAGGGCCTTCCTCGGGAGAATCACGGAGAACGTCTGCTCGGAAGGTAGCGAGTAGACCGAGAGGCGGAACCCGTCCGCGGCCGCGAAGGTGAGCTTTCCTTCCTTCGCTTCGACCAGGACTCCTGCGAGCACGGGGCGAGAGTCATCCGTCGCCGCCGCGAAGGTGACCAGTTCCAGTGCCCGGTGGAGGGTCTTGGCCGGAACCTCGAACGAATCCCCCTCCACCTCGGTGAGCAGGGGATAGTCCTGCGCGTTCATCACTGGAAGATCGCCCTTGCCCCGTGCACATTCCCACTGCAACCGGTTGGCCAGCGACAGATGCACCGTGGCCTCGGGGAACGTTGCCAGGAGGTCGGTGAACAACCTGGCCGGGACGGTCACGGCACCTTCCTCGTGGATCATCGCGCCGCACCACGCTTCGATGCTCATGTCCAGGTCGGTCGCGGCGAGTTTCAGCCGGCCGCGGTCGGTGCCGAGCCAGAGGTTGTACACGATCGGCAGCGTGCTTCGGGCCGGGACGGCGCGTGAGACGATGCCCACGACACGGGAAAGGTTCGATGCGATTACGGTGGTGTCGAGTCCGGTAGCTACTGTCACTGTCTCCCTCACTTGGTGTTGTGCGCCGGGGGCTTCGCTTGCCCTTGAATCAACCTCGAACCGAGGACTCCCCTTCCGGCAGTTCACGGCTGCCTTTGAAAAGCTCATGCCCTCAGCCCCCGGCGCAGGCATGGCCTCTATCGCTGGCTCGCTGCTTTCTGGTCCGCGAGCCGGGAAACAAGGTTTGACCAGTTCAGGTCAGGATTCGCCTCAAGCCATTCCTTGAGGGCTTGGGGGCCGTGGCTGTTCAACCACTCGGCCCCGTCGGTGGGAGACGTGGCTTCGTGCCCCAGGGCCGCGCAAATCGACTTCATGCCGATGGCGAGGGACTTGCACTGGCCAGTGAACTCGTCCCAGACAATCCGGTCGGCTTCGGAGGCGAGGTCGCGCTCCTGGGGCGTAGAGGCTTGCTTGCCGCGCACCTCCTGCCGCGAGGCCACACCCCGGCGCACTTCGAATCCCATCAGTGCGAGCGCACGGCCCACCGCTGAGGTCTCGGCGTTTTCCACTTCTGAGTCCTTCGTGTACGGCGTCTTGCCGGGGATGCACATCTGGGAATGCCCGGTGGTCGGGCGCTCGTCATTCGGGTCTCGGTAGACCGTTGCCCGGACAATCACGAGCAGCGGGTCAAGGTGCGTGATTTCCGTCTGGATGCTGCCCTCAGGGTGTTGGGCGTAGAACGCCTCGATGCGGTCCTCAACGGGCACGTAGTTATCGAGATTGAATCCAGCCATCTATTTCCCCCCGTACCCCCATCCGCAGGCGACCATCAACCCGATGGTCAGGGCGGCGCCCCAGAGCAGCGCATCGGCAATCCAGGTGCTCACGACAGCGCCTCCACACTCGCTTCCAAATCGGCCAGCAGGGTGTCCGGGCGCTCGACCTTCGGGGCGGGCTTCCGCACGGTTTCCAGCACCACGAAGGGGCGGGTCATTCCATGCGCCGTGTGGTCGTTCACCACGTCCGCCAGCGGCTCCGGCAGCTTCGTGACGTCCCAGCCCTTGGCCGACGTTGCGAACTTCACGAGGTCGTCGCGGGTCAGTTCCGTCTCGCGAATCCACTCCCGGATCGCGTTCACGTCCTGCGTGTTGCGGGCGTTCTGCCGGACACTCGCCCGGAGGTTCCCGTAGTCCGCCGTCTTCGTGCCCTGGTAGCGCAACAGGACCTGCTCAGCGATCGCCGCGGCCTGCTCGTAGGCCTTGATCTGGGCCTTGTATTCCGAGAGGCGAGTGGCCGCCCATGCCGCCCGGTCGAAGCCGGGCATGTCGCCCAAAATCTCGCCGGTATCCTCATCCACGAGGATGCCTTCCAAGATGAGCTGGCTCATCGTTCACTCCTCAGGTCAGCGAGCCATTCGTCGAGGCTGTCGTCCATCTCGCCGTCACAGCGGCATTCCGCATA
>ERZ869929.640-NODE-640-length-17879-cov-5.258135_pt1 | contig 17879 bp, 20 predicted proteins | sample MGYA00579312_ERZ869929 | MGnify/ENA primary metagenome ERZ869929 (study PRJEB32216, sample SAMN09231818) | wastewater metagenome | place: USA: Maryland | collected 2016-08-09 | study: EMG produced TPA metagenomics assembly of the PRJNA472060 data set (Reclaimed... | reverse complement strand
CTGCGATGGCGGGTAAAGCCTACCTTGAAGGCGTGGTGCAGGAAGGGCCAAACCACCTCAACGTGGCGTACCAAAACATCATTCCGATTTTGGTCAAGGCGATTCAAGAGTTGGAAGCCAAAGTCGCCGCATTGGAGGCAAAGTGAAACTAGAACTTACACCCGAGGAAGTAACTGCGATATTGCAGGTGCTAGGGCAGTTGCCCACTAGCAGCGGCGCGTGGCCGTTGTTGGTCAAGATTGACGCGCAAGTGAAGGCGCAAGCCGAACAGAAGGAGACGGACAATGGCTACTTGGAAAATTGAAAACATGATCGTCAAGCCGCAAGACGGCTCGCACACCGACGTTGTAGTAACTGCGGCATGGCGTTGCTCTGCCAGCGATGGCGACAAGGCGGCATCCAACTACGGCAGCATGGGCTTTGCTTCACCGAGCGGCGACTTCATCGCATATCCCGATTTGACCGAAGCCGAAGTGCTGGGCTGGGTCTGGGCAAACGGCGTGGACAAGGCCGAGGTTGAAGCGAACGTGGCGCGGGAACTTGACGCGCAGATTAACCCGCCGACTGTTGTTAAGCCGTTGCCGTGGGCAGCATAGATCGTCATGGCTAACTGGAAAGTTGAAGGTCTATATGTCGCGCCAAGCCTTGATGGTCACAGCGATGTGGTCACGCAGGTCGCATGGGCGTGTGAGGGTAACAACTCAATGCGCGGCAAGTTAGACCTCGGCGCTCCGGGGCAGCCGTTTGTGTCGTATGCCGATCTGACGGAAGATACCGTCCTGTCATGGGTCTGGTCGCGTGTAGACAAGGCGTTCGTCGAGAAAGACGTAGACGCTGCTCTGCCTGCCGCGCTGACTGTGGCACCGAAGCCGCTGCCTTGGAGTAACTAATGGCTATTATTCCAATTACCGACCTGCCAAACGCCATTAGCCCGGTATCGGCGTCTAGCCCTGCGGCTATCGTCCAGAACGGCGTAACCGTTAAGGCGTCACTCAGCGCGTTCCGTAACTACGTCACGCCGCAAGACTACGGCGCTAAAGCGGACGGCGTTACGGACGACACTATCGCTATTCAGACGGCTATTAACGTAGCCTCTGCGACCGGCTCGACTGTGTACTTCCCTGGCGGAACGTACCTTGTTGTCCCGGCTACGCTAAAGGACTGGGAAGGCACGCCGCTTGGCGAAGGCCAGATGACCTGCGCGTTTGTTATGCAGTCCAACATGTCGCTGTACGGCGAAATTGGCGCAACCCTTAAACTCGCTAACAACGTCTCGACGCTGGCTGTTCCTAAACGCATAGCGTTGTTCTTCACCAACACTCCGCTGCAAAACCTGTCGTTTGTCGGCCTGACGATGGACATGAACGGTTTAAACAACCGTATTAGCCCGTTGGCTCCGGCATCCTACAACCGCTACAACCAAGCCATGATTCACGTCACTGGCACGATCAGCGGCGTGGCGGCTCGATGCGATAACGTCGTTATCGACAACTGCAAGTTTCTCAATACGGCTGGCACCTCGTGCGTCGTTATGGCGCAAAGCAACACGGCAGGCGTGACGCTTGGGCAGAACTGGTCGATCACCAACTGCTTGTTCAAGAACAACGGTTTGGATACGGACGATCACAGCAGCGTGTTTGCATGGGCAGAAAACGTCAAGTGCGAAAACAACACGTTTACAGCCGATACCATGTTTCCAAATGGCATCTCTGGCAACAGCGGATCGTTCGTGGCGTATGAAGTCCATGGCGCTAACCAGCGTTTTGTTAACAACTTCATTAGCAACTACTGGCAAGGCATGTGGGTGGCTTCAAACCTAACATCGCAGTGCGCCAATATCATCATTTCCAACAACACGTTTTCGCCGGTTAAGTGGTACGCGATTGACTTTTTCCGTAGCAGTTCAACTGAAACGGAAATCAACCGGGTATTGATTGAAGGCAATACGGTACTAATTGACGACAGCACCCTGACGGGCGTGGTGCCGACGTTTAAGGCTGCGTTCCAGATTGCGTCGTTTTACCGCATCCAAAACGTGCAGATCAGCAACAACTTCTGCTCAAAGACTGGCGCAACCATTCCGTCTGTCGGCATTTTGATCACGCCGCAGGGCAATGCAAGCAACGATCATCGCAACATCACAATCCGCGATAACGCGATCACAGGCTTTGGCTCAGGTGTTGCGACGTTTATCAACTCGACGAACGGCATGGGTCCGCTGGAGATCAGCAACAATTACATCCGTAACTGCTCGGATGCGCCGGGGTATACGACCCCGCAAGGCGTGTCTATTGGCCTCAGTGGCGTAGCTCCGTTGGCAACTGCCTACGAAGCGCTGTTCATTTCCAACAACACGTTTATCGACGACCGTTTGTCTAAGCAAATGGACTTCGGTATTCGCATTGACCAAGTAACGGTGACTAACCTCAACGTCCAGCGCCAGAAGTATCTGGGCATGGTGACGGGCAACTACGCCGAAGCCTCAACAACAGTGACTAACCGTTTCGGTTATTACGAATTTATCTCGTTTACCCCGGTGTGGAAGTCAGGCGGATCGGCCATTACGTTAGGCAACGGCAGTCGTAATGCCTCGTATACCGTAGACGAAAAGCAAGTCACGATTAACGCCGTGCTGAGCGTTGGATCAACTACCTCGTTTGGGGCGGGTGTTGTAACGCTAGATTTGCCATTTACGACTAACGCCAACACCCTTGGGTACATTGGCAACTGGCGTATTTTTGACGACAACACCTCGACCTACTACTTTGGCGGCGCGGTGTCGGTTAATAACGATACCGGCGTGGCGTTGCAGTTAAACAATGGTTCTAACGTCACCAATACGTCCCCGATTACGTTTGCTGCTGGTGATACAATCTTCTTGCAGTTGACGTATACCCGAGCCTAATTACGGAGTAAGCCGTGACTATTACGAAAAAGATTTCGCAACTGCCTGCTGCCGGAGCGCTTGACGGTTCCGAATTAAATCCCGTTGTGTCTAACGGCATTACGGTAAAAGCAGCCACTAGCGCCTTGGGGTATAAGCGATCCGGCGTTGGCGCGGTATCTCGTTCGCTTTCAAACAAGGTTGCCGAGCGGGTTAGCGTTAAAGACTTTGGTGCTGTTTGCGATGGAATCGCAGATGACACGGCATCTGTGCAAGCAGCGCTTAATTATTGCGCGGCTAATAATTGGCCCACTCTGGTTGTGCCAGGTAAGTGCAAAATTAGTTCTTCTCTTATTATCAATAGATTGGTTGATCAAAACGCTGATGAGTTTACAATTTACGGCGAAGGCCCGGATGCGGGCTTTTACACGGCTGGCAACGTTGTAATTTTTAACTCGACGTTGCCGTACACCACGGCCCCTCAATGCGAATTTATCACGTTTGTTAACTTGCGATTTGAGTCGTCTAGTTTTTTTAACGCAAGTTATGTTTTGTCGCCAAATTTCTTACGCATTAAATTTCAAAACTGTTTTTTCTTTTTAATTCGTTGCATGATCTCGCCGATTTACGCGCAGACCATGTACTTTTTGGATTGCAACATTCGAAACAATCCGCCTAACTTCATCAATGTCACTGGTTCTTACGACATCAAGTTTACCCAGTGCATCATTGAAAACGGCTTTACGATTGTGCGCTGCATTGATCCTGCTCGCGGAACCAATGGGCTGTCGTTTACCAGTTGCGTGATTGAAGGCATCCAAGGAAGCATTTGCGACATTACCGGCGCCAGCGGATTTGCGCTAACTAATTGCCATTTGGAATCAAACTTCTCGCCAGAATTTAACTTCTTTGCGGGCGGCGTTTCCAACAAAAGCATCGCTATTACAGGAAACTATATTTTTAACCCAGTTGGCCCAACCATGTATTACGGGCCAACCGAATATGTGTTTTCTGCTGGCAATACGGTTTTCCCAAACCGTTTCCACGATAACGCTATTCAATGCACAAGTCTTATTTCTACAGCCGATTACGCTCCGGGCGGTATTTCTAACGCTGCCAACGTGCAGGTTGTAAATGGCGTGTATCGAGCAGGCAATGCGGCAACGACTGCGTGGACTGATACGACCAACCAGTTTGCCAAAGACACTAGCGGTCGATTTGGTGTTGGATATGCCATTCAGCCGGATGTGCGGTTTGCGATTGCTGGCGCCGATCAAACGTCATCTAATTACGCCAACATTATGTACGACAGCAATGGCAACGTAATTGCTGGGTTTAGAAATGACCGGCAAATTTGGTTTCCGTTGCTGCAAAACTTTGCCGACGACACCGCTGCCGCCGCAGGTGGTATATCTGTTGGAAACTTGTACCGTACCGGCTCTGCCGTCAAAGTCCGAGTTTCTTAATGTTGTTGCACCCTGTTAAGCCATACAGTATTGTTAACCCGTACTGGTGCGGTTCACCAGGGATTCCATAGGAATCAACATGACTGACGAGAATCAACTTTCCGAAGTTGTAGCGGCTGACCCCGCGCCGGAACCGGAAGCTACGGCGGCCCCGGAACCTGTAGAAACGCCAACTGAGGCGTCGCCGGAAGAAAAGCCAGCCAAATCGTTCTCTCAAGAAGAGCTGGACGCGATGGTTGGCAAAAGACTTGCCCGTGAGCGGCGCAAGTGGGAACGAGAGCAAGCATTGAGGGCGCAGCCGGCAACGTCTGCACCTGCAGAGCTGCCTAGCAAGATGGAAGACCCGGATGCGTACGCAGAGGCTTTGGCCGAGCGTAAGGCAACGGAGCTTCTGGCTCGACGCGAAGCAGAGCGAGAAATGCAGGCTATTCGTGAGGCGTATCACGATCGCGAAGAAGCAGCGCGGGACAAATACGAAGACTTCGAGCAAGTCGCGTATAACAACTCGCTGCCCATTACGACCGTGATGGCTCAGACGATACAGGCTTCGGATGTTGGCCCCGATATTGCTTACTATCTCGGTTCTAACCCCCGCGAAGCGGATCGTATTTCCCGCATGAGCCCTTATTTGCAAGCCAAAGAGATTGGCAAGATCGAGGCTAAATTGGCCGACAATCCGGTTCCAATCAAGAAAACATCCAGCGCACCCCCGCCGATTAAACCTGTTTCGGCTAAAGGCACTGGCGGATCGAGCTTTGAGACGACAGATCCACGGTCAATTTCGGCCATGAGCACGTCTGAATGGATCGAACGCGAGCGTCAGAGACAGATTAAGCAGTGGGAAGCGCGTCGTCGCTAACAATTTTTCGGAGACACTTCAGTGGCTAATACACTTCTTACTATTGACATGATCACGCGGAAAGCTCTCGAAATTCTTGAGAACAACCTCGTGATCACCCGCAACGTCAACCGTCAGTACGACAACAGCTACGCCGTCGAGGGCGCCAAGATTGGCACCACGCTGCGTATCCGCTTGCCGGATCGCGCTCTTGTAACCGATGGTGCTGCCCTTCAGGTGCAGGACGACAACGAGCAGTTCACCACGCTGACGGTTGCTAACCAGAAGCACATCGGCGTTAACTTTACGACTGCCGAAATGACGATGCAGTTGGACGACTTTGCCGAGCGCGTGCTGAAGCCGCGTATCAGCCAGTTGGCCGCCAGCATCGACGCGGACGTTGCTAACTCGTTCCAGAACATCTTCCAGTCGGTCGGCACCCCCGGCACGACTCCGAGCAGCACCGCTGTTCTTCTTGCTGCCCAGCAGAAGCTCAACGAGGCCGCTGCCGTGATGTCGCCGCGTTATGTCACCGTGAACCCGGCTGCAAACGCCGCGCTCATCGAGGGCATGAAGGGCTTGTTCAACCCGGTCAGCACCATCTCGGCGCAGTTCAAGAACGGCATGTTCGGCGAAGGCATCTTGGGCTTTAATGAGCTCAACATGTCGCAGTCGATCAAGCAGTTCACGACGGGTAGCCGCGCTGCCAGCAGCGTTTCGGTAAAGGGCACCGTGTCCACGCAGGGCGCTTCGACCATCACCCTGAACGGCGTGACGGGCGAAACCCTCAAGAAGGGCGATGTGTTCACCATTGCAAACGTGTACGCGGTCAACCCGCAGACCCGCGAGTCCACCGGCTCGCTGCAGCAGTTTGTGGTAACGGAAGACATTACTGCCGCTGCAAGCGAGTACGCGAGCGTCAAGATCAGCCCGGCGATCTACACCTCGTCGCATGCTCTGGCGACCGTCAACTCGTTCCCGCAGAACTCTGCGGCGGTGACGTTCCTTGGCGGTGTGTCGACCCAGTACCCGCAGAACCTCGTGTACCACAAGGACGCGATTGCCTTCGCCACGGCTGACTTGCTCATGCCGCAGGGCGTCGACATGGCTTCCCGCCAGGTTCACAACGGTATCTCCATGCGCGTTGTCCGTCAGTACGACATCAACAACGACCGTATGCCGTGCCGTATTGACGTGCTGTATGGCTACTCGGTGATTCGTCCGCAGATGGCCGTGCGCCTCTGGGGCTAACTCTTAACCTTATTCACGGAGTAATTCAAAATGGCACTTCCTAACGGTTCTGGTGGTTATCAGTTTAATGACGGTAACGTCGGCGAGGCCCTGCTGTTTGTGCAGGGCGCTCCGACGGCCATTACGGCTGCCGCAACGATGACGCCTGCTCAACTGTCGAACGGTCTTTTTACGTTTAACGGTACAGCGGGCAACCTGACTCTGCCGACGGTTGCTGATCTTGAAGCCTACGTTTCGTCTGCCTCAAAGGTCGACGCAGCGTTTGACTTCTTTGTCATCAACATCGACGCCTCCGGTTCGGATGCGGTGACGGTGGCGATTGGCACGGGCTGGACGCTCGTCGGCGCGGGCGCAGTGGCGGCGGCCTCTTCGGGCCACTTCCGCGCTCGCAAGACCGGCGACGGCGCTTGGACCTGCTACCGCGTTTCGTAATGGCGACGCCCTCGGTAGGAAAACCTACCGAGGGCTAACCTAAAGGGGTATTGATATGCCGAATACACAGGCGATTGGTGTTGCCTTTTCTGACCCGGCACTTGACGGGGCAGTAATTGGCGCTTCCGGTGGTACGGTCGGTTTCTACGGCACCACCCCGGTAGCAAAGGGTGCGGCGCTTACTGCTCAGTTGACGACGATCTCGTCGACTGCGCCGGGCACGCCGGACTATGCAATTCAAGACTTGACGCAGACGACTCCGTTTGGCTTCGCCACTAAGGACGAAGGCAACACGGTGCTGTCTGTTATCAAGAACCTGCAAGATCGAGTCGGCCAATTAGAGGCTCGTCTACAGGCCTACGGATTGCTGCCGTAATATGCCGAATATCTACCTTCGTCACGCCACGCATGGCGCCAAAGTCGCGATTTCGTGGTTGGAAGCGCGGGAAGATATGGAGCACGGGTGGGAAGAGTTTGACCCTTCTGACCCGGATGATTCAGAATCACCGGCGTCGGCAGAAATGCCGGCGTCGGTTGATTCCGACGCACCTAATGCTTTACGAGCCCGCCGCCGACGCAAGGAGTAACTGATGGCTACCACCGCTGCTGACCAGATCAACGGTGCGTTACGTCTGATCGGAATGTTGGCAGAGGGTGAAGTGCCTTCCGCCGCCACGTCCCAAGACGCGTTGACGGCGCTCAACCAGATGATTGATTCGTGGAGCACGGAACGTCTGTCCGTCTTCTCCACGATCGACCAAGTGTACAACTGGCCGCCGAGCACCCGCATGCGCACGCTCGGCCCCACCGGCGACTTTGTGGGCGAGCGCCCAATCAAGCTCGACGACGCCACGTACTTCCGCGATGCCTCGACCAACGTGTCGTACGGCATCCGGATGATTAACCAAGAGCAGTACAACAACATTGCGGTCAAGACGGTCACGTCTACTTACCCGCAAATCCTGTGGTACAACCCGACGTACCCTAACATTGAGCTGTATTTGTATCCAGTACCGTCTCGCGTGCTGGAGTTTCACTTTGTATCGGTGCGACCGCTGACGGCGCCCGCTGCGCTTGATACCGACCTGACGTTCCCGCCGGGTTACTTGCGCGCGTTTCGCTACAACTTGGCGTGCGAAATCGCACCGGAGTTTGGCGTTGAGCCGTCGCCGCAGGTGCAGCGCATTGCGATGTACAGCAAGCGCAACCTCAAGCGCATTAATGATCCGGGCGACGTGATGGCGATGCCGGCGGCGCTGATGGTCAACCGTCCGCGCTTCAATATCTTCACTGGCAATTTCTAATGCACACGCCGATTCTCGGATCGTCGTATGTCATCCGGTCGGTCAATGCGGCCGACAACCGGATGGTCAACTTGTACCCAGAAGTGGTGCCGGAGGGCGGCAAAGAGCCCGCCTATCTGCAGCGTTGCCCAGGCTTGTCGTTTCGCAAAACGGTGGGCACCGGCCCGATTCGCGGGCTTTGGACGCTTGGCGATTACTTGTACGTTGTCTCGGGAAACGAGTTTTACAAGTTAGACCGCAATTACAACTTCTCAGGTTTGAATCAACTGCTGTCTGAAGACGGCGGGTTTATTCTGTTAGAAGATGATGAAACCATCTTGTTAGAAAGCGCTTTGCCATCGTACGTTGGTTTGATTTCCGGCACTGGCCCGGTGTCTATGGCCGACAACGGCACGCAAATCTTTATCGCCGCCAACCCTGACGGGTATATTTACAACAGCGATACGGACACGTTCCAACAAATCACCGATCCGGACTTCCCCGGCGCCGTGACTGTTGGCTATCTCGACGGCTACTTTGTATTTAACGAACCCAACAGCCAGCGTGTTTGGGTGACGCAGCTGCTTGATGGTTTGTCGATTGACCCGCTCGACTTCGCCAGCGCCGAAGGTTCGCCGGACGGGCTGGTGTCGCTCATCATCGACCACCGCGAAGCGTGGCTGTTTGGCACGAACTCGGTGGAGGTTTGGTACAACTCAGGCGACCCATTGTTTCCGCTTACGCGCATCCAAGGCGCGTACAACGAAATCGGCTGCATCGCGCCGTACTCGGTTGCCAAGATGGACAACTCCGTCTTTTGGCTAGGCGCAGACGCTCGCGGTCAGGGCATCGTCTATCGAGCCAATGGCTACCAAGGCGTGCGCGTATCTACCCATGCCGTAGAGTTTGCCATTCAAGGCTACAACAATTTGGCTGATGCGGTGGGGTATACATATCAGCAGGACGGTCACACGTTCTACGTGCTGAACTTTACGGATGCGGATACGACGTGGGTATTTGACGCCGCTACGGGCGCTTGGCACGAGCGTGCAGGGTTCCGTAATGGCGACTTTAAACGCCATCGCGGAAACAGCCACGCTCGATTCAATGGCGAACCGATTGTGGGCGATTACCAGAACGGCAAGTTGTATGCGTTTGACTTGGACGTGTACGCCGATGACGGGCAGGTGCAGAAGTGGCTGCGCCGTTGGCGCGCGTTACCTCCTGGCGCTAACGATCTTAAGCGTACAGCGCACCACACGCTGCAAATTGACTGCGAGACGGGCGTAGGCTTAGCGGGGTACGGCGCGTTTGATGTCATTGGTTGGCTTGCCACAGAAGACGGCGATGTGCTGGAAACTGAGCAAGGCAACAACCAACAGATTATCGGCACGCTTGGCACTCAATCCTATGATGACATTGGTACGCAAGACCTAAATCAGATCGGCGTGCAAAATTGGGAAGGCTATTGGATTGGCCTAGATGGCCCTGTTGTGCAAGGCGCTGACCCGCAGTTAATGTTGCGTTGGTCGGATGACGGCGGCCACACATGGAACGGTGAGCGGCAAACCTCGATGGGCCGCGTAGGCCAGTACGGCACTCGCGCTATCTTCCGTCGCCTTGGCATGACGGTGAAGCTGCGCGATCGCGTGTACGAGATTAGCGGCACCGATCCGGTTAAGGTCGCCATCATGGGCGCTGAGTTGCAAGCGAGTCCCACCGGGTCATGACGCAAAACATCACGCAAATCCCTGCCCCGCGTGTTCCGTTCATTGATGAGCGGACGGGCTTGGTTTCGCGTGAGTGGTTTCGCTTTCTTAACAATCAGTACCAACTGACCGGCGGCGGCACTACGTCTACCTCTATTGCCGACCTTGAGATTACTCCGTCGCTGGCCGCTAACGTCGAGGACGAGGTTGCCGTACTGCGTAGCAATATTGACGATTTGCAGAAAGGGCCGCCTCGGTTTGAACCGGGGCTAATTAACTACGGGTCGTTTTTCTCAACGCAGACGCAAGCGGCTACCGTCATTAACACGGCAAAAGCCATCACGTACAACAACGCCGACCCCGCGTATGGCGTGTACCGCGATCCGGGTGATAGCAGCAAGATTAAAGTTACTCGCCCTGCTATCTACAACGTGCAGTTTTCTATCCAAGTCGATAAGACTTCGGGCGGCACGGGACGGCTGTACATTTGGCCTGCTATCAATGGCACAGCCGTGCCTGATTCGGCATCGTTGATTCGCATCCAAGGCAACAACGCGGAAATCTTCTCAGCCGCTAACTTTTTCTTGCCGCTGTCTAATGGCGATTACTTTCAGTTGTACTTTTCCGTAAGCGACTTGAGTGTGCAGTTAGAGCATTTTGCCGCTTCTGCTCCAGTCCCAGCCATACCTTCTATCATTTTGACCGTTATGCAGGTGTACGTATGACCGTTTACCTTTCAGCCTTTGCTGGCGCCGGAGCGCAGTTCTTTACCGACGACAACTCAGTGCTGTCGGGCGGAAAGATTTACACGTACCAGGCTGGCACGGCAGCGCCGGAGAACACCTATACATCGGTGTCTGGCTCAACGCTAAACACCAATCCAATCATTTTGGACTCAGGTGGCCGACTGCCCGAAGACCTGTGGCTGTCAGAAGGCGTCAAATACCGATTTGTGTTAACCGACTCCAATGACGTGCAGATTGGCGAATACGACGACATTGCAGGCGTCAACGACATTTCTACCGGCACGGTGCCGTGGTCAATCATCACTGGCACGCCAACAACGGTGGCCGGTTACGGCATCACCAACGCGCTGACCATAAGCGCAGCGGCTGCAACCTATGCGCCGATCGCCTCGCCGACGTTTACTGGCACGCCGCTGATACCAGACAACGATTCGGTTAGCACAAATTACGCTGTTGGCTATCGTGAAGCCCCGCAAGTGTCTAAGACGGACAACTACACGTTGGTGTTGGCGGATCGTGGCAAGTCCATCCTAATGAACGGCACGTCCAAAACGCTGACCATTCCGGCTAACGCCTCGGTCGCGTTCCCGGTCGGCACTGTCATTATTATTGTTAACGTCAACTCGTCGGCGCTGTCGATTGCGATTACGACCGACACGCTGACCTTGGCAAACAGCACCACGACCGGCACGCGCACTTTGGCGCAGAACGGCTTGGCAACTTGCGTCAAGATTGGCAGCACCTCTTGGCTAATCAGCGGAGCGGGATTGACCTAATGGGCGGCGCTACTTTAGCTGCAGGAATTGCTGGCACGACGGGGGGAGCCGGTGCTGGTGTATTCGACTTCTCGTCGGGGTCGGGTAGCGTTACCATCCCTGCCAGTGCTACAGGCGTCACCATTGAAGTATGGGGCGGCGGTGGCGGTGGTGGCTATGGCACGGTCACTAACATCTTTGGTGAGTTTGCTTACGAGCCGCAAGAGAATCCTGGCGGCGGTGGTGGCGGCGGCGCGTACGCCAAAACAGTGCTGGTGTTGACGGCCCCGGACGCGGGCAAAACCATCCTGTACACCGTTGGCGCTGCAGGCGCCGGCGGATCCCTAGGCGACGCCGTAGGCGGCGCGGGCGGTCAATCGGTCGCATACGCGGGTACATACGCCCTGCCTGAAATGATCTGTACAGGCGGTTTTGGTGGTTATGGTGGCATCGGCATATTCGGCAGTCAGCAAGGCGCTGGCGGTACGGCGTCAGGCGGCAACACGACCAATACCAACGGTAACGGCGGCGCAGCGTTTACGCAGACGGGAGCCACCCCGATTGCCGGTGTAGGTAGCCTTGTCGGCGGCGCTGGCGGTGACGGTGGCGACCCGGTAGAGGGCGGCGATCCGGGCAAGGCCGGTCTACCTGGTCGCGTGCGGCTCAAATTTACCTTTTAGGTGACACATGGCAGTTAACGTAAAAGTCCTCATCCCGGCCAAGATTGCCGAGAACACGCAAGTAACACAATACACGGCGACCAACGTGTCTACGATCATCGACAAGTTCACGGCCACGAATTACAGCGCGTCGGCGGCTACCCTGTCGGTCAACCTTGTCACGCAGTTTGACGCGTCGGGCAACCAAAACTTGATTATCAAAAACAAGACCCTGCTGCCCTCTGAGACGTATACGTTCCCCGAGTTGGTCGGCCATGTGCTGCAACCTGGCGGGTTTATCTCGACGATTGCGGGCACGGCTTCCGCCATCAACATCCGATCGTCTGGGCGAGAGGTGTCATGATCGTCCGCCGCGCTACGCTTGAGGATCTGCCGGCGTATCTGCCGATGGGGCAGGCGTTCCATGACGCAAGCCCCATGCACCAGGTCATTCCGTTTGACCCGGAAGGCTTTAGCCAGTTCTACAAATCGGCGCTGGAGAATCCGCTTGCCGGCATGTGGGTTACAGAAGTCGATGGGCGCCCGGTCGGCATCGCCGGCGCGCTCGCCTACCCCATGTACTTCAGCCCCTCGCACTTTGTCGCGCAGGAGCTCTGGTGGTGGCTCGCGCCCGAGGCCCGAGGGCATGGCGCTGGACAAGCAATGTATGATGCAATAGAAGCATGGGCAAATGAGCAAGGTGTGTCCGCCTTGTTCATGATTGCGTTAGAAGACGAACGGGCACCGCAGATGGAAAAGTTATACGCCCGCAAGGGGTTCCGTCCGATGGAACGCACGTTTTTCAAAGAGGTCGCATAAATGGCCATTAGTACCGCCGCAGCAGTTTTAGGTAGCGCCGTCATCGGCGGCGCTGTGTCTTCAAGAGCATCTAGCAAAGCCGCTCGCGCTCAGACGCGCGCTGCCGAAGAAGCTGCACAAGTGCAGCGCGAGGCGCTGGCGAGGCAGGAAGAGCTGTCGCGGCCGTTCCGCGAGACGGGCATCGAGGCGCAGAACGCGCTCGCTCGCATGTCCGGTCTTGGCGCCGACACCGGCGCTGCCGACTACGGCGTGCTCGGGCGGCAGTTTACCGAAGCCGATTTGATGACGGATCCTGGCTACGGATTTCGTTTGCGCGAGGGCATGCGCGACCTAGACCGTCGTTTGTCGGCGGGCGGGCGTATGTTCTCAGGCGGTGCGCTTAAGGCCGGCCAACAGTACGGTCAGGAGCTGGCGTCGCAGGAATATCAGAACGCGTTTACTCGCGCGATGGACTTGCGTATGCAGCGCGCTAACGCGCTTGCAGGGTTGTACGGCGGCGGCTTACAAGCAACAACTGGTTTCGGGCGAGACGTCGGCGAATCTGCGGCGAACGTCGGCAATTTGGTAACGTCAGGCGGCGCTGCTCGCGCTTCAGGCTACGTTGGTCAGGCTAACGCGCTGAATCAGGCGCTTGGCACCGGCGCTAACTATTTGATGCAACGCGATCTGCTCAACCGCATCTACCCTATGGGCGGTGGCGGTGGCGCACCGTCGGGTGTCGGCGCCCAAGGCGTAGTCTAAACGAGGTTTGTCATGCCTATTGACCCGCGTATTGCTTTGGGTGTCCAGCCGGTACAGCTTCAATCGCCGCTGGAAGTGGCAAATCAGATCGCGGGCATGCGCGAGGCCGAGCAGCGCAACGCGCTGGTGCAACGGCAGATCCAGGCGCAAGAGCGCGCGCTGACTGAACAAAACGCGCTGCGCCGCCGTATCTCAACGCCGGACTTTTTTAAGCAGCCTAATGCTCTTGAGTCGCTAGTTGGCGAGTTTGGCCAGGCGGGCGCGGACGTATTTGAAGCTATGGGTAAGGCTGAAAAAGCCCGCTCAGAAGCGATCAAAACTGAACGCGAGCGCAAAATCGAAGAGTCGCGTCAGCTGTTTGATATTTTAGGCGTAGCCGAAGACGACGATAGCTGGGGGCAAGTCTACAACCAAGCTCAACAGGCTGGGTTAGACATGACCGGCGTTCCGCAAAAGTGGAATCCGTTGTGGACAAAGAACGCCCAGCGCCGCGCGTTGGGCTACACCAAGTTTCTCGAGAAAGAACGTGAAGATGACAAGCTCGCACTGGAGCAAGATAAAAATCGACTAAGTAGAGATCGACTAGCGTTTGAAAGAGATCAAGAAACGTGGAAACGCAATAATCCAGAGCTTGACCTTGTAGAAACACCGCTTGGGTATCTTGCTGTCAACAGACGTAACCCCAGCGATGTACGCCCCGTAATGATTGACGGTAAACAGGTCACCGGCGCTGTCAGTCAGAAGGCGACGGAAGATCAACTTAAAACCGCGTACAACGCGGATCGCATGCTGTCAGCGGGCGATGTGATTGGTAAAGCGCTGCAAGAAAACCCCAGCGCTGAAAAGCCCGGCTTTTTTGAAACCGTAGTGGGGAACACCCCATTTATTAAAGGCGCGGTCAACTTTGTGCGCGACGATCAACGCCAGCAGATTGCGGCGGCTCAAGTGCAGCTCGCCGACGCGTTGCTGTACCTCGCCACGGGCGCTGCGTACAACGAGCTGCAGTACACCAACAACCAGAACGCGGTGATCCCCGCGTTTTCGGATGGCGCGCCTGCAATCAAAACCAAACGCAAGCTGTTCCTCGATCAAGTTGCCGCAGCTAAACGTCGATCGGCAGCAGCTTGGACACCTGAGCATGAGGCCATCTACAAAGACATGCTCAAGATGTACGACACGCCGCTGGCCCCGCCGCCAAGCGCATTGAAAGAGCTGCAGGCAGATCCGTCGCCAGAAGCGCGCAAAGAGTTTGACGAAGCGTTTGGCGCTGGCGCTGCGGATAAAGTGCTCAACCCTAAAAAATAGGTGGCGTAAGCAATGGCCGAAGCCCAGCAGAAACCGAACCGATTTCTTAAATACACCGCATTGCCTGAAGGCACGCCGGCGACCGCGAAGTCTACGGCGGCGACTGCGCCTGCCCGCCAAAATCGGTTTGCTAAATATACCGACGACGCGTTGCCGGCCCCGCGTCAAGAATCGACGTTTCTGGAAGACGCCGCCCGGATTGCTCGAGAAGTCGTCAACCCCAACGTCGCGCCGCTGGCGACCGCTGCGGGCGCAGGCTTTGCAGCCGGCGGCCCTATTGGTGCGGCTGTTGCCACGGGCGGCCTGTTGGCGAGCGATCTTGCCGTAGGCGGCGTCGTCAACCCGTTGCTGCAGGCGTTTGGCCAAGAAACGATGATGACGCCCTCTGAGGCAATCAACGCGTTATACGGCCAGAACATTGTCGCACCAGAGGCGACGTCATCTGGCCGTCGCGCCATGCGTACGATCGGTGGATTCGTTGCGCCCACACGCGCGACGATCGGCGTCGCTGATGATTTGACTCGAGGCGTCACGGGCAACATCTTTGCGCCGAAACCCGTAACGCCGCGTAACGCGTTAATTGAGCCGGGCGTTACCCGCAACGTGCTGACCACGCTCGCTGACAAGCCGGGCGCCCAGACTGTCGCCGCTGTCGGCGGTGGCGCGGGCGTCGGCGCAGCGCAAGAAGCCGGTACAGAAAATCCGTTTATTTTAACGGGCGCAGCTTTGGCTGGCGGCGCGGCGCCGTCGCTCGCTACGATGCCTATCAAAGCCGGTACTCGCGCGCTGTACAACATCACCGAGCCGTTTACGCCGGGTGGCGCCGAGCGCGTCAAAGCGCGCGCGTATCTTGAGGCGTTTAATAACGACCCGAACAAGGTGCAGCAGGCGATTAATTTGCTCGAGCTGGGCACGCCGCCGGAGAAGGTGGCGACCGCTATGAACGCGTCGGGCTTTGCTGCGTTGCTCGGCACGGCCCGCAACGCCGATAACATCATCAAAGACTTGTACCTGGCTCGCGACGCCGCGCTGCAACAAGGCCGCGCTAATCAGCTGGCGTCGGCTACGCGCAGCATTAACGCGCTGCGCGATCAGTTGGATCAAGAGCAGACAAGCCGGCTGACGGCGCTGTCTGAGCAAGACGAAGCGGCGCAAAAGGCGGTGCAGCAAGAGCGTGAAAAGTTGGCCGGGCGCCTGCCAAAAGAAAGCCAGCTCGACATTGGCCGCACTGTTACCGAGCGCCGCGCGCAAGAAGTCGAACGTATCCAGCGCGACGTCGTTCGTCCGGCGTATCGCACGGCGTTTGACGCTGCACCTGAGCCGTTTAGCTTTGCCGGTGTTGAAGCCGTTGCGAAGCAGCTGGCTGGCGAAACGGGCTACTTGTTCAATCCAGAGCAAGCACCGTACACAGCTGACGCTATCGCGGCGTACCGATCTAAGGCGGTCACGCCGCCCGAAACGCCAGATGCGATGGCCGGGCTTGGCGGCGAGCGCGCGATGGTCGAGCCGGAGCTTCGTCCGGCAATGGTTACGCTTGAAGATGCCGACACGTTTATTCAAGCGCTTAATAGCGACATTGGTAATTTGCTGCGCAGCAATGAAGCGGCAGCTAATAAAACCGTACGTAATTTGATGCGGTTGAAGACGGCGGCTATTAAGGCGATTGAAGAAGGTACTGAAGGCACTGAAGCTGCGAAGCTGTACAAAGCCGCGCGCGACGCTTCCCGGACTCAGATTCGTGAACGATTCCGTACCGGCTGGGTGTCGGATCTTGAACGACAAACAGCGACTAACGTGCAGAAGCTCGCACCGGAATCAGTTGTCAAAACGATTCTTAGCGGCGAAGAGAACGCGCTGCGGTTCGTCGCTGCGCTTGGCGAAGACAGCCTCGCGGTCGACGCGGTGCGTCGCGGCATCATCGACAGCTACCGCCGCGCAGCGGTGCGTAAAGGCGCGATCGACCCTGCTAAGTCTGCGGAGTTCTTGCGTCGCCACGACGATGCGCTCAACGCGCTCGAGGAGTCCGGCGTCAAGATATTCGACGACTTGCGCTCGTTTGACGAGCAAGCCGCCAAGCTGGCAGAGACGGGCGAGACGGTCACGACCCGCGTTGAGGCTGAGTTTGCGCCGCGTGCCGAAGAGCTCAAGACGCTCGAGCGCCAGGCGCGTGTCGCCGCTAACAAGGTCGGCGTCGACCCGCAGCGATCAGCCGCGACGCTCGATGATCTGTCTCGCACGTCGGATGACGTGGCGCAGTTAATCCGCGACGTTCGCCGCGACTTGGCCGATCAGCGCCGCTTCAAGACGCTGGTGCGTGAAGGCTTGGCTGCAGGCGGTGGTGTGCGCGACTTGGCGTCTGAACAAGTCGGCCCCAAACTGCAGCTGTTCGATCAGATCGCTACGTACGCCAACTATCTGTTGACCCGCGCTCAAGGCCGCGTCGACGCCAAGTTGGCCGTCGAGATCGCCAAGGAGATGATCAACGCGGAGCCGGCCGCTAAGGCACTGGCCGACGCGCTGGTAAAAGGTAAGCGTTCAAAGTTTGGCGAAGGGCTGCAGAAGCCGGCGCAAAAGCCCGGACGCGGTGCGGTCGTCAATGTGCTGGCGCCGATCGTCACCAATCAAAACTCGCTCAGGGAGTAACCAGTGCCGATGCTGCTATTCATCTTCATCCTGCTGCAGATCGCCGACGTCGTAACGACGGTCAAAGGTTTGAAGGCAGGCGCTCAAGAGGCCAACCCGCTGTTGGCGTGGGCCTTTGAATGGGCTGCGCCGCTTTACGTGCTGATCGCCGCCAAGGCGGTCGTTATCGTGGCCGTGGGTCTGCTCGATGTGGCCATCGTCACGGCGTTTGGCTGCGGCGTGTATGTGCCGGTCATCGCCAACAACATTCGTGTATTGCGCAAGAAGGGGTAAGCCGTGGATAGCGGACAGGCGCTCTTCAACATCATCATGGGCGCCGCCGCCTTTTTTGGTGGCTGGATCCTGAAC
>ERZ869929.639-NODE-639-length-17900-cov-288.515551_pt1 | contig 17900 bp, 19 predicted proteins | sample MGYA00579312_ERZ869929 | MGnify/ENA primary metagenome ERZ869929 (study PRJEB32216, sample SAMN09231818) | wastewater metagenome | place: USA: Maryland | collected 2016-08-09 | study: EMG produced TPA metagenomics assembly of the PRJNA472060 data set (Reclaimed... | reverse complement strand
AGCAGCCCTGTGCAGATCGGGACTTTGACTGATTGGGCGTCGGTGAGCGCTGGCAACTTGCACAGCCTCGCGGTGAAAACCAATGGCACGCTTTGGGCTTGGGGTGCCGGCTCGTCTGGACAGCTCGGCGACGGCACAACCGTCAGTAAGAGCAGCCCGGTGCAGATTGGGACTTTGACTGATTGGGCGGCGGTAAGTGGTGGCGGTACTCACAGCCTCGCGGTGAAAACCAATGGCACGCTTTGGGCATGGGGTGCCGGCTTGTCTGGACAGCTCGGCGACGGCACAAATATCGGTAAAAGCAGCCCTGTGCAGATTGGGACTTTGACGGATTGGGCGGCGGTAAGTGCGGGCCCCAATCACACTCTTGCGCGTAAAACTAACGGCACTCTTTGGGCGTGGGGTGCCGGCACGTCTGGACAGCTCGGCGACGGCACAACCGTCAGTAAGAGCAGCCCTGTGCAGATCGGTGCTTTGATGAATTGGAAATCAAATACATTAACTAATTTGAAATCCAACACATCAGGTGCTTTTCAATAATGGCACACCCCCTCGACCTCGCCCTATCCGCTGCCATTAACGGCCATCCCGAAATCAGCGAAGATATTCTTCGCGCGCAACCACAAGATGATGCGCGCGTTGTCTTCAATCTTGGCTGGCACGAAATGCGCCACGGTAGGCTGGCTTCTGGCCTGCGCATGATGGATGCAGGCCGCTACCTCAACTGCTTCGGCCTGCCGCGCATTTCAGGGCCTATTTGGCATGGGGAACCGCTAGAAAGTAAGACTCTGCTGTTCCGCTGCGAAGGCGGCTATGGCGATCAAATTTTGAATTTCCGGTTCGCTCGTGACTTTGCTGACAAGGGTGCGCGTGTTCTGATTTCCTGCGCGCCGACGCTCAAGCCGCTATTTGCCCGCCATGGCTACATCTGCGCCGGCAACGAGGTGGTGAGCGGCCTGCATTATGACTACTGGGTGCCGGCCATGAGCGCCGCGCACATCTTGGGATACGATCAGCACACGCTGCCGGGCGAAGTCTATCTGACCGCCGAACCGCGCGCGCTCTACGCCAAGCCCGGCACGCTGCGCGTTGGGTTGCGCTGGGCCGGATCGCCTGAGTTCGAACACCAACAGCACCGCCTCTTTGATCCCACACCACTTTTTGACCTGCATAATCTTCCAGGCGTCTCACTTTATAGCCTTCAACGCGATGAAAATCTTGTAGACGGTTTGCCTTTTGCGGACCTTCGGGACCAAATCAAGACTTGGGAAGATACCGCGTCTATTATTGCCGGGCTAGATTTGGTAATTACGTCCTGCACCAGTGTCGCACATCTCTCTGCGGCTCTTGGTGTGGAGACTTGGGTTATCGTCCCTGTTCTCCCTTACTACGTTTGGGCCGTGCCGGGAGACAAATCTGTGTGGTATGACTCTGTTAGGGTTTTCAGGCAGACGACTTACGGCGATTGGTCCGCACCTCTCGCTGCGGTGGCTTCGGCTTTGCAAGAACGAGTTGAGAGGAAGGAAGCCGCATGAACCGCTACGCTCTAGTCCAAGAAGGTCAAATTGTCCAAGGCCCTGTTCCTCTACCAAAGAATTGGGGCAATATCAGTGGCCTTAATAAACTTGATAACAACGCCCTCAAATCACTGGGTTGGCTGCCGTGGCGTTTTGTTGAAATTCAGGCTGAAGTTCTAACTGGTTCGACAGTAGAAATTTTAGAAGATGAAGTCGTAGAGACTCAGACTGGTCGGAATAAGACGCCAGAAGAAATTGCAGCCGAGCAGGAAGAATGGCGTAGGTCCACTTCGGTGACGCCTTTGCAGATTCGTCGCGCGCTTCGGCAGATTGGGCTTCTTGATGAAGTGCAAAATTTTATTGAAAATAGTTCTGCTGAAGTTCGTGAAGCATGGGAATACGCGATCCAAATAGACAGAAACAATGAACTTATCATTGGCGCCGCAAATGCAATTGGGGTTTCAGAACAAGAAGTAGATAATCTTTTCCGCCTAGCAGCCACTTTGTAAGAAAGGCCACTTACGATGGTTGATGGCGTTCGTATTACAGAAGGCGGTGATACTAGAATAAGTGAAAGCGGCGATTTCCGCGTCACTGAAAACTACGTCCCGCCTATTGAAATACTCGCGCCATCGGTTGACCTACTCGTTGCTGCTGTTGCGCCTTCTGTTGCTGCGGGCAAAAGCGTTCTTGTCGGCGCTACTGACTTTACTCTCGCGCCTCTCGCACCTGCTATTTTCGCTGGTAAGTCTCTTGCCGTTCCGGCTGGTGCCATTGTAGTCGCTGCGCTTGCGCCACAAGTGAGCGTAGGCAGCAGGGTGGATGTAGGCGCTACTGATTTTGCCTTGGCAGCAGCAGCACCCGATATTCGTTCCGGCGCTTCGGTTGCTGTAGGCGCTACAGATTTCAATTTCACAGCCTCGGCGCCTTCTGTTGCGGCTGGTAAGGTTATCGTTGTTCCTTTCAGTGATCTCGCGGTAGCAGCATTTGCACCTACAATCGCCACTGGCTCCAACAATCTTGTTCCTTTTGCAGACATAGCGATAGTCGCGTTTGCTCCTTCTATCGCTTCTGGCAAGTCTGTTCTCACGCCTACAGTTGATACTCTTGTAGCCGAAGTTGCGCCTGCTGTTTCCGCTGGCAAGAGCATCGCAGTCCCGGCCTCGGATACTTCTGTTGCGGCTCAGGCGCCGTTTGTTGCCACAGGCAAATCGCTCTCTATCCAAGCAGTTGATATCGCGCTCGCAAGTGTGGCGCCTATTGTATCGACTGGAAAACAAGTTGTTGTTCCTGCCTCCGATATCCTAGTCGCGACGTTCGTTCCTGCTATTCTAGCAGGCAGCCAAATTTACTTGCCATCTGCGAACATTTCCATCCAGGCTATCGCGCCTGAATTGCGGATTGGCAAGACGGTTCTTGTCCCTGCGGCTGACACAAATGTTGCCCTTCTTGCACCGCAGATATCTACCGGTGCCTCCATCGCAGCACCTTTTGCTATTGTCTCTCTTGCGGCTCTAGCACCTGCGTTGGCTACCGGTGCCAGTATCGCCGTAGGGACAGAAGATATCGGCGTCCAAGCTACGGCACCCACTGTTGCGGCGGGCAAGAGTGTAAGTGCGCCTTTTGCAGATATCGCTGTCGCGGCATCCGAACCCGCCGTGTTTACTGGCTCGGCCCAATCTGTTCCTTTTGCGGACACGAGCGTTGCGGCTTTGGCGCCGCAGATTTTCAGCGGAAAAAGCGTTACTGTCGGCTTCGTAGACGTGAATGTTGCCGCTGTAGCGCCGCTGATCGCCACTGGTAAGGCGATTGCTATCGGTAGCGTAGACATAAACATCAGCGGCGTCGCGCCTACGGCCTCCGCTGGTAAGAGCGTCACTTCTGCTTTCGCTGATATCGCGTTGCTCGCCTTTGCCCCTGATATCGTCAGTGGCACCGGCATTCTAATTCCTGCAAGCAATATCGCTATATCTCGCTTTGCTCCACAAGTCGCAAGCGGCAAATCGTTTGCCATAAATGCTGTAGACGTAGCCCTATTCGCACCAACACCGGTTGTTTCTTCGGGTAAGTCTGTTTTCGTTAATACCGTCAACTTTGATGTTGAGGTGTTTGCGCCCTCTGTATCTGCGGGCAAGAGCGTAGCCGTTCAGGCAACTGATGTTACTGTCAATAATTTTGCACCTTCGGTATTCGCTGGTAAGGCCGTTCTAGCGCCAACCGCCGATGTGAACGTCGCCGCTGTTGACCCCCAAATTGCAAGCGGCAAGTCTGTTTCTGTTGGCAGCGCCAATATTTCGATTGTGGCTTTGGCGCCGTCTATCTCTATCGGCTATGCTGCTTTTGCTCCTTCTTATACCATCGAGATTATTGGTCGCACGCCTGATATTCAATTCGGCAGCGCCCTTTTTGTGCCGCAAACCAACATCTTTGTTGAGCCCCTTGCGCCTATTGTTGCAGCGGGCAAGACGCTCCTGATTCCTTCTGCGCCAATAAGCGTATCTAGCTTGGCGCCTAAAATTTCGCAAAGCAGTCTTGTTGTTGTTCCAAGCGCGAACATAAGTGTTGATAGCGAAGCGCCGCATATTGCTGGTGGTTTTGCTGCTTCAATACCGTTCACGCAAACCAACGTATCCGCTTTTGCGCCCGCGATTAATGCAGGTAAGTCAGTTTCTGCCCCGGCTTCTGCGCTCACCGTTCTCGGCTTTGCCCCAGCCTTAAGTGCGGGTAAGACCAACTTCGCTCCTTCTGCCAATCTCAACATTCTTGGCTTCGCGCCTGCTATCAATATAGGCGTCACTATCGCGCCAAATCTCGTAGACGTCGTTGTTCAAGGTCAGACCCCGCTTATCGCGGCAGGTAAGAACCTCGTCGTCCCGAATTTTGAAATAGCCCTGGCAGCCCAGACTCCAAAAGCCAGCGTCAGCGCCAAGGTAGTGGTGCCTACTGCCAATCTCAATCTGTTGGTCTTTGTCCCCGCGATATCCGCGCTCCCGATGCCGCCTGCAACCCGGATTTACACGGTAGCCGCTGCGCTCCGCGAATATCTCGTCTCAGCTTCGAACCGTGAATACCTTGTTGAGTAGGCGCTTTTTATTTTATAATCGGGTGGTGACACGTCTCATCAAAGGATGCAGCCATGACTGAGCTTTTGATTTTTGAGGAGCAGCACCCTTCTGATGAACTTGACCATGCGGTGAAGTTTACCAATTGGATGCCTTCTGGCGACACGCTTACTTCCTGCGCCGTTACCGTTTCTTCTGGTCTTACGCTAGGCACAGGTCCAAAAGCACCAGTGATTGCCGGTGCCAATGTGGTTCTGTGGCTGTCTGGTGGGCAACCCGGTAGGGAATATACCATCCAAGTTGTAGCGCAAACGAACCAAGGTCGAAGAAAAACGGTGGATGGGTCCATTACAATTCTGGACCCAACCTCACCTTAATAGCCGTTATCTTCTTCCCCGGCATCTTCCTTCCCGCTTTCATACGCATCCATAACCTTGCCATGGATAAACATGGCAAGCTCTAGGCGCGTCTCATTGCTGAGATTTGGGAAGTATTCTTTCAGGTCGAAGTAGATATCAGTCTGAGTGGGGACGCTCATTGGCACACCTCGCATGTCTCGCCATCATTGGGATTCTTGGCAGGAATCTTCTCGCTCACGACTTCTGCGCGCTGCACCGAAAGCGAGCGGCAATAGTATAGCCCCTTGAGGCCAGATTTCCATGCCTTCAGGTGCGCCTCGTGCAATTCCTTCTTCGTGGTATCGGCAGGGAAGAACAGATTGACGGACTGGCCTTGGTCGATGAAAGGCTGGCGGTCGGCAGCGTGGCGGATGATGAAGTTCTGGTCAAGCTCCACCGCCGTCTTGAACGTCGCCTTCTCCCAGACATCCAAGAAATCAAGATGCTGGACACTGCCCTTGTTAGCCACGATACTATCCCAAGTGTCCTTGGTATTCTTGCCATATTTGGCGAGAAGGGCAGTCAGGTAGACATTTCGGACGGGGAAGGAGCCTGAAAGCGTCTTTTGCGTAAAGACATTCGCGGGCCATGGCTCAATGCAGGGCGAGACGCCGCCACAAATAATGGAGATGGAGGCAGTAGGCGCGATAGCCGTCTTGTTCGAGAACCGCTTATGGAAACCCGCTTCTGCCGCATCGGGGCAAGGCCCGCGCTCATCAGCAAGCACCTTGTCAGCCGCTTCGACGCGCTCGTGGATGTGCTTGAAAATTATCTTGTTCCAAGCAATCGCGGAAGGCGACTCGAATGGCACGCCTTGGCTTTGTAGGAAGGAGTGGAAGCCCATTACGCCTAGGCCCACAGAACGCTCGCGCGTGGCGCTGTAGATGGCGGCTGACATACTCGGAGGAGCGCGGTCGATGAAGTCCTGTAGCACGTTATCAAGGAAGCGCATCACGTCCTCAATGAACTTTGGCGTATCCTTCCACTCCATATAAGTGTCAAGGTTCAGCGAAGAAAGGCAGCACACCGCAGTCCGCATTTCGTTGCGATGGTCGCGGCCTGTTGTTAGGTGGATTTCACAACAAAGATTAGAGGTGCTAACAAGCAAGTCTAACTTCTTATGATGCTCAGGAATATTCTTGTTCACGGTATCGACAAACAGGAAATACGGCTCCCCCGTCTCGATACGGGCCGTCAGCAGCCTAATCCAAAGCCCCCGCGCATCAACTGTCTTGAGGGCAGCGCCATCCTTGGGGCTGACAAGGTTCCACGCCTCACCCTTCTCTACAGCGTGCATGAAGGCGTCAGGGATGACAACGGCGTGGTGCAGGTTGAGAGACTTGCGGTTAGGGTCGCCGCCAGTGGGGCGGCGCATCTCGATAAATTCTTCAATCTCGGGGTGGCTCACGTCAAGGTAGACCGCCGCAGAACCACGGCGCAGACTGCCCTGGCTGACAGCGAGGGTCTGGCTGTCCATGACCTTGAGGAAGGGCATGATGCCGCTGCTCTCGCCGCGTGCGCCGATGCTTTCGCCTACGGCGCGCACATTGCCCCAATAAGTGCCGATGCCGCCTCCGCTAGATGCGAGCCATACGTTCTCGTTCCATGTGCCGACGATGCCTTCTAGGTTGTCCTCAACCTCATTTACAAAGCAGGAAATAGGCATACCGCGCGTCGTGCCACCATTGGCCAAAACAGGCGTGGCGGGCATGAACCATAGAAGGCTCATGTAGTGGTAAAGGCGCTCAGCATGTGCCTTGTCGTCAGCATAGGCGCAAGCAACGCGGGCGAAAAGGTTCTGGTAACTTTCACCTGGGAGTAGGTATCGGTCCTTCAAAGTCTGCTTGCTGAAGTCGGTCAGTAGCGCATCACGGCTATGGTCAACGGCAATAGTAAAGGGCTTGGCGCGCATGGCACTTCCTGCTCAGGACAGATTTGAGGGAACCCCCACCTTACCTCGGCAGAGGATTTCTAGGGAAGGTCTTGACTTTTAGGTTTCGTCGTAAAGGCTACTTGCTTCGCCCTTTTTGATTTCTGCCACGTAGTTTTCGGCGGTGTTTGCCAAGGTCATGACAAGCGCCGTAAACGCGCGCTTTGTATCTTCGCTCAGACCTTGGACGTTGGTGTTGATGTTCTCAATCGTTTCCGCTGCATACTTAAGGCCGTTGATAAAGCCCGTCGCAAAAACAATACTGCCTTCTGCGGCAAATTCAGCCCTGATGGCCATCTGGTCTATGGCGTTAAGTTTGGAGAGGATTGGGTGGTCTTGCATTTTCTCAGTACGCTCCCGTGTATTTGGCACTCTTAACAAGATCATCTATTGCCGTCAAGCGACGCATAAGCCCGTGCATCTTGTAGAGAGGCACCATGTTTGGCCCGTCAGATAGCGCCTTATCGGGGTCCGGGTGGGTTTCGATGAACACCCCCGCCACGCGCATGGCTACCGCAGCACGGGCCAAAGGCTCTACGAACTGCCTCTGGCCACCACTACTGCCGTTGGCGCCGCCTGGAAGTTGGACAGAGTGCGTCGCATCAAAGATGACGGGGTAGCCCGTCTGCTTCATGATAGGAAGTGAGCGCATGTCTACGACAAGGTTGCCGTAGCCAAACGTGGTGCCGCGTTCGGCAAGCAGGATTTTGGTGTTGCCTGCGCTAGTTACCTTTTCAGCGACATGCGCCATGTCCTGCGGTGCAAGGAACTGCCCTTTCTTGACCATGACAGGTAGCCACGTCTTTGCCGCCGCCACAAGAAGGTCGGTCTGCCTGCATAGGAAGGCAGGGATTTGTAGCGCGTCCACAGCGCCTTGTAAGGCGAAGCAGTGGTCACGTTCGTGAACGTCCGTGATGACAGGTAGCCTGAAAGTCTCTCTGATCTCTTGGAAGATAGGGATTGCTGCCTTGAGGCCAACGCCGCGTGCGCCAAAGGCCGAGGTCCGGTTGGCCTTGTCGAAGCTGGCCTTAAATACGAGGTCCACGTCCAGTCGCTTAGCAGATTCAGCAAGCGACTGCGCGATCTCTAGGGCCTGCTCCCTGCTTTCGATCTGGCAGGGACCTGCAATGAAGGACAGCGGCAGCGCATTGGAGAAGGCTGCGGTGCCGATCTCAACTGTGTTCTGTTTGATCATCAATAAACCGCTCCGGGGATAAAATCCGCAACGCCCAGATCGCGCTTGCGATCTGCGCGTCAACATTCGCCACTGTGCTGTGTATGTCTTTGGCGGGGAAATGCTTGGTACCAGCAAGGTCTATCAGAGTGCGATGTGAACGCTTATTAGCGGAGTGCCACGCCCCGCCTCTGTGAGCGCCAAAACGCGCAAAAAAGTCTTCCATGATAGCGCAATCGAAGTCGGGATCGCGCGCCCAGATAACCCCGTCCTGCCAATCAATTGAATCTTGAAGCCACTTAGCAGCGAATCGCGGCGAACACACGTATTCTTCGTTTATAATATTCTGCAAGCGAAGTGGGTCTGTGTTCAGCCACCACTTCAGCGTATTAAATTCAATAACAGAGCCAGATTTTACTTGTGCGTCTATGTCGATCCTCACACTGGAAATTCCATCAGAGGCAGGAGTGTATTTTCCGCTGTCTTTATCTTCTTCGAGAAAGCAGCGAATAGCGCATTCGAGAACAACGCATCCCGGCTTGGTGCCAAGGGTTTCGATATCAAGCATGTAGTGACGACGCATTTTTTTCAGTCCTTTCCTAGATTCGGATATGCAGCGTATCAGAAGCACGACTTACAGCCACGTAGCAAGCCGCTTGCCTGTCTTCGTGGTCCCTTATGGTCTCCAAGTTAGGCCAGTCCACAAAGACATGCTTGTAAGTAGACCCTTGTGCCTTGTGAGCCGTAGAAGCATGTTCGTAAAGCAGGACAGCAAACTTGCTGCGGAAGCCGAAGTAGTCCCGCGCCCATGCAAGGCCGCGTAGCGAGGACCAAGAGCCTTTGACGGGGGAGAATGTCTGCTCGTCGGTTGCAAAGTCAAGCGAATTTGTCAGGTATTTTGGGTTCTTGAGCGAGGCTTCGTAGAGCCAGTCATACTGGCGTGGCGTGAAGAACTTGCGTGCCTGCGCCTCGGTAATCGACAGACGCTTGTTATCTTCGATGCCGCCGCGTGCAAAACGCTTCTCCAATTCACGATCAAGCCTCGCGAGTTGATCCGCGAATTTGCGAATAGAACCGAGTGCTTCTTCCAAGGCTGGTTGCAAATGGTTAACATACATATCGAATGTCATGCCTTTTGCCGCAAAAGTAAGCTCAGTCTCAGGATTGAGAAGGTCTAGGTCGTAGTAGGGGACAGGCTTTTCGGAGAACGGGTGGCGCTCCTCAGCCAAGAAGCCAACGTGCTTGACGACAAGGTGGCTGTTGTTGTCAGCGACCTTGATATTTGAGTATTTGCCGCTTGTGCCGCCGCGTGCCCAAATGAAGAATGGTGCTTCGGTCAAGATAAGGTTTTCTTCGGGCATAAAATCGTGAACGTCAGCACCATAAATGGCACGGCGCTTGAGCCTGTTTAGTTCGCTGACACGCTTATTCGTATAAGCGACGGCCACGGCGTCTTGCGTAGCCACGAATGCCTGTTCAAACTTGTCGCTCGAATGGTAAGCAAAGACGCTCTGGTTATCTATCGCATCTAGGTCAATCTGCCCGGTAGTGCGGACGGATTTGCTGACAGCCACAATGCCTTGGCTGCCGCTTCGCATGACTTCGTTGAGCTTGAAGCGAACAGGTATCTTCTCCACCGCGTCCATGATGGACGTGCCCTTGACAGGGCGCAACTGAGCGAAGTCACCTGTCAGGATGGCTTGCGCTTGCGCCGCTTCAACGGCGCGCTTGATGGCGCGCATGTCAGCGACATCAACCATTGAGACTTCATCGAGGACCAAAAGGCTTCCAGACTGCATGGTGTCCCCGCCGCCTCTTTTCCACTGCGCTTGGCCTTCTTCATCTGGGTCATCCGTGGTTGATGGCGCCTTGCCTATGAGGGCAGAAACCGTGGTGGCCGCGACAGAAATGCCGTAGCGGGCAAGAGACTTTACGAGAACGGACTTGGCCTTATGAGTGGGGCAAGCGACAAGGACAGGGCGCTTGGTGCCGTCCAGGGCCTTGATGACGTGTGATAGCGTGAACGTTTTCCCGCTGCCCGCAGGGCCAAGAAGGAGCGCGAAAGTATGCTCCTTCTTGGTAGCGAACTCAATCAAGCCAGCGGCGGCTTGGCTCTGAAGGATATTCAGCGTCATGGTTTACCTTTTCGTAGGCTTCTGCCAGTTTGGCGGGGGTTGGTTCGTCGGCTTGGTCCTGATAGCGGCCATCATAACCTTGAGTGGGGTTGGCGACAAGGTGGAAAACCACTTGGGCTATCGGCTGCCCCGCGAGTAAGTGGATAGGCCGGTAGCCTTGGTTCTTGATCTCAATTGTCAGGTGCCCCCGCCATCCGCTCTCAACCACCCCCATTCCAAGGAACAAGCCAAGGCGGGCGAGCGAGGACTTGTCGTGGACGAAGCCAACAAGGTCGGTCGGCACGGTAAAATGTTCAAGAGAACTGGCCAACGCGAACTGACCGGGGTAAAGGTCGAGGGCTTGCTTGATACGAATGTCGTAGCCCGCAGGGCCAGCGCCAAAAGTCATGCCTGTTTCGGCGTGGTAGGTGCGGGGAGCAGCGGGCGAGAAGATACTGCGCGCGAGGATTTCGGAGCCGGTGATGACCATATGTTTTCCCTTTACGGTAGCAAGATGCTGCAAGCCATGTCAGCGGCTTCGTCAAGGCTTTGTGCCCAGAAACTGACTGCGCTTTCGATCATAGCGTGAGTGGCGACGGGGTTGGCTGCGTAGGCGCAGACCCCGAGGATCGGCACCTGAAGCGCGTAGGCAAAGCCAATTTCCATGATGGTGCCGAGCGAAGGCGGCGCACCTTCGTCCTGTTCAATAAAGTTGGCAATGATGAGGTCCGCCGTGCGGCAGTCATTAAAGTCGCGGCTCAGGATGGCCTTGCTCGTTGCCAGGGGCGAATAGAAGGGGTAGGCAACGGTGGAAAGCGGGCCTGCGGACTTCAAGGCGCCTTTTCCACGTAAGGGGCTGTAGCCCCGGATAGCGCCGTCGCTCTTTGTGGAGAGGAGGTCGCTGAGGTCAATGCGCCAGTTTTGCGCTTCGTCGTAGGTGCTGCCGCCGATGGGGCCTGCTAGGTAGACTTTCTTGTGCATTGCGCTTGTTCCTTCTTCTCCCTTGACCGCCAAGGGCAAGGCGTGGCATAGCGCAGGAGGATTTGGAAGGCAAGCGCAAATGCAGATCAACATGGGTGAGCCTTATTGGCTCTTTGACCGTTCGCAGGTCAAGCGACTTGAAGCCGATGCTCTCTACGTAGGTGACTTCGCGGTGCGGAGCAGCAAGGGTCTTTGGTCCTCAATCCCTGTGGCGGTGTTCTACACGCCAAAGCCGCGCGAGGGATACACGAACTCGTATTTTGGCGTCTACAAGTCCCAAGCGAGGCTTGATATGCCGACCTGGGTTATTTGCGATGCTACGTCCGTGGCGGAGCATACGTGGGAAGGCTTAGAAATGAAGGGAGAAGTCATCTTCTCCCGCTGGCGCCATGACTTTAGGTGTTTTTCATTCGGTGGCCCGTGCGTCGATGGTGGTCCTGACTACCTGCGCGTGGTGGGCCTCAGCAGCCTCGCCAAGCGCGTTTCGCTTCGTCTCGTGGACGGTATCTTTAAGGTAATCTGATGCACTTCATCTATGCCGTAGACGCTCCGCAACGCAAGACGTTCACGATGGGCTGGGCTTCAAAACCCATCCAGAAGCCCGCAAAAGCCAACCTATATTGGATTTCAGGACATGACGGCAGTGTAAACAGCCTTGAAAGCCTGCTTGCCGCTATCAAGAAAAGGATGCGCTCTAAGACGGCAGAGTATTTTGCCGTCATGCGTGGTGTGTGGCGCCCCTTAGAAGAAATGTGGTCTTTGGAGGAGCAGCGCAAGGCGCATATCACGGACCTTGGCAAGCAGCGCAAGGACGTTCCCGCCTCTCAGATGGTGCCGTTTGTGCGCCAAGGTGAGAAACACCCTCACTTCCTGCGCCGTAAGGGTCTTGTTCTTGATTTGCCTATTCGCTGGGTGTGCTTTGACTTTGACGGCTTGCAGATCGAAGGCATGGGCGACTTCGACGTGGCCAATCCGGTGCCATGGGCACAGAAGGCCATTGAATTGGAGCTTGGGCCGGATTTCGCCTGCGCCAACTACGTATTACAGCTTTCTTCCTCCGCAGGCCTGAAGCCTGGAATCTCAGCGCATTGTTGGTTTTGGCTGGAAAAGCAGATGGACGGGGCGGCGTGGCGGGCGTGGTACGCACGCAGGACGCTCGAATTGGGACGCAAGCCTCGCATTGACAAGACGCTCTTTGACCGCGAGCGCATCCATTACATCGCCACGCCAAAGTTCGACGGTGGGGTTTTGGACCCGGTGGCCGAAGCGGTGCAGGACCGATATATTCTCGTCGAGAATTTCGACGATCGCGTCTTTCTTAAAAACGCGGAGGCACTCCACGCGGAAGGGCAAGTTGAACGCGAGAAGGTGGCGGTCGATTTCTCTGACGAAAGCGAGCGCGCACAGGAAGCCTTTGACCGCCCCGGCGTAGTCGGTGCCTTCAATCGGTGCTTTTCCATGTCGGATTGCATCAACCGTTTTCTTTACGATCACTATCGTATCGACACATCTGAAGGTCGCGTGACGTGGCTCAAGAGCGAGGCTCCGGGTGGGTGCCGCATCGTGGCGGGGAACACGCGGATGTTCTCGACGCACAACAGCGATCCGCTAGGAGGCTATGTTGGCACAGCCTTTGACCACATCCAAGCCATTCTATTTGATGACGATTACACGTCAGCCGCAGAATGGGCGCGCACCTTGCCTGAAGTGGCAGCAGAGATGGAGCGCGTGGAGATGGGGGTGTTCGATGACGAAGCGCCCTTGGAGAGTTTCAAAGCTGAAGTGAGTTTAGCCACGCCTGACGGCGCTGAGAGCGTGAAGGTTGAGACCCCGGAAGATGTGATGGCGGAATACCCGATGCCGAAGAAGTGGCATGGACAGGCGGCCTCCTACCGCCTCGCGGATGGCGTGTGGTGGTATGGCTACGAGAAGGCTGAGGAAGAAGACGAAGAAGGCTCAAAGAAGAAAAAGAAGAAGGGCGGTGGGCCTTTTGTCAGCCTTTGGACTCCGATTACCTTTGTCCGCGAATTTGTCTCGGCCAACACCGGAGAGATTACAACCGAATACAAGTTGCGGGACAAGTGGGGCAAACCTGTCTCGGTGATGATTGAGAAGGGCAAGGTGGTCACAGCGCCAACGGACGTGCTGGGGCGGCTTCACTCCCTTGGGTGGCTGTTCGAGATCAACGCGGATAAGGCGTTCTTGCACTACATGCGCGTGAAGTCCCCTGACGTGGTTTATTCGTCCCTAGATAACAGGGGGTGGGACAATCGCGGCACCGCTTTTGCCGTGCCAAGTGGGGTTATCTATGGCGCCTCTGACGCCATTCTCAGGCCCGATCTGGTAGTGGCTGAGAAGGTGGCGCGTGGTGGCAGCCTTGAGGGTTGGCGGGCCGTTGTAGACGGTGTGTTGGCCTTGGAAGGGTGCGCGCATTGGGCTTTGGCCGTGGCTGCGGGGTTTGCGGGACCGTTGGTTGGCTTGATGAACTTGCCGACAAGTGGGTTAGCGTTGTGCGGAGAAACGTCGAAAGGCAAGACGACTGCCTTGAAATTGGCCGTCTCGGCTTGGACATCGCCAGACCCCCAGGCCAATCGCGATGGGGGCTTGCTTGTAAGCCTGAGGGGCACATCAAACTCGGTGGACGTGTTGGCCGAGAACGCCAACCACACGGTCCTGGCCTTGGATGAGACTGCCATGATGCAGGCGAAGGACTTGGAGAGCCTTGTGTTCTCTGTGACCTCGGGAGCCGGTAAGGCTCGCATGAACATCACGGGGCAAGGCTTGCGGAAGTCGTCGGTGTGGCAGACGTTTGTTCTGATTTCAGGCGAACAGGGCCTTGCTCAGCGGTTCGAGGATGCTACGGGCAAGAAGATGGCCAAGGGCGCTGCGGCCCGTCTGCTAGATGTGGATGTGGACGCGCTTGACGTGGTGGTGAAGGATATCGAGGCGTTGCGGCAGCTTGAAGCAGGGATGCTTGAGCATTTCGGCTGGGCGGGGCCTGCCTTCGTAGAAGGGTTGGTTAGTCGTGGTTATGTTGATCGCGTTGGAGAGTTGCAGGCTCGCTTAGGCCACCATGAGGCTAGGCTGAGTGAGAATAGGACAGGATTGGTCTCTCGGGTGGCGCGCGTGGCGGCGCTTTTGGCCCTTGGGGCAGAGTTGGCTGAGGAGTTTGGTGTCTTGTCGGCGGGGAGTGCGGAGCGCATTGCTGATGCTATCCTTATGGTGTGGGGCGCCTTTGAGGAGAGTGCGGCGGCGAACTCGGAGGAGACGATTGTGGATGAGATACGGCGGTGGATTGTCGCGCGCCTCAACATGTCGATCTTCGCCGTAGATGATACCTCGCGCCATAGCGTCGAAGCGGACGGGTGGCATGATGGCGCGACGGTCTATGTCTTGGCGGACAACATCACGAAGGCCGGTAAAGGGGCGAACAGACGGACAAACGTGGTAAAGGCCCTTGATGCAGCGGGGGTGTTGCAGCGCCAGAGGAAAGACCGCACCACCTCATCCTATATCCCTGGGCGCGGCGATGGTGTCAGCCACTTCCGAATAGACGCCAAAGCACTCGGGATCATACTCGATCCCGAGTTTGGGACGGAGCCTTCCGCTGCGGAATAAATTAGAAAAATACCCCCCGAATTAAATTAATTCGGGGGATTTTTTTTGCCGGTGGGCAGCGCCAAGACCCCGTTTTGGACAGAAAAGGCGTTTTTGGTCGGTTGGTCGGATGTTTTTGGACGGCGCCGTATCCGCTAACCTATTGAAATGCTTAATTTTGGGCGGTTTGGACGCTTGGACGGTGCTTTTGGAGAGTCTGGCTTAGAGAGGAGAAAAATAAATCAATAAATATTTTTGGGCATTTATTTTTTTTCCTCTATATATATTTTCAAAAAGATAAAAAGAAAGCGTCCAGACCGTCCGATCCGTCCAGCGCCCAACGATATCAAGGGGTTATTGTCTGGACGGATGGCATTTCGCTCCGACCAAAAGCGACCAAAACAACCGTCCATGTCCAAAGGCTTGAAATCGTCCTGCGGCGTCGTTCATACGCGGTGCATGACCGTTCTGATCTTCGACACCGAGACTTCCGGCCTTGTGGACAGACGCTTCGAGGCCGAAGACCCCGCACAACCTGACGTGGTGCAGTTGGCGGCGTTGCTCTGCGGCGACGATGGGGGAGTCCTTTCCACCCTCGCGTGCCTCGTGCGCCCCGGCCTCAAAGCGATTGAACCGGGTGCCGCTAAGGTCCATGGCATCACGCAGGAGAAGGCTATGGTGTATGGCTTGGAAGCGCCTGCGGTGCTAGGCGTGTTCGGGGCGATGGTGGACCGGGCTGACGTGTTGGTTGCGCACAACCTCGCCTTTGACGCTCTGGTGCTGCGGACGGCTTGGCACCGTGCCTTTGGCGCCGACTTCCGTGAACGCCTCTATGGTAAGCGAGCGTTCTGCACGATGAAGGCGATGACCCCCGTATGTAAAATCCTCTCAGGCCGCTCCAGGCACAAGACCGACTACAAGTGGCCTAAGCTCAGCGAGTGCATCGACTTCCTGTTTGGCGAGCGTCTGGAGGGCGCGCATGATGCCCTTGTGGACGCAAGGGCCTGCGCCCGGATATACTTTGAACTGCAACGCAGGAAGGCCGCTGGTGAGCCTTCTGCAACGCCACAGGAGGCCACCTAGATGCCGTTGAAGCAGGGCTACAGCAAGAAGACCATCTCGGAGAACATTGCCAAGGAAGTGCGCTCTGGGCGAGACACGAAGCAGGCCGTTGCCATCGCTTACTCTGTGGCCAACAAGGCCCGCAAGAAGGCAGGCAAGCCGCCCCTGAAGCAGAAGGGGATGAAGGACTAAGGGTGGTGCTAGAACGGCTCTGGGTGGCGCCCAGGGCCGTTCTTCTTTGGGGTTGACACCTACTTGCCTTCGGGATACCTACAGCCGTCTAGCCTTCTCAACGCATGGATTTTAGGAAAGCACATGCAAACTCAGTCCGCAGTGAGCGACAACCTTTACAACACAAATGGCCTACCCCCTTTCACCCCACCATCTTCGACTGCTGAAGCGCGTGAGCGCATCGCCCAACTCAACGTGGCGATCATGAGCATCGAAGATCAGGTTGAATACCGCGAAATGACGCGGACTCTTGACCCTGAGTGGTTCAAGAAGGCTACCACGTCGAAGCGGTTCAAGACTTTGGAAGTCCAACGACTCCAGGCTTGGATTGATGATGGCGCTCAGAGTGGCAGCATGGCACTGAATGACGCTATCGTGGCTATCCTCAAGGACGAATACCCGCCTGACGATTGGGAGACCATCGTGCAGGACGCGCAACGCTACATAATGGAAAACGGAACAAATGGCTGAACATCCTTTGCTGCCGGGATACGGCGAAATCGCGTATTCCGCTGACCTTCTGACCGACGCCTGCCACCTTGCCTCCAAACGGGCGGGGTGGTGGGAAGGCATCAACCCTCGTGACCCTTACGTGACGGCGACGAAGCTGATGCTCGCCGTCAGTGAGTTGGCTGAAGCCATGGAAGGTGCGCGCAAGGGCCTGATGGACGACAAGCTGCCCGACTGCGAAATGCTTGAAGTTGAGTTGGCTGACTGCGCCATTCGCGTTTTCGATTTGGCGGGCGCCTTGGGCTATAGCAATTTTGGCGGCACGCTTGCACGGAAAATGCTGTTCAACGCCACACGGGCCGACCACAAGGCGGAGAACCGCGCGGCAGAAGGCGGGAAGAAGTTTTGATGGACGATGCTGTAGTCTATGAAGCCCAGGATGTGATCTTGGCGGAGGCTAGGGCGCTTCGTATGCTGGCGGATAGTCTTGACGATGATTTCAGGGCAGCCGTTGATCTTTTAAGTGATCCCGAAGGTTGGAATACTGAGCATACGGATGAAGTGTGCGGTCGCGTCTGCCACGGACGCATCATCGTCACGGGCATAGGCAAGTCGGCGCTTGTAGGCCAGAAAATTGCTGCAACCTTCCGTGCGACAAACTCTGCCGCGTACTTCTTGCACGCGACGGAAGCATTGCACGGTGACCTAGGCGGCCTTCGTGCGCCTGACGCTGTTTTGGCGTTATCGGTGTCAGGTAGAACGGACGAAGTTTGCGAAGTGCTTTGCTATTGCAAAGAAAGGGGCATCCCGACTGTTCTGATTACGGCAACCGGAGGAGGTCACGCGGCTGATGTTGTGCTTCGAATCCCCAATCTCCCTGAAGCCGATGACACGGGTCTAGTTCCTACTACGTCAGCAACGTGCATGATGGTATTAGGGGATGCCTTGGCGCTGGCTGTAGCAAAGTTGTGGGGGTTTGGACCAAGCGATTTGAAGACGCTCCACCCAGGAGGCTCCATAGGCGAGAAGTTACGAGAGGAAGGCGCCGGTTAGGCGCCTTTTTCTTGTTTCTGAAATGCCCGACTAGGTTCAAAAAATTCAGGGGGTAGGGTTTTTTAGCGTAGGGTTTTGCGTTTCCGGCATGTGTCCAAAAGGCCATATAGTGCGAGTGGGATTAGGGCCGCTCGTTGCATCTTTGGCATAATCCGCCTTGGGTCCCTTCGCATTTGCATCGACCGCGCTTCGATCGTTTCGTTTTCAATCCAAGCTCAAATCACGTCGTTTCGCAAATGCAATGGTCCGATCATTTCGCAAATGCAACAAGCCCGTCATTCCGCAAATGCAATCTGGCGATCATGCCGCAAATGCAATCATGGCAATGTGC
>ERZ869929.638-NODE-638-length-17949-cov-3.559238_pt1 | contig 17949 bp, 28 predicted proteins | sample MGYA00579312_ERZ869929 | MGnify/ENA primary metagenome ERZ869929 (study PRJEB32216, sample SAMN09231818) | wastewater metagenome | place: USA: Maryland | collected 2016-08-09 | study: EMG produced TPA metagenomics assembly of the PRJNA472060 data set (Reclaimed... | reverse complement strand
CCGATCTGACGTCCGACGCCGCCGTCCCACAAGATGCTTTAGCGTTACTTACCTTCACGTATGACGGCAGCGAAGACTCGGACGGATTCATAATCTACGTGAACGGCGTCGCCGTGGCTTCGACGAAGGCCAGCGACTCGGGCGGCACATATACGGCAATGGAAAATCTGACGTCAGTCCTGGGGATCGGCACAGGGACGAATCTTGCTTCGTTACCCTTCCAGGGCGAAATCGCAGCTTTCACGATCAGCAGCGGCGCGCTTACGGCCGATCAGATCTGGCAGCTCCGGAACGCCTTCGACGGCTACTTCGATTTTTTAGGCTAAGCGGATAATGGCGATCGGCGACTCGTACGCAACTCCGGAAGAATACCGGCTATTCAAGGGCGCTAATTCGGCGCGCGACGACGTCGTCCTGGGGATCCAGCTCAATGCCGTCTCCCGCCTGCTCGACAAGCGCCTAAATCAGCCCTACGGCTTCAACCGGGACGCCGACGGCGGGCCGCCCGTCGCGGTTTACGGCGTCCGGGACGTCCCGCGGCCGATCGCCGACACGACAGATATCAGCGTGAAGACGGCTTACAGCGGCTCCGCGATTGACTGGGCTGACGCGACGGCGCTCGTCCTGGACAGCGACTACGGGCTGACGCCTGCGACGCCTGCCCCGGGCTTCCCGTACAGCGGGATCGAGCTCTACGGATACGGGCCGCAGCAGAGCATTATCAATATCGGCACCTACCGCGGCCGCTCCGGGCTGTCGCAACTACGCATCCGCGTCGAGGCGATTCACGGCTGGCCGTCCGTCCCGGACGCGATCAAATGGGCGACGATCGAGCTCGTCGCGATGCTGCGGGCGGACTCGCTCTTCGCGACCGGGCGTATCTCCGAGCTCGGCGGAGCGACCGTCGACGCGTCTCCGGATGCGCGTCGGCTGCTCCGGGATCTGACCCGTCAGTTTGACCCGTTCGGCGGAGTCGCCTTCGCATGACGACGATACGAGACGTGATCGCAGCCTTCGCCGCCGTCGAAGAGGGGCTCGAAATCACCGAGCCCTATCCGGAGAAAATTCGGCGCGTTTACAAGTACCTTCCGCCAGCGGCCGACGCGCTCGATCTTCCCTGCGTCATGCACCAATACCGGCCGATCAGCGAGACGCGCGGCCCGAACGGGCAACGGACGCGCGTTTACGCCGTCCGGATCGACGTCCTGCTCGCGAAGCATGGGGCGCAGACGGACGTCGTCTCAGAGATGGGCGCAGCCTTCGACGAAGTGATCGTCTCCGCATTCGACGGCAATGTCCTGTTGACGTCGGAGCAGGCCGCGCATCAGCGGCTCTTCGACTTCGGCGGGAATGACTATCAGCCGACGCTCCTGTACTGGAATGACATTCCCTACGTCGGGCTGCGCTACGAATACAGCGTCTCCGTCCGCGACACGAAAGAATTCGCGGCATGACTACGCGCGTCGTCGATATCGAAGTCCTGGGGCTCGACAAGCTCGTCCGCCAGTTTGGCGCGACGAAGGTAAATGCGGCGATGGATCGGGCCCGGGATACCTTCGTCGATCGCATCGTCGACCGGCCCGGGAAGGGGCTCGGCGCGCAGCGAAACCAACTCACGAGCACGATTAACCCGATGGGCGCGCGGATCCTGTCGACGCTCAACTATCCCCGACAGACGGGATCGGCGTGGCAGCGGAAGAATCAGGGAATTGCTAACGCTATGGCTCCGCGAGTCGTCGATCGTGCAATATCTGATCTTGAATCGGGCTTTAAGGCTTAGGGAGGCCGGGATATGTGGAAAAAGACGAAGACAGCGGACGACTGGGAACCGCTTCCCGGCGTACCGTGGCGCGACATGAGCGACGCCGAATTCCGCGACGTCGCGAAAGCCTACGCGGAGTCGAACGGCTTCCCGGCTCGCTCTCTGCATAACTCCGGATTCTTCGAGCATGTCGAAGAATCCGACACGAAGGCGAAAGACGCGGCTCCGGCCGCCGCTCCTGCGCCTGAAGGGAACAAGTAAATGCCGACGTATCCGTCCGATCTCGAAATTGTCCAGTGGGCCCGGGAGGCCGTCGCAGGGACGGATCTCGCGACCACGTCGAAGGTGATCACGGAACGGTTTAACCCCGTCCCAAGCTCGCCGGAAGCCTACCGGCCGACGCTACAGCGCGGGCTTATGCTCGCGAACCGCGGCGGCGAGTCCGTTATCCAGCGCGGGACGGACTGGACGCTCGAAGGGCCGCTGACCTTCGAGCAGGCGCAGCATCACTTCAACGGCGTGATCGCGAACGTCGCATCGCCGACGGGCTCGGGCCCGTACATCTGGACGCACACGCGGAACCCGGCGAACATGCCTTCGCTCGCGTCGTACACCTTCGAGCGCCGCTTTAACGACGGCGCGACGCCAATCGGACAGGCGTTTCATTACGCGATGTATCGCGAGCTGGAGCTGACTTTCCAGACTAATGAAGTCTGGATGTACAACGCGTCCGGCTTCGCGCGCCGCGTCAAGACGGAAACGCTGACGCCTGCGATCTCGCTCCCGACGCACGAAATTTGTCTCGTCCCGAACACGTCGATCTTTATTGATGACGACTGGGCGTCGCTCGGCGGAACGCAGGTCGAAGGGCAGATCCTTAGCGGGACGATCCGCTTCGGCTCCGGCGCTGCGCCGCTCTGGACGGCCGACGGGCGCTCCGACCTGGACTTCGGCGCGATCGCTTACGCGTCCGGCCGGACGACTCTCGAAGTCGAGCTGACGATGCTCCTGGGCGCGCAGTACGCGACGGAAAAGACGGCGGCCGAAGCGCTGGCGCTGCGGGCGATGCGAGTCCAGATCGACGGCTCCGACGCGAATCACCAAATCCAGCTCGACATGCTGCTGAAGTACCGGACGCCGGAGCTGTACGCCGTCGACTACGACGACGAGACGACGATCGTCACGCTCGATCTCGTCGGCTCGACGGACGGCACGAATGCATGGCTGGCGAAGGTTACGAATCAGGTATCGGCTTTCGCGTAATGAGCGCCGCCGCTCCCGTCCGCTGTCCCCGCTGTAACGGCGTCGTCTTCGGCATCGTTCACGGCGTCGCGGAGGGCAAATGTTGCGGGCGGCGGATCACCGCTAGTCGCAGGCTCGGCGGCGCAGTCAAGATCGTTAGCGTTGACGCGCCGCCGAAACAAATGCAAAACTCCGAGCTAGTCACGACGTAGATCGACGCAGAGCCGGAGCCGCTTAGAGCATGGGCCATGTCGAAAGCCTGGGAGGGTTTTCAGCATGGCTCTTGTTTCTTCCAAACACGCGCAGCGATACGACATTCCGCACGAGCCCGGCGAATGGATGCGGATCCGGCCGCTGAAGGCTTCCGATCAGGCGCTTATACAGCGCGACTTCCCGACGCCTGTCGACCGCGAGATCGCTCTGCTCCAGGAGCTAATCGTCGAGTGGAGCTACGAAGAGCCACTGTCGGCCGCCGCGATCGCCGATATCGACCTTCCGACGCTCGCATGGCTTGACGGCGTCGTTCTTCCGCCGCTGCTGGCGGAGCGGACGGACGAGGAAAAAAAAGACTCTTCCAGCGGCTCAAACTCTGGAACGCCGCGCCGACCGCGCAGCCCTTCCCTGAAGAGCTCGAATACCTGACAGAGATCATGTACCTGAAGAATCGCGGGCTGATCGCGTCGTACGACGACTATTGCGAGCTCCCGCTGTCCGTCCTGGAAGACGCGCGGATTCTCCGGCTTCACGAGGCATCAATAGCGGCGCAGGAAGACAAGCGCCGGAAGGCTAGGCGCTAGATGGCTTCAGCGGCCGAAATTCTCGTCCTAATCAAAGGTAAGGACGAAGCGTCGAAGGTACTCCAGGGCGTCGCGAAGAGTGCGGGCGGGCTGGGGAAGGCGCTAACCGACGTCGGCAAGATCGCGGGCGGCGTCGTCCTGGGCGGCGCGCTGCTGAAGGCTCCCGGCGCAATCAAGGGGCTGATCGACGGCGCGTCCGACCTGAACGAAACGCTGTCGAAGTCGAACACCGTTTTCAAGGGCTCGGCGAAAGAGATCGAGGACTGGGCTTCGACCGCGGCGAAGAGCTTCGGGCAGAGCAAAAAGCAGGCGCTCGACGCCGCGAGCAGCTTCGGCAATATGTTCTCGCAGCTCGGGATCGGGACTGACAAAGCCGCCGATATGTCGAAGGCCATGACGGAGCTCGGATCCGACTTCGCGTCGTTTCACAACGCGGATATAACCGACGTGCTCCAGGCGCAGACGGCCGCCTTCCGCGGCGAGTACGACGCCGTTCAGCGCTACGTCCCGACGATCAACGCAGCGGCCGTCGAGCAGAAGGCGCTCGCGATGGGGCTCGCGGAGACGACGGTTAACGCGAAGGACGTCACCGCGGCGAACGTGAGGCTCCGGGACGCGCAGCAGAAATACAACGAAGCCGTGAAGGAACACGGCCGCAGCTCGCTAGAGGCGCAGAAGGCGCAGGTCGCCGTCGCGTCCGCGCAGGACGCCGTCGCGAAGGCGACGAAGGGCTCGACGGGCGAGCTGACCGCGCAGGACAAAGCGCTCGCTACCTATCAGCTCTTGATCGAGGGCGCAGGCGACGCCGCGGGCGACTTCGCGCGGACGCAGGACGGCGCGGCAAACAAGACGCGCATCCTAGAGGCCCGGCTCGCCGACTTGCAGACGTCGATCGGGCAGCGCTTGCTCCCGACATACGTCGCGCTGGCGGGCTTCCTGCTGGACAAAGCGATCCCCGCAGGCGAAAAGATCGCCGAGACGTACGGGCCGAAGTTCAGCGGCGCGATCGACTCCGCGACGAAGTTCCTGTCCGACAACAAAGAGACGATCGTCGGCGTCTTCGATGCCTTCACGCTCGGCGCGCAGACGTCCGGCGAAGCCGTCCAGAAATTCGGCGGCTGGATTATCGACAATCAGGGCGCGCTCGTCGGCGCTATCGTGGGGATTGGCCTAGCCTTCGCAATCTTCAACCCTGGCGGGGCGATCCTGATCGGGCTCGCCGCAGGCGTGACAGCCGTCGGGCTCTTCAAGACGTCGATTACGGATCTGAATACGCCGCTGCTCGAAATGCGGCTGAAGCTGACCGACCTCGCGATCAACATGGCGGAGCTCGCCGATACCGCGACTACGCTCGGCTTTAATCACCTGGGGCTCAAAGGGCCGATGGAAGGGACGATCGACAACCTGGAGCGCGAGCGGGACGCAATCCGCGACGAGCTCCAGCTTCGATCGGAGTCGACGCAACGGCTGGCGGCCGAAGCCGAAGGGCGGCGGATCGCGACCGAAGCCGGGATTCCGTACCTGGACTATCAGCGCAACCTGATCCAGTCGTACGTCGACGCGCTCGGGCCCGGCGCGGCAATGGACGAGCAGCTTCGGCGAATGATCGATTCGTACACAGACGCGGGCGGCGCAGCGTCAGATCTCGACAGCATCGTCGGCGACCTGAAGTCGACCGTCCAGACGGCCGCGGGGACTATGGACGCGCAGACGCTCCGGCCCATCGGCGGCAATCTGATCCAGGGCTTGATCGACGGGATCAACGCGAAAGTACCGGAGCTGTCCCGGACGATTCACAACGTCGGCGGGCAAATGACGGCGCAATTCGAACACGACTTTGAGATCCGTTCGCCGTCTAAGGTCATGCACCGTGAAGGCGAGTACCTGATGCTAGGGCTCGCGAACGGAATCACGGCCGGATCGGCGGCGTACGTCGGCCCGGCTATGGCTCGCGTCGCGGACTACGTCGAGAGCCAAGCCTTCGACCCGCGCCGGTACGAGGGACACGGCAGCGCGAATATGCCCGCGTCCTACGCGGCCGGAGGCGGCTCGTCGAGGCCTGTCGGCGTCGGCCCATCGTCGGGCGGCGCGGGGATCAGCTCGTCGGGCGGCGGAAGCCGCAACACAAACACCATGACGCCGACCGTACAGCGGCCGACCGTACAGAGCCCGAAGGTTATGAGCTACGGGACGGGGACGCCGTACGTCCCGCAGGACGGGCTCGCGTACCTTCACCGCGGCGAAGCCGTGATCCCGGCGCGTGAGAACAACGGCGGCGCGCCTTCCTTCGTCCTTCAGGTAAACGGATCGATTCATAGCGACCGCGATCTCGTCCGGATCATCCGGGAGGCGTGGCTTAACGGCGCATTCCGCGGGATGCCTGCGACGTCGTGAACCGGGCCGCCTTCGTCCGTCAGCCCGTAGTCGTCGCGAGCTCCCAGATTCTCCAGCTACTCGACGCCGTCGGCGACCTCGCCTATGTCGCGGGCGGCGCGGCCCGGCAGATCGTCATGGGGGCCGAAGCGCCGCCAGCATGGGACGTCGATCTGTTCCTGTACCATCCCGGCGACTTCGAGCGCGCCGTCGCCGCCGTCGCCGCGCTTGGGTACGTGAACGACGTCGATACGGAGCGCTCGTCGGAGTTTGCGCCGCGGATCCCGGGCGAGCTTCCCGTCCAGATCATCGAATACTACCGGGACGCCTGGAGCCTGACGTCGGGACAGCCCGAAGACGTCCTGTCTCATTTCAGCTTCACGACGGAAACGTTCGCAGTCGTACGCCGGAACCGTACGACTGAGGCCGTCGTCGGCGCGACGGCCGTCGACGACACGCTGTCGCATATGCTCCGCGTCCAGAATGTGACGTCGCCGCTCGTCTGCGGGCTTCGAGCCGTGAAACACGCCTATAAGGGATTCGGGATCGAGCCGGATCAGCTTCAGATAATCTTCGACGCCTACCTGGAGCGGGCGCGAGCGGAGGCCGACAAATGGCGCTACTAGGGGACACTCACGTAGAGATCGACTGGCTCGGCGACGGCAACTTCGCCGGAGCTGACGACGACGTTACAGCGCTGATCATCGGCGCTATCCAGGCGCGTACCGGCGTCGACGCCGACACGCTGACAGGCTACGCCGGGCCCGGGCTGATGCGCTTTACGGTCGATAACCGGGACTTCCGCTTCAGCCCGTTCTATACGGCGTCCGACCTGTCGATCGAGCCGACCTTCGTCGCGGCCGGGACGGCGTCTACTGCGAACGGCGTCGCTCCGACGCCTGCGCTCCCGGCCGGGCTCCAGCTCGGCGATTACATGCTCGCCGCGTTCTACTCGCGCGAAGTGACGGACGGCGACGTCGCGATCTCGTCCGGCTGGAAGCAGCTCTATAACGAGCGCTCGTCGGGCGGGCTGCTGGCGCTGTGGGGCCGCGTCTATCAGACGGGCGACGCCGCGCCGACGTTCACTCTCGGCGGACACGCGGCCGGAGACGACGTTATCGCGCAGATCGCCGCGTTTCGACACGTCAACACGGCGCGGCCGATCGGAGTCAAGGGCGCGATCGCGTCGAATGCGTCCGCGCAGAACATCGGCGCGATCACCGGGATCACGCTCGGCGCGAAGGGGCTGCTCGTCGTCCTGGGCGGCAAGCTCGACGACTGGACGTCCGTCGCGACGCTGTCACAGACAGGCATGACGTTCGCCGAGATCGGCGAGCCGGACGCGACGGCCGGAAACGACGCGGGCTTCGTCTGGGATTACGGAACCGTCGACGCTGAAACAGAGCTGGCCGTGACGTCGAAGACGTTCACCGTAACGGGCGGCGCGTCCGCGGCCGGGAAGGGCGTCATGCTCTCCCTGAATCCGGAGCTCCTGACCCGGCCCGGGACGCTCGTCCGGCTGCGCGACGATACCGATGTTCTCTGGATCGGGCGGCTGTCGAAGATCCAGCCGAGCTCTTCGCCGACGCAGGCTCCCGTCGCGCAGATCGAGGCCGTCGGCATCCTCGCGGAAGCGGCGAACGTGAAGATCCCGCCGCTCGTCGAGCCGGACGGCGACGACACCGGGACGCTGATCGCCGAAGCGATCGCCGAAAGCGGGCTCGACACGACGGGGATCGAAGCGGGCGACGTCGTAACGGGCCCGTTCGGGACGGCCGGGACGGAGCTCGTCAGCCTGCTATCGGAGATCCGTCGGCTCGAAGACACAGAGCGCGGCTTTCTTCACGAGGATCAGGAAGAATACCGGCTCCTGTTTCACGCGAAGAGCCACCGCGAAGCGCTCCTGACGTCACTCGCGACGTTCTCCGACGCCGCGTCGCCGCCGCTGAAATACGAAGCCGTCAGCGCTGACGATTGGGTAGGACACATATTCAACCGGGCGAAGGCGTCCGTTTCTCCCTGGACTCTCGGCGATCAGGCTGTACTCGCGACGATTGACGGGCCGATCGAGCTGAACCCGGGCGAGTCTCAGGCGCTCATCGCGAGCTACGACGCTGCGCCGGTAGCGTCCTGGAATGGTCACACGCGGGCCATGTTGTAGGGCGCGACTGTCCCCGCGCTCTCGTCGGCGCAGTCACCCGTACTGACCGCAAATACAAGCGTTAAGACAGTGACGCTTCCAGCGACCGTCAACGCGAACGACCTGATCCTGATCCGCCTGTTAGCCGATCAGGCGCTCGTAAGCGGGACTCCAGCGGGCTTTACGAAGATAGTCGACGACACGATCGGCGGAGGATCGTATTACACGTACCTGTTTGCGAAGATCGCGGACGGGACGGAAGATTCGCTCGCTATCAACTTCACGTTGGCGGCAGCAACGACGAACGCGGCGGCTCTTCAATATCGGATTACGTCAGCTTTCCGCGACGTCGCCGGGATCGAGGCCGTCAAGGGGCCAGCTCTTAGCCTGGGCGATGTTAATCCGCCGTCGATTACGCCGAGTTGGGGCGCTCTGGACTCGCTCTTTATCTCCGAAGCGTTGTTCACCGTTCTGAATACACAGCTCGAAACGATGCCTACCGGCTACACAAAAGCTGCGACATTCGGTGCAACCGGAAGCGGAGCGACCGACGGGCCCGCGGGAATAAGCGCATATCGGCAGGAGTCGACCGGAGTCACTTCGGAGGATCCGAGCGCCTTCGTTGTCGGCGAATTCCACCATGCCCAATTCACGATCGCGATCAAGGGGACGGGGACGGCTCCCGTCTTCCAGGACAACCGCGTACAGGGGACGGGCACCAACACGACGCATAATTTCACTGTCAACGCGACGGTTAACGCGAACGACCTGATCTTGTTTGTGATCGTCTTCGACGCCGCCGTTACCGTGACAAGCGGCGTCCCGGCCGGATATACGCTCGTTGCTGACCGGACGATCACCGTAAACGGAACCGCGCGCCGACAGTACATCTTCGCGAAGAATGCGGCCGGAACCGAAGACGGCGCGACAGTCACGATCACGACGAGCGCGGGGACGTCCGGGACGCAGCACTGTTACCGTTTCTCCAACTGGGGCGGAACCGTCGGGACTCATATCTCGCTGACTGCGAATAGTTCGAGCTCTCGAAGCTCGTCTGTCACGCCGCAGCCGATAACCCCGGCGTGGGGCTCCGCTCCCGAAGCCTTTATCGTCTTCTTCGATTACGAAGTCCCAGTCGGATCAAACTATCTCGACCTGACGCAGCCCACCGGCTACACCTGGACGTATGTCGCAACTCATTTGCTGTCTGCCTACAAGACGAGCAGCGGCGTCGTGACGGAGACGCCGGGCGATTGGCTCCCGGCGTATACGCTGGACGGGAACACCTGGACGATTGCGATCCGCGGCGCGGCGACTATCTCTGCGGGCGTCGTCGGCGCGACGCCGAACACGCCGGACGGCGCATTCTCGATCAGCTATGACAACTCGCTGGGCGGCGGCGTCGGCTATCAGGAGCATCGAAACATTCAGATTACGGGGACGCCGCTCGTCAGCGGCGAAGCGACCGTCGTCCAGGCTGACTATCTCCCGTCGCAAAATCCCCTGAAGGGCGTCGGCGTCCGGACGTATCCGCTGGAGCCCGCGCTATTCCGCAACGCGGCGGAGGCGCAGGACTTCGCCGACGAAACCGTCCTGCGCTACGGGGAGCGTCAGCCGGTTATGAGCATGTCCTACCGCGCCGACATTGATTCGACGCATCATGCCGCGGCGATCGCGCGCAAAGTCGGCGACCGGATCACGCTGATCGCCGCTAATTCGATGGGGCTCGGCGTCTCTGAGGACTTCTTTATCGAGTCGATCAGCCGCGTGATCGAGGACACCTATCACGAAGTCACTTACACGCTGTCTCCGGCTGCGCTTTCCGACCCCTAGAAACAATCGCCAGCGCAGGAGCGGTAACAATCGGTAGCGCTAGGCTATTATTTCGGCGGGATGAGTGAAGCTACGCCGCGCAACCCGGCCCGCGTCAGTAACGAAGTGCTCGAAGAGCGCGTCGGACAGTTTTACAACCACGTCAACGAAAATCTGATCGGTATCCGCAATGAGATAAAGGCGCTTGCGGAGACGAATAGCGTCCGTACCGGCCGTCTCGAAGATCGCGTCTTATTTCTCGATCAGCGCATACAGGATCACAGTCAAACCGCTGGACATGGCGAGTCGCTACTGCGCGTCGGACAGCTCGAAAAAGTCGTCGGGCAAATACAGAGCGAGATCCGCGCGCTGTCGAAGGTCGCAATGCTCGAAGCAGCGATCGCTCGATACGAAGTCGAGGCGGAGACGCTTCGGACTCGCGTAACCGATCTGGAGCGCGAGAGGGACGAGACGGCCGGGATCATCGAAGGGCGGCGGAGTACACTCGGAACATTCGACCGCGTCTTTATGATCGCCGTCGCCGGGATCCCGACAGCCGTCCTAATAATCGGGCTGCTCGAAAAGTAGGAGCGAAAGCGTATGCGCCTGGGAGTCGACTTTTCACAGTGGGGCGGCGAGCTCCGGGCGGACGTCGTCGAATGCTGGAAGGGCCGCGGCGTCAGCCATGCAGTCGTCCAGTATTCCGAGCTGATGGATCAGCACATTCGCGCGCTTCAGGCGGCGGGCGGGATCGATATCGAGGCGTACGTCTATCTGTACTGGGGGCTGTCGCCGTGGGGACAGACGCCTCTCGACAGGACGCAAGCGGCGCTGAAGCGCGCAGGCGGCCGCGTCTCGCGGCTGTGGCTCGACGCCGAAGACATTTCGAATCCCTTCCGGGCGGATCAGCTCGCCGAATGCGTCGCCTTCCTGGAGCGCGAAGGCATGGCGACCGGCATCTATACGGGCCGCTGGTTCTGGGAGCCGCACACCGGGAATAACCTTGACTTCCGTCACCTTCCGCTCTGGCATGCCGAGTATCTGACGACGAACATCCTCGCGGAGCCGGAGCGAATGAAGGCCGTCGACTTCGGCGCGTTTCAGTCTTACGGCGGCTGGGCCCGTCCGGCGATCTGGCAATTTCAGGGGACGGCGTCGCTCTGTGGACACTCCGTCGACCTGAACGCGGTCGACGACGTCGTCGTCACGCCGCCAGCTCCCGCGCCGCCGCCTGTCGCCGAGCTCGCGAACGGGCCGCGGAAAGAGGGGAACTTCGTCGTCATGTATAACGACGGCGTCGCTGTCATGCGATGGGGCTCGACGGACGGCCGCTATCCCGGGCGGATCTCGAAGCGCTTCGGCGACGAGTACCTATGGTTACGGCACGACGATCGGCTGCTCGCTTACTGGAGCAGGGAGGAAGGAGATTAGATGGTTTGGAATGACAACGTTCGCGCGCTGCTCCTGGAGCTGATCCGGAGCGTCTTCCCGGTACTCGTGATTTTCGGCGTCGCCGAATTCACGGATCAGGAAGTCGCGACGATCATGCTGATGATCGGATACCTGACGTCTCTCCTGGCGCTCGTCTTCAAAAAGGGACAGCAGCCCGGGACGCCGATCGTCGCGGCGGCGGGATCCGAGACGGCTCCGACGGTCGCTGCTCTCGAAGAGGATCTGTCTCAGCTCGGCGTCGGCGACGGCGGCGGCCCGGAGCGCCGGACGATACCGCGCGAACACTGAATCGGCCACTAGACACGCCGCGTTAACCTTCGGGGAGGCGCGGCGTTTCTGCGTCTAGAGATCAGCCCAACTAATCAACGGAGGAAACAACAAACCGTTATGAACCGCTTTATTTCCAAAATCCCGATCTTCGTCCTGCTCCCGCTTATCGCGATCGCCTTCTACGTCGCCGTCGGCGGCCCGGGCGCAGTCCAGGCGCAGCAGCCCGCGGAGGATACCGTCGTGATCGATCTCGACGGCTGCGCTGGCGGCGTCATTAACTGGCGCGACGGCCGCGAGCTGGCGACCCGCGCCGTGATCGACATTGAGAACGTCGCGCTACCGGCGATTACGCTCGTCGACGACGTCGGCGCAGACAACAGCCGCACTATCGCCACCTTCAGCGCGAGCCCGGGCGACGACGTCCGCGTCCGCCTTTACAACGGCGAAGAGCTGCTATCGGAAGACAGCGCGACGATCCCCGCTTGTCCAACCGCTACCGCTACCGCGACGCCGACGTCGACCGCTACTTCCGTCCCTGCGACCGCGACTCCGTCGCCGACGTCGACGCCAGTCCCGCCGCCGCCGACGCCGATCGTCGTGATCCAGGAGCGCGTCGTTACCGTCGAAGTCCCGCGCACCGTCGTTATCAGTCCGCCGAGTACCGGAAGCGCCGGGCTCGCGGCTCCGGCCGACTGGGATTACGGCGGCGGATGGGACGGCGGCGGCTTCTACGCGTATTTCGGCTGGTAAACCCTGATAGGCTGATCTCGCGTCTAACTGTCGCGCGATAGGGAGCTCCCGGGCGCATCTCGGCCGAAGGGAGCTCTCTTCGCGTCCAGGGCTCTAGGAAGCCCGCCAGCGCGCCGACACCGTTTCGCGCGTGTCCTACATGCGCCGCGTACGCCTAGCGGCGCTCTCGCTGCTCCTGACGCGCAGGCGGGCACCAAAAAGCGCCGCTCCGGCCGATAGAGCGGCGCTTCCTGCTGTGTGGGGCTGCTAGGACAGTCTGACGATGAGCTCCGGGATCATGGCGACCGTCTTCGGGCCTGCGGGCGTATGTGCGCCTTCGTGTCCGACAACTGCCGATACTTCCGCGGCGTACTCCGCGAACGACGTCCAGGCGTACAGAATGCCGCAGCTCGGATGCCTGACTGAGAACGTCACCGGCCGATAGCACTTCGGACACGCGAGCCCGGCGAGCTGCGCGACGTACCGCGGCATTTAGAACGGATCCCGGAGCATCGCGGGCCGCGGCGGGATCGGGCGAATGTCGGCGAGCTTGTCGCTGACGTCGACGGCCGTCAGTCCGCCGACGACGTCGTCCCGCTCGGCGCGCAGGTGATCGGCGATCGCGTTATTCGCGTCTTCCCACGAGTCCGCATAGACGACGCGGGCCCGGGCCGTCTCGACGAGGATCGGCGAGCCCGGGACGAAGGGGACACGTTGCGTCCAGGAGACGACGAAGGCTCCCATTAGAGCGGCGACGCCTGTCCGTCGGGGATGCTCGCCTTGATCCTGTCGATGTTTGTGTCGCGCTGGTCGCCATGCTCCGGACACAGCGGGCCGCAGACGTGAACCGGGACGGCGTCGGCGCTTCGAGCCGCTTCGAGCTCGTCGTGATAGGCGATCCACTTCGCCGCCGCTTCCCGCTGCTCGCGAGACACGCCATAGCGGGATACCCAAACGATCGCCGCGCGGCCCATTGTCGCGAGCTGACGATATCCGTCGTCGACGCGCTCGGGCGGCGCGTTCACGAGCGCCGGAGCCGGGCGTAAGACGCGGATCGCCGTCCAGCGATCGCCGTCGTTCCTGTCGATCGTGATCCAGCCGTCCGGCTTCAGCGCGTTGTCCGCGTCCGTCCCTGCGACGATCCGCTCCGCCTTCCGGACAGCGGCTTCGTAGTCGCTGGTACGCCATTCCTGGACGCCTGCGCGCCGCGGGCCATGCTGATAACGGACGGCGGGAGATCCCGCGCTGGACTCGCTCGGCGGATTGTGAAGAAAGAGTCTGTAGCCTGCGTCAAAGCTAGTCGGCATGGCCTACCGCGCTCCTGCGCTGCGGAAGGCGGACGTCTCGTGACGCGCTTCACTCTCTGCGAGCAGCTTCCAGCCGAACGACTGCCACCGCGCAGGCGTGAACATCGGCCGCTTCGAGTCCGACACCTGAACGACGCGAACGCGCCGCGGCTCCCGGCTCCGGGATTCGTTGGCGATCGCTGCGCTGTCCGCTTCGGTGTCCGGGAAGCAGTAGTCGTATCGCAGCATGTCGAACGGGAAGCTGAAGCTCCCTTCGACCGTGGCTTTGTGAGTGTACATCGGCATCGTTTTCGCTCCTGTCTGTGTACGTCGGCCCAAACCGGCCGGAGCTGGCGACCTTCAGCAGATCGCCAATCCCGGGCGCTCTAGTCGTCGTCGATCACTTCGCCGAGCTCTTCGAGCTCCTGGCGGCCGTTGCGTCCGCTAAGGCTCCAGCCGCAGAAACAGCGCGCGAGCCCTTCATGTCGTCCGCAGGAACCGCAGATATCGACGCCGCAGCTACGGCCGAAGTAGGACTCGCCGCCGCAGCGATCGCAGCGCTTGTCGGCGTCGACGCGGACGTCGCGAGACAGATCCGTGATGTACGCCGGGCCGACGCCTTCGCCGCGCATACAGCGGGCGTAATTCTCCAGGGCTGCTTCCGGAAGCGACGCGACGTCGACGTTCCCGTCCGCGTCGCAGGGGAATGTCGAGCCAGCTCCCGGGATTTTCAGATCGTCAAACTCCAGGCGGAATTCGACGACTCGCTCCCACCGACGCGGGCTGATCTGGGTGAAGGCCATTTAGCGATCCCTTTCCATGTAGGCGACGAGCCGCTCGTCTTCGTTCCAATGCTCGTAAGGGCGCATCATGCGCGCGCCGAGCTCCGACAGCTTCGTCTCGATTAGGTCGATCTGCGCCTGCTCCAGCTCGTCGGCGAGCTTACGGGCGGCGTCCGCGGCGGCGATCGCGGCGTCGTGCTCGGCGGCTTCGCGCTCGAATTCTTCGTCGCTGTCGTAGTGGCGGCGCTCCGGAGGGCAGTCGAAGCGATCGTCGTACTCGCCGTCTTCCCATGCGCGGCGGCGGGCGAAGCCGTCCTGCTCCCGCTTCGTCGCGAGCTGCGACCATGCGCGAGCGAGCGCGTCCGCCTGGGGCTTCACGCTGTCGTAATAGGCTTCGTCTTCCCAGTGGGGATCGTCGTCGATAGGTGTCCAGCTCCGGAAAATCGTCATGGTGTCTCGCTCCTGCTAACTGCGTCGGCCGAAGACCGGCCGGAGCTTCCCGCCTGCGCTAGACGGGAAACCCCGGGCTGTCTTAGGCGACCTGCGTCAGCTCGACGACGACTTCGCCGGAGCCGTTGCAGGCGCGACAGTGGCGGGCGCGTTCGAGGCTTTGCGGGAAGCGCGCGTCGGGGATGTAACCCATCCCGGCGCAGTCCCGACACCGGGCGTTAATCCGAGCGGCGAGCGCGTCCAGGAAGGCCGCGGGCGCACCGTGGCCGATCAGGAATTCCGCGAAGTGTCGGGCTGTCGTCTCGGGCTCGGCGTCGAAGATATCGGACTTTGCATCCGTCGAAATGTGGGCGAGCAGCGCGAAGTCGTGTCCCTTCGCCTTGCTCTGGAAGAGATGACCTTGTCCGCCGCTGCGCTCTTCGACGTGGCGGAAGTTGTGCCATGCGTCGCTGATCATGCGCTGGATTGTGGGCTTCGTCGTCATGGTGTCTCGCTCCTGTAGCTAGTGCGCTCCCGCGCGTGAACCTGTCCTGGGCCATATTGCTATGCGCTGCTATGCGCTGTCAACCTCTAAGCGCAGCGATATTGACAGTCGCGCATAGAAGCATCGTAAGATTCTCGCTAGTCCTGTCCCGGATGGGACGGAAGGAAGGGAGCGAATGGTTACAGAGACGCAGGAAGCCAAAAGGCCGCTAACGGTTTGGCTCGACGACGAGCTGATCGCACGTCTTAAGCGGGAGCAGCGAAGGACAGGGATCAACGTCTCGACACAGATCCGCGCGCTGCTAATGGAGAAATTTCCGCCGCCTGACGACGACGAGCCGAAGCCATGACGCAGCTATCAGCGGCAGGAGCCGCCGATCTCTCCCGGACGCGGGACGGACAAGTCTCGCCGTACCGCGTCAGCCACACCGACCCGGCGACTTACGCCGACGACATGAAGGCCGATCACGCGCTCGGCGCGATCGACGACAACGTCGTTCGGCTCGCGATCGTTGCGTCCGGCGCGACGCTGGCGCAGATCGAAGCGCCGAAGTTTGTCCCGGGCGGAAACCGCGACGCCTTCGGCTACAGCGCGAAATACGTATCTTCGAGCTACTTCCGCCGCGGGCTGCTCGTGACTCTGTCCATCTATTGCGGCGTGTCATTCACGGCAGCACAAGAGCCGCGCGGCCCGGCTGAAGAGCTGACGCGAGCCTGCGCGCTAAAGATCCAGGAGACGGCGAACCGCGTGAAGGCGGCGATCAAGGCGTGTCCCGGGCTCGTCCAGCGCGGCGGCGGCGTCTACGTCGACGACAGCGGGGATCCGTGGCTCGCGCACTATCTGGCGTCGATCGAGTCCGTCCCGGCCGAAGTCTGCGCGACGTGCGGGAAGCGGATTTACTTCGCTAATAACGACTGGAGACACGAGGACACGAAGCGGGCGGAGGCTCTGACGCCGGAGCGCCGGATCGACCACGTCGCCGATCCGCTGCAAGCCGGGAGGAAGTCGTGATTTGTCACCGCTGGGGCGATCTTCGCGTGGCGGGCGGATGGGGCGCAGCAGGCGCGATCTATCTGCTCTGCGAGAAATGCGGGCGGAGCTTCACCGTCGACGAGGACGACGTCATGCCGCGGATCGTCAATGCGAAGACGGAGGAAGAGCGGGCGGAGCGAAAGCGAATCGACGAGCACTTCGGAGCGAAGGCTGCGAGGTTTTACGCGGCCGAATCACGCCAGAAAGCGAAGGCATAGAGGAATGGACGTCCCGTTTATCGTCTGGATTCTCGTCTTTTTCATTGCGACGGCCGGGACGCTCGTCGCCGCTTTCGGGCCGACGCAGCCGACGCAGCTCCGGCGCGACAGCCGCGCTCCGCGCGTCGTCTATCGAGTCGAGCGCCGGAAGTGACGAGCGACGAAGAGCTCCCGCGCGTCGAGCATGACGACGCGGGCTGGTGGGCCGTCATGCGCGCACGACGCGGCGGGGCTATCGTCCGCCTGGGGCCGTATGAGTCGGAGACAACGGCGCGATACGACGTCGCCGTCTCCCGGATGAACCCGGCGACGCATCGGCGGCACTGGCGATGATCGAGGATCGCGAACGGCTCCGGCTGGAGCTCGAAACCTTCCTGCGCGAGAAATACCGGCTCGGCGAAGAGTGGGCGTCGGAGCAATGGGACGATGCGCTTCTCTTCGGCGAGACTGTCGTCGCCGCGGCGATCTTTCGCGGGCCTGGGGCGGCCGTCATTATGCGGATGGATACGATCGAAGCCTTCGAGCGCTGGCGGAAGTCGCGAGCATGACGAAGGCCGCCGAGCTCGCAGCCCGCAGGCTCGCGCGGCGCTACAACGCGCCGGAGTTTGGCGGCTTCTGGATCGAGGACAACAGCTTCTTTTTCCCGTCGATTACGGACACGTCCGAGCCCGCGCACCGGGCCGACGTAATCGGCGGGCGCGTTTACTGTACCTGTCGCGGCTATCTCGTCCGGAAGAGCTGCGAGCATATCGACATAGTGAGGGAAGAAATGGCGAACGAAGAGACGACGGCCGTAGCAGTCCGGGAGGATATCGCGCCTGCGCTGTCCAGGCACAACCCGCAGGAGCTTTCGTTGCGGCTCGCGGACATGAAGCAGAATCGCAACCTGACGCAGCAATTCTTCCGCGACGTCATGGTAAAGGGCGTCGACTACGGGACGATCCCCGGGACGGACAAGCCGACCCTGCTAAAGCCTGGGGCCGAAGGGCTCTGCGAGCTGTACGGCTACGCGCCGACGATTAAGCACGTCGAAGAGACGAAGGACTGGGGCTCGGGCTTCCTGCGCTCCGTCGTGACGATCGCGCTCGTCCAGCGCGGCAGCGGCGAAGTCGTCGCCGAG
>ERZ869929.637-NODE-637-length-17982-cov-10.532381_pt1 | contig 17982 bp, 26 predicted proteins | sample MGYA00579312_ERZ869929 | MGnify/ENA primary metagenome ERZ869929 (study PRJEB32216, sample SAMN09231818) | wastewater metagenome | place: USA: Maryland | collected 2016-08-09 | study: EMG produced TPA metagenomics assembly of the PRJNA472060 data set (Reclaimed... | reverse complement strand
AGGAAAGTGCTTTTTGAGGTTGTCGAAGTCAGATCGGGATGGGTGTCACGGACCCGTGACACCCCCTCCAGTAAACGAGAAACGGAAACAGGATGAAACATTCGGGCCCCCAAAAATTGAAGCTGTCGCGGGCTAAAATCGCAATTGCAAAACGCAACCTTCGCAAGCTAAAAAATGATGGCTACTCCCTGCGGAAGATTTCCAAGATACTGAAAGATCAAATATCTTTTCAGGCGCTTGGCAGGTTTATCAATGAACGCGATTACATCCCGAAGGACGAAAAGGTTTGCAAACTGCTTGACCTGTACGCCGAACCGAACCCATACAGAGGACTTCCGAAGTGGTATAAGCGGACGCCCGAAGCGTTGAACTTTTTCAACGGCAAGCGAGAGCAGATCAAACAGATGTACAATGAGGCAAAAGAACAAACGAGGAAACATGGACGATATACAAAAGAGTGCTGATTATAGATTGCGCCATGAGCTGAAGACCGAAAACCCACCCCGCGAACATAGGGTAAACGGTAAGACAATCCGCCTGTCTGATACCCAATGGAAACGGGTACGAGATAACAATATCGCACACAATCAAACGGTCAAGAAATCTGTCGAGCGCGAAGTCAGGGGACGGCGGGTAGCGGCGGCTGATAATCAGGAAAATATGGATAGAGCAAATGGCAGCACAAGCCCAAAGGTATGGTGTCCTGATGTGCAAGAGAGCGACATGCCCGCTCCGTTTTGCGCGAGGTTTTCGGAGCGCTTCAAGAACAGGCTTGCTGTCATTGTAGTTTTTTTGCCTGTCACTATTATCGTGTTATTGGCTCTAATTTTTGAAAGGATACCATGAATAAAATCATCATGATCGGGATGAACCCGCGTACCAGATCACAAATCCCATGGGATGCGGACGCGGAATTCTGGACACTCAATGAGGGCGCGTGTAAGGACTGGATGAAGAGGTGGGACGTGCTTTTCCAGATTCATCCGCGTTGGGATTGGGATAGAGTCAACAATATGGCGGACCCGAACCACCCGTTATTTTTGAAGGGCATCAGCGGCTTGACGTGTTTGTACTGCAAAGGGACAAACGAAGTCTATCAGGATGGAAAGGCCGTCGAGTGTCCCTGGTGTGATGGTGGTCATTACAACGTACCAGATCACAGATGGTCAAACGGACAGCCGAAGAAAATCATCATGCAGGATGTGAACGAGGATGTGCCTGGGTGTGTGAGGTATCCAATTTCGACAATCACGGATGAATGGTGCCGGGGAAGGGTTTATCTTACTTCGACACTCTCCCACATGCTTGCCTATGCAATCGCGTTTGAATCTGGCGCACAAATTGAGTTATACGGTTTTGAGGCAGAGTCAAACACTGAGTACGCTGTACAGCGTCCATGTATCGAGTATTGGGTCGGCTACGGGCGCGGGCTTGGAATGAGCATCGATGCGCCTGGCAGTCATTTGCTCACTGGCAAACATTACGGATATGAGGACTTCGATCAGGGGTATCGAAGTCGGCTCGAATTGCGGAAGCGTGCGCTTCAGGAACAACTGAACGCGGCTGAGATTGAAGCGGTTACAAGTGAGGGGAGATTGCAAGCCTTGACGCAATTCAAAAACATCAAGCGGGTGAAGCCAGTTTGGGAAGCCGCCTTTGACGACCATTTCAGGAAAAAGAACTTTGTTTCCTTCCTGCGTGGGACGTTGAAGGAATTGGAACGCGGCATCCAAATCCTTGACGCATATCGTCAGGACAGCGACGAAGCGACACAAGCCGACATCAGGCGCTTGGTGGAAATGCCCTATAAATTAGGATGAGGTGTAACATGATTCAGGTAACAATCTTTTTGAAAAGCGGCGCAAGTTTTGACGTGCTTGTGAAGGCGTTTATTGTAAGGATAAGCAAGTCCGGGAGAATTGTAGGTTTTGAATGGTGGGGGATAAAGGAATACGTCCCACAATTGCGGCATATAGACTTTAGGAAAATATCTGCCATTGCTTCAATGCTTATAGAATAAACAGTTTTGTAAACTCACAAACCCCTTGAAAAAGGGGTTTTTTTGTGTTACCCTATTGTCAAGATATTGCACAGCAATACACAGACAAAACAGGGGAGTGGCTACTCTAACCATAAAGAGGTGACATGAAAGTAAAAATAAAACGCAAGGGCGCGGAAGGGGCAGAGCCGCAAGTAATGGAAGTTGAAGAGTCGGAGATTTTGGAAACCGACGTGAAGGTCGAAGACCCGCCGCAGGGAGCGGGTAACAAACCCCCTGAAACAATCACCCTCACACAAGCAGAATTGAATAATCAACTTGCATCAGCGCGACGTAAAAGCGAAGCAGACCTAAAAGCATTGAAGGACGAATACACCACCTTCAAGCAGTCCATCGAAGCCAAAGAGAAAGCCGCACAGGACGCCGCCGCCGAAAAGGTTGAAGCCTTGCGTAAGGATTTGCCTGAAGCCGTGACAAAGTTGCTGGACAAGTTGACTCCCGTTGAACAGTTGGAGTGGTTGACAGACCCAGAGAACGTAATCACGAAAAAGGAAATCCCCCCATTGCCCCCGCCGTCTGGCGGACAAGGTAAATACAGAAAAACTATAAATATCGTGTGAGGTAAATATGGCCGCAGTTGTAAAATCAACAAAAGCCGGGTATGACGCTCTCTCCTATGCTCAGTGTATCAAAATCTCTGAGTGCGTAGGGAATGGACCCGGCACAAAGTTTGCAAAGTATGACCCCGTGTATATCGACAGTGACGGCAAAATTCAAGCCGCCATTGACGACTCAAGCGCCGTGAAGTTTGACGGCTTCGCCATGTCCGCGAATGACTCGGACGGCGGATTGCCTGTCACTATCGGCGGGCTGGGTCTCATCATGGAGTGGTTGGAGGATTCAGACTCCTATACTCCGGGAACGCTCCTCTATGCAGGTGCGGCAAATCAACTCGAAACCACAGGACGGCAGGCCGTTGCAATGGCAATCAACGACAAAGAAATCATCGTGATTGCGCCTCCTGGCATCCGCCTGGGTAACGTATAGGAGCGTGTGACATGACCAAATATACTGGCACTTACTCGCTCGAGGATTTACTCGCGCAACGATTCACCCCCGCGTCGCAGTTCGGTTTTGACAATATCGCCCGCGCAATTCAGGCTCATTTGGACTGGCTCAACGCGCAGGTTGCAGATCAAATGGGCTTGATTGCCGAATCCAGTACGGATGTTCGCCGCGTGTGGGGGACTTCCGAAAACATGGAAATGAAGGAAGTTGACGAACTCGGCGTAGCTCGTACCCAAAAGGACAGCAACGGCGTTGAAGTCAATTTCCCGCTTCGCAAGTTCTCCATCTCTACCGGTTGGACTGCGGATTTCATCGCCCGCGCTACCCCCGCCGATCTTGCTCAAAAGACTCTTAACGTTGAAAGCGCGTACGTTACGCGCTTGCGTCAAGAACTCGCCGCCGCGCTGTTTGGTAAATCCAATTACAGCTTTGTGGACTGGTTGGGCGATGGTACGACCCTCTCGGTCAAGAAACTTTTGAACGCGGACGGCGGCGCGATTCCGAACGCCCCGGACGGCACGACCTTTGCCGGAACCCATCAGCATTACACGGGAACCGCCGGCGCGTCCCTCGCGTACACTGACATTGATTCCCTGATTTCAAACGTCACCGAACACATGCTTGGCGGCGTGAAGCTCTTCATCAATCGCGCGAATGTCGCAACCCTCGCCGCGCTCGCATCGACCAAGTTCACCGCCTTGACCCTCGCGGTTGTGGCTGTTCCTGGTCGAACCAGTGGCACGGTTGTTACTGATAGCGTGGAAGATGACACAGACAACAAACTTGTCGGTTATTGGGCTGGCTATGAAGTTCACACCCGCTCATGGGTTCCTTCCGGTTACTACATGGCTCTTGCCACTGGTAGCCCGCAAAAGCCCATCGTCCACCGCCTGGACAAGTTTACCGCCTTGAACGGTATGCGCATGGTGTATCAACTCAATGCCCATCCGTTGACCGCTCAGACCTTTGAGGCTGAGATCGGTTTTGGCGCGTGGGGTCGCCATGCCGCCGCGATCTTGGACGGCGCACATCAGACCACTTACAGCAACCCGACAGGGTTGGTACGGTAAGACTCCTTTTCTATGCCCCTCGTGCGTTCTTGGCTCACGCACGAGGGGCGAAAGGTTTGCGCATGGCGTTAGCGGATTACATCACTTCCAATTTTTCACAAATCAAAACGCAACTTGGTTGGTCGGATAGCGAAGAAATAACCGCAATCACTGACAAGACGCTTGAAATGTACGGCGTTGATACCGAAGCCGAAGCCACTGACTCGCGCAAGTTGCACGCGCTGGCAGACGTGGCAGTGTGGCGGCAAGCCCTCGCGGATGTATCCCTTGATTACAATTTCAGCGCGGACGGGGCGAGTTATTCCCGCAGCCAACAGGCCGACATGATACGCAAGAACTTTGACGCGGCTTTCAATGCGGCGATTGTCTACATGCCGAATTACGCAATTGGATACAGTGCATCAGACGATCACCCCGACTGGACAGCATGAGAAAACTCACCACCGCCGAAGTAGCACGCATGGAAACGACACAGGGCGAGTCTTTCAACGACGCGGTAACGCTTTACACGCATACCAGCGGACAGGACTCACTCGGACAGTTGCACGATAGTTTCGACACTGGCAACCTTGTCACATGTGGCATCATGACGCAAAAAGAGTTTCGTAATTATCGCGGCGAGGTTGTGACCATTGACGCGGATGCAGTCCTACGGGTTGCCATGTCGCAGAGTATCCATGTCGGCGATAAGGTCATCAAGAGCGGCGTCACCTATTTTGTAGACGGCGTGCAACCTGGGCGGCATGTCCAGATCGTACCGCTGAAGGAAATCAAAATCTAATGCCCGCAATTGTCGCAGGAATGGCAAAACTCACGCAACAGCTTGAATCGCTCGGTATTGCGTTTACGGTTGACGAACTGGCGGAAGGCGCTCTCGTAATTGCACAACAGGCAGAGGATAACTGCCCCGTTGACACTGGCTTCCTGCGCTCCACAATATTTGTGCGCGAATCCGGCGACGATGTTGAAATCGGCTTTGAGGCCCCCTATGCGTCCTATGTGGAGTTTGGGACCTACAAAATGGCGGCGCAACCCTACCTGAGACCCGCGATAGACGAAGCGCAGGACGAAGCCCTGAAGGCGGTTTTTGATGCCGTAAGCGCAAGGATAAAGGACGCGGTAGCATGACCATAGAATCCGTGATAGTCTCAAAACTTTCATCCATCGGCGCGGTGTACCCGCTTTCCATGCCGAAAGGCGCGACCCTCCCCGGCATGTGCTACCAGTTCATCAGTGAGATTCCCATGCGTCATCATGGCGGCGCGGATATGGTCAGGCGCCGCTTGCAGGTGTCCTGCTGGGCTAAGACCTACGCCGCTGCTATCACACTGGGCGACTCTGTGCGGGCGGCTCTTGACCTGAATCAAACAAACATCGAATTGATAACCGCTGAGAACATCAGCGATTACAAAGACCCCGAAGCGGAACTATACAGGCGAATTGTAGAGTTCTACGTTTGGGAGTAAAGAGGAAAAATGACAGCTATTACAAATTACGGAACCATCCTTTCAGACAGTGACGGAAAAATTGGAGACGTTGTTTCTATCGACCCGCCAGAGTTCATGAATCCCGCCATTGAAAGCACGAACCACAGTTCGGGCGGCAAGCGCCAGTATGTGACAAGCGGATTGCAGGAAATGGCAGAGTTCAAAGCAACCATCAACTACGAGATTGCCGACATTGCCCAAGTTGTGACCGACCTCAAGGCAGGCACGAAAAAGGCATACACCATCACCTACCCGAACGCGCACAAGCAAACATTCCTTGCGATTGCGACGGGCATCAAGCCGCAACCCGCAGACGCGACGAAGCCCGAAACGTTGAAAGCTGAAATCACCTTCCAGCCGACTGACTCGTTTGACCTGAGTTCATAATGCTCACCCGCGATCAACTTGTAAAGCCGAAAACAAAAGAGATAACCATTGAGGGCGGGTCAGTGGTTATCCGCGCCTTGACCGCCGCCGAAGCCTTTGACTTGCGCGGAAAAGATTTACAGTCGGCGGAAATCTTCGGGATGATTGCCAAGTCCATTGTTGACCCTGTTTTGTCTGCGGATGATATTGGGATGCTCCCCGCGTCCACTGTGACCCAACTCACCACAGAGATATTTGCTTTCAACGCGCTTGGACCAAAGGCAATTGACGAAGCGCAGGCAGAGCTAAAAAAAACGGAAGCCGACGGCGCGACTATCAAATAGCCCTGAAGCTTCATTGGCCGTCGGTTGAAATGATGTTGGCAAATATCAGCATGGCTGAATATGTCGATTGGATTGCTTATTTCTCAACAGACTGGACAACGTTCAAGCCAGAGCAATCCCCCGAAGAAATACAGGCAAATTTGAGTTTGTCGCTGGCGTCGGCGAAGAAGAAAAAGAGGAAACCTCATGCAGCTTGAGGGTTTAGTCATCCCGATTAGTTTCAATACCGCCCTGCTTTCAAAGGGCATTGACATCATTACCGACATGATCGGGGATGCGGTTACGTCTACTTTCGAGTGGGCTGACAGTATGGACCACCTCGGTGATGTCACAGGCATGACCACCGACCAGACGGCGGCTTGGGCGTTCGTGGCAAAAAAGGCGGGCGTGGAAGTTGATACCCTCGCCAATTCCACCGTCATCATGGCGAAGGGCTTGCTCGATTCAAAGGGCGAGTTATCCACCACTGGTAAAGCGTTGGAGGACTTCGGGGTATCTGTCAAGGACGCAAACGGCAAGGTCAAAGACCAAAATACCCTCATGAATGACATTGCCAAAAAGTACGCGGCGTTTGGCACACAGACGGAGCGCGTAGACTTTCTGACAAACGTCTTTGGTCGAAGCGGCGCAAACCTTGTTGACGTATTCGACACCCTTGCCAATGAGGGCGGGATTGACGCGGTACAGCAAAAGGTCAAGGATTTGGGGCTTGCCATTGATCCAGATGTTTACGAACAGTTCACGCGCAACCTTGAGGAATTGAAACTTGCGGGGCAAGGGTTGGCAGTACAATTTGTGAATGGTCTCATGCCCGCCGCTGAAAAAATCCTTGAATGGGCAAAGCAGTTTCAAGGCATGACGCCCGAACAAATCTTTGACCGCCTCTCCGTCTATCTGGAATGGTTGCCCGCAAAATTCGAGAATTGGGCAAAGCGTATGGATTGGGGAAAGGTGAGTCAAGACCTAATCGACGGCATCAATAATATTGACTGGAATACCATCGGGCAAAAAGCAGGCACGGCGGCAATGCAAATCATCAACGGGATTGACGCGATATTCAAGGGCGTTGATTGGAGTGGGTTATTTACCGCAATTGGTACGGCTTTCATGCAATTTTCCACCGGCTTGGTGGGTGGTAATTTACAGCAATTCAAAGCGGTTTGGTCTGATAACTGGCGACAAATACAGGAGATCGTCAGGCAGTCAATCGAAATAGCAAAGCAGACTTTCAATAGTTGGCTCGCAAGTTTGCCCGCGATGGTCTCGTATTATTTCTCTCAGGCTCTTGGAAATCTTATAAACTACGTGGGGCGCATGATTGCGGCTCTTACTCCGCTTGGCATGGCAATGTCCATCGCCGGCTCAATCTCCGGCTCGACGGGTGTTCCAAGAAATAGGGCTTCGGGCGGTTGGGGCGGTGGTCTCACATGGGTTGGCGAAAACGGGCCAGAGTTGGTAAATCTCCCCGGCGGCTCATACGTCAACCATAACCAGCAATCAAACCGCATGGCGAGCCAACAGGCAAGCGGCAGCGGGATGGAGTTCGATTATTACAAATTCGCGTCCATCCTTGCGGTAGAGTTTGCAAAGGCGCGTGACTAATGGCTCAGTTCCTTGATTCAATCGTCATTGAATATAATGACGGCTCTGCCTGGGTAGACATCAGCGCGTATGTGGTGGGTGACATCAAAGGCAATGGCGGGCTAGGTGGATGGAAACCAGACCAGCGCGTCGCCGTTTTAGGAACGTTGAACATCACCTTGAATAACATCGGCAAATACTTCTCACCAATGGGCGGGGATGATGTGCGCGGATTGGATACGCTGACAGGATTCAACAAGGGCGCAAAAATCCGCGTGCGCGGCGTGTATGGCGCATTTTCAAAGGTCATTTGGACAGGCAGGATTGCAAGCCTTGACAGTGATGATAAGAACTGGGGCAAGCGACAGACTCGGCTTATGGCGGTTGATTGGATGCACGTACCATCGAATTTTCCAATGGCGGGCGCGTCTATTTCGCTCAATAAACGTATTGACGAAGCCATGCCGCTTATCCTTGCCCGTTTGAGTACCCAACCCGAAGATACCGACTTTGAAACTGGCTCGTTCACATTCCCCGCTGTTTTCGATAACGTCAAGCGTAAAACAATGGCATTGTCAGAGTTCACGAAGCTGGCAAACTCTGAATTGGGATATATCTATGTGCGGCATGATGGTACTCTGGTAGCCGAAGGCATGATGACCCGTCACGGCTGGCGGGCGTTAGATACATTTTGGTCTCTACCAGACACGGACTCTTATCTGCTCATGGAGGATGGTTTTTTTCTACTCAATGAGGATGGCGGAAAGTTTATCCTTGACGAGGGCAGTTACGAGACCGTCGCAATCAGCAGCGACGCGGAAGAGTACAATATCCTGTTACCCGAAGATTGTCTCTTGAATGCGTCCATCATAAACGCCCATCCTGTCATCACTGACACAAGCCTGAAAGTACTTTACAAGTTGGGTACTCCCCTATTTGTACCAGCGGGGCAAACGGCGGAATTTTCGGCACACTACACAGACCCTAGCGGACTGAATCAGGTATCAGGAACGAACATGCAAGCGCCCGTTGCGACTACTGATTACCTTGCCAATACTGCGAGTGATGGGAGCGGCACGAACAAAACCGCCAATGTGACAGTAACGGCGACCTACTACGGCGACACGGTTTATTATCAGATTGCGAACGCGGCGACAGTCGGCGTTTACATCACATTTTTACAGGCGCGTGGCTATGGGATTTACTACGGTAATAGCATTGAGGCAACCATCGAGGACGCGGTATCACAGGCGGCTTTTGGGTACGCGCCTTTCCAGTTCGATCAGCGTTACCAAAAGAATTCATACCTTGCGGATATGTACGGGCTTTCTGTAATCGAAGAATACAAGAACCCGAAATCGAGGATTACCAAAATGCGCTACCTTGCCAATCTGAATAAAAACCACCTCATGAGCTTTCTATCTCTCACTGTCGGCGCGTTGTTTTTGCTGACAGAGGATAGGAGCGGAATCAGCAATCATTACTATGTCACAGACCGCTCCTTCCTTATTCAACAGGGCGGGATTATCCATTGTGAGTACGGCGTCAAGCAAAACGATTGCTATTTATCGGGAGGCTTGAATCCTATCACGGTTGAATTCGCGGGCGGAAGCGCGACAGACGGCATACATTTTCAAAACTCTGCGGTCGTTGTCGAACCTTCTACAAAATCTTTTAGCGTGTGGGTTTATCCAGACTCTTACAGTGTCGGCGGGGATGGAGACACAATTTTTGCAATAGGCTCGCCTTTTGCGGCAGAGTTCTTATATTTATCAACTAACAAACTTGCATACATCCGGTCTTTTGCTTCATCAGGCGGTTGGACATCGCCAACCAATACACCCGCTTTGTCTGAGTGGTCTCATATTGTAGTGACTTTTGACAGTTCAATCGCAAGCAATGACCCCATAATCTACATAAACGGCGCGGCGGTTGTTGTTACGGAATCTTCTACCCCATCAGGGAGCGCGATCAGTTTGCAGGGAGCAACAATTGACATAGGAAACGCAAGTTCATTATCAGTACCTTATGGCGGCTGTTTTGACGGAAAAATATTTGACCCGCGAATTTATAACCGCATTTTGACCGCCGACGAAGTGGCCACCCTTTACAATGCGGGCGTACCAGATCACACACTTGTTACGGACGGGCTTGTTTTTCAAGGGCTGGCGGTTTACGCCGACAAGGGCGACGCTGACAGCCTTGACGGTACTTCCCTCTCATCTTCGGACAGGCTCGTTGAAAATATCTTGCGGGCGGTTGGCATCCCTCACGGTGCGCCCGTCATCCGCGCCAACCCATAGGAGCTATTATGGCAGATACAAAAATCACAGCCTTAACGCTTGGAGTCCCACTTTCAACGGACATTATGCCGTATGTGTCCGACCCTGGCGGCTCGCCTGTTACCAAAAAGACGCTTGTATCTTCATTGATTCAAGAGCAAGCCTTACCGACTTGGTTCAAATATGGCTTGACCCTCTCCAACAATGGGAGTGACGCCACAAACGACATTGATATAGCCGTCGGGAATTGCAGAGACAGCACAGACGCGGCAAACATGATACTGGCATCCGCATTGACAAAGCGACTTGATGCGGCTTGGGCGGTTGGTACAAATCAGGGTGGCTTGGATACTGGATCGATTGCCAACACGACATATCACGTATGGCTGATAAAACGCTCCGATACTGGCGTAGTGGACGCTTTATTTTCGACAAGCGCAACCGCTCCGACCATGCCCGCAAACTATGATTACAAACGGCGCATTGGCTCAATTCTTCGCGTGAGCGCGGCAATCCTCCCATTTGTTCAAACTGGCAACAAGTTCATGCTGAAAACCCCGCTCAAAGACGTTGATACTGGGTCACAGTCAAACTCATCCGTAACATACACGCTTGATTTTATCCCGACGGGTATAGAAGTTGAATCTATTATTTGGATTGGCGCCTACACAACAGGCGCTTCATCGAATGCCTATGTAAGATCACTAACCGCAGCGGATGTGGCATGTACGAATCCAGACGCGATAAACTTGCGCGATTCGTCGGCTGGTAACGGCAACGGAGCAATTGTCAATATTATGACCAACACTTCCGCGCAAATTGCAGTAAGGGCGGGCGGCGCATTGACGGCGTTCTATATCACCGTTCACGGCTGGCGGGATGTAAATTTATAATGGAAAAAAAACTACCCGCAAAGCCTTTTGTTAAAGGCGACCCGCGCATAAACCGCAAAGGCAGACCGCTAAAAGGTCTTACTTTCGCGGAGTGGGTACGAGATGCAATGGAATCACCCAACCCGACAACAGGACGGCGCAAGGTTGACATGCTTATTGATGAAGCCATGCGCCGTGCGTTGAAGGGCAATTTTCAGTTTTGGGACGCGCTCGTGGCTCGTGGCTATGGAAAAGTTGCTGATAAAGTTGAGGTCAGTCAGACAGAAAAACCCGACCTCTCGAAATTGTCAGAGGATGAATTAAAAACATGGATGCAGTTGTTAGAGAAAGCCAAGTCACAATAATCGACCTTGACGCGGAATTACTCAGGCGCGATTTTCACGCGTTTGTTATCTCTGCCTGGGATAAGGTCGAAAAGGGGACGGTCTTTTGTGACGGCTGGCATATCCTCATGATATGTGAATATCTGCAAGCCTTGTTTGAGAATCGCATACCCTCAAATAGCCTCATGGCGAACGTCCCTCCGCGCCACATGAAAAGCCTGCTCTGCAACGTATTCTTTCCCGCGTGGGTATGGACGAAAACGCCCGCCGCGAAATTCCTTTGCTTTTCTTACTCTGAAAACCTCACCCTTCGGGATAGCGTCAAATGTCGGGACCTGATAGGGTCCAGATGGTATCAGGAGCGTTTTCACGTCACCATCAGCCCGAGACAGGATAGTAAGGATAATTTCCAGAACACAATGGGCGGTTATCGGATGTGTTTTGGTACAGGTGGGTCGATTGCGGGGCAGGGCGGGGATTACCTCATCATAGATGACCCGCTTGAAATCTCGAAAGCCAACAGCAAAGCGGAGCGCGATCACGTAAACTACGTGTATGATAATGCCATTGCCGGGCGCGGTAATGACCCGAGGACCGTCAAGAAAATCCTCATCATGCAACGGTTACACGATGAAGATTTATGCGGGCACATCATCGAACGCGGCGACCCGTGGGAGTTGCTTATCTTGCCCGCTGAGTGGGAGGGCGTGACGCGCTTTCATTCGTCCATCGGATTTACAGACCCGCGAGCGGAAGTAAACGAATTACTCTGGCCTGAGCATATCGGGCGCAAGGAACTTGACATCCTCAAACTCCCATTGTCTGAGATTGGCGTTGCAGGTCAATTCCAACAGCGCCCGACTCCGCTTGTGGGTGCAATCTTCAAACGGGAATGGTTTACCATCCGCAAACCTTCCATGCCGTGTGTTGGTCGTTACTTTTCGTGGGACACCGCCGCAAGCATTGAGGATACCGCCGCTTATACCTGCGGGATTGTGGGCGAGTTGACGCCCGACTATAAACTATACATCCGCGAAGTTTGGCGCAAGAAAATCGAATTCCCACAACTTCAATACGCCATCGAGGAGCAAGCCAAGAAATTTGGCGGCATGAAGTCCCTCACAATGCGGGATATAATCATAGAGAACAAATCTTCGGGTATACAGGTAATCCAAAGCATGAAGCAAATTTCGCCTTTCGCTGAGTGCGTCATGCCATACACCCCGAAGGGCGACAAAATTGCAAGAGCCTACGAGGCGGCAAAGTGGTGTGAAAAGGGATGTGTGGTACTCCCTCCCCCATCGGAAGACAGCGGATGGATGATGGACTTTGAACAGGAACTTTTCAATTTCCCGAACGCGGCTTATAAAGACCAAGTGGATGCGCTCTCGCAACTCTGTGATTACCTGAGTTACTACCTCGCGGAAGGACTGCAAGCCCGCGCCACTGGAAGGACGATAACACGATGAAAAAATGGAAATGTGAAGAATGCGACACCGTCATAGATGAGGATAAAATCCTTATCGCTGACAATCCTTTCGACCCCGAAAATATAATCACGGGTTGCCCTTTCTGCAAATCCGTCAACAGTTTACAGGCGGCGTGCGATGAATACGGATGCGACCAACTGGCAAGTTGTGGGTTTCCAACCGCCGAAGGTTATCGGGTTACTTGCGGCAAACACATGCGGAAGTATAAAGAAAAGACCGAAGAAATAAACGAGATACACCGCCTTGAAGTCAAGGTGGAAAAACTGGAAGCCGACCTGATAGAAGCCAAAAAAGATTCGGCTGAAATCGCGGTAGAAACGCAGGTGATAAAATGACAATACTCAATTCCTTATGGGACTTCATCGCAGGCACGGATAAATCAGGGCCGGGCGGCGTACCCTCCGCCACCCCCTACGATTACAACCCGCTGTATGACGTGCTTTACAGCCTGTACAACAACGACGAGTCGGTCATCGCGGATGACACAACGCGCCGACTCAGGACGGTGGTAAATCGCTCTGTGGAGTTCTACGCCTCCAAGATGTTGCCGGGGCAGGAGATGAAAGTCACCGCCGACAATGCCGCGATTGAGGAGGCGATTCAGCAAGTCATCAAAGACTCGAACATTGCAAACAACAAAAGCCCCATGATACGCGGCTTTTCGCTTTATGGCGATTCCTTCATCCGTGTGCGTAGTGATAAAGAAAAGTCTTATCTTGAAGATATATCCCCGTTCTTTATCACCGACTTCGAGGAAGATTCGCGCGGCTTCTTGACCTACCTCAGAATCGACATCCCCGTTTTGGATGACAGCGATTTGCCCGTCAACTATGTGGAGGTTTGGGACTTGGAAACTCAGACCCTGCAAATCTGGAAGGGGCAGACCACCCGCACAACGCCAGTCAAGGAACTTGGAAGCCCGAAGGAAACGACATATTTCAGTGAATTGGGCGTTGACTTCATCCCCGTAGTTCATACAAAATTCAGGGACAACGGCGACCCACGCGGGCAGGGGTGTGTATATCATGCACTTGATAAGATTTATGAAGCCAATCGCGTGGCAACCCGCTTGCATGATTTACTGTTTGCCTTTGGGGAGCCTGTTTTCGTGGCAAGCGCAAATGACAAGGACTCGCAGGGACGGCCCCTTCCGCCGCCGCGAGTCAGCACAGAGGCAAGCGCCGCGCCAGTGCCATCAGGCGCAAGCATTAGCGGCGTCATCGGTCAAATCTTCGGGCGGCTTATTTCCCTCCCCGGCATGGCGAAGATTGACAGCCTGATACCAAATATTGATTACGCGGACGCGCTGGCAATCCTCAATGCACAGATGGAGGAAATCGAAAAAGACTTGCCAGAATTGCGCTGGTATTCCCTCTCCCCCACAGAACGGGCAGGTATGAGCGGTACCGCGCTCAGGACGCTTTTGGGCGCGGCTGTTGACAGGGCAAACGAGGCGCGGAATAACTTTTTGGCGTCCCTTTCCCGCGCCTTTGAAATGGCATTGACCATCGGGATTTATAACAACGTGTTCCCCGCGTCGCTTGGACAATTCGACACGGGCGATTTTGACCATGAACTTCAGGTAGATTCATCGTGGGGCGAGTCGGTTGACGAAAAAGCCACCACCATGCAGGCGCTAACGAATGCGGGCGTACCCGCAAAATCTGCCATGAAACTTGCAGGATTTACTGAAGAACAGGTGGCAGATGCTTTCCCGGTTGGCGTTGGTGATACTCCGAACACCCCGCCCGCCGTCACTACCATGCCGGCAACGAAAGCCGCGCAGGTCATCAAAGGCACGCCGCCCAAAGCGGGTGCGCCAGTTGTGAGGGTAGCATAATATGACAAATGTCACCATACAGGCAGAAAGGCGAAAAATGAATGAGGGATTAGTTAAAGATATTAGAGACATCAAAGAGATGCTAATAAAGCATTTGCATGAGGATGCCGCAAGAGCGGAGCGTGAATTGTCAATACGAAAAGATGTAGACGAGTTACTGCACTCAGTAAACGGGAATTCAAAGCCTGGACTAAAGACGACCGTAGAGTTGTTACAAAGAGACATGGCGCGGGTGTATTGGCTTGGCGGGGTAATTGTTATGGCTCTTATTGGTAACATCATAGCTACATTGTGGAAATAAAATGAAAATGATGGCCCGGCAGGAATGCGAGACTGCCAAACAGATCAGGCATAAAATGGAGAGCGCAAAAAACGAAGCGCAAAAAAAACATTTCCGCGATCTGCTTGATGCTCATAAAAGAAATTGCGCGGTTTGTGGCGGTAGGAAATAGGGATGTACTGTATCTATTGCGGTAGGTTGGGAGATTATCACGAGTCGCATACTTGCGAAGATTGCAGGAAAAGACACCAAATCAGAAATGAGCGGGTTTACCTCATCATGCTACTGTCCGAAGCGTACCCATTTGTATCAAACATCAAACTGAGGGCAAATATTGAATCCGTTATTTTCCCGAAGCAAACCACACGATCAGAATCCCCGCCACAAAACAGCAAGCCATAAAGATTTTTATTTTCAGGATGATTGAATCCGCCTCGCGCATGTACTCCCATCGGCGCGGGGCATCAACGCGCCATGACAGGACGCGGTATCTATAACCGTCGGATGTTTCAAAATGGTCGTAAAAGAATGTAAACAATTACTCTTCTCAGATTTCCAGCGGCTGTATTACCCGCAAGTGGGCGGGCTAAGAAAAAGCCCACAGCGTAGATAAAGCCTATTTATTGCGCAGAATCCCCAGCGTCAGGTACACGCGGTGTTAGACCCCGCACATGATCGCGGCGATAGTAATAATGCCACTTCGACGAATGTCCGTGAGACGTGGCATCTGCATTGCCAATATCCACAGGCTCAAAACCTAACTTGCGCCATTGTGCCGCTGTTTTATATTCATCATTCGCGCACTCGATGCGCAAAATGCCAGGGCAATTATCTGCGCTTGGCTTGGATGCAAATTTCCACTTGCAAACACTGCATGACCAAAAGCCATCATTTCTACGATACGGTTGATGTTTACGCCTCATAACATTTCTCCTGTTTTATCTACTGGTTCGTCAAGAAACTTACCAAAACGCGGTGGTGTATTCACACCCTTTATGGCGTACCCGATGGCGGGCGGGTTGGTATCCGCTTCCGCGAGTGGATTCACTTCGGGTGTGGATTCGGCTTGGGACGGCGGCAGAATCCCGCCAGTCGGGTGCACGCTTTGTTGGGCGGATTTACACGCTAACCAACCAGCGCGAAAGGCAAACCATGAGTTTGTGCCAACGTCACGCGGATTTTTCAACTTCCATTCGTCGTAAGCCTTATACATTTCAAAATCCATACTTCAACCTTTCTGTTTGCAGGGCTTCCGCCCAACTAGTGTTTGAGCGGAATGTACATCAAAAGAATCGTGATGAACGCTTGAAAAGAATACACCTTCCTGACTTCTTCTGTGCGCCAAAAGTTATATTCACGGACAACAAGCACGCGAAATAATCCTACCCCAATTATTTCAAATTCGTGCCAGTGCATAAAGTACATTGTTAGTTGCGCTTAAGCTTGCCAGTGGTAATGCCGCAACGCTCACAATAATAAATATACGTCACGTTTGAATTTTGAAAAAACCACTCATTCGGCATACGCAACTTATGACCAAACAACCAACACCAAAACTTTGCCATTGTGCCTCCTAGCAACTAACGGACTGGCGTTACCTGCGTGTGGCACAGGTAACTGTCCAAAAAATGCCGCGCCTGCCACACGTCAGGTACACGCTGTGTTCGGCGGCGTTTAGTTCATCAAAAACTTGCGTAGTTCAAGCCGCTGTCTATTTTGTTTTTCCGCGAATTCAATCGCTTCATCGAGGGTTACTTCCCTTCCAGGAGCAATTAGTTTCTTTTTGTGATAAACGGCATATGAACGTGAATCCTTTTGCTTCTAATGCTTCTCGCCGTTGCTTACGTTCTGCATTTTTCATTATGCTTTCCTTTCTGTTTTCGGATGCCAATGAAGGACCCAACGGTTTGCGCCACCCGCAGGGGCGAGAGCGCAAGACCACAAAATTATTGGGCAGACAGCCAATTAGCAAGGCGATAACATTTCACACCCCCTTGCCATTCGTAGCAAACTTGAGCGCAATTGCAAAACTCGCCGCATGGTTCGTGACGAATTTCAGGCACCAGTATTCCATGTTTCTCTGCGAGGTCTTGCAATTCTCCGCCGTCAATATCGCCGCAATCTGGATAATAAATATCAAACAGTTCGCGGATGAATGCTTTCATTTTTTCTGCTTCGCTCATAACCTTTGCCTTCTGTAATGCTCGAAACGGCTTTTATGATCTTTGCGCCAAAACGTCAACGCGGCTTCGGCTGACTTCCAGCGACAACGCTTATAAAATGCGCTTGTTCTGCTGGATGGAATAGGCTCAATTTCCCATTCGCCTTGTTTGTTCAGGCAGAAACCTTTTTCACGGATAGCCCACAAATCGGAGCCGTCAATTTGCTTGACACATTCAAGGCGGACTTCAATCAAATCTTTCCAGCCGTCCAACTCGTAGACCAACACTTTCAGATTTTCCATGACACTCCTTTTGCTAAGCGGCTAACGGCAAGCGTTACTGGCAAGTGGCGGAGGGTGTAGATTCACCGTCCGCTTTGCCAACGCCCGCCACTTGTCCAGTGCACGCATTGTTGGAAGGCGTTTCGGTGAAACGATAATTATCTTCCAACCAGTCATAAACCTTTTGATCCACTGGAAGCCAATCGACATAAGGCATTTGATAATGCCCATCTAGCCAATCTTCATAATCGTCATCTGTGATGTCTGGCTCAGAAACACAACTTACATGCACGCCGCTATCTTCTGCTTTCCAGCCATCATAATCAGATGTCCACGCATCAATTTCTAGCGTGAGTTTGTCGCCACAAATAGGGCAACGGAATTTATCAGGGAGTTCAGGGACTTCGCCCATTTTGAGAGTAATCATTTTGCAAGAAGCCTTCCAACGGCTTGCGTTACTTGCGTTTGCCGCCACACCGCAAACACACTGCGAAACCATCGTTATTGAAGCCAACG
>ERZ869929.636-NODE-636-length-18018-cov-6.029449_pt1 | contig 18018 bp, 27 predicted proteins | sample MGYA00579312_ERZ869929 | MGnify/ENA primary metagenome ERZ869929 (study PRJEB32216, sample SAMN09231818) | wastewater metagenome | place: USA: Maryland | collected 2016-08-09 | study: EMG produced TPA metagenomics assembly of the PRJNA472060 data set (Reclaimed... | reverse complement strand
TTTTTGTGGCGTGACGGCGCTCACAGATGGTGCTTTTGTGGGTGTTTTAGGTTCGCTCTTGGTTGTTTCCTGTACAGGTGCAACCTCAACGGTTTTAGACGCGTCTAATTCTACCGGCTTAGCCTTTTGGCCTGCCCCTTCTTTTGTGTGCACTTTGTTGTACGTATTAGCTACAATTTTGCCATTGATATCGGTCCAGTTTTTGGCCTTGCGAAGTCTATCAGCGTTTAATGTGGTGGGCATAATCCCATAGTCCACGCAAGTTTTAATCACACCCAACAATCCCTGTTTGTCGGCGACAATGCCAACAGCTAACGACTCAATAGCAGCCTTTACTTGCTTGCTAACTTTCTTCCATTCCATGCCATGCGCTTGCCGCACAAAGTCGGCAACAATCTTACGTGATTCGAACCTAGCAGACTGCGCCCGTTCTATTGTTTCACTTGATGCCGCATACGTTACGATACCGCGAACTACTGCACCGAAGTCGATTACATTGCTGCTTGCTTGCTTGCTCATTGTCTTATCTCTTAAAAGCCCCAGAAGAAAAACGCCGTCTGGGTTACAGCGTGGATATAGAATATCACTAACTTTTTTCGATTGTCAACCTACAAAAAATTAGACCGTCTAAAAAATCGAATCGCCAGTAAATGTATTTAATACTTATATTATACCATACATGTTGAGCTAATGTCAACGTAAGTGTTTGATTTTCCTAGGGTTTTGGTGGAGTGGAGCTGGACAAAGTCGAAAACGTCACCCCACCGTACCCGTAGCCCCCGCTGTGTGGATAGGAGTCCCGTGGCGTACGTAGACTATGTTCCACACTACATGCCGCCAATTTTCATTCTGTTTTTGTTCCACAAAATGTTCCACAAAATGTTCCACAAAATGTTCCACGATGTTCCACATGCTGACCCCACCCCCTCTTTCCCTTTTTTCTCAGCGCAGGAGTCCCTACCTCCCCCTTGACTTTATTTTTCTATATGATATTTTCGCGCCTCTGGTTCTCATACCTGCTGCACTATGGACGACTTTTTTCTTCTGGATGACTTTGCCGAGGCAGATGCTGATCTGCTGTCTTTTCCTGTTATTTTGGATTTTGCTGATCTACAGGAAAATCGCGCTTTGTTTTTGCCTCCAGAACCGGACCGCCCATTGACTAAGACGGAGAAAGAGTGGGTGCAGGAGGCAAAGAAGAATCCAGATAACCCCGATATCATAAACAACCCGCCTTCGGCCCCTGCTCTTCGTGCTGTACAAAAAAGCATGGAAGAGTATCGCGGCCCCATGCCGGTCACTAAAGAGCAATGGCAGAACTACATCATGAAGCAGTATTTCATGATGACTAAAGACCCAGACCCAAAGGTAAGTAAGCCTGCATTAGATGCTTTGGCAAAGACAAACATAGTCGGTCTCCATACAGAGGTGCAGGAGATCAATATAAACACGCGCTCTACCATAGAACTGGAAGCCACTCTCGCGCAGAAACTGCAGCAGATAATACAAAAGAAGAACATCGTCCAAAGCGAAGAGCCTATCGAAGCGGAGTGGAGCGAAGCGGAGTGATAGACGAAAGAGAAGTGCAGGAAGCGCTAGCCATCGCTAGCCCACAAGAAAAAATAGAACTGCTGCGCCTCGTAGAAGAGATAGAGAAAAGGAAGACGCGGGATGTAGCACAGAATGATTTCCTTAGCTTTGTCAAAACACAGTGGCCAGACTTTATCGAAGGTGCTCATCACAGGCGTATCGCCAAGCTCTTTAACGACATTGCCGAAGGCAAAAAGAAAAGAATCATCATCAACCTAGCTCCTCGTCATACCAAATCCGAGTTTGCATCCTATCTATTCCCGGCATGGTTCCTTGGCAAATTCCCCAAAAAGAAGATTATGCAGGTGTCGAATACGGGAGAGCTTGCTGAAGGTTTTGGTAGAAAAGTGCGAAACCTGCTGGATACAGAAGAATACCGATCCATATTTCCAGAAGTAGAACTTCGCTCAGATTCCAAGGCGGCAGGACGATGGAACACAAACTTTAATGGTGAGTACTATGCGTGTGGCATCGGCGCTGCGCTAGCAGGTCGAGGGGCAGATATTGCCATTATTGACGATCCCCATACCGAAGCGGAAGCCCTCTCAGCTATTTTTAATCCGGGCGTGTATGACAAGGTGTATGACTGGTATACCTCTGGTGTTCGTCAGCGTCTGCAGCCGGGTGGGGCTATAATCATCGTACAGTGCATGACTGGGGATACATTAGTATTACGCCCGGATGGGTCAGAGATACCTTTGCGCCATATTCAGATTGGTGATGAGGTTGCTACATACGTGGCAGGAGAGTTGCGGAAGTCCTACGTTACAAATTTTCAGTCAAGTGGTGTTGATTCCATATACCAAATACAAACACAATCTGGTAGAATAATCCGTGCAAACGAGAGACATCCGTTTCTTGTTGAGTTCAACGGAGAAAGAAAATGGGCACGACTGAAAGACCTGATACCGGGTATGCAACTTGTAGCGTTGCGGGCTGTGACAGGCAATCACGAACAAAGAAACCGGGACTCTGCGCTTCCTGTTATAAAAAACAAACATATAAGCCTTTCGATCCTGCAACCAGCTTTGGAGAATGTATCACCGAAGGATGCACCCGACCTTCTAGGGCAAAAACAAAGCCCGGATTATGTGGCCCATGCCAAGCAAACAAGACATATCACAAACGAAACCCTGAAGCCCCGCGTCGAGAGATCGGCTATCATGGTAAGCATAAGGGTAAGACATGTACTGAAGAAGGTTGTGACAACCCTGCCAAATGCCATGGGTTGTGTAGCGTCCATCATTCTAAAGCTTATTGGGCATCGGGCAAAGGCAGAACAGACGCAAAGACGCGATATAAGCGCAGAATTAAAACCCGTTATGGACTTACCCCCGAAGAGCACCAAAAAATGCTTGAAGTTCAGGGAGGATGTTGCGCTATATGCGGAAAGCCCCCATCTAAATCAAACACTAGAGCGCATTGGGGAGGAAAGCTCTGTATCGACCATTGCCACGACACAGGAAAAACTAGGGGACTCCTGTGCAACGACTGTAACTTGGCCGTCGGATACGGAAAAACTCCAGAAATTCTTGAGCGAGCAGCAGCATACCTCAGACTTCATAACGGATCAGATAGTAGTGATCGTTCCTGATGGCGAGGAAGAAGTTTTTGACATAGAAGTAGCTGATACAGAGAATTTCATTGCTGAAGGAGTAGTCAGCCATAATACTCGCTGGTCACTGCGTGACCTTACCGGACAAATCCTCGAAAACTCACAGAACAAGAAAGGTACAGATCAGTGGGAGGTGTTTGAGTTTCCTGCGATTATGCCTAGCGGCAACCCATTGTGGCCTGAGTTTTGGAGCAAATCAGAGCTAGAAGCGATCAAGGCAGAACTCCCTGCAGGCAAATGGCAAGCACAGTACCAACAAAATCCAACATCGGATGAAACCGCCATCATCAAGCGGGAGATGTGGAACACATGGACAGAGGACAAGCCACCGAAGTGCAGTTATACCCTCATGAGTTTCGACTGTGCCTTTGAAGCGAAACAGACCGCTGACTACAGTGCGATGACACTATGGGGAGTATGGTATAACGAGGAAGACATGGAAGAGAGCGTCATACTCTTGGACGCTTGGCGGGGTAAGTTGGAGTTCCCAGAACTCAAGGCAAAGGCATTGGATCTTTATAAAGAGCATGAGCCTGACTCCGTGATTATCGAAAAAAAGGCCAGTGGTGGACCGCTGATATATGAGTTAAGGAAAATGGGCATCCCAGTGCAGGAATTTACGCCCTCAAGAGGCAACGATAAGATAGCCCGTCTCAATGCTATAGTCGATGTCTTCGCTTCAGGAAGGGTATGGGCACCCGATAGGCGTTGGGCAGAGGACGTGATTGAGGAAACAGCGAGCTTTCCTAATGGTCGCCATGACGACTACGTTGACACACTGTCACAAGCCTTAAACCGCATCCGAAAAGGAGGGATGGTACGGACTCAACACGATGAAGACGAAGAGATGGACAGTTGGCGGTATAGAAAAGTAGCGGCTTATTATTGAGGAGGAGTGATGAGTACAGAGCAAAAAGCGAATGACAAACAAGTCGCGGGCGATCACTATAAGACAATGCTAATACAACCTTGGCAAGTTATAGATGGATTCGATCATGCCCAAGCTATAGGCTTTTACAGAGGGTCGGCATTGGCTTACATAATGAGAGCAGGGTCTAAAGGACCAGCTAGAGAAGACTATGAAAAAGCGATACACTATTTAGAGAAACTTCTTGAGGTGCTGTAGGCACTCAACTTTATAGGACACAAAACATGGCAATCCTTCCATTAAGCAACGTAGACAAAGCCCTTCTACCAGAATCCCCACTGCTTCAAGACAATGACGAAGAACCCATTGAAATCATCATTGGTGATCCAGAAGGAGAGCTAGAAGAGTCTGTTGAGGTTGATATTGAGGAGGAGCCGTCGTTTGATGCGAACTTGGCTGAGTATCTTGATTCTAGTGTTTTGGAGTCTTTGGCTTCAGAACTCCTAAGTGATTTTGACAATGATCGTAACGCTCGTAAGGAGTGGGAACAGACCTATGTAGACGGACTGGACTTGTTGGGTCTGCAGTTGGAAGAAAGGACAGAGCCTTGGAATGGTGCCTGTGGGGTCTACCACCCGATGCTGACAGAAGCCGCCATTAAATTCCAAGCGGAAATGATCGCAGAAACTTTTCCGGCGCAAGGTCCGGTGAAGACAAAGATTGTGGGTAAGGAAACCCGTGAGAATGAGGAGGCCGCTGCGCGTGTCGCAGAGGATATGAACTACCAGCTGACCGAAAAGATGCAGGAGTTTCGACCAGAGCACGAAAAGATGCTGTGGAGTCTCTCCCTTGCTGGCGCTGCGTTCAAAAAGGTCTACTTTGACCCCTCCCTCAATAGACAAGTCAGTATGTTTGTACCGGCAGAAGACTTGTATATCCCCTATGGGGCCAGCGATGCGCGTACCGCACCTAGAGTCACGCATTTGATGCGTAAAACCGAGAATGAGGTCAAGAAACTGCAGTATGCAGGCTTCTATCGGGACGTAGACCTAGGGGAGCCGAGTAAAGACCTCGACGAAATACAATCAAGAAAGGACGAAGCAGACGGGTTTAGCGCCATTAACGATGACCGCTTCCGGCTTTTAGAGATACACACGGAGTTAGACCTTGACGGGTTTGAAGATATTGACCCGGATACCGATGAGCCGACTGGCATTGCCCTACCTTTTGTCGTTACTGTAGAGAAAAGTACCCAGAAAATCCTCTCAATTCGTCGTAACTGGGACGAATATGACCCTCTGAAGCGGGCAAAACAGCACTTCGTGCAATACACCTACATACCGGGGTTTGGAGCCTATGGTTATGGTCTGATTCACCTTGTGGGTGGGTTTGCAAAGAGCGCTACCAGTATTGTCCGTCAGTTAATAGATGCAGGCACCCTCTCAAACCTTCCCGGTGGACTCAAGACTAAAGGAATGCGCGTCAAGGGCGATGATACGCCTATCATGCCGGGTGAATGGAGAGATGTAGACGTAGCGAGTGGGACGGTCAGAGATAATATTATGCCTCTGCCCTATAAAGAGCCTTCTGCTACATTATTCCAGCTGCTTCAGAACGTAGTCGAGGAGGGCCGTAGGCTGGCGGCGGTAGCCGATGTCAAGTTTGATTCCATGAATGGTGAGGCTCCAGTCGGTACGACACTGGCTATTTTGGAGCGTACGCTCAAGGTCATGAGTGCTGTACAGGCACGTGTTCACTATTCGATGGCGCAGGAGTTCAAACTCATTGCTCACCTTATTAAGGAGTACACCGCGCCTGAGTATGAGTATAACCCCGAGTATGACGTTGGGCCGGGAGCCAAAAAAGCAGATTATGAAGTGGTTGAAGTATTGCCAGTTTCCGACCCGAACGCGGCGACAATGGCGCAGAGGATTATTCAGTATCAGGCAGCTATACAGCTGGCCCAGCAGTCTCCGCAAATTTATGATCTTCCTGTACTTCACAGGCAGATGTTGGAGGTGATGGGGATAAAGGACGCGGATAAGATCGTTAAGACCGAAGATGATCTGGTGCCCACTGATCCTGTGACTGAGAATATGGACATTATTAATCAGAAGCCGGTGAAAGCCTTTATTGAACAGGACCACGCAGCACATTTGGCCGTTCATCAGTCCGCGATGCAAGACCCCAAGGTTGCTCAGGCAATCGGACAGAATCCTCAAGCGCAAGCTATTATGCAAGCGGCACAGGCGCATATCGCAGAACATGTAGCATTCCAGTATAGAAGAGAAGTGGAAGCCCAGCTGGGTATGCCTCTGCCTGACCCAGAACAGAAAATGGACGCAGAGACGGAAAGACAGCTTAGTGTTATTTCTGCACAGGCAGCGACACAGGCACTTCAGAGGAATCAGGCGGAAACACAGGCGCAGATTGCTCAGCAACAGCAGCAAGACCCCATCATTCAGATGCAGATGCAGGAGTTGCAGTTAAAGCAACAGGAAGTGCAGCAGAAATATGAGATTGAGATGGCAAAGCTGCAGAACGAGATGCAGATAGCCATGATGAATAATGAGAACAAACTCATGATTCAGGGTGAAAAGGATAAGGCGGCTACCGCGATGAAGAGCGTCGATATCGGCTACAAGGTAGCTGAGAAGATGTATGGCGCTGGAGAAAAAGCAGAAGATAGAGCCTTCGGTGCAGAAGAGAAAGAAAGGGAAAGAGCGTTTACCACCGCACAAGGCGAAGCGCAACGCGCTGCACAACCAAAAAAGGAACCTAAATGAACGCACTGGAATTAGCCATCAAGGAGTTTGATGACATGATCGAAACGCGCAAGAACGCGCTGGCAAGGGGTCATGCGAAAGATTATGCTGAATATCAGCATATAGCTGGGGTGATTACGGGTCTAGCCACAGCCAATGAAAGACTGAAAGACCTGCTTAAGTACCAAGAGGAAATGTAATGTTCCATGCAAACATCGATGTTGAAGCGACACTGAAAAAAGCGGAAGAGTTGGGGGATAAGCTTCCCGATCCTGTAGGCTATCAAATGCTTGTTATTAAGCCGAAGATAGAAGAAAGGACAGAAGGAGGGATTATCAAACCCAGCGAGTTTCTGCGAAAGGAAGAAGCAGGGTCCGTATTGGGGCTTGTCTTGAAGAAAGGCGATATGGCTTATGCTGATAAGGAAAAATTCCCTACAGGTGCTTGGTGCGAGGTCAATGACTTTGTACTGATTGGTGCGTATAGAGGATCACGCTTTAGCGTAGATGGTGAAGAATTTACGATTGTCAATGACGACCAAATTTTGGCTACTGTAAAAAACCCCGCTGGTATTAACCGCGCTTATTAAACATAGGACAAAACTATGCAAACAGAAAAAATTGGTGATGATCTTGAAGTGGGCACTGAACTGCCTGAAGTAGAAGTTGAGATTGTTGATGACACTCCTGAAGAAGACAAAGGTCGAGAACCGCTTAAAGCTGAAGTCAAAGACGAACAGGAAGACGAATTAGAGAATTATTCTGAGAAGGTACAGAAACGTATCAATCAGTTGAATCATCGCTACCATGATGAACGTAGGGCTAAAGAAGCCTTGGTGCGGCAGAATGAAGAGGCTATTCGCCTTGCCAGAACTGTTTATGAAGAGAATGAACGGCTAAAGCAGACGCTCAGCTGGGGTCAGCAGGAATATGCTCGTGAAGCTGAAGCCAAAATTGATTACGCCCAAAAGCTGGCTGAAGACAAATATCGTAAAGCTTACGAAACGGGCGATACTGATGGTGTATTGGAAGCACAGAGAGAATTGAATGAAGCCGCGATACAAAAGGCTCAACTTCAAAACCAAATTGCTGCGGCAGTACAACAAACTACTTTACAACAGCAAAACAATCAGGTATATAGTGCACCTGAACAGCAGTATTATGAGCAACCTGCACCGGCACCTCGTGACACCCGCGCAGAAGATTGGGCATCACGCAACCCTTGGTTCGGTAAAGATGAGGAAATGACCTCATTCGCGTATGGGCTGCATCAGAAACTCGTAAATAACGGTATTGATCCGACTTCCGATGAGTATTATCAGAAGATCGACAGCCGCATGAGGGAAGTCTTTCCACAGAACTTCCAAAAGTCACGGAAATCGTCAACCGTGGCTCCCGCTTCCAGAAGCACTGGCAGCAAAAAAGTGACGCTAACCGCCAGTCAAGTGGCAATCGCAAAACGTCTTGGTGTACCGCTAGAAACTTATGCCAAGTATGCAGCAAAGGAGATGAACAATGGCTAATCCAGTAGGAAGACCCCCACGCTCAATGGAAACACGGGAAAAAGAAACGCGTCAGGTTTCATGGAAACCTGCTTCAGACCTCCCAGTGCCTGAACCACAAGATGGTTATGTATTCCATTGGAAACGCGCATCCATGATGGGCGAAGCAGATCACCGCAATATGGCTCAAGCCAGACGCGAGGGATGGGAACCCTGTAAAGCCGAAGATCATCCAGAATTTGCGAATGACCTTGTAGCTTTTGGGCTGCAAGCCACTGGGCTGATTGAAATTGGTGGATTGGTTCTGTGTAAGACAACGGCTGAAAATGCTGCAGCGCGTAAAGCGTACTATGAAAACCAGACCCAATCCGGTATGCAGTCGGTTGACAACAACTTCCTGCGTGAAAGTGATCCTAGAATGCCTCTCTTTTCCGAGAAGCAATCTAAAGTATCTTTTGGTCGCGGTGCCTAAGTAAAGTTAGGGCCGCACAGTAAACTTTTAGGAGTTAATTATGGCTTATCCTGCTGTTGGTGGCCCTTATGGGCTTTTGCCGATCAATTTGGTCGGCGGGCAAGTATACGCTGGCGCAACTCGGTCTTTGCCGATTGCTTCTGGCTATGCTAAAAACATTGGTTTCGGTGATACCGTTTCCATCATCTCTACTGGCTATATCAACCGTGTAGATTCTTCTACGGGTGCAGCGAGTACTTTCCCGATCCGTCCGGTCGGTATCTTCTTGGGTTGTTCTTACACTGACCCGTCTCTGAAGTACAAGGTCTTTAAGCAGTATTGGCCTTCTGGAACCGTGGCTTCTGATGCAGTAGCAATTATTGCTGACGATCCCGATATTCTGATGAAGGTAGCTGTTGTCAACAACAGCGCTGTTGTTGTGACCTCTAGTGGTCTGACTCTGGCCAATATCGGTGAAAATGTTGGTTACTATCTGAAGGCTGATACCGGCGTTTGGGTAGATGGTGTTAACACCGCAACCGGCAATAGCACTCTGGCTATTGATAAAAATACTCTTGGCACGACCAATTCTTTGCCGTTCCGCATTGTCGATACGGTTAAGGAAACGGCTCTGTCCGATGGTACTTTCTGTGAGGCTATCGTTGCATTCAATGCTCCGTACACCTCTATCTCTCAGTTGGCTACCTCTCCGTTCACTGTCACTGCGGCAGTAGCTGGTGGTCATCAGTACCGTAACCCTACTGGCGTTTAAGGAGTAATAATCAATGGCTGCTATTTCACGCGCTCAACTACTTAAAGAACTCTTGCCGGGGCTTAACGCCCTGTTTGGTCTGGAATATGACCGATACGGTGAGGAATGGAAAGAACTGTTTGAAATCGAAAGTTCCGAGCGTTCTTTCGAAGAAGAACAGAAGCTGTCTGGCTTTGGTGCCGCTCCGGTTAAGAACGAAGGTTCTGCTATCGCATACGACACCGCACAGGAAGCTTGGTCTACTCGCTATACCCACGAAACCATTGCTCTGGGCTTCTCCCTGACCGAAGAAGCTATTGAAGATAACCTGTATGACTCTTTGTCTTCTCGTTATACCAAGGCTCTGGCTCGTGCTATGGCTTACACCAAGGAAGTTAAGGGTGCCGCTGTTCTGAACAACGGTTTCAACTCTAACTACGCTGGTGGTGATGGTGTATCTCTGTTCAATGCCAACCATCCGTTGGTGAATGGTTCCACCATCTCTAACGTTCCTTCTACCCCGACTGACCTGAACGAAACTTCTCTTGAGAATGCCGTTATTCAGATCAGCTTGTGGACTGACGAACGCGGACTGCTGATTGCAGCCAAGCCGAAGAAACTCATCATTCCTCCGGCTCTGCAGTTCGTAGCTACCCGTCTGTTGGAAACCCAGCTTCGCGTAGGCACCACTGATAATGACGTGAATGCCATCGTGAACAACGGTTCCATTCCGGGTGGTTGGGCAGTTAACCACTTCCTGACCGATAGCAATGCTTGGTTCCTCCAGACCGATATTCCGAATGGTCTGAAGCATTTTGTCCGTGCTCCTCTGTCTACCTCAATGGACGGAGACTTTGACACCGGCAACGCACGCTACAAAGCGAGAGAGCGATACGCTTTCGGCTTTAGTGATCCGCTGTCAATGTTCGGTTCAGCCGGTTAATCCTTGTAAATCAAGGGTTTACGCGAAAGGGAGCTTCGGCTCCCTTTCTTTTTGCCCGCAAAAACAGAGTTGACACCCTAAAAATACTCGTGTAGACTCTTACCTGTGTCGTAACACAGTGAGATGAAATCATGAAAAACGAAGACTATCCGAAGACCCGTGCTGAAGCTAAAGCCTCTGGTGCTACCCACTACTTCACAGGAGAACCCTGCAAACACGGGCACATCGCTCTACGTAAAACTAAAGGCGTATGCGTTGAATGCGTAAAGCTGGAGACAGAGAAGTACAGGGAGAAGAGGGCTGACTATTTTACGGAATACAACAAATCCGATAGAGGGCAGGAAGCAAAGCGAAAATACTATGAAGCAAACAAAGAGCAAGTTAAAGCTCGTGCTGAAGCTAGGACATCAGAAGAAAAGAAGGCTTGGAAGAACAAACACAAAGAGCAAAACGTAGACTATTACAAAGCTTTAACAAGCTTTAGGCGGCGTAGGTTTAGAGAGGCCACTCCAAAATGGCTTACCTATCTTCAAAAGCAAGAAATAAAGAGCCTGTATCGTCAAGCGCAAACAATGACGCAGATCACAGGAGAGCGTTACGTAGTAGACCATATCATCCCATTACAGTCTGATGTTGTGTGCGGCTTACATGTGCCGTGGAACCTCAGAGTGATGACGCAGGAAGAGAATTTGAAGAAGTCGAATAAGCTTGACACCACCCCAAAAACATAATATAAGTCTCTTAAATCTGGGATTTCTAACTGCCTGAGCGACTGACCCAGCAGATACCGCACACAACGTCAGGCCCAAGTGCATGAGGTAATCTCAATGAGTTTTTCGACTTTTTCCGGGCCAATCCGCTCTGGTACTGTCCGTTACGGTACGGGTGAAAACTGCGGCGTTGCCGTATTGATGCAGTCTAAAGCCCTTCCTGCTGCTGCAGGTGCTACCACCGTTGCTGTACTTCCAGCTGGTTCTCAGATTCTGGATATCATCGTAGATACCACCACGGTATTCGATCAGGCAACTACGTTCAAGTTGGGCACTTCTTCCAACGACGATGAGTTTGTCACCCAGACCACCATCACTTCTGCAGGTCGCAATGATCTGTCCTCTACTTATCAGCCTCTGACTTTCATCAATATTGGTACTTCTGATGTAGCGGTGATTGCCACCACTGCAGGCACTGCGACTACGGGCGCAGCGCGAGTCACCATTATGTACGCTCAGAAGGCATCTAACGGTGCTGAAGACCCGGCAACTCCGTAAGGAGCGAGGGCAATGGATGTGCAAACTATTGTTGATATAGTTATCGGCGTTCTTAGTTTTGCTTTTGGGTGGCTTCTCAAGATTATCTGGGGGGCCATCACTGAACTGAAGGATGACATGAAAGAGACCAATCGCGTTATTCATGAAACCTATGTTCGTAAAGACGACTATAGAATCGAGATGTCTAAGATAGAAGTCATGTTCCAGCGTATTCTGGACAAGTTAGATGCAAAGGCAGACAAGCCATGACAATGCCCTCACGAGGGACTTCCTCAATACAACGTAAAGCTACAGGTGATGATATGAAATGCGGTATGAGTGCAGGTAAAGAAGTTCGTAAAGGTATGCTGAAGAATAAGAGCAAGGTTGGTACTAAGCTCAGCAAAATGAATAAGGCTAATGTAGGCATGGCAGAATCTGCTGGTCCTGTTCCCGGTTATTACAAGGGCGGCAAGGTTGATGGCTGCATCAAGAAAGGCGGAACTCGCGGGAAGATGGTGTAATCATGGCGGGCGGGGCACAAGGCGGCGGGGCTAAACCCGTACAAGGACAGGGTTTTAATCCTCAAGCGGGGCAGCAATTTCAGAACGCACTGCAGAATTACCGCCAAGGGGCTATGGGAATGCCCTCTCAAATGCCGGGAGCTAACGCAGCTGCCCCCGGTGGGGGTATGCCTCAGTTTGGTATGGCTAAGCCTATGCCGATGCCTGCTCCGGGCGGGAATATGGCGCAGCCTGCTGTTATGCCGCAGGGCATGGGTAACATGGTAGGAGATATGCGCTATAGACCTCCGGGTGGTATGCCTGCTCCACAACCTTCACAGCAGCTAAATCCTTTTGCTAATGTTCCTCAGCAGGCTAACCCTAATTTAGCTGCATATATGAATGCTCCGGGTACGGGGCAAATGCTTCAAGGAACCGCGCCACAACCTTCACAGCAGCTAAATCCTTTTGCTAATGTTCCTCAGCAACCGCAAGGCCCGATTAGTGTAGGGGCATATCAACCGCAAGGGCAGCCGCAGGTAACTCAACCGTTACCGCAAGCACAGCCAATGCCGCGTCCTATGCCAGTCAATAGACCCATGCCGCAGGTTCAGGGTAATCCAAACGCTATGCCGCTTCAAAGGCCGAAGCCGCAGGCAAGGGGTCAAATGCTTCGTGGTAGACGGTAATGGCTAAGTCTCCTGCTTGGCAACGGAAAGAAGGGAAAGACCCGAAAGGGGGTTTGAATGCAAAGGGCAGAGCATCAGCCAAGAAGCAAGGTATGAACCTAAAACCTCCTGCTCCTCACCCAAAAAATAAGAAGGATGCAGGTAGAAGGAAGTCATTCTGTGCAAGAATGAGCGGTATGCCCGGTCCTATGAAAGACGAAAAAGGTAAACCAACACGCAAGGCGCTCTCGCTGAAAGCGTGGAATTGTTAAGGAATCAAGATGGCTAATACAAGCGTTGTCAGTTCTATCAGTCGTTTAGGGAAGTACGAACCCTTTAATCTTCAGATATCGCGTGGTCAGGTTACGATGCACACGCCGATTCATATTTGGGGGTATAGTTCTCTGATTGATGGGGTTCTCCTGCCTATTTGGGATGTGAATCAGGCTAAGCCCTATATCACTACTGCCACTGTCATGAAGATTTCTTCGGGTTCAGCCAATGACACTGCCGCAGGTACAGGAGCTAGGACGGTTTTGGTTAGCGGGCTTGATGCTACTTACACTCCTATCTCTGAAACCGTCACGCTGAATGGGCAGACAGCCGTCAACACTACAAACTCCTATCTTCGTGTATCAAGTATTCGTGTTCTTACCGCAGGTTCTGGTGGAGCCAATGCTGGTGCTCTCTATGCAGGGACTGGTGATATCACTACTGGGGTTCCAGCGGTTGTTCATGAGATTGTGCCGATTGGTATGAACTTGAGCCAAACAGCCGCTTATACGGTTCCAGCAGGGCATACAGCCTATTTTGTTCGTGGTGGGATGACTGCACATACTACAGGGGCTGGCCATGTCCTTGGGCGTTTGGTAGGGAGCAATCAGGGTTCGCCGTTTGCTACTTCTGCTATGACCATTTTTTCAAATTCGCAGGTTGATTACGAGTTTGAATACCCTATCGCTTTCCCCGAAAAGACCGATGTTGAGGCACGAGGGCTTTCTTCAAATGGCACTCACGCAGTCTCTGCGTATCTTCAGCTGATCCTTATCAAAGATAACGGGCAGACCTAATGGCTAAAGAAGTTTGGGAAAAGGCACGACCAAAAGGTTTGGATAAACCTAAAAAGCTCAGCCCTGTTAAGAAGGCTTCAGCGAAAGCAATAGCAAAAGCAGCGGGTCGGCCTTATCCTAACTTAGTCGATAACATTCGGGCAGCGAAAAAGAGAAAATAAATGACCACATCAGGTACAGCGACTTGGAACCCTGATATCTCTGAGATTATCGAAGAAGCCTTTGAGAGAGCCGGGGTAGAAATCCGTACAGGTTATCAATATAAGACTGCACGGCGCTCTTTAAACTATCTTTTAGCTTCTTGGGCCAATCGCGGTATCAATCTTTGGACGGTAGAGCAGGGAAGCATTGCTTTAACACCGGGCACAGTAGAGTATTCTCTTCCAGCTGATACGGTAGACCTCATTGAACATGTCATCAGACAAAACCCCGGAAGCCAATCAAACCAAGTCGATCTCCAGATTACACGAATTGCGCTCCCAACTTACGCAACGCTACCAAATAAGCTTACAACGGGACGCCCAATACAAATCTATGTGGATAGGCAAGCGCCTATTCCTAAAGTTAAAATCTGGCCTACGGCTAACAACAATTCTTATACTCTTGTTTATTGGCGCTTGCGTCGTCTTAACGATGCAGGTGCTTCGGGAGCAAATACGGTAGATGTGCCTTTTAGGTTTTTGGAAGCAATCACTGCTGGGTTGGCATACCACATTGCTTTGAAAACTCCTGAAAGTGCCGATAGAATTGACATGCTGAAAGCTTTGTACGAAGAGGCTTTCCAAATGGCGGCAGACGAAGACAGGGATAAAGCGCCTATTCGATTTGTGCCTTATTCCAGTTACATAGGCGGCAGAGGTTGGTAAATGGCTAACCGTTTTGCAACGGGTAAAAAAGCCTTCGGTTATTGCGATTTTTGTGGTTTTAGATATCCTCTAGGTAAGCTTAAACCCGTCATTATTAAAGGCAAAGTCATCAATCTATTGGCGTGTCCTACGGATTGGAGTCCAGATCAACCACAGCTTTGGGTCGGCACCTATCCTGTTGATGATCCACAAGCGCTACGTAACCCAAGACCAGACACAAACTTGAACGCGTCCAGAGGTTTGTTTGGCTGGAACCCCGTAGGATCGCAGCAGGCAGATTTTACGTTGAACGATGTTTTTGTTAGAATTAGCTAAACCACAGAGGTAAATGCAATGGCTAAATGGGAAGGTTCTGCTAAAGACGTTAAAGAAGATCGTCGTTTGGCAAAAAAACACAAGATGTCTTACTCTGAATGGGAACGTAGTGATATGGATAAGAAACATGATCGTCAGAAGTCCGCTAAAGGACTTAAAAAAGGCGGTGTGACCACTGGTGAAATGAAAGCCAAGGGTCGTAACCCTGCCCGCGTAGCTAACCAACGGAGTAAGTAATGAGCACTCGTAGAACAGGCGGCATTGCCGAACACAAAGAAGGATCAGCTGAGTATGCTGGCATTAAAAAAATCAGCACCCCTGAAGGCAACGGCTATCCTAATACCCCGCCGAAAACCCAAACCGTCAAGACCAGAGGCACAGGCGCTGCCACTAAAGGCACTAAGTCTTCTGCGAAATTGGGTTAACGGGAAGCGTTAAATGAGCCTTACATACCAACAACTCTATGCAGCGATTCAGAATTATTCTGAAGTCGATGAACCCACATTTAATGCGAACATTCCTAATTTTGTTCGTAATACGGAGTTGTTGGTTAACAATACGGTTCAGCTTCCCGCCTTCAGAAGAAATGTCACAGGTGAGGCTACGCAGCTATTTCAGTACCTGAATATGCCAGCAGACTTTTTGTCTGTGTTTTCGATGGCTGTTGTGAATGCTAGCGGTAACTATGAGTACCTTTTGCAGAAAGATGTGAATTTCATTCGTGAAGCCTATCCCTTCCCTACCGCTGTAGGAATGCCAAAATATTATGGGCTTTTTAGCTCTACGGCATTTATTTTAGGCCCAACCCCGAATGTTAACTACACGATAGAACTCCACTATTATGCGGCCCCTCTTTCGATTGTCGATGCTGGCACCAGCTGGTTGGGGCAGAATTATCCTTCCGTTTTGCTTTGGGGTTCTTTGGTAGAAGCCTCCGTATTCCTTAAAGGTGAAGCGGATATGACGCAGAACTACCAGAACAAGTACAACGAAGCGATGATGCTCCTGAAGCAGCTTGGAGATGGCAAAAACAGGGAAGACAATTTCAGAACCGAACAAGTGAGACAACCTGTACAATGAACGAAGAAACCAAAGAAGTGGACTACAACATTCCACAACCTGAATTTACGCTCAACAGTGTGACGGTCCTAGCCGATTCTGTTGAATATGATCTTGAAATTTCTGAAGAGGTATGATGCAAGCTGGTTTTATCTATGTGGTGACTAATAAGATCAATGGTAAGCAATACGTAGGTCTTACTAGCATATCCGTTGCCCATAGATGGAGCGAGCATAAAACTTGTGCTAACATAGGCAAGAAGACTTACTTTTATTCAGCCTTACGCAAATATGGCCCTGATGCTTTTGAAATATCTACCTATGCCTCTGTTCTTAATAAGAGTGATTTAAGTCGAGTAGAACGAGAAATCATACAGCAGTTGTCTCCAGCGTATAATCAAACTAACGGCGGAGAAGTTACTTTTGGACGAAAATATGATGATGCTACAAAAGAACGCATACGACAAGGTTCTTTAGGAAGAAAAAGAACGCCAGAGCAGAAAGAAATACAGCGGCGTATATCTAAAGAGCGCTGGGATACAAATCCAGAATTTAGGGCTATTTGCTTGGCGGCAGCGGCGAAAGGCAGGGCTAATGTAGATAGGGAAAAACAACGCAAAGCTACAGGTAACGCCGCTAGGGGTAGAATTTGGTCTGCTGAATCTCGTGCTAAGTTGAGCACTTCGTGCATGGGAAGGGTGTATGGCCCAGAAGTTATTGATAGAATGGCGGCGTCAAAAAGAAAAGCAGTAAAATGTAATGAAACGGGCGAAATTTTTTCGTGTCGAGAGGAAGCCGCCAAAGCCACTGGCGTGAGTAAAAGGACTGTTTTTAGAGATGTACAAGGCGAAAAGCGTAAACCCGCAAAGCAGCGCCCTACTTTTTCCTATATTTGAGGTATTTACATGATAACACAAGCTCTCGCTTCCACGTTTAAACAGGAACTCCTTGAAGGCATCCACAACTTTTCTTCTGCTGGTGGAGATGTGTTTAAGATTGCACTCTACACTTCCTCTGCAAATCTGGACTCCGCAACTACAGCTTATACAACTTCAGGAGAATCTTCTGGTAGTGGATACACCGCAGGTGGAGAGACGCTGACTAATGTTGGCGTGAGTCTTTCTGGCACTACGGCTTATCTTGACTTTGATGACGTTACATGGGCCGCAGCGACGATTTCTGCTGCTGGGGCTTTGATTTATAACTCTTCGCAGAGCAATAAGGCAGTGGCTATTTTGAGCTTTGGGGCAACTTACTCCAGCACCAACGGCAATTTCCAAGTGACTTTTCCTGCAGCTACCAGCACCACTGCAATCATTCTGCTGAATTAAGAGGGTTTTACCATGCCACAAATGGCTAATCGCGTACAAGAAACAACCACCACGGGTGGCACAGGTACAATCACTTTAGGCGGGGCTATTACGGGATACTTGACATTTGCTTCAAGCTTCACTACTAGCAGTGTGCTGTTCTATACCATAGATAACGGTGTAGGCGAATGGGAAATAGGTATCGGAACGCTAGTTACGACGGGCACACTTTCTCGCGATACAGTCATTGCCTCCTCTAATGGTGGTGCGCTGGTCAACTTTGGCTCTGGTACTAAACGAGTATTTTGCTCCGCGCCTACGCGCTCTCTTGTGCCTGACCAAGACAGTAAAAGTGGATATGTTCTCACCACAGACGGCACTAGTCCTGCTTGGACCCAGACGCTTAACAGCATCACGATAGGCAACACCACACCAGCCGCAGGTGCATTTACTACTCTTTCTGCTTCATCTACTGTCTCTGGTACAGGGTTTAGTAC
>ERZ869929.635-NODE-635-length-18051-cov-54.479329_pt1 | contig 18051 bp, 26 predicted proteins | sample MGYA00579312_ERZ869929 | MGnify/ENA primary metagenome ERZ869929 (study PRJEB32216, sample SAMN09231818) | wastewater metagenome | place: USA: Maryland | collected 2016-08-09 | study: EMG produced TPA metagenomics assembly of the PRJNA472060 data set (Reclaimed... | reverse complement strand
AAAACGTCCCGCTTGCTGGATTATGCGGAGCGCTGGTATCAACGTTAGACCATGGTTTTACCCATGGAGCGACGCCATTTTCTAATTGAGTAATGATAGAGTCTGTTATCTCTTGAGCTATGTTACTGTTACTTTTCATATATCCCCCGTTAGGTAAGTTAAGCGCATTAGGTAAGCGCTATATATGAATGTTATGGTGTTATATGTATGATGTCAATAGGTAATGTACAATTATTTTATAGGTACTTTCCCTAATATATGTACATATATATATAGTTACAATATAGCTATGGTTAAAATATAGATATATCTTAACTATAGATATATCTTAAATATAAGTATTTCATATACATAAATAATACTTACTAAAAATAATATATTAGAGTTATACTATATTTTATATTTAGATATATAGATAAACTATGTTTATCTATATATCGTAACTATATAATATATCTATAGTTTTCATATAAATATATTTATACTATTATTTATTCTTATCTAATAGTTTATATTAATACTATAACGTATATTTGTGAGTGAGTACTAACGTATATATTCTACCGTCCGCCCTCCCCGCTTTTTGATATTCCTAATGGGCATGGGGCTAAACGCAAGGGAATGGGCTCAAAACAATCGTTTATTTTGGGCATGGGTAGGCAAGCGCAAACGTAACCACAAATCACGTTTTGCGTGGTCAGTGAAAGGGACTTGACTTCTTTTTTTGCGTGCCCCCAACCGTTCTCCCCCCATAAAAAAATTATGTTTTTGCTATACTGGCAACATTCCAGAAATTGGTTCTATTTCTGATTCTGGTCTGAGCACAAATAGATGCTGACGCATTGCTTGGGGATGCGTAGTAAGCCAAGGCTTTCGTAACTGTTCGAGGGTTTAGCCCAAGCCAAACAGCTTTGTTCATTGATGTCCTTTTTACGACCACCTCTTGCGGTGGTCTTTTTTTGTCTATAGAATGTTAGAAATATAGAGGAGTAAGTGATGAATATAGAAAAGAACGTACCGATAAGAGAAAGAAGGGCTGCTGTAGAGATTCCCTACAACGTCATGGAGATTGGAGATAGCATTTTGGTCACCGGCGCTTCCTTGCAAAACGTCTGTAACCGAAACTGGAGGTGGGGTAAGAAGTTAAATAGAGCCTACATTGCAAGAAAAGAGGGGGATGGGATTCGGGTATGGCGAACAGAATAAACCGCTGGGACATTGTTTTGGCGTACTGGGTTGATTCTGGTGGAATTGGACGCTGGACGGATATTGAGGTTGCCTTAAAAGAACTTGGCACTGCGCCACATTGCTGGACAGCGGGGTTTTATCTTGGAGAGTCTGACGAATGTATTGGCATAGCAGCTTCATCGTCTATAAACGATAACGTTGACCAAATTATGTACATTCCTAAAGTAGCCTTAGTTAAGCTAGAAGTAATAAAGAAAGCCAGTAAAAAATGAACGCATACGAATCAGCAAAATATTTAGAAGCAAGAGAAATAAATAATCCTCATTTAATTGAGATTGCTAATCTGCTACGCCAACAAGCAGACCGCATAGCGGAGTTGGAGAAACAGCAAAAGACTGAACCTGACTTTTATAGTGAACAAGGCTATCCACTCTACACCACACCACAAATAAAAGAGTTAAGTGATGAGGAAATAGACAGCCTTATTGCTGAATACAAAATAGGTGAATTTAATGGATTCTATGTTGATAAAGCTATGACCGAATCAATGCAAAGACGATATAAAAATGTATTGGATTTTGCTAGAGCAATACTAAAGAAAGCGAGTGAGAAATGAACGCATACGAATTAGCAAATAAGATGGAACAATTAGCTGGTCATTTTCACAATGAAGCAATTAATATGCTACGCCAACAAGCAGACCGCATAGCGGAGTTGGAAAGACTTGTATCTGACATGATTTATGAAAAGTCTAGTGGGGTTTATCAAGGTAAATATCTTGAACAATATTGGGTAAAACAACAAAGTGCTGAACCAGTAGCGTGGATTAAAAAAGATACTTTGATTTTTCTAGGTAATTACGAATTTGGTTCTATTACCATTCAAGTGCAAAAGCAAAAAGACGATGAGTTTGATATTCCACTCTACACCACCCCACAAATAAAAGAGTTAAGTGATGAGGAAATACTTTCACTATCTGCCTTTAAAAGCAGTCCTTACGATGCGTTTATTGAATATGAAAAAGAAGATTTAATTAAATTTGCTAGAGCAATACTAAAGAAAGCGAGTGAGAAATGAAAGTAAAAAGTATTATTGAACATTTAGAAAATGCAAAGGAAATTGCAGATTTTATAAATCCATTTGTTGAATCAGGGCAATCACTTGTATCACATACAGTTGATGAGCTTGCAAGAATAGAGGGTTTAGAAAAGTTAATTGTTAATTTTTCAGTAAGAATATCTGAGCTTGAAACTGCTTTAGACATTCAAAGAAATAAAACAGAATCAGCATTTGCGGCTGGTATTCGCCATGCCTATAAAAAGAAAGCAAGTGAGAAATGAGCTTAGTGACGCTGCAAATGCAAGAGGCGCTGGAGAAAGCCCGTCGCTTTGATGAACTTTCGGTGTATTCCTACAAGCTCATTGAGTCTGCAAATAAAGCCATGGTTTTGAATGAAAAGAGTAAAGTGCTCTTAGAGGAATGTTTAAAAGAACTGACGTATTTGCAAGAATTGATTGATGGACGACCAGAAGAAGCTGTACCGCATAAGGACCATGTTCAAGACCGAGATGCAAAGAGCCATATCCGCAAGAACGCCAAAGCAAAAAAGGATGCTAGCTGATGAGTGGAAGCGTAAATACTCCGATGTTACCTACGAGGAGCTTATTCGCTTGGCTAGAAACAAGACCGCACGGCTTAAAGTCGCAGAATGGAACCTAGATGAATTTGATAAAGAAAGAAAGAAGCCATGGACTTCAACCTAAAGCAGTTCTACAAGTTCTGCTCGGAACTGAAAATCGAAACAAAAGAGCAAGGCTTACGGAAAATGGATACATTACTAGGTACGCAGACCTATGTAATGGACGAAATTGCGAAAGGATTAGCCGATGATGTCCACTTCTTCGTTATTCTTAAAGGGCGACAGCTGGGTATTACCACTATATCGCTTGCGCTTGATTTGTATTGGCACTTCCTCAACCCGGGGCTGCAAGGAACTCTTACTACAGATACAGAAGAAAATCGAGATATGTTCCGGTCAACTCTCTCCATGTACATGGAGGGCTTACCAAAAGAATTTAGAATCCCACTACTCGCTCACAACCGAAATCAGCTTTCCCTCAAAAACCGAAGCCGACTCTTTTATCAAGTGGCTGGACTCAGAGCAAAAGGCTCACTCGGTCGAGGTAAAGCTATCACCTATCTGCACGGAACTGAAACAAGTTCTTGGGGAGATGAAGAAGGACTAGCGTCCTTGTTAGCTTCATTGGCAGAAAACAACCCTATGCGGATGTACCTCTTTGAGAGTACCGCCCGTGGCTTCAATATGTTCCACGATATGTACACCACGGCTAAACGAGCCAAGACCCAACGGGCTATCTTTTGTGGCTGGTGGCGTAACCAGTTTTACCAAGCCGACCCAGACTCCGACATCTACAAAGTCTATTGGGATGGAAAGCTAAGTCCTGAAGAAAAGGAATGGACCAAAGAGATTAAGAAGCTCTATAACTTTGAGATAAATTCCCGCCAAATGGCGTGGTGGCGTTGGAAGCTACACGAAGGCATTAAGGACGATGGGCTCATGTACCAAGAGTTTCCGCCCACCGAAGACTACGCCTTTGTGATGACTGGCACAAGTTTCTTCTCAACCAACCGCTGTACGGAAGCTGCCAAAGTCGCCAAGGGTAAACAACCCGACTTTTATCGTTTTTCCATGGGAGCAAACTTTGAAGACACGGTACTACTCAAGAGCACGGAACGCATGGCAACGCTGTCCATTTGGGAGGAGCCGGTGGACACTGCTTATTACGTTATTGGTGCTGACCCCGCTTATGGCTCTAGTGATTGGGCTGACCGCCATTGCATACAAGTGTACCGTTGCTATGCTGACGGTTTGGACCAAGTTGCGGAGTTTGCTACGTCGGAGCTAAACACCTACCAGTTTGCGTGGGTCATCTGCTACCTAGCCGGGGCGTACAAGAACTCGACCTTAAACCTTGAAGTCAATGGTCCGGGTCAAGCCGTCATTAACGAGATACGCAACCTCAAACGCTATGCGACTGCAATGGGCGACCAGCGTGGAAAAGACTTGTACGCAGTGCTAGCCCATATGCAAAACTACATTTGGAGAAGGAACGACTCATTTGGTGGCTGGTCTAACTCCCTTGGCTGGGTAACAACTTCTTCCTCAAAAGAACGGATGCTTTCTTACATGAAGGATTATTTTGAGCGTGGCATGATGCAGATATTCTCCATGGATTGTCTAGAAGAAATGAAAGCCGTGGTTCGTGAAGGCGGAGTCATTGCTGCCATGGGTCGTAACAAGGATGACCGTGTAATTGCTAGCGCCTTGGCGACGGCTGCGTTTGCCGAGCAAGTTCAGCCTAGACTTATTAACCAGAGAGTTACTCGACTAACCAATAAGCCACTGGATAACCTAGAGCCTGACCAGATTGCTGTCGGTAAAAACGTATCCAATTATTTAAAACGCATCGGAATGTACGGAAATGCCTAGTTTTAAAGACATCACAGTAGTCGCTATTCACGGTAATGGTGGTATCGAGCGTGAGATTCCAAGCCTCATGCACAACCTAAAGGCTTTGCCGGGTTCTCAGGGTTTGATTGTGACGGATAAGTTAGTAGATACTAACATTAGACAAGTAGAACTCGCCCAAGGTTTTGACTATTTAGGCTTCCAAGATTACTTGGTGTACTGCCTATTCCAGCACATTGATACCGATTATGCGTTGATTACCCAGTCTGATGGGTGGATTTTGAACGCTGATAATTGGCGGGACGAGTGGTTTGAGTACGATTTTATCGGTGGTTATACCCACGCAGCATGGTCGCCGTCGGACAATAGCTACCGAATGTTCTATTCGTGGGTCGGGATGCCTGACCAAATGGTTGTTCAAAACGGTGGATTCTCTCTAAGAAGCAGACGTTTCCTAGAAGCTCCAACAAAGTACGGCATTGTCAAACACATCAAAGAACACGCTATGCTCAACAACGAGGATATTCAACTCTGTTGTTGGATGCGCCCCGGTTTAGAGAAGGTCGGCATGAAATATGCGCCAAAAGAGGAGTCGATGCTCTTTTCTTTTGAGCACTTGTCCCCCATATTGCATAAGGACATTGATTTACACAAAGTATTCGGGCAACACAGCCGTTTTCGCAGACTCACCGGGGAAAAGAAGATGGACTGGGAGATGCCCGAAGAAATGTTCCAGCAAATCCCGTGGGAAGACCGTATCTATCAACTTTTTGAACACTACGGTTACGAGATATGCAAAAAGTAAGAACCAAAGCAGAGCTCATGCGCCAGATGAAGCGCTTTTTTGCTGACCATGACCGTGGTATTAGCATAGCCTTATTTGCAGACCTTTGCGGGGTTAGTGATAGCTCACTTAAAAAAGTCTTTATCTACGAAACGGAACCATTCTCTGAGCGCCTACAAATCCGTGTGGATAAGGCGCTGACTCATTACATAAACGGCGAAGTCGCCATTATGCGTAATCGGTACAACGGCAAAAAGCGGGTGACGTACCGAGAAAAGCCAGAGCCCAAGGCACGGCGTAACTTCCAGTTAACCGTGGACGGCGGAGAGATTAAGTTAAAGGTTGGACTAAAAGCCCGTGGCGATTACTCTGACCCACACCTAGATGAATTGCTCAAATGATGAAAGGGGAATAATATGGCGGTAAAGAATGACTACAAATGCGATGTGCATGGATATTTTGAGTCCACACAGCCGATTTGTCCGCATGGGTGCGATACCGTACAAGTGGTATTTTTGCAGCCAGTCGGTCTAAAATCGGATAGGACCAAAAACAATGACCGCACTGTACAACAATTAGCGATGGACTTTGGTATGAGCGACATTAAATCCGTTAAAGAAGGCGAAGCCCAGCCACCACGGTTTGCACCAAAGCAACCGGATAATCCATTTGCTGTTCGTTGGGGTGCTCCAAACCAAATTAGCCAGTTCAATACACGCTCGATTAATGGCGAAATGGTCAATGGCTTACAGGCTGTCAAGTCTGCTGCTACGTTAAAAGGTCCTAAAACTGCCTCGTATATCGCTGACCATCAGAATCTAAGCCTAAAGGATGCTTCGTGAAAATCCCAAGTAATGACATTGAACGTGAACTGTTCTACATCAATCTAGCCTTCAAATGTAACGTTACCCGGGAGCAGCGTCGTTCTGACTACATGGTGCAGCGCTCGTTCTACCTATTTGGTGCCGAGCCAGAAGAACCGCCAGCGCTTTACAACAAGATTTATCCGCACATTGACCAGCTTTCTAGCTTTATTTATTCCGCAGAAACCACCCGTTTTTCCATTAACTTAGGTGCTGCAGTCAATCCAGCCGAGCATCACAAGATACCCGTGCTGACTAAGGCGCTTAACAACGAGTGGATGAACTCTAATGCCGATGCCGTTTTTTCGATGGCGTTGAATTGGGCGCTTTGCTACAACTCCACGTTCATTAAACTGATTTATAAAAAAGGTATTCAGCCCTACATGGTTGAGCCGGGCGCTATGGGCGTACTGCGGGAAGACGTGACTGGCTTAGACCGCCAAGAAGCTGTACTGCAAACCTATTACATTACAAAGTCGGAACTGTATAACCGGCTTTACAAGCACCCGAAGCGGGATGAAATTGTGGCTCGGGTTAACGCAGTGCAGCATGAGCGCAGTGAAATTCCTGAAGCGATGGACCGAATCATTACCAGCTCAGTTACGCCAACCATTTACGGTAACGTTAATATGGATTTGGGTGGCATGAACAAGTACAAGCCTACCGTAGCCGAGGATACCGTAGAGATGCGGGAGCTTTGGGTGTGGAATGACGATACTGAAGACTATCAATGCGTCACGATTGCTGACCCAGACGTAGTAATTTACGACCGTCCGGGAGAATCTCTGTTTCTAAAAGGCGAATTACCCTTTATTCAGATAGCTCCAAATCCACAATACGACTACTTCTGGGGTCAATCCGAAGTCCAAATGCTGATTTTCTTACAGCAAATGCGGAATAAACGGATGACCGAGATACTAGACTTGCTTTCTAAACAAGTCGCCCCACCAACCGCATTGATTGGCTTTACAGGGATTCTCGATGAAAAGAACTTTGCCCTCAATCGAGCAGCTGGACTTCTCGCAACCGATAGTCCAAACGCTAAAATCGAACAGCTCGCCCCGTCCATACCTAACGATTCATTTCGGGAGATTGCTGAAATTGATGCTATGTTCGCAGAGGCTTCCGGCATTAGTTCTGTTCTACAAGGACGAGGAGAATCAGGGGTTCGCAGTGCTGGACACGCAAGCCAACTTGCCCGTTTGGGTTCATCCCGAGCCAAAAAGCGAGCATTGATTGTTGAAGACGCTTTGGAAAAGGTAGCAACCCTGTATCTCAAGCTCATGCAAGTCTATGACAACACCAGATACGTGGATGACCGCAATATTCCGTTTATTGCTAACCAATTTACGGGCGATTACGTAGTAAAAGTCGATGCCCACAGCAATAGCCCTATTTTTACTGAGGATTTGCGGACTTTAGCCTTTAATTTGTTCCAAGCCCAAGCGATTGATAGAGAATCTTTGCTTGACTTGCTAGAGCCACCAATGAAGCAACTTTTAATTGAAAAGTTAAGAATTAGGGAACAGAAAGAGGCTGAAATGCAAATGCAGCAACAATCACAGCCTCAAGAGCCACCTCCAAGCCCACCTCCTACAGAACAAGAGATGTAATTTATGGACATAAAGGAAGCAATTACAACTTTTGAATGTAAGGACGGCGTTTTGTATTGGAAGTCCAATGGCAAAAAAGCTGGTTGGACTGACGAAAATGGATACCAAAGGATTCAATTTAACAATAAAGCATATAGGGCTCACCGCATAATATTTTTTATGCACCATGGCTATATGCCTGATTTTATTGACCATATTGATAAAAACCCAGCTAATAACGAAATTGAAAATTTAAGGGCTGCAGACAAATCTTTAAATAGAAAAAACTGCAAGGTCAACAAAAATAGCATTTCTGGTATTAGAGGAGTGCACTGGAATAAAAAAGTCCAAAAATATCAAGTAATGTTTAAGGTTAAAAACAAATACAAGTCTTTTGGTTATTATTTTGATGTTGACTACGCAAAATTTATAGCCGAAACTATGTTTCATAAATACGGTTTTGAAAGGGTTTAACATGGCTGCAGACGCACCCGTAAGTGGAATATCACAAACAGTCGGTCCTCAAGACCAGCCCCGTCTTAGCGCCCGTTCGTTAAGTTCTGGCGAAAGACCCAGTTCACTTGGAATGACACGAACCATTAGCCGTCAATCCAATGTTTCTCAACCCCGTGGTATGCGGGATTACACAAGGAGATGAGCATGATGTACAGTCGCAAAATGATGCGTGGTCGCAAAACCCGTCGCTAAACACGTGTGGGACTCCCGGTGGAGAGAAAATTCCACCAACTGATTTGTGCAATATAATTTTTTTTGTTATAAAGCGAAGTAAGTACTCACAAAGGTGATTTATGGCGATGGAAGAAAAATTAATGGAACTAATGGCAGCTGGGCAAAAAGGTCCACGCAAGATTAGCGAAATTGAAATTAAAGCCGAGGAAGAAGGCGATATGGAGGAAGGCGGCATGGACGCTGAAGAAACCCCTCCGATGGCTTCCCCAATGTCCACCCCAGAACCCAAGCTAGGCTCCAAAGAAGGAGCCATGATTAATATTCAGATGGCACTAGACTTGTTGCAACAGTCTTTGCCCGCTATCGGCAGTGACTCAAAAGAAGGTATGGAGCTAACCAAAGTGATTGGTAGCCTGTCCAAAGCCTTCGGTCAGCGTGAAGCTAAGACCCGTGAGTTGATTCCAGCCGAGATTATGCAGATGATTCAATCCTTGCCTCAAGCTGGCGGAGCAACACCCGAGCAGCGAGTCGCAGCATTAGCCCCGATTCCGGGAACACAACAACCACCAATTCCAATGTAAGGAGTAACCATGGATTTGTTTAAACCACGTGGAGCTGCAGCACCCCGTCGTCCAACCGACAATTCGCAGCAAAACGGTCAGATTACTAATACACCACGCTTTAGCCAGTTTGGTGGATTAGACACCTCGAGCAAGATTGGCAAGAAGAATCAATATGCCATCGTGCCTCCCGGTGACGGTAAAAAAGTTATTTGAAGTAATTTATTTTTAAAAGGGGATTAATTATGTCATTAGAAGATTTGAGTTTAGAAGCCCGAGATGAATTGGCAGCGTTAGCTAAGAAATTAGCTGACAACCCAAAGACTCGTAAGGAATTTTTACGTTTGACTAAATCAGTCAATCCAGACCTTCCTATTCCAGAGCTTGAGATTGAAGACCGTACTACTAGCGCCTTAGACCAAATGCGTGCGGAGAACGAGGCTATCAAAGCAAAGCTGCGTGAAAAAGAAGCAATGGAAACCTTAGAAAAACGCAGAAATTCCCTTGTGAAGAAAGGCTTGGTTCAATCTGACGATGACATCTCACAAGTGGAAAAGGTCATGCTTGATAAAAAGATTGCTGACCATGAAACTGCTGCTGAATATTGGAACTGGATGAAGCAAAGCGCTGAACCAACAGCGTCTAGCTACCAGCCTAATACCATGAGCAAGTGGGATTTGAGCAAGTTTATGAAGAACCCTGTCGGTGCAGCAAGGGATGAAGCGTTCAAGGCTTTACACGAATTGCGTAAACCAAACCGTCCGATAGGTCTGTAATGGGGATTTATTTTTTTAATTTTGGAGAATAGCTATGCCAATCGGCGGAGGTATTATTCCAGCAACAGGGTCAAGTCAGTATAACGAACTTACTTACGTAACTCGTCGTGCCTTTATCCCCAAGCTGGTCGTACAACTTTATAACTCGACTCCACTATTAGCTGCTCTACTGGCTAACAGCCAACAAGCTACTGGTGGTGTGTCGTCCGTAACCGTACCCGTTCAAGGGTCGCAATTCGTTAACGCTCAGTGGTCTGACTACAGCGGTTCGTTTGCACAGCCAGCAGTACAGCAAGGTGCATACAACGCTGAATTTGACCTCAAGCTGATGATTGCCCCAGTTCCTTTCCTCGGAATGGAAGGCGCAGTACAGCAAGACCATGCAATTATTCCTCTCATTGAAGCTCGTATGAACGACGCAACTAATGTGATGATGGATGCAATGGCTACTTCCTTGTACACCAACAGCACTGATACTCAGCAATTTACTGGTTTGCCAGCAGCGGTTTCCGCTTCCGGCACATACGGTAACATTGACCGTAGTACCTATAGCTGGTGGCAGTCCAAGGCTTATGCAGCCGGTTCTGTAAACCCAACCCGTCAAAACGTACTCCAGTACATTTCCGGTACCGTTAAGAATGGCGCAGAAGTGCCAACCTTCGGTGTTTGCGGATTCGGTACTTGGACCTTGTTAGCTCAAGACTACGTTGGACAAGAGCAATATGTCATCACTCCCGGTGCTGGCTTCAATGACTCTGCTGACGGTCCACAAGCTGCTTTCCGTGCATTGATGGTTGCTGGCGTACCTATTTATCCAGACCCATATTGCCCAGAAGGTACTTTGTATCTCTTGAACACGAACTATATGTCCATGTATGTACATGACCAAGGTTCGTTTGTATTCACTGGATTTGAGTCCACTCTGCCTAACTGGCAAGTTGGTTATGTTGGTGCAGTTTTGACTATCGCTGAGTTGGTATCAACCAAGCCTAAGTCAATGACTGTAGTGACCGGTTATAACTCGTTAACACTGTAAGGAGAAAATAACATGGCACTCGCACTCAACAAAATCATCCTCGCTGGCGCTGGTAGCAATACCCCCGGTGCGTATTTTCAAGCCGTAACCATTACTACTCAAGACACTGGTACTGCGAACACTTTAGTTCCAGCTGGTGCTTATGTGGTATTTGCTACTGCTAACATTGCTATCCAAGCTACCCGTGATAACGGTGCTAACTGGGTAACGATTGTTGCAAAAAATACTTCGTCACCATGGGTTGTTTCCGATGGCGTGAATGTACGCTTCCTCAACGATGCTGGCTCTAACGCTAACATCACATTGTTAACGGTTAACGGTGGCGAAACTGCCCCCGGAACCTATAACGACTAAGGAGCGAACATGGCGAATTTTAGTCACGTAGGTGCTGATACTCCCGACCAGTTTAGATACCGCCTTGCTAAAGCCGTCAACGTAAGCGTTGGCGCTACTGGTAACGCTGTAGCTCAACTGTCGATTGAGGCTGGCACTTCTTACATTGTTCGCCAGATAACTGTTACCAACGCAAATAAGTCTATTGCAACGGCAAACGTTACCATCTTGACAACCAATGATGGCAATACTTCCAATGCAGTATCTAACAACGTAGTGTTATCAAGCGTTACCGCAGCAGCTACCAAGTACCAAGACATTGGCTTGGCGACTGCTGCAGCTACTACTGTATATACAGCTGGTAGCCTGTACGTGAAAGTAAACACTGCAGTTAGCGATGGAACTTGCGACATTTCAGTTTATGGCGACATAGTTACACTGTAATGATTTACGTTACCAACAACGGAAAGACGGATTTCTCTGCGGAACACGCTTGTACCAAGTACGAGTTTCCCGTAGGGAAAACCGTTGAAATTCCTGAGAAGGTAGCTAGTTTTATTTTTGGGTACGGCGTAGATGATAAATACACCGTACTGGTTCGGAATGGCTGGTTAAAGATGAGCAATGAGTATCCTCAAGCTCTGGCAAAACTGGCTGAGTTTAGATTTACTACTGAACCCGTAAAGCATCACTTACAATCCCCGGTGATTGAGCGAGTAGCCCCTCCGCCATCGAAAGGTGGTAAGGGGGCAAAAGCCCAACAAGTACAACATGGATAAAAAATGGCAACTTTATCGGAATATATTACAGAGTGTCGCAGACTTCTCCATGATGCTAACGGGAACTTTTGGTCAGACCCAGAACTAACAGATTACATTAACGAAGCACGTCAGCACGTAGTTCGTGATACTGGCTGCTTGCGTCAGATTCAAATTGTCAACTTTACTACTGGTAAAGAGGTTTACTCGTTTGGTGCCGACTTTCCAGACGGAGCCAGAACTTTAGACGTTATTAACGTCAATATTTATTGGGGTAATTCCCGCACTCCACTACGTTATTTAGCTTGGACAGACTTTAACGCCCAGTTACGTTACTGGCAAAACTACCGTGGTTTACCGATTGCCTTTTCCATGTACGGACAGAACAAGATGTACGTCGGTCCTGTACCACAAGAAAACTATACGGCAGAGGTAGATACCGTTATTCTGCCAGCGCCATTAACGGCTGGAACGGACGTGGATGAGATATTAGACCCTTACACTGACCCTGTTGCGTACCATGCTTGCTACAAAGCAAAGTACAAAGAACAGTCGTTTGGTGAAGCTGAGATTTTTAAACAAGAGTATATAAACCACGTCAAGGATGTATTGACTAGCGTATTTACTCGTAGGATGCCAACGCCTTATTCGACAGCGTACTAATCTATGGCATCGTCCCCAGAACAACGAAAGTCATACCTCGTTAGTAAAGACTTCAAAGGGGTCAATACTAAGAACAATCGTACAGCGATTCGGGATGATGAGTTTTCTTGGCTTGAAAACGCTATGCCGATTGGATTCGGTAACGTTAAAATTGTTGCATCGCAAGAAAATGCAGTTAACGCTACCAACGTAGCAATTACATGGTCTAACACGGTTGTCCACTTAGCAGACGCTAACATTGGTCTTAATGACTATATCGTAGCCTTCCAAGAGGATGGCTCTGCCCAGTATTACAACGTAGATACAAGAGTGACTGGAAACGTTGCTGTAGCGGGAACTTTCTCCAATGCTGGAATACAGACTTCCCAATGGGAAAACGAGCGTATGCTCATTATTGACCCAGTTAAAGGCTATTACACGTGGGATGGAACCAATGTAGTTAGCGTTGGCTCGATTGCTACAGTAAACATTATTAGCGGTGGCGGTGGCTATGTAACGGCTCCTAACGTTACGATTTCAAGCACACAAGAAACTGGAGGGGTAAACGCTACTGCTATAGCCACATTGGTTAGTAACGTAGTTGCTTCAATTACCATTACCAATCCGGGAACTGGCTACATTAATGCAGCCAACGTTACGGTTACGATTGATGCTAGCCCAACGGGTAATAACGCTTCGGCTAACGTAACCATTGTTAATCAGCCCGGAATAGCCGTTCAATCTTTCTCAGGACGGGTTTGGATAGCTCAAGGTCGAACCGTTTATTACACGGCTGCTGGCACATATAACGACTTTACAAGCGTTTCTGCTGGTTCCATTGTTTTAACTGATGCTACCTTGCACGGCGAGATTCAGCAGTTATTGTCAGCCAATAACTTCTTGTACATTTTTGGTGATGATTCTATTAACGTATTCTCCGATGTTAGGGTAAACACTAATGGAGTCACGTTATTTACGAACACTAACGTATCTGCTTCGGTTGGTTCTAAGCTCAAAAACGCCATATTCCCGTACTTCCGTTCTGTATTGTTTATGAACAATTACGGGGTGTATGCCTTGGTCGGTGCAACCACTACCAAGCTGTCCGACCCGTTAGATGGAGTTTTTCCTAATATTGACTTTACTAAGCCAGTCTATGCTGGACAAGTCTTAATTAATAACATTCTGTGCGCTGCCTTTAACTTCTACTATACGGGCTCTGGTCCGTACTCGTTAGGCGCTCCGTACAACGACTACATTACGGCTATTTTCTTTGAGAAAAAATGGTTCTTCTTGCGTCAAGGAAACGACATTCCATATATTGTTTCCGTGCCCATTGAGGGTGCGCTACGGATGTATGGTTCTAATGGTAGCAATCTAATCCGTTATGTATCTGATGCTGACGGTGATATTGACAGCATTATTCAGACTGCATTGCTACCCATGGGCGACCCCATCCGCACTAAGCAAGCAACCAAGATTGGAGTTGAGGCTACCGTTGTGACGGGAACTACTTTTGAGATTACGGTAGATTCTGAATCCGGCTCTAGCCCACCTTACACGCTGACTAATACCGTAACGTGGTTTAACGTATTTGGAATTACGATTCCTTGGACAAATAATTTGAGTAATGTTATACCTTGGGTAAGTGGACCCGGCTATTCCTTGTATAAGACCGATGCTCAACAATTCGGAAAATACCTTGGAATGACCTTAACATCTGGCGACCCCGGATTTACAATTAATACATTTGAATTTGAACACGAATTGAGAGTGAGGTTCTAAGTGGCTAAACCGATTAATATTCCAAACGTCTTTGCAGCAGCGACTTCTGCGATTCCGTTATCGCAACTTGACCAAGACTTTAGTACATTAGCTAATGCAACCAATGACTTGGCTACCTATTCAAACTATGTAGCTGATACGGGTGCTGCTAATGCGTTTATTGCAAATTACCCAGTAAACACCAATACTGGCTCGCTTACAACTGGTTTACGGCTTCAATTCAAGGCTGCTAACGCTAACTCTGGTGCGTCCACTCTCAACGTACAAGTTAACGGAGCTTCCATTGGAACAGCCTCAATTCGTTTGACCGATGGCTCTGCGTTACCAGCCAATACCATTATTGCTGGAGCTATGGTTGATGTCATGTATGACGGTACTAACTTCCAGTTAATGAATGACCCGTCTGGTGGACAGGAAGTTATTACAAATCTGACACTTAGCGGTAACTTAACGGTTACTGGCACGTCTAACTTTACTGGAAACGTCACTGCTAACGTAGCAAATACTACGACTTCTACGATTACTAACCTTTCTAGTGGCAATGTAACCATTACGGGTGGAACCATTAGCAACGTAACACTAGATAATGTCACCGTTGACGTAGAAACCTTTAGCAATATCACCATTAATGGCACTGCTACATTCTCTGCAGGAACAGTATCAGCACCAGCATTAACTACTACAGGCGATACCAACACAGGTATTTATTTCCCAGCAGCCGACACTATTGCCTTTACAGAAGGTGGTGTTGAGTCAATGCGTATTGACTCTAGTGGTAATGTCGGAATCGGTACTAGTAGCATTTCCAATAGATTAGATATTTATTCAACAGATTCTAGTAATGCTAGGGTAAGAATAGAAGGGACAACTAATTTTGTTACACATCAATTAGTTAATACTGGTGGTAACTTTTATTTTGCAATAGATAATAGCACTGGAAGTGTTTTAACTGGTGTTGCTTATGGTAGAGCTTTGTATTCTACTGACGCATATCCAATAATGATTTACACCAACGGCACAGAACGGATGCGTATTACCTCTAATGGCAATGTCGGAATTGGAGGCGCACCTGATGGGCGATTACATGTGATAGACCAAACTGATAGAACAGAAACCACAGCACAATTTATGGTTAACGGTAATGGTTACACTGCTTTTCATTGGTTAAACAGCACTGCATATTATATTGGACAAAACTCTGATGCTCGTAGTTTAAGAATATACTCTGGTAGCAATGAAAACACGGGCGTAAATCTTGGTGTTGGTGGAACATCTTGGGGAACTTACTCGGATGAGCGTTTAAAGGACATTATTGAGCCAATTACAAACGGTGTTGAAAAGTTATCAAACTTACGAACTGTTATTGGTAAATATAAAACAGATAGTGCAGATAAGCGTAGGGTATTTTTAATTGCTCAAGATGTTGAAAAAGTTTTACCTGAAGCAACATACAAAGATAATGAAGATACATTGTTTTTGCAATATCAAGATTTGATTCCTGTTTTAGTAAAAGCTATCCAAGAACAACAGCAAATCATCAACGACCTCAAAGCCCGCATAGAAACCCTAGAATCTAAATAAGGAGAAGTAAATGGAATTTAATTGGAATATTGTTCAAATGGACAGACTAACCTCTGACAACTTTGTAGTAACAGTCCATTATTCAGTAACCGCTACCGATGGTGATTACTCTGCTAACACATACGGAACAGTCGGATACACACAAGAATCCGATAACTTTATTCCGTTTGACAACTTAACACCTGAGATTGTTACAGGATGGGTGCAGACATCACTCGGTAAAGATACTGTAGAAGAAAGTTTGGCAGCGCAAATCGAAGCACAAAAGAATCCTGTGCAAGTGAGCGGATTGCCTTGGTAAAATAAATTATGTTTTATGTTTACGAACATATCAGACCTGATACTGGCATGGTTTTCTATGTCGGTAAAGGGTCTGGCTGGCGGTCTGGCATAACGCAACACAGAAATACTTATTGGAAAAATGTTGTTGCAAAAGCTGGTGGATTTACTGTTCGTAAAATAGTAGAAAATGTAGATGAAGAATTGGCATTTTTAGCGGAACAAGAACGCATTGACCAATTAAAAAGATTGGATGTAAAACTAACAAATCTTACCGATGGCGGTGAGGGTTCTTCTAATCCGTCTCAAGAAACAAGACGCAAAATGTCGGAAGCAAGAAAAGGTGAAAAAAATCCTAGGTTTAATATAAACAGTCGCAGACAGCGTTACGCTCGAAAAGAATTTGTGCCAAAAGAAATTATGTCTGCAAACATGAAAAAAAATCATTGGAGCAAAACAGGTGTTTATGTGCCACCTAAAGGTTTTAAAAGAAGCGAAGAAATAAAACAAAAAATGCGTGGCAAAAACAATAAATTTGGTGGTAAAAATCCAAAAGCAAAAAAAATTACTTACGATGGAAAAGAATTTTTATGTATCAAAGATTTTGCTAAATTTTTAAATGTAAATTACAAAACTTTGGTAGTAAAAATAAGGGTAGTTAAAAGAAATGTTTTTACAACTGATGACTACAATTCATTAACCAATGGGCGTATAGCCTTTAATTAAGGAGAATAACGGTGTCCGAGAAAAAAACACAGACAATCGTAATTGACAATGTTGAACATAATTTTGACGATATGACCCAAGAGCAACAAACCTTGGTAAACCACTGTCTAGACCTTGACCGCAAGATTGCCTCAACGCAGTTTAATCTTGACCAGCTCAATGTTGGAAAGCAAGCGTTTATTTCAATGCTGAAACAATCTCTTGAAAAGAAAGAGGAAATCGTACAATGAGCGTATCTGCACCGTTTACCCCAACTGGCAATACCGTAATGATTACGGCTGCCGTGACTGCTCCAAATGCAGTCCAAGTTATTTCGACTACTTTAGGCGGAAACCAGTATCGAGTCATTAATAATGGCTCTGTTACTGCGTTTATTGGCGTTGGGTCAACGGCTGCAGAGGCAGCAACCAATTCTGCTGCTCCAACTAACGGAAGTCCTACTTTAGCCATACCAGCATTGGCTGGAACGATTGAGGTATTGTCGTTTAAGCCAAATGCCTACATTACTGCTTCAACATTAAATAGCTCTGCTACCGTTTACATCACGCCCGGTGACGGTGACTAATGTTAAAAACAGCGAGTAATTACTACAATGCTATAGGCGCTCTTGTATTCAAGGGCGCTTGGAACGCATCGACTAATACTCCGACTCTTACATCTGGTGTTGGCGACAAGGGCGATTATTACGTCGTTTCCGTTGCTGGCAATACCAATCTTGATGGCATTACCGACTGGCAGCTAGGCGACTGGGCTATTTTTAATGGCTCGGTTTGGCAAAAAGTCGATAATACCGACCTAGTTATCTCCGTTAATGGTCAACAAGGGGTAGTCAATCTAACTGCCGTTGACGTAGGAGCCACGCCCAATACGGCTTACGTCATTGCTGGCAACAATCTTGATGGTGGTGGTCAGCTAACTGGCAACGTTACTATTGACCTTAATTCACTTCCCGCAGCCAATGTAACTGG
>ERZ869929.633-NODE-633-length-18097-cov-5.807449_pt1 | contig 18097 bp, 32 predicted proteins | sample MGYA00579312_ERZ869929 | MGnify/ENA primary metagenome ERZ869929 (study PRJEB32216, sample SAMN09231818) | wastewater metagenome | place: USA: Maryland | collected 2016-08-09 | study: EMG produced TPA metagenomics assembly of the PRJNA472060 data set (Reclaimed... | reverse complement strand
TGACCGATCAGGCCCGCCGCAACGGGGTGGCGCCCAAGGGGCTGCTGCCGCAGGAAGCCGCGCAAATCTCCAGCGCCTTGAAGACGGCCAAGCCGGAGCAGGCCGGCCAGATGCTGGCCACCCTGCGCAACGGCTTCGGCGACGACAAGATTTACCGCGCCACCATGCAGCAGATCGCCGCCGACAACCCGGTCATTGCCGCCGCCGGCATCGCCGCGGCGCGCGGTCAGGAATCGACGAAAGACCGCCGCGTCTCCGACCTCATCCTGCGCGGCCAGCAGCTCATCCGCCAGGACACCAAGGAAGACGGCAAGCCGGCCGGCGGCAAGCTGATGCCCATGCCCAAGGAGCAGGACATGAGCGGCGCCTTTGCCAAGCTGGAAGGCAACGCCTTCGCCGGCCGCGAGCAGGCGCGCAACGTCTTCTACCAGACCGCCAAGTCAATCTATGCCTCCCTGTCGTCCGAGGAAGGCGATTACTCCGGCGAGATCAACGGCAAGCGCTGGGAGACGGCCATGAACCTGGCCACCGGCGGCATCGACACCTACAAGGGCCGCTCGATTGTCATGCCCTACGGGGTCAAGCTGGGCGACTTCAAGGACGGGCTGAAAACCCGCACGGCCGCGCTGGTCGCCGCCGGCCGCGTGCCGGATGGCTGGACGCCGGAAAAGCTGCGCGACCTTCCGCTCGAGAACGCGGGCGACGGCCGCTACATCTTCCGGGTGGGTGATGGCTACCTGCCGGGCCGCGACGGCCGCCCGCTGGTGGTGGACTTCAATCAATGAGCCTCGACCTCTACGCCGAGGAATCCGACAACCGCATCGGCGGCATGCGGCCTGTCACCACGCCGGAGCCGGGCATCTTCGACAACTTCCTCGCCGGCAGCGGCAAGGTCGCCATGCAGGGCTTTGCCAAGACGGGCCGCGCGGTCGGCATGGCCTTGGCGCCCATCGCCATGGCCCTGGAAAAAGCGCCCGGCAGCACGGAACTGCAGGACAAATACTTCAAGGCGCACGACGAGGTGCTGGGCAGCGCCGTCGATTACTGGACGCCGAAGCCGGGCGAGGTCGGCGTCGCCGCCGAAGTGGTCGGTTCGCTGGCATCCATGCTTCCGCAGGTCATCGCCTCGCCCGCCCTGACCGTGGCCAGCCAGCAACTCTCCACCGGGGAGGACCTGGTGCGCAAGGGCGTCGATGCCGGCAAGGCGCAGGCAGTCGGGGCGGCGCAGGCCGGCGGCCTTGGCCTGGGTATCTGGATGCCGATCCTGGGCACGAACGGCTGGCAGCGCATGCTGCTGGGCGGAGCCGGCTTCAACGTCGTTCAGGGCATGGCCACGCGGGCGGCGTCCGGCGCCATCCTGGAGGGAACCGCCGCCGCCAAGGAATTCGAGGCTTTCGACGGAACGCAGCTCACCCTTGATGTGCTACTGGGCCTGGCCTTCGGCGGTTTGGCGCACCTGTCTCCGGCACAGCGCGCGCAGGGCGAGGCCACCTGGAAGCGCGTGTCCGATTGGGCGCAAAGCCTCAAGCCGTCCGAGGTCGACGCCATCGTCGCCTTGAAGCAGGCCGAACACCTGAACGTCGAGAGCGCCCCCGGCAAGCCGGTCGATTTGCAGGACATCGACGCCCATGTGCAGCGGATGCGCCAGGCCATCGACGATCTGGCGAATGACCGGCCGGTGCAGGTGGAAGGCATGCCGGAGGCGCGGTTCGAGGCGGACAAGGCGCGGACAGCCGAGGCGGAGCAGATCGTGACCGACTGGCGCGCGGAACTCGATGCCGAGCAGAAGGACATGCTGAGCAAGCCGATCAAGCAGCCGAAGCCGGCGGCGCTGCCAGAGCAGCCCGTGCCGAAAGCCGCAGAGGGCGAACCTGCCGCGCCGGACCCCCTCGCCACCGCCGCCACCCGCTTCGCCGCGGAGAACCCCGACCTGCCCATCGTCGTCGGCAAGAACGCCGACGGCTCCGACATCACCACCACGCCGCGCCAGATGCTCGACGAGGCGGACGCCGCCATGCGCCAGGCGCAGGAGGATGTCCGCCTGATCGAGATTGCCGCCGGCTGCCTGCTAGGAGGTGGCGCTTGAACTATCGTGATTGCGTGGCGAACATCGCCAAGGCCGCCGGGCGCGAGCTGGATGATGATGAAATTCGCGGCATCTATGAGCGCGTGCACAAGGCCGCGCTCGACCTCAAGGCCGGCCGCGCTGAGGCGAAGACGGGCGACATGTTCGACAACTTCGTGCAGGCCGCCGCCAAGCAGGCCGCCGACGACATGATCCGCGAGGCCGCCAAGACGCAACGCCAGACGCAACTGCAGGTCGCCCGCCTGTCCGGCAACATGAACGCCTTCCGCTCGATGACCGCTGCCGGCCTGAAGCCGCTGGATGCCGTACAGGCATTGATCTCCCGCGATTACTCCGGCCGGGTCAATGTCGAGAGCATCGAGCAGCGCGTTGCCGGCCACAAAGCCTATTTCGGGCGGCGCCTGATGGAGACATGGGACTCCCTCGGTAATGACTTTTTTGGCTTCTTCCAGAGACGCGACAAGCTGCTGACGCTGGTGCGCGAGCTGCGCGGGGAGGAGACCGGCGACGCGCTGGCGAAGAAGGGGGCCAAGGCTTTCCACGATGTCGCCGAGGAAGCGCGCCGGGTGTTCAACGCGGCCGGCGGCGACGTGGGCAAGCTCGACGATTGGGGCATGCCGCAGCATCACAGCCAGATCAAGGTCGCACAGGCCGGGCGCGACGCCTGGGTGGAGGCCGTCCTGCCCATGCTCGATCGCGCACGCTACGCCGACGAACTAGGCCAGCCGTGGGGCGACGCCAGGGTGCGGGAATTTCTCGGTAAGGCATGGGACACCATCGCCACCGATGGGCACGCCAAGCGGGAGCCGGGCAAGTTCGCCGGCACCGGCAAGCGGGCGAACCGCCACGCCGAAAGCCGCCAGATCCATTTCAAGGACGCCGACAGCGTGATCACCTATTGGGACGCCTTCGGCGAGCAGCCGGTGGCGCAGATTCTCCATGGCCATGTCGACACCATGGCGCGCGACATCGCCTTCATCGAGCAGTTCGGCCCGAACCCGGACGTGACCTACCGCACCCTACGTGACTCGGCGCTGCAGGCCGCCGCCATGGCCGAACCGGTGAAGACGGCCCAGTTGGAAGGACGCGCGCACCGCCTGGACATCCTCTACGACTACGCCGCCGGGCGGTCGAAGCCGACGGCGCGGCGCTGGGTCTCGAACGCCGCCGACGCGCTGGCCAACCTGAACGTCGCCGGCAAGCTCGGCGGTGCGGTTTGGGCCTCGGTCTTCGGCGACAAAGTGATGATGCAGGCGGTTTCGCACCTGAACGACCTACCGCTCTTGCAAAGCTGGCGCACGGAATTGTCGCTGCTGAACCCGGCCAACGCCGCCGACCGCCGCATGATCCAGCGCCAGGGCTTGATGCTGGATAGCGTGCGCTCCGGCCTGACGCGGTTCTACGAGGGCCTGGGGCAGACCGGGACGACCGGAAAGCTGGCCAACGCTGTGATGCGCGTCTCCGGCATGCAGGCGATCAACGACATTCGCAAGGGGGCGTTCGGCCTGTCCCTGATGGATGCCATCGGCCACGAACTACAGCGCGGCGTCGACTTCGGCAAGCTGGCCGATTCGGACATCCGCACCCTGCGCAACTACGGCATCACCGAGGCGGACTGGAAGGTCTGGCAGAAGGCCAAGCTCGACGATCTGGGCGGCGGCAACAATGCGGTGCTGACGCCGGAGGCGATCAGCCGGATCGAAGGCATCGACGAGGCGGCCAAGCGCAACGCCATCGTGAAGCTGCTGGGCGCCGTCAACACCGAATCCGAATTCGCCATAGTGACGCCAGGATGGAAAGAGCGGGCGCAGTTCTACGGCGACCTGCAGCGCGGCACGGTGAAGGGGGAAATCGTCCGCAGCGTGTTGCAGTTCAAGTCGTTCCCCTGGGCGCAGTTCCAGCGAATGATCGACGCCGTGGCCAACAAGGACACGCCGGTCGGAAAGGCCGCCATGACCGCCTCCCTGGTCGCCGCCACCACGCTGGCCGGTGCCATGATTATCCAGACCCGCGAACTTCTCACCGGCAAAGACCCGCGCGACATGCTGACGCCGGACCAGGCTATCAAGTTCTGGCCGGCGGCCTTCCTGCAGGGCGGCGCGCTGGGCATCTATGGCGACTTCATCTACGGCGCCTCGCAGACCCGCTACGGCTCCGGCCCCATCGAGGCGCTATCCGGCCCGACGCTCGGCCCGCTGATGGAGCTGGGGTTGGTGCAACCCCTGCAGGCTGCCCGCGGCGCCATGGAGGGCAAGGAGACGCACCTGGCCGCCCGTACCTTCCAGGACCTCAAGGGATTCATCCCCGGCAACAACCTCTGGTACACGAAAGCCGCCACCGACCATCTCATCATGCAACAGGTCATGGAGCAGCTATCACCCGGCTACATGCGCAGCATCCGCCAGCGCACGCAGAAGGAGTACGGGCAGAGCTGGTGGTGGGAGCCGGGAGAGATGGCGCCGGACCGGGCGCCGGACATCGGGGCAGCGGCCGGACGCTAAAGCGTAACCCTATCAGCCATGCATAAATTACCTTGCAACGAATCGGGAGCATGACATGACAGTCGAAACCACAACCGCGCGCGTGAGCTATACCGGGTCTGGCACGACCGGCCCTTTCTCGGTCCCGTTCTACTTCCTCGCCGATGGCGACCTGACCGTCATCAAGACCACCATCGCGGATGGCACGGAAAGCACGCTGACCCTGACGACGGATTACACCGTAAGCGGGGCAGGGGAAGCGGCTGGCGGCAGCGTGACGCTGGTTGCCACCCTGTCATCGTCCTACAAGCTGACCATCATCCGCGACCCGGACATCCTGCAGCCGGCGGACTATCCGGCGAACGACCGCTTTCCTGCCGCCACGCACGAACAGGCGCTCGACCGGGCAACGATGATTCTGCAGCGGCTGAAGGATTACATCGACAGGTCTTTCCGCCTGTCCGATGGAGATGTGTCCGGCATTTCCCTGATCCTGTCGAACCTGGCGGCGGGAGAGCTGATCGCCGTCAATGCTGCCGGCACCGGCATCGAGTCGATTGCGGCGGCCGATGTCGATCTGGCTACTGTGTCGGCATTCATCCAGACGCTGATGGATGATGCAAATGCTGCGGCGGCACGCAACACGCTGGGCGCTGCTGCCCTCGGAGCAAACACCTTCACCGGGCTGCAAACCTTCGCCGCCGGTGCAGACATCGCCAGCGCGACTACAGTCGATCTTACCGCAGCGACCGGCAATCTCGTTCGCATCACAGGCACGACCGCAACGACCGGCGTCACGATCAACAACGGACAGGTTGTTCTCTGCTACCCGACTGGCGCATGGCCGCTGACCTACCACGCCACAAACATGCCGATCAAGGGTGGGGTGAGCTATACCTGCGCGGCAGGCGATACGGTTATCTTCAGCAAAGACGGCGACGGCACGCTGCATGTGGATATTTTCAAGGCCGATGGGACGGCGTTGGTTGCTGTAGCAGCCGCATCACAAGCCGAGCAGGAAACCGGATCGGCCACTAATGTATATGTGTCCCCTGGCAGGCAGCAATATCACCCAAGCGCAGCAAAGGCGTTCTGCAAAGTCAACTCCGCAGGAACAATCAGTGGCACGAGTTATAACATCAGTTCTGTAACTGACACTGCGGTAGGTGTTGCAACATTCAACTTCACAACATCATTCGCCAACACGGGTTATGTCGTTGTCGCCACGCTTCTTTCTGGGACGAACACGGTTTACGCGCAGACGGCAATCGCAGATTACGCGAGCGGCTCTGCGGCACGCGTGGATTCGGTGGACGCCGGGACGCTTACACAGGTCGATCCGGCATTCTATGTTATGGCAGCCTTCGGAGACCAATGATGACACCTGATATAAAGATTGTTTGGAAGCACCCAGACGGTTCGATTTCTGTGACTACGCCAGTGGAGCCGATGGAAAAGGATGAGAGCGAGTCAGTATACCTTGATCGTATCGCGGCAAAGGTTAAGGCTAGTGACCCAAGCCTCACCCTTGCCGTGCGTATTTCCTATATTCCGGGCACGGCGCATCGCAATGCGGATCGCTATTTCAGGAAGGCATGGACGTGGGAAACGCCTGATCCGGTTATCGACATCGACATGGAGAAGGCGCGAGAAGTACATCGCAATCAGATTCGGTTAATACGAAAACCGAAACTCGATGATCTCGATGTTGCATATCAACGCGCCGACGAGGCTGGCGATACGGCATTGAAGCAGATCATCGCAACGCAGAAGCAGGCGCTGCGCGATAGCCCTGCTGACCCCGCAATTGCTTCCGCGAAGACGCCGGAAGAACTGAAAACCATACTTCCACAGGTGCTTAAATGAAAAAACTACTTGATACTCGGTGGCCTGGGTGTGGGCGGGGCTATGGCGTGGAAGGCCAAGTGATGAAGTACCGCGAAGGCTACAAGTACCAGTTGGCCGAAAACTACACCATCCAGACGCCCATCAAGGCGACTGTCGCGCATGAGTATTTCACGCTCGCCAAATCCGGCAAACTGAGGATCAAGAAGGGCTACGCATGGGATGGCGCATCCGGCCCGACGCTGGACACCAAGGATTCCATGTCTCCATCGCTGGTGCATGACGTTTTCTGTCAGGCCATGCGGCTGGAACTGCTCAGCTACAACGATTGGCAGAACCAGGTGAATGAGTTTTTCCGAGAGCACCTGAAAGCGTGCGGCATGGGGTCGTTCCGGGCGTGGTACTGGTATCGGGCAGTAGAGTTTGCAGACGCTGGTAGGCCGGACGGGAATGATCCCGATCCGATTCTTGAAGCACCATAAGGAGAAGATAATGAATGGCGAGGCTCAGGTTCTATTCAATATCGTGGTCGGCGTGGCTGGCCTTCTAGGCGGGTTTGTGCTGACCGCGGTATGGAACGGGCTGAAAGAACTGAGAGATGCCGATAGCAAACTTGCAGACAAGGTAGGGCAGATGGAGGTGCTTGTTGCCGGAAGCTACGTCACCAATTCCAGATTTGAGGAACTTGCCAAGGCGCTATTTACAAAGCTGGATCGAATCGAAGACAAAATGGATAGCAAGGTCGACCGGACTGAAATTGGTGGCAGGAAATGAAGCGCACATGATCGACGACGACGACTTCGACCCCGTGCCGCTGGCCATCGCCATCTGCTTCGTCTGCGCGCTGGGCATCCTCGTCGCCGGCTTCCTCGCCTGGGTGGCGCCGTGAGCGACGCCTTCGACGCCGCCATCGCCGACCTGCTCGGCATCGAGGGCGACTACGCCGACGATCCCGCCGACTCCGGCGGCGCCACCCGCTACGGCATCACCGAGGCCGTCGCCCGGCGGCACGGCTACACAGGCTCCATGCGCCTCCTGCCGCTGGCCGTGGCCAAGGATATCTACCGCGCCGACTACTGGGACAGCCAGCAGCTCGACGCCATCGCCATGCTATCGCGCCCCATCGCCGAGGAGATATTCGACACTGGCGTCAACTGCGGCATCGGCCGCGCCGGCGAATTCCTGCAGGCGGCGCTGAACGTCCTCAACCGGCAGGGCCGGGACTACCCCGACCTGGACGTCGACGGCAGGATCGGCAACAAGACGGTGGATGCGATCGGCGCTTTCCTCGCGCTGCGCCATGCGCCGGGCGAGCGGGTGTTGCTGCGCGCCCTCAACTGTCAGCAGGGCGCTTTCTACATCGAGCTGGCCGAGCGCCGCGAAAAGGACGAGCGCTTCGTCTTCGGCTGGTTTCTCCAGCGCGTGAGGATCTGAGCAAGCCCCCGCCGCCCCGGCCCGCTTTCTCTGACCGGGAAAGGGCTGGGGCGGTGAGGGGCGGCTTGGGTCATTTGCGCATCCGGTCGGCCAAGGCTTCAAGGTCATAGGCAAGGCGCATCCGGCCATCGTAGGTTTCCTTCACGGCTTCCTTGCCTTCCGGCCATGTGCCGATGCTGCCGCCGGTGTGTGTGCGTCGCAAAGCGGTCGCCTCCTCGGCGATGATGAGCGCGGAGCCCAGCACCAGGGCGATGTCTTCGTCAGTCGGCGTGTAGCTCATGCCGCCCCCACCCTCGGCATTGACTTGCGCAAGCCGGCGAGGATCTGTGACCAGCCGATGCGTGCCTTCCATGGCTTGCCGTCGATCTCGACGCGATAGCAGTCCACTCTGTCGGATTTATAGAGCGCCAGCCGGTGCATCCGCTCGCCGAAGTCGTGGTCGATGATGATGATCTCGCGCCGAAGCTCCGGCAGTTCGCGCGGGTAGTCCGGCGCCGGCTCGGCCATCCTGGCGGCGTCAGCACCCCGGCGCATGGCTGCGAGTTTCTGGCGCTGGGATTCGGCTTTTTTGGTTACTCGATAGGTCATGGTCTACCTTGCACGGTACGGCTACTTAATGTTATGCATCAAGTGCCGCCTTTGCCTTATCCTCTACTCGGTCGAACCCAACCCCGTATAGGTTCCCGTGCGTTTCCCGGATGTACTGCATCCCGGATCGCGCATCTAATAGCGCATCCTCCAACTGCCGAGCCTTGCGCGCGAATTCATCCATTGACCATTCGTCCGGGCGGTCCGTCCGCTTCACTTCCAGTAATTGGCTAAGTCTCATGTCATCGCCTCCGTTGATGCATAACCCTGCGTTCCAGCGGAGGCTGCGCCAAAAAGCGGCGCAGCCCCGCTGAACTCCACGTTAGCCGTCTTCATCTGGCGCAACGTATCGAGGTGCAGGATGTCAATCGCGGTGTGTATCTCTCTGCAATCACGCCCGCCCATGCTGCCGTCCTCGTGGCGCGTTGTCTTGCTGCATTCGGTCATCGCCATCGCAAACGCCTCAAGGCGCCCTTGCAATCTTGCAACGTCCATCGCCCGCGCAAAATCTTCGCGGTCGGCGCGTTCGGTTTCTGTCTCTTGCTTCAGTTCAATGTGCATGTCGTTCCCCTTTTTTATGCGTGCGGCACCGGGCCGCCATTTTTGTGTTGCTCGCGCATCAGTTTCCCAAGCTCGGCCGCTCCGTCGCCGTCAATCGTCATGCCCTCCTTCTGCTGTCGGTAGTCGGCGAGCATCGAGCACTTTGGGAAATCACAAAGCGGCCCGTCCACATGCGCACAACTTCCGGCGCTCTTGTCGCGGTACAGGTCGCAGCTATGCACCGGGTCATTGCTCCGGTCAAACAGCCGTTTCAGCCATGCAAACATCGTTTTCTCCTTCGGCCGGCTAACCCGGCGCTCAAGCGGGACGTTCCGGCGATGAAGCCGCCGGCCCGCCCCTTAGCTCTGCGTTAGAACTCATTCCGGTACACAATACCGCCGTGGTATCCGCGCTTGTAATGCACCGCGCCGACGGCGAACCCCACCGGGAACTTGAGTGCGCTCCCCGGCCCCACATGCACAATCTCCGCAATCCCGCCATATTCGTAGGTCTCCTGCAGCATCGAGCTGCTGTTGAAAGCCTTGTTTATCGGTATCAGGTAAACGATGTTGTCCGCCACCTTGAACGAATGCCGCAACCACTCCGAATAAACAGAGTACGGCGGGTTGCTCACGATCCAGTCCACCGGCTCACGCCAGTCGAAAAAGTCTTTACCTTCCTGCAGCTCGCAATACTCCGCGCCAGGCATTTGCCGAAAAAACACCCCATCGCCTTTGCATGGGTCAAGCATCCGCCCGCTCGGCGCGAAGTGCTTCACCATTGCAATCGCAATGTGCTCCGGGGTGAACACCACGTCCTTGTGGGCGTGGCTAAAACCCCCGGTCGGTTCAAGTAGTAGGCTCGTTTGCACCTGAGTTCTAACTCTCCAGTCGAGCGGACCGTCCGCAAGCGGCCGGCCGCTCACTTGCGCAGTTCGGCGTCACAGCAGATCGCCCTGATTAGTTTTCACCTGTTTCTGATTTTTCGCTTCCATGTATTCCAGCATTCCAGCGCGGGCTGCTTCAGTTGTAACGCGCTCAACCGTTGCGCCACGCCTTATCCAGTCAGCGATTGTTTTCGCTGTGTCCTTTTTGTGTGTCGGGCTATCAACGCACCACGCGCCGTATCCTGGCATTCCTGGGAACCGTGCCACATAGTCAAGTTCTTCCATTCTCGCCTCCTGTTAAAAGTCAGCCTCTCGAAGACGGCTCAGGTGCCGCCGAACCCTGCTGTCCACCGGAGCCGTGCAAGCACGGCCCGGTGACATCCACGTTATGCCGCACGGGTCGCGGCGATCAGGAAATCCCATGCGTGCTTCGGGTTCCCGGTTTCTGCAACTCCGGCAATTGCTGCCCGTCCCAGTACGTCATGCGGTAGTTCAGCCGGGACAACCGCAAAGCCCGCACGGGTCAAGGCCGCAATCAGCTTCGTCGGCCAGTCCTCAAGCGGCACATCTTGGTTGTCCATCGCGCAGGCCGCTTCGTAGAGCGTTTCGCGCGGGGTTGCAATCATGCTGTAGTAGCCTTGTTCCATGTCGTTCTCCAGTAGTTCGGCATAATTCAGGCGTTATGCACCACGAAACCAGCGCATCAGTCTGCCGATGATGGTTTTGCTTCTTTGTGCGTCTCGCTCAGTTTTCAGCTTTTGCTGGTAATCAATCGCCTCAATCGCCTCCGTCATGCTTACCGGAATTCCCATTCGTATTTTTTCGCTTACAGCTTCAAGTCGTTCGTCCATCGCTCACTCCTTCGTTTGTTGCATAACTGTGCTTTCAACCGGACGCCTTCGGGCTGCGCCCTTCGGCCCCGGTTAAAGCGGCGTTAGCAGGCAAAAGCTCCACCTGCACCGCCGTATCGCCAGAGCCGACTTTCTCCACCGCTTCCGCCTCGCGTATGTACCGCAGCGCGGTTTCGTGCCGGCTCTCGTCCCGGAACTTCCGCCCCACCGCGAACAAAAGCTCGTCGTACTTTTGCTCCGCCGTACCGCCAGCGCGGGCTTTTAGCAAGTCAATATCGCTTTCGACTTCGTTCCCCCATGCGTCCCATCCATCTACGCGCTTTCTGGCAAAAAGTTCAATGCGCGGCCCTGGCGAGATTCGTTCAATCGTCTCGCGGAACACTTCCGGTTTCACGCTATGGCCGATGCGCGGGTGTTCAATCCAATTCAAGGTTGCGCTTGCGTGCCGGTCGCTTGCCGGTTCGCCTCGTGTGGCAATAATCATGTGCTCGGTGGCGTTTCGAGGATGCCCGCCCATGCCATTGTTCTTGCACCAAGTAAACAGCATCTTGTACTGAAATCGCCAGTGGCGAAGAACACCAAGGCTTTCAGGCAAATAGGCGTTTGTCGTCCACATGAACAGCGTGCAATTCGTGTCCGCTATCTCATGCACAGGCAAAGCGCATATCTCGCTTATAGGCATGGTCGGATACTCGATGTGCTTCTTCCCAATTGCCAGAGAAGCGTTCCATTTAATAGGCCACGGAGGGTCTGCGTAAATCGTTTGGTATTTTTTCTTCTCAAACATCATCTTTCTTTTCTCCTCAATACTTGAATGCAGGCGGCAAGCCATGCCATCTAATTTCACGCGGTTCCTACAGCCAACCCACCGGCAACGATTCATCAAGCTTTTCCAACGTTGTCGCTCATCACGGCCCGTGCAAGCTCCACGCCTCGCCGCGCATCAGCCTTCAATTCCTCAATCGCGTACAGCGTTTGCTCCGGGTCGCCGCATCCGTCATCACCAATGCCTAGCGCCTCGTCAATCGCCGCCAGCGTCCGTATCGCCTGTTCAAACATGCTCTTGTATTCATCCATCGCATTCACTCCGTTTCACCGTTTTGCCTGCCAACCCGGCAGTCCAGCGGACGCCGTGCCGGCGCCGCTGACTTTTGCGTTGTCACTTCGCGGCCTTCCTAGAACGTTTCTTCACCGCCGCCCACGCCGCCTTGTGCGATGCAAAATGATTTTGGACGTGGCCGGGAAGTTTCCCCTTCTTCACCCATAGGGAAACGGTTGCCCTTGTATAGCCGAGGGCATCGGCTGCCGCTATCTGACTGCGAAAATATCTGACTAGCTGATCTGGTGTTATTTTTGCCATGGACGAATCCTATGTCCTCGCATTGGCTTTGTCAAGAAACTTGACATTTATTTTTCTGGCGATTATATTGGAAGCGTTCAACCAAACAACTACAGGAGGATTCATGAACACCGTAGCCGACCCCGCATCCTTGCAGCTTCCCGCCATCGGCGCGCCTTTCGAGGGCGGCTTTTTCGCCGGCCTTGTCGACGTCGACGGCGACCGCTTTGCCCTCGTCGTCGCGCCCAAGTTCGACGGCGAGCACGACGACATCGAGTGGAACGACAGAGAAGCGCGCGTCGTCGGCGCGCAGAGCTACTGCGACGGCCGCGCCAACACCCTGGCCATGCAGGCCGCCGGCAGCGTGCTGGCCGGCTGGGCGCTGGATCTGCGCATCGGCGGCTTCGACGACTGGTATCTGCCCAGCCAGGACGAGCTGGAGATCTGCTACCGCGCCTGCAAGCCCACGACCGACCGCAATTACCTGTGGGTGCGCTCCGGCATCAACCTCTCCGCCGTGCCGCCCACCCGACCCTACGCGGCGGATTTCCCCGTGCAGACGCCGCTGGAGGCCTTCCAGCCCGAAGGCGCAGAGGCCTTCGAGCCCACCTGGTACTGGACGTCCACGCAGCACGCCGGCTACGTCGACTCCGCCTGGTCTCAGGAATTCGGCTACGGCCTCCAGGACTACGACCGCAAGGGCTACCAGCTCCGCGCCCGCGCCGTCCGCAGAGTAGCCATTTAACCCTTTAACAATTTCTCAGCATGGCCCTGCACACCGAGCTGCCGATCTACAAGGTCGCCTACGACCTCTTCGACATGAGCACCGAGCTTGCGAAAAACATGCCGCGCGACTTCAAGCAGTCGGTCGGCGGCAAGCTGCGGGACGAGTGTCTGGAGATCACGGTGCTGATCTTCCGCGCCAACTGCGCGCGGGACAAGGCGCCTCACCTGGGCAGCCTGGTCGAGCGGCTGCAGGTCGCCGAACTGCTGCTGCGTCTCTCGCGCGACAAGCGGCTGATCTCGACCGCGCAGTATGCCCGCGCGATCGCGCTCACAAGACGTACCGCACACACAAGGAGGCCGCATGAACACCTACCGCAACCAACTCCGCGCCGACGAGGCGCGCATCGACCAGGACAGCCCCATCGTGCCGGAAGTGATGGCCATGGCCGAACGTGCCGGGCGCTTCTCCGCCCTCTCCCATCACTACGCAGGCGCCGCCGACTTCGAGGCCGCCAAGCGCCAGCGCCTTGGCCGCGATCCGAAAGCCCTGATTGCTATCTTCACCGGCCAGGTCGGCGGGCCGTCGGCGGAAGACCTCGCCATCCTGCTGCAGGAGCTTCATGTCTATCTGCGTCTGCGCCCGGAACTCGAGGATGCGGATTTCCATGTGGAGCACGCCGCAGAGGAAATGCAGGCGGCGGCAGACAGGGAAGTGCGGCGCCGGGAAGAAGACCTCGACGCGCCGGCCGCAGCAGCGTCCGATGCAGCCTATGACCGCAAGGTCGATGCCGGGCTGATCGGGCGTTCCGACTTCATGCCGGAAGTGGTGAAGGCATGAACGCACCGGACAAAATGTCTGCCTTCCTGGCGGAGCGCCGTGCCGGTTTGGGCGGCAGCGACATGGCCGCCGTCCTCGGGCTGTCGCCCTACCGCTCTGCGGTCGATGTTTGGATGGAGAAGACCGGCCGCGCCGCGCCGCAGGATGGCACCCTGCAGATGCGCTTTGGCAGCTACGCTGAGGAATTCGTTGCCCGCGAGTACAGCGACGCCACCGGCCGCGCCGTGCAACGATTCAACCCGATGCTGCAGCACCCTGACTTCCCGATGGTGATCGGCCACGTTGACCGCTTGGTGGTGCCGGATGGCGCCAAGGTCGCCAGCCACAAACGCGAAGTCCGCACCGACCGGCTGCTGGAGTGCAAGACCGCCAGCGCCTTCGCCGCCTCGAATGCGGCCGACTGGGGGCCTTCCGGCACCGACCAGGTGCCGCAGCAGTACCTGATCCAGATCGCCACCTACGCCGCACTTACGGGCTGCGAATGGGCAGACCTGGCCGTCCTGTTCGGCAACCAGGAACTGCGCGTCTATACCATGCGCCGCGATCTGGAGCTTGAGCGGGAAATCCTCGCCCGCGCCGCCGAATGGTGGCGAAACCATGTCATCGCCGACATCGCGCCGGAACCGGCCAGCGAGGCGGACGTGCTGAAACTGTTCCCGCGCGACAACCAGCGCGAGATCGAGGCGACGCCGGAAGTCGCGCAGGCCGTGCGTCGGCTATCTGAGATCAAGGGCGAGATCAAGACCCTTGAGGAAGCCGAGCAGGCCCAGCGCGACGCCATCACCGCCCACATGGGCGAAGCCGCCGTGCTGCGCTACCAGGGCGCCACGCTGGCCACCTGGAAGGCGGCGAAGCCGGGGCAGCGCATCGACTGGCACAACACGGCGATTGACCTGAACAACCAGCTTGCCGAGCTAGGCCATGGGGAATACCTGGATCAGTTCGCCGCCGAGCACTATTCGACCACCACCGCCGGCAGCCGCCGGCTGTTACTCAAGGAGAAATGACATGGGAGAAGTCGCAACCGTTCAACCGCCCAGCCTGCTGGCCAAGATGGCAAGCCGGTTTTCCGTCGAGCCGGCCAAGATGCTGACCACGCTCAAGTCGACCGCCTTCAAGGGCGACGTTTCAAACGAACAAATGATGGCCCTGCTGATCGTCGCAGACCAGTACGGTCTGAACCCCTGGACGAAGGAGGTTTACGCCTTTCCGGACAAGAACAATGGGATCGTGCCGGTCGTCGGGGTGGATGGCTGGGCCAGAATCATCAACAGCCATGAGCAATTCGACGGCATGCAGTTCGAGCAGGACGCCGAGTCCTGCACCTGCACGATCTACCGCAAGGACCGCCAGCACCCGGTGGCCGTGACCGAATACATGACCGAGTGCAAGCGCGGCACCGGCCCATGGAACAGCCATCCGCGCCGCATGCTGCGCCACAAGGCCATGATCCAGTGCGCCCGCCTCGCCTTCGGCTATGCCGGCATCTACGACCAGGACGAAGCCGAGCGCATCGTCGAGCGCGATATCACCGCGCAAGGCGAAGTCCTGCCGATGGAACAGCACGCCAGCCGCACCGAAGCCGTCAAGGAAAAACTGCGCGGCAGGAAGCCAGCGCAGAACGAGACTGATCCACAAGACGATGCGCTGCGCGCGGTCGAACAGCGCGCCCCGGCGATCACCTACGCCGCAGTCGCCGACAAGCTCAACAAGGCCGAGGACGCCGACTTGCTCGACGCCGCTGCCGACCTGATCGGAGAGATCGCCGACGAAGACCAGCGCGCCGAATTGACGGCGATCTACCAGTCGCGCAAAGAGGCGTTGCTAGCATGACCCCCGCCGCCGTCATCCTCCCGCCCGCCGACCAGTTGCGCCCGGCCATGCTCGAAGCCAGCCGCGCCGTGCGTGATCCGTCCTGCAAACTCTACACCGACGGGCATCGGCTGGCCTGGCTGCCGCGCCGGCTGCCTGGGTGGTATCGCCTTGGCGGTGCCATCAAGCAGGCGCGGCCCGTGCGCTTGTGGGGCGAGCCGACCGCCGCATGAAAGCCGGCGTCTTGACCCGCTGGCTGACGCGGGCCTACGTGTGGTGGCTGCAGTTTTTGCGCTATGTGAACTGGATAGAAATGGTCGGCGCACACCGCGCCGGGAATTTTGTGTCAGCCGCCTGGCAAAGCGCGCGCATCGCGGACCTGGACAGGCAGATCGACGATCTGAGCATTTCGGTCATGTGAACGACCAGCATGAGGGGCCGGAGGCAAGCGCAGCTTGCCGCAGGTCCCTCTCGATGCGCCAGTTGGGCGCGAAGGAGTGAGCATGAGCGCAGAACGGAAAATTGCCCGCGAACTGGCCGAGAAGCTGGCCGACGACCGGGCGCACCGAATAGCCAGCATGGCGGCGGAAGAACTGATCCGCTGCGAAGGCGAGGCTACCAGCGGTATCGACGAGTTTGCGATACCGCAATGCCAGGCCGACGACCACATGCGCGAGTGCATTGCGCACCTGTGCTGGCACGGCGAGGCGGTGAGCCACGAGACCGACGAGGGGTACATCGTGGTTCAGCTTGGCGATTTCACGCTGGCGTCGCTGGCATGACGCCCAACGGCGAGGTGAGGGGCGCGAGCCGGCTTGCCGGCGAAGCGTCCAGCGCCGAAGGCGCGACCTCGACCGTGGTGTTAGGGGCCGTGCGCCCCGGGAAGGATTAAACGTGGCAACTAAATGGCGAGTTTGCGACTGGAGCGACAAGGTAGAGCCGATTGAAGTGGTAGCCGAGACGGCGCACTTCGTGACGGTGCGGTCCAAGGCGTGGGGAGACGGCAAGGAGTTCGCCCGGCGCGAGAAGAAGGACGGAAAGATTTTCGACACGTTCGAGGAAGCGAAGGAAGCGCTAATCGAAGATTCGCGCCAGCGAGTGAAGAACGCAGAAGCGAACTGGCAGCGAGAGAAGGACCGGCTCAAGAAGCGCAACGACACGAAGGCCCCTAACGCATGAATTCAGCCGACGCCGCTTGCGGCGGTCGGCTGGAATGACGGGTTATACGGCTGGATATTGAGGAGCACGATGAAAGCAGCATACGCAGACCCGCCTTACTTGGGACTGGCAGAAGCCTTCTACGGAAAGATGCACCCCGAGGCGGCAGAGTACGACAAGCCAGAGACGCACCGACGCTTGGTGGAACGGATGATGGACGAGTACGACTGCTGGGCGATGAGCCTGCATGAGCCTGCGTTGCGCGAGATTCTGAATATGTGCCCGAAGGATGTGCGGGTTGCCTCTTGGGTTAAGCCGTTTGCATCGTTCAAGAAGAACGTAACCCGCGCATGGACGTGGGAGCCTGTGATTTTCAGCTTTCATCGGGCGCGCAAGCGCACGATAGAGCAGCCGACATGGCGCGACCACATAGCGGAGCCGATAGCGATGATGCGGGGCTTCCCTGGCGCAAAACCGGACAAGTTTTGTTTCTGGGTTTTCGAGGGACTTAACCTCACGCCGGAAGATGAATTTCACGACTTGTTCCCCGGCAGCGGCGCGGTGGGCGAGGCGTGGGCGAAGTGGAAGACGGCGCAGGTAAGGCCGGAGCAGATGCAACTTGAATCCGTATAACGTGCAAGGTCAGGGGGAGGACACAAGCGCAGCTTGTGGCCGATCCCCTGCACCGTAGGGTTGGGCCTCGCGGCTCGGAAAGGACGAAAGGTATGGCAACAATGACGGTGGCGAAACTGCACAAGATACTTTGCGAATTGGTAGAGAGCGGTCAGGGCCGGCGCCCTGTGTGCGTGAACAAAGAGAGCTTCTACCATCCGTGCGAAAGCGACGGCGTAACGATCCTGGACGTAACCGAGGCTAAGGCCGACACGATCACGATGGCCGATGACGACGGCGGAACAGCCATCAACAAGGATGGCACCGAGAAGATGCGCAAAGTGTTCGTAATTGGCGGCGACCATGTGCGGGACTAAGAGGCCCAACGTAGAGTTCAGCGGGACTCCGGCAGCATTATCGCCGGAGGCTCCGCTGGAACGCCGGGTTGGCCGGCACCGTGCCACCAGCACCGACTTTTGAAGGGAGCAAAGCGATGGACGACGAAGACAAGATTGAGCCGCGAGATATTGGGCGGATAGCATACGAGGCAGCAGCCAAGGCCACTGGCTGCGAACAGCCTTGGGCAGAGGCGAACCAAGCGAAGTGGAACGCGGCTGCAATGGCCGTGCTGGCGTGGGCCTGCCACGAACTGGACGAGGAAGCGGAGTACGGCTGCCCATGCAACGAGGATGAGCGCGTAGCGTGGGAACTGACCGACAAGCTGCGTGAATTGGGCGGGCTACCACGGCGAGATTCTGTGACGGCCAACGCATAGCTAAGGGGCGCGACGCGGCTTTATCGCGGCGCGTCCCGCTTGAGCGACGGGTTGGCAGGCAAACGGTAAAAAGGAGTGATGATGGCTGAGAAAGTGACAATCGGGAATTGCGAACTGTGGCACGGCG
>ERZ869929.632-NODE-632-length-18127-cov-9.776560_pt1 | contig 18127 bp, 23 predicted proteins | sample MGYA00579312_ERZ869929 | MGnify/ENA primary metagenome ERZ869929 (study PRJEB32216, sample SAMN09231818) | wastewater metagenome | place: USA: Maryland | collected 2016-08-09 | study: EMG produced TPA metagenomics assembly of the PRJNA472060 data set (Reclaimed... | reverse complement strand
GGCGGCAAGACCGCGAAAATCCGCTAGTTTCCTCGCTGACCCCGGGGTGGTCGGTGATGGGGTGGTCAACGTGTTCCGGGGTGGTCAATGCAGGCCTTTGTGAGCCTTCGGGAGTTTGCGCGGCAGCGGGGCGTGCGCCTGGCTGCGGTGCAGAAGGCGATCGAGAGCGGTCGCGTGACTGCGGTGCGGCGCAGCGAGAGCGGGCGCCTCACGGGCATCGACCTGATCGCCGGCACCGAGCAGTGGAACGCGCGGACGGACCCGACGCAGGCGGCGCGATCGAATACCGTGCTGGGCGCGCCGGCCGGCGCCAGCGCTGAGCTGCCGCTCGAGGCGGGGCTCCCCGCGGCCGCCAGTCCAGACGTTTCGACAGCGGCGCCCAAGCCCGGCGACGAGAAGGACGACTACTACCGGCATCGGGCGCGCAAGGAAGAGTTCGCCGCGCACCAGGCCGAGCTCGACTACATGAAGGCGATCGGGTTGCTGGTGTCCGCCGACGAGGTGCGCCAGGTGACCGAGCGCCGCTATCGCACCATCCGCGACGCCGTGCTGGCGGTCGCCGACCAGGAGGCCGAGATCCTCGCAGCGGAGAAGGATCCCCTCGTGGTCCGCGATCGGCTGATGCGCGCGATCAAAAAGGCCCTCCATGAACTCTCCGATGCTGCGCGAGCTGGCGCTGCCCAAGGGGCTGAGGAGCGCGTGGGAGCTTGACTGCGAGGTCTTCGCGTCGGCGATCAAGCCCGACCCGGACCTGACGATCACCGACTGGGCGGACCAGCATCGCATGCTCTCGCCGGAGAGCTCGAGCGAGCACGGGCCGTGGCGCACCGAGCGCGTGCCGCACGCGCGCGAGATCATGGACGCGCTTTCGCCGAACCACCCGTGCACCGAGATCACCTTCGTCGCGGGGACGCAGGTCGCCAAGACCGAGATCGGCAACAACTTCATCGGCGCGATCATCGACGTGTTCGGCGGCGCCGCGATGATGGTCTACCCGACCTCCGGCACCGGCAAGCGCATCTCGAAGACGCGCCTGGGCACGATGATCGAGTCGACGCCGCGCCTGCGCGAGAAGATCAGCGACAAGACGCGCGACGGCGCGAACTCCTCGACGCTGAAGCAATTCCCGGGCGGCGTGCTGGTGATCGCCGGCGCCAACAGCGCGGCCGAGCTGAAGAGCCAGCCGGTGCGCTTCCTCTTCGAGGACGAGGTCGACGAATATCCCGACGACGTCGACGGCCAGGGCCCGGCCGACAAGCTGGCGGAGAAGCGCACCGACACCTTCGGCCTGAAGAAGAAGATCTACCGCACGTCGACCACGACGCGGCGGCGCACCTCGAAGATCTGGAAACACTGGAAGAACAGCGACCAGCGACGCCGCTGGGTGCCCTGCCCGCACTGCGCCGGCGAACAGGTGCTGCGCTGGGAAGGGTTTCGCTGGGAGACGCGCAAGATCTGGGAGGTCGTGCGCGCCGACGACGGCGTGATCGTCGAGGTCGAGCCCGGCACCGAGGGCGCCCAGCAACGCGACACGCACGAGCTGCTCGACGTCTGGTACGAATGCGAGCATTGCGCCGGCCGCATCGAGGAGCGCCACAAGGAAACGATGCTGCCCGCCGGCCGGTGGGTGGCCGAGCGGCCCGAGGTCAAGCACCACGTCGGGTTCCATCTGCCGGCGTTCTACTCGCCGCTGGGCTGGTACTCCTGGCGCGACGCCGTCCAGTCGCGGCTGGAAGCCGAACGCGATCGCAGCGGCGCGCTGCTGCGCCTCTGGCTCAACACCGTCGCGGCCGAGCCCTGGGACGACGACGCCGAGCGCGGCACCTCGGACCTCGAGCTCAAGCAGCGCGCACTGCGCGAGGCGGCGCCGTACAAGCTCGGGACCGTGCCGATCGGCGCGTGGCTCCTCACCGCCGGCGTCGACGTCCAGGGCAACCGCCTCGAGGCGAAGGTCAAGGGGTGGGGGCGCGACAAGGAAAGCTGGCTCGTCGACTACCAGGTCTTCCACGGCGACACCGAAACCTCCGAGCCGTGGAACGCGCTGGACGAGTACCTGCAGCGGCGCTTCCCGCACGAGTGCGGCGCGAAGCTGCGCATCACCGCCACCTTCGTCGACGCCGGTTTCCGCTCGCAGACCGTGTACGACTGGTGCCGTTCGCGCGCGCACCGGCACGTGTTCCCGTCGCGCGGGCAATCGCAGGCCGGCAAACGCGTGCTCGGGCTGCCGACCGAGATTGACATCGACCACCACGGCAAGAAGATCCCGCGCGGCGTGAAGCTCTGGCCGCTCGGCGTCGACACCGCGAAGACCGAGATCTACGCGCGACTGAAGATCGAACACGCCGGGCCCGGCTGCCTGCACTTCCCCGTCGGGCTGCCCGACGAGTACTTCGCCGGCCTCGTCGCCGAGCGTCAGACCACGCGGTACGTCAAGGGCTACCTGCGCACGATCTGGGAGAAGGACGACAACGCGCGCAACGAGCCGCTGGACCTCGAGGTCTACGCCTACGCCGCCGCGCTGTATGCCGGCCTGACGCGCATCAACTGGGATCGCCTCGAGGCGTCGCTGCGCATGACCTCGCCCGATCTCTTCGAGCGCGCCGTCGAGCAGGCCGCGATCGCCCCGCCGGAACCCGTCGAGGCGGCCCCCGCGCCGCCGGCGCCCGCGGCGCCCCGCGCCGACTGGATGCCGCGGCGCAACGACTGGCTGCGCCGCTGAACTGCCCACGGTCGGGGCGGCGCGACGGGCGGGCTGCGGAGAGGACCTTCTCTCCTCGCCCGGAGCCCGCCGGCGCCGACCCGGCCACCACGCACCACATCCTCCGAGAAGGGGAGCCGATGACCGCCGCACAGCAGAAGAACGCCCGCATCACCAGCTTGCGCTGGGGAACCATCCCCTACACGCCCGGCTCCGGCCTCCACGTCGGCTGCGGCGCGCAGCGCACGTGGCCCAACGCCCTGGGCCTTGACACCGGCAAGCTCGGCCCCGCCGTCGACCTGATGATGCAGCTCGACGAGCTGCCGATCTTCAACAGCAACGTGTACGACTTCGTCGGCGTCGGCGATGCGCTGGCGCGCGTGAAGCAACCGCGCAAGCTGCTCGCCGAATGCTGGCGCGTGCTCGCGCCGGGCGGGAACCTGATCATCACGCGGCCCACCGCCGTCGCGTACGAGTGGCTGCTGCAGGACGCCGACGACTACTGCGTCATGGCCAACCTGCAGATGGGCGCCTACCGCGTCGACGTCGTGCAGAAGCTCGACCCCGGCGCCGGCGTGCACCGGGCGGCGGCCGTCGGCGACAAGACCTGCGCGATCGTGCGCACCGGCGGCTTTGGCGATGCCATCTGGGCCTCGTCCCTGCTGCCCACGCTGAAGGAAGAGGGCTACCACGTCACCATGTACCTCGAGCCGCAAGGCGAAGAGGTGCTGCGCCACGACCCGAACGTCGACCGCATCATCGTCACCGACGACCTGCGCGTGAACGGCGAGTCCCTCGGGCCGTTCTGGGCGCACGAGATGGAGCGCTACGACCGCTTCATCAACCTCGTCGAGTGCGTCGAGAAGAACATGCTCGCCGTGCCGAACGACCTGCGGTTCTACTGGCCGGCCGACGAGCGGCGCCGGGTCTTCGGCGGCAACTACCTCGAAGCCGTGCACCGCCTCGCCGGCGTGCCGCGCAAGTGGGCGCAGCGGTTCTTTCCGACGGCCGACGAGACGCGCGAAGCCCTGGGCCGCGTCACCGCCCACCGCAAGACCGCGGTCTTCGCGATCTCCGGCAGCACGCTGCCCAAGTTCTGGCCGTACGCCGACGAGCTCCTGCAGGGCCTCGTCCAGCGCGGCTACGACGTCTGGGTCATGGGCGACCTGCGCGGTTGCGCGCTCACGCCGCGCAAGGGCGTGCACGTCGTCGGCTTGGGCTGGTCGATCCGCCAGTCGCTGGCGTTCTCGCTCATCGCCGACGTCGTCGTCGGGCAGGAAACCGGCATCCTCAACGCCGTCGCCTTCGAGCCCATGCGCAAGGTCGTGCTGCTCTCGCACTCCACCGCGAAGAACCTGACCGCGCACTGGAAGAACACTATCGCGCTGCACGGCACGCCGGCCTGCTGGCCGTGCCACCAGATCCACTACCTGCAGAACGGCTGGGTGCACTGCAACCAGGACGAGACCACCAAGGTCGCGAAGTGCCAGTCGACGATCAGCGTCGACCAGGTGCTCGCCGCGGTCGACCAGCGCCACGTCGTGCGCGTCGCCGCCTGAGACAGAAAGGGCTCCCCCATGGCCGGATTCAGCACCACCCAGCTCGAGGCGATCGAATCCGCCATCGCGAGCGGCGAGCTCACCGTCAAGTACGACGGCAAGGAGGTCACCTACCGCAGCATGAAGGACCTGACCGCCGCGCGCGACCTCATCCGCGCCGAGCTGATCGACGCCGGCACGCTCACCGACGCGACCCCGCGGCGCAGCTACGCCGCCTTCTGCCGGGACTGACCCGGTGAACTGGCTCGACCGCATCGTCGAAGCTGCGTCGCCCGAGGCGGGCCTGCGGCGCCGCCGCGCGCGCGCGGCGTTGACCGTGTTGCGCTCGTACGATGCCGGCAAGACCGGCCGCCGCACCAGCGGGTGGACCTCCGCGGGCACCTCCGCCAACGCCGAGGCCGTGCCGTCCCTCGCCACCGTGCGCAACCGCTCCCGCGAGCTCGTGCGCAACAACCCGCACGCGCTGCGCGCGATCAACATCCTCGCCGCCAAGAGCATCGGCACCGGCATCCAGGCGCGCTGGCCCGCCGGCGCCAAGGCCGCCTGGAGCGAGTTCTCGGACACCTGCGACCTCGAAGGCGACCTCGACCTTCCGGGCCTGCAGTCCATGGTCGCGCGCGCGTCCTTCGAGTCCGGCGAGGGCATCATCCGCCGCGTCCGCGAGCGCGAGGGCCGCATCCCGATCAAGCTGCAGGTGCTCGAGGCCGACTACCTCGACAGCCTCAAGTTCGGCAGGGAAGGCGACAACTACGTCATCGGCGGCGTCGAGATCGACAGGCTCGGCCGCAAGGTCGCGTACTGGCTCTTCCCGCAGCACCCCGGCGAAAGCGGCTTCGTGTCGTACGCCCTGCGCAGCCAGCGCGTGCCCGCCGCCGACGTCATCCTCTTCGGCGAAAAGCTGCGGCCCGGCCAGGTGCGCTACATGCCGCGCCTCGCCGCCGCGATGATGCGGTTGCGCGACTTCGACGACTACCGCGACGCGCTCATCGTCAAGAAGAAGATCGAGGCCTGCTTCGCCGCCTTCGTCATCGGCGGTTCGGCCACCAGCCCGCTCGGCGAGGCCGAGACCAGCACCACCACCGGCCAGCGCACCGAGACCCTCGCGCCCGGCATCATCGAATACGTCGGCGCCGGCTCGGACGTGAAGTTCGCCAACCCCAGCACCGGCAGCGACGAAGGCTTCAGCGTGCAGGAGCTGCACGCGATCGCGGCCGGCGCCGGCGTCACCTACGCCCAGCTCACCGGCGACCTCTCGCAGGTCAACTACAGCTCCATCCGCGCCGGCATGGCCGACTTCCGCGACCTCGTCGAGGCGTGGCGCTGGACGTACTTCATCCCCATGGCCATGCGCCGCATCGGCGACTGGTTCCTCGAGGCCGCGTGGACCGCCGGCACCATCCGCACGATGAACTACCGGCCCGTCTGGACCCCGCCGGCGTGGCCCTACGTCAACCCGGTCGACGACATCAAGGCCGCGAAGGAAGAAGTCCTCGGCGGCGTGCAGTCCCTGTCCGAGAAGATCCGCGAGCGCGGCTACGATCCCGAAGACGTCTTCACCGAGATCGCCGCCGAACGCAAGCGCCTTGCCGAGCTCGGCGTCGTCGTCGACGTCGACGCGGCCGTCACCGAGGCCAAGCCCGCGCCGCCCGAGCCGCCCAAGCCCGACCCCGCCGCGCGCGCGCGAGAGCAGGAGCGGCACGAGTCCGACAAGGCCGTGGCCCGCGCCCTGGTGCAGGCGCTGGGCGAAGAACGGAAAGCGCCCGTCGTCAACGTCACCGTCGCCGACGGCGCGATCCGCAGCGAGACCCGCGTCGACGTACCCGCGCAGCCCGCGCCCGTGGTCAACGTCAACACGCCGGCCGAGATCGGCCTGCCCGACGTCGCGCGCCTCGCCGCAGAAACCCAGCGCACCGCCGATCAGGTCGCCGGCCTGGGCGGCGCCGTCGCCGACGGCATGAAAGACCTCGGCATGCGCATCGACCGTCCGCGCCGCGTCGTCGAAGACGCCGAAGGCAACGTCATCGGCTCCGTCCCGGCCGAGAAGCTGGAGCCCTAGGCATGGCCTATCTCAACGACCGCGTGCTCGACAACGGCCTCAGCGCCCTGACCGCCGAGGCGAACAAGCTGCTGATCTGCTCGCAGGAGCCCACCACCTACACCGAGGCGAACAGCACCTACGCGCTCGGCAACAAGACGAGCCCCACCGTGTCCTCGCCCTCCGCGCGCTCGCCGTCCGGCCGCAAGGTCACCGTCGCGGCGATCACCGACGGCACCATCGCCACCAGCGGCACGGCGTCGCACTACGCGCTGGTCGATACGTCCAACACGCGGCTCCTCGCCGCGGCGGCGCTCTCGACCACGCAGGTCGTCACGGCCGGCAACACCTTCACGCTCGGCACGATCGACATCGGCATTCCGGGGCCGGCCTGACCATGGCGGAGCAGGACGGGTACGTACAGGTCGCTGCCGATGGCAGCGGCAAGAAAATCGACAACACCGAGCTCGACCGACGGCCGCCGGATCCCGCGCGCTCGTCGACGGCCGGCGATACGGTGTTCCGCCAGCGCGTCGTCGTGGCCTCCGACGAATCGCCCGAGGTGCAAGTCGAGGTCGCTGGCGAGGCAGGAGAGGGCGCCCTTCGCGTTCACAGCCACGAGCTGGAGCGGATCGAGGGGCTGCTCACCGAGATCCGCGACATGCTGCAAATGTTCCTCAGGTCCTAGGAGATCCGCATGCTGATCAAGATCGCCGGCCGCGTTCGCGGCCTCTTCGCCGGCAACTACCCCGAGAACCGGGAAGACGAGCAGATCCACGTCAACAGCCGCGGCGACATGCTCGTCAGCCAGTCCATGCCCGAGCGCGCCGAGCTGGTGCGCATGGGCGACTCCTGGCAGGTAATGACCTCGTCGGCGATCGCGCCGCTCACCGCGATTCCCACCACGACCGGCGGCCTCAACCTGTGGAACGGCGAGCAGTCCAACGGCAAGTCCTACGTCATCGACCGCGTGCAGGTGTCCGAGATCGTCGTCGACGCGACGCAGTCGAACAGCACCGCCGTCTTCGCGTGCCTCGTGCGCCCGCCCGTGGCGACGCCGACCGATGCCGCGCTGACCATCCGCTCGATGTCCGGTCGCAACGCCTACTCGGGGCGCGCGCGCACCACGGTCAACGCGGCGGTCACGAACGACGGCTGGTTCCCGATCGGCACGTCGGCGCCGACGGCCGCCGCGGCTGCCGGCTCCGCGTGGAAAGTCACCGACATCCCGATCAACGGCCTGTACATCATCCCGCCCGGCGCGCAGTTCTGCGTGCATGCGGCGAAGGCCGCGGCGACCGCCGGTCAGGTCCACTTCTCCATCACGTGGCATGAAGTGCAGTTGATCGTCAAGAGCTGATGTTCTCCCTGCAGAAAATCTGCGGCCGTATCCGCGGCCCGGAGCCGGGGAACTATCCCGAGAACCGCGAAGAGGAAGAGGTCCACCTCAACAACGCGGGCGATTTCCTCGTGAGCCAGGGCCTGCCGTCCAAGGCCGAGATCGTGCGGATGGGCAACTCGTGGCAGGTGCTGGGCGCCGCGTCGACGGGGCTCACGGCGGTACCCAGCACGGCCGGCCTGTTGACGATCTGGAACGGCGAGCAGGGCAACGGCAACCATCTGGTCATCGACAGCGTCCAGGCCACCAAGGTCATCATCGACGTCACCACGAACGACCTCGCGACCGTGTGGGCGCAGATCATTCGTCCGCCGATGGCGGCGCCCACCGATGCCGCGCTGACCATCCGCAGCCTCAGCGGCCGCTACTCGTACGGCGGGCGCGTGCGCACGGTGGCCTCGAGCACCACGCTGGCCAACCGCTGGGAAGCGATCGGCCAGGTCCCGAACCAGACCGCCGCGATCGCCGGCTCGGCGTGGGTGCAGGCGGGCATCGATCTGCTCGGGCGCTTCATCGTGCCGCCGGGCGGCGCGTTCACGCTCACTGCGTCCGAGGTCACGGCGACGGCCTCGACGTTCCGCTTCGCCATTCGCTGGCATGAGGTCCTGGCGGCGCTCGTAGGCTGAGTTCGTGTCCCTGCTCGACCTGCGCTCGCTGGAGGAATCCGCCTCCGGCGGCGGCACCGTCGCGCTCACCGCGGTCGGCCTCACCACCGCGGCCGCCACGCTCGGGGCCCCGGCCCTCGGCCAGCGGCATGTCCTCGTCGCCGTCGGCGTCCAGACGTCGGGACCGACGCTCGGCGGCCCGATTCTCGGCCAGCGGCACGTGCTCGCGGCCCTCGGCGTGCAGACATCGGCCCCGACGCTCGGGGCCCCGACGCTGCGCCAGGCGCACGTGCTGCTCGCGGCGGGCGTTGCCACCGGCGCGCCCAGCCTCGCGACCGCCGCCTTCGCCCAGCGCCACGCGCTGGCCGGCGTCGGCCTCGCGACCGGGGCCGCCACGCTCGGCAGCCCGGCCCTCGGCAGCGCCGGCACGGTCGCGCTGTCGGCCGCGGGCCTCGACACCGCCGCGCCCACGCTCGACGCGCCGGCGCTATCCGAGCACACCGCGCCCGCGCCGGTCGACGAGGCGCCGCGGCGCGGCCTGAACCTCTTTACCCCGGCCCGCGTTACGGCGCGGCCGGTGGTCCTGTACGCGCTGTCCGCCGACGACCTCACGACCTTGCCGCCGACGCTCGGCCGGCCGTCGTTCCTCGCGGCCCGCAGCCGCGCGCAAGTCCAGCGCCGCCGCGCGATCGCGGCGCTTGTCTGCTGACGCACCCGATTCGGGAGGCTTCATGCCCAGAGCTGCCGTCCTCGGCGCCGGCTATATCGGCGCCCGCATCGCTTCGTTCCTCGCCAGCCTCGGCTACCGCGTGCGCCTCGCCGGCCACGCCGAGGTCGACGTCACCGACGACGCCCGCGTGCGCGCGTTCTTCGCCGCGCTCGGCCCCGTCGACATCGTCGTCAACGCCGTCGGCAGCTACGGGACCGTCGGCCGCGTGCGCGATGTGGCGCCGGCCGCGTGGCGCGCCGCGGTCGACGTCAATCTCGTCGGCGCCTACGCCGTCTGCCACCACGCGCTCCACGTGCTGCCCGAGGGCGGGCACCTCATCAACCTCGCCGGCGGCGGTCGCGGGCCGATGCACGAGCGCTCCGGCTACGCCGCCGCCAAGTCCGGCCTCTGGCGCCTCACCGAGACGCTGGCCGCCGAAGAACCCGGCCTCTACGTCAACGCCATCGCGCCCGGCCCGATGTGGAGCGGCATGCAGAAGGCGCTCGCCGAGGCCGGCAAGGCGCACCTGGTGCGCGGCCTGAAGGACGGCCACGGCGCCGTGCCCGTGCAGCAGACGCTCGAGGTCGTGCGCCACGTCCTCGCCACCCAACCCCGCGGGCAGCTCTTCTTCGCCCGCGACTTCAAGGTGCCGGAACCCGCCGTCGCCTGAACCCGATTTCCAACCGCTCGAGAAGGGAGCGTCGCATGACCACCAAGCAGGAACTCATCGCATTCGAGGACGAGGTCGCGGAGGCATTCTCCGCCGGCCGGATCCGGGCACCGATCCACCTTGCCGGCGGCAACGAGGACCAGCTCATCGAGCTGTTCCGCCAGGTGAAGCCCACCGACTGGGTCTTCGCCAGCTACCGCCAGCACTACCACGCCCTGCTGCACGGCGTGCCGCGCGAGCAGGTGATGGCCGAGATCCTCGCCGGCCGCTCCATGCAGCTCACGTTCCCCGAGCACCGCTTCTACTCGTGGGCCATCGTCGGCGGCCTGAGCCCGATCGCCGTCGGCGTCGCCGCCGCGTTGAAGCGCGCCGGCAACCCGGCCATGGTGTGGTGCTTTATGGGCGACATGGCCTCGCGCATGGGGCTCGTGTACGAAAGCGTCGAGTACGCGGCCAACTTCCACCTGCCGATCCGCTTCGTCATCGAAGACAACCAGCAGGCCTGCGGCACGCCGACCGCAGCCGTGTGGGGTGCCGATCGCTGGGGCCACAAGACGCGCAACGTCTATCGGTACGACTACCAACTGTCGCGGCCGCACGTGGGGGTGGGAAAATGGATCGCCTTCTGACCTACGCCGAGGCCGCGGCGCAGGCCATGGCGCACCTCGCCGCCGACCCGAGGACCCTCTTCGTCGGCCAGTCCGTCGCGTATCCCGGGCAGCGGCTCTTCGGCACCTTCGCCGCCGTGCCGATGGAGCGCCGGATCGAGCTGCCGATCGCCGAGGACTTCCAGCTCGGCTTCTGCAGCGGCCTCGCGATGGCCGGGCACGTGCCGGTGTGCTTCTACCCGCGGCTCGATTTCCTGCTGCTCGCGATGAACCAGCTCGCGAACCACCTCGACTGGATGGAGCAGCACGTCATCATTCGCACCGCGATCGGGTCGCGCGTGCCGCTCGACCCGGGCGCCGCCCACTCGCACGACTGCGTGGCCGGGCTGCGCGGCATCCTCGTCAACACCGTCATCGAGGAGCCGACCACGCCCGAGGCGCTGCTGCGCGCGTACCGGGCGGCGCTCGATCGCAAGGGCCCGACGCTCGTCGTCGAACGCATGGCGTGCTACGCATGAACGCGCGCACCGAGTTCGGCAGCAACCTCGGCCACCTGTGGGAGACCGACCCGCGCATGGTCGGCATCCGGCACGCGCGCTACAAGTTCGTCGCCAAGATGCTCGCCGGCTGCGAGCGCGTGCTCGAGGTCGGCGCCGGCGACGGCAGCCTCGCGCAGATCGTGCGGCAGACGGTGCGCCGGGTCGTCTGTTGCGACCTCGATCCGCAGGGGCCCGACGTCCTGCGCCTCGACCTCGTGCACGAGATGCCGCAGGGCATCTTCGACGCCGCCTACGCGCTCGACGTCCTCGAGCACGTCGCCCCGGCCGACGAAGACGCCTTCCTCGGCAACCTCGTGCTGGCCGTGCCGCCCAGCGGCACCGTGATCCTCGGCACGCCGAGCCTGGAGTCGCAGGCCTACGCCTGCGACATCTCGCGGCGTGGCCACGTCAACTGCAAGACCGAGGACGAGCTGCGCGACACGCTGCGGCGGCACTTCCGCAACGTGTACCTCTTCGGCATGAACGACGAGACGCTGCACACGGGGTACGGCCCGATGTGCCACTACCGCCTCGCGCTCTGCGCCGGAGTGCGGTCATGAAGGTCGCCTACGTCATCTTCACCCGGGACAAGGCGCACCAGGCGGTGCATGTCGAGCGGCAAGTGCGCGCGGCGTTCGCGCAGACCCATCCCTGCGAGGTCGTGCTCTCCGACCAGGGCTCCACCGACGGCACGCGCCAGCTCCTCGAGCGCCTCGCCGCCGAGTACGCCGGCCCGCACACCGTGCGCGTGCTCGACTGCCCGCGCACCGAGGCGCGCGGCATGGCCGGGCTGAACGACCACCTCGACTGGCTGCACGGCGAGCTCGATGCCGAGATCTTCGTCGCCTCGGCCTGCGACGACGACGCGCACCCCGAGCGCACCGCGCGCCTGGTCGAGGCATTCGAGCGCACCGGCGCCGACATGGTCGGCGGGGCGATGTACTTCCAGCGCCCCGGCGAGCCCGGCCCGTACGCGCGCAGCGGCTTCACCCGCGAGGGCTGGGTCAGCGTCGAGGACTGCGTGGTGCAGAAGGTCGGCGGCTCCGCGGCGCCGGCGTGGCGGCGATCGCTGTGGCAGCGCCTCGCGCCGATCCCGCGGATTTGCGGTGTCGACGTCTGGATGCCGCCCCTCGCGTGCGCGCTAGGCGGCTTCTATTTCCTCAACGAGCCGCTCTACACGTACTGGCACCACGCCGACGCCGGCAACACCGGGCTCGAAGGCGCGCTGCTTGCGGCGAAGACCGACGCCGAGCGCCGCGTCATCGACGAGCACCGCTTCTTCCAGACCGCCGCCGCGTGGCAGTGGGTCGCCAAGACCCTGCTGCGCCTCGGCGTCGGCAGCCCGAAGGATCTGTCCGCCGTGCGCGACGCCGCGATGGCGCACTACGAGGCCTGGTGCAACACGCGCGAGGCCATGACCCTGGCGCGAGAGGCGCCGCAACCGTTGCGCATCTGAAGGGAGCAAGCCTATGAACGAACCCACCCGGCAGTCCGGCCGCATGGATCTCGCCTTGCAATGTCGCATGGCGTCGGTCGGCACCATCGATCGCGAAAAGCGCACCGTCGAGCTCGTCTGGACGACGGGCGCCCGCGTGCAGCGCTACGACTGGTTCGCCGACGAGCCGTTCATGGAGGAGCTGTCCCTCGACCCGAAGCACGTGCGCATGGACCGCCTGAACAACGGCGCGCCGCTGCTCAACACGCACGCCCGCTACAGACTGTCCGACGTGATCGGCGTGGTCGAGTCCGCGACGCTGTCGCGCGGGGAGGGCCGCGCCACCGTGCGGTTCTCCGAGCGCGAGGACGTCGCGCCCATCTTCGCCGACGTCGCCGCGGGAATCATCCGCAACGTGTCGGTCGGGTACCGGGTCAACAAGATCGAAAAATCGCGCGACGAGAAGGGCGTGCTGATTGTTCGGGTGATCGACTGGGAGCCGCAGGAGCTCTCGCTCGTTCCGATCGGAGCGGATGCAGGCGCAGGGGTCCGCACCGTCGAGCAACGCACCTTCCCCTGCGAAATCATCGACAACACTCCGGCGACCACCGCCAGAAAGGACGTGATGGACAAGACCACCGAGCAACTGGCGGCCGAACAGCGTGCCGCCGAAGAGCGCCAGCAACAGGAGGCGAAGAAGGTCTCCGAGGCGGCCGCCAAGGCCGAGCTGGCCCGCGTGAGCGCGATCCGCGCGCTCTGCAAGCAGCACAACCTCGCGCGCGACTTCGAGGACCAGCTCATCGGCGCCGAAGACAAGCCGGGCAAGTCGATCGACGAGGCCCGCGCCGCGGTGCTCGACGCCCTGGCCAAGAAGTCCGAGGGCACCGAGATCCGCTCCGGCCACCTCGGCATCGAGACCGTGCGCGACGAAGTCGAGGTGCGCCGCGGCCTGATGACCAACGCGCTGCTGCACCGCGCCGATCCCGGCCGCGTCAAGCTCGAGGACGGTGCGCGCCAGTTCGCCGGCTTCACGCTGCGCGAGCTGATGCGCAAGTGCCTCGAGCTGCGCGGCGTGCGCACCGAGGGCATGAGCGTCAACCAGATGTGGGAGCGCACCTTCGAGTCCGGCTCGGACCTCCCGAGCATCGTGCTCGACGCGGCCAACAAGAGCCTGCGCGCGGCCTACGAGTCCACGCCCCGCACCTTCGTGCCGTTCTGCACCCGCGGTACTGCGCCGGACTTCAAGAACATGAACCGCATCCAGCTCTCCGGCGCGCCGTCCCTCCTGCAGGTCAACGAGGGCGCCGAGTTCAAGCGCGGCGCGGTGACGGACGGCAAGGAGGTCTACGCGCTGTCCACGTTCGGCCGCATCCTCGGCATCAACCGCCAGACCATCATCAACGACGACATGGGCGCCTTCACCCGGCTCCCGGCGCTGGCGGCGCGGGCGGCGGCGGACCTCGAGTCCGACACCGTGTACGCGATCATCACCGCCAACGGCACGCTGCAGACCACGGGCTTCGCGCTGTTCGGCACCGGCCACAGCAACCTCACGACCGGCGCGGCGACGGGCACCATCAACGTCACGCAGATCGGCGTGGGCCGCGCGGCGATGCGCACCAAGACCGGCCTCGAAGGCCGCGTGATCAACGTGCGCCCGCAGTTCCTGCTGGTCCCGGCGGCGAAGGAAGCCGACGCCGAGCAGTACACCAGCGCGAACTACGTCGCGTCGTCGCAAAGCTCCATCAACCCGTACGCGCCGGGCGGCCGCAACCCGCTCACCCCGATCGCCGAGCCGCGCCTGGACGCCTCGTCCACCGCGTCCTGGTACCTGGTCGCGGACCCCGCCCAGATCGACACCATCGAGTACTCCTACCTCGAGGGGCAGGAGGGCGTGTACCTCGAGAGCCGCATGGGCTGGGACGTCGACGGCATGGAGCTGAAGGTCCGTCTCGACTTCGCGGCCAAGGCGCTCGACTACCGCGGCATGCACCGCATGCAGGGCACCTGATCCCGGTCGCCTGACCTCGCAGCACGACGCCGCCGGCCCGGGTCCAACAACGACACACCGGGCCGGCCGGCGGCTCGCACCCACCTCTTCGAATTCCCCAAGAAAGGAACACCATGCAGAACTACGTGCAACCCGGTGCCGTCGTCGAGATCGTCACGACCGGCACCGTCAGCGCCGGCGACGGCGTGCAGATCGGCACCGCGCTCTTCGGCGTCGCCGTGGCGAGCTACGCCTCCGGCGCCACCGGCCAGATCTACACCGAGGGCGTGTTCGACCTCGCCAAGACCACCGCCGAGGCCTACGCCGCCGGCGCCCGCCTGTACTGGAACAGCTCCACCAAGCTGGTCACCACGGCCACGGGCGGCATGCTGGGCATCGGCGTGTGCCTCGCCACCGCGGGTACCGCCGTCGGCACCAAGGCGCGCACGCTCCTGCGCTGCGGCCTGCCGACGCTGGCGTAAGGCACGGGCGACCGTTGGACTGGTCGCTTCACATGGCTCGCATCCTCGCCCGCCTGGGCGAGGGTGCGACCTTCACCCACGGCACCGCGCAGTCCGCGGTGACGGGGATCTTCACCTCGCCCTACGAGCGCCTCCAGCTCGGGGGGCTCGAAGTGTCGTCCGAGCTGCCCACCTTCGCGGCCATGGCGGACGACCTTCCCTCCGTGGCCAAGGGCGACACCATCACCCGCGGCACGACGCAGTACACCGTCGAGGACGTGCGCGCCGACGATCCGTCGGGCGTCACCGTGCTCGACCTGCGGGCGCCCTGATGGCCAACCACGTACGCAAGCAGCTGCGCGACGCCGTCGTGACCGCCGTCACCGGCCTCGCCACCACGGGCACGCACGTCCACGGCTGGCGCGTCTATGCGCTGCAGGAGGCCGACGAGCTGCCCGCCCTGTCGGTGTACGTCACCGACGAAGAGGCGTCGCGCATCACCATCCACGCCCCGGCCGTCGTCGAGCGCCGGGTGACGGTGCACGTGCAGGGCGTCGCCAAGGCCTCGTCCAGCGTCGAAGACACGCTCGACACGATCGCGAAGGAAGTCGAGGTCGCGCTCGCGAGCGGCGTCGTCATCGGCTCGACGACCGTGCCGCTCGAATACACCGGATGCGAGGTCGACATCGCGCGCGGCGACAAGCCGATCGGGATGGTCGACCTGCGGTTCTCTGCAGTTATCCACAACACGGCCACCGCGCCGGACGTACTTACCTAAGGAGTCAACATGGCAAACGTATCGCTGTGGTCCAGCGTCGCGGTGGCGATCCAGTCGGCGCTCGGTTCGGACAAGGTCATCACCGCCGTCACGAAGGCGAACCCCGGCGTCGCCACCTCCACCGGGCACAGCCTGTCGACGGGCGACTACCTCAAGGTGCAAGCCCAGGGCATGTACCAGATCGACGGCCGTGTCTTCCGGCTCGGCACGAGCAGCGCCAACGCCTTCTCGCTCGAGGGCGAGGACACCTCGTCGTACGACACCTTCACCACCGGCACGGCGAACCTCATCACCTTCGGCACCACGCTGCAGATCGTCACCGACCTGCAGGTCTCCGGCGGCGACTTCGACCAGATCGACGTCACCACCATCCACGACAACGTCAAGAAGCAGATCCCGGGCGCCGCCTCGCCGATCGTCTTCTCCGGCTCGTGCATCTGGGACGTCGCCGACTCCGGCTTCACGGCCCTGAAGAGCGCGAGCGACAACAAGGCGCAGCGCGCCATCCGGCTCACGTTCGCCAACGGGCAGAAGGTCGTCTTCCTCGGCTACATCGGCTTCACCGGCCTGCCCACCGGCCAGGCGCAGGACAAGGTCGTAACGCCGTTCCAGATCACCATGTTCGGCCGTCCGACGACGTACTCCAGCTGATGGACATCGCCGCGTTCAAGGCGCAAATCGACGCGGCGCGCGGCTTCGAGTGCACCGCGGGCGGAATCACTTTCCGCCTGCGGTTGCCGACGCAGCACGCCTGGCGTCTCGCCATCGAGCAGAACGTCACGGCCGACGGCGTCGTGCTGCGGGCACGTGCGATGCGCGCCGTGCTCGACGCCGCGCTGGTCGGCTGGGACGGCGTCACTCCCGCGACCATCATGTCCGGGGCTGACGCCGCGCCGCTGCCCTTCAGCGCCGAGGCGCGCGCGCTGCTCCTCGAGCACCGGCAGGACATCGCCGACGAGCTCTCCACGCAGGTCGGCATCGAGCTCCTGCGCCGGCGCGACTCGCTGGAGGAAACGAGAAAAAACTGATCGCGCGCGTCGAGTACGACCTTAACCAGGGGTCCGCCGGCGCGCGCCTGGGCATCGGAATCGGCGGTCGCAAGCCCGAGCTGCAGCCCGAGGCCCAGATGGCCCTGCGCGCGTGGGGCTTCTGCGAGGGCTGGGATCCGCAGCGCATACCGTACGCCGCCGAGTACTTCGACATTGCCGACGTCGACCGGCTCACGGCGCTGCTCGCCGCGATCCGCGACCGCGTCGACGCCTGGCAGGACGCGCAGCGCAAGGCAGCCGGGGGACGCAATGGCTCTTGAGGGCATCCGCGTCGACGTACGCACCGACATCAAGCGGGCGGTGGCGGAGTTTACGGCCATCACCGACAAGATCGCCACCACGGCGACCTTCCGGGCCCTGAACCGCGCCGCGGAGTCGTTGCGCACCGAGGCGGGCCGCGAGGTCCGCAAGGTCTACAACGTCAAGCTGCGCGCCGTCCGCGAGGCGACCAGGCTTCGGCGAGCCAATGCAAAAAGCCTGTTCGCGTCCGTGATCGTCGAGGGCGCGCGGATCCCGCTCGTCGAATTCGCGCCCCGTGCCGTGAATCCGTGGAACGTGAAGGGGCGCCGCCACCGGCCGGGCGGCGGGGTCAGCGTACAAATCAAGGTTGGTGGCGGTCGCAAGCTCGTGCGCTCGGCGTTCCTCGCCAGCAGCACGCGCAACAACTACACGGGCGGCGGATCCGCCGGGCAGCTCCACGTCTGGCGGCGCAGGGGGCGGGATCGCGACTCGCTGCGCACCCTGCGCTCGATCAGCATCCCGCAGGCCGTGTCCAACGCCGCGATCCGCACGGCCCTCGCGGCCATCGCCGGCGACGTATTCCAGAAGAACTTCCAACAACAGCTTCGCTTCATGTCGGGGGTGGCTCGTGGCTGACAGCAAGCACCGCGTCACATTCGACATCACCGCAGAGAATCGGTCGCAGGCTGCCTTCGACGCCGTCAAGCGCCAGATGGACTCCGTGGCCGGCGCGGCGGGGACCCTCAAGAACGCGCTCGGCGCGATCGGCGTGGCCACGTCGTTCGCCGGCATCGCCGCCGCGTTCCAGGGCATCGTCAAGTACCGCGGCGAGCTCGACGACCTCGCCGACATTACCGGCGACAACGTCCGCAAGCTCGACGGCCTCGCCAAGGTGGCGAAGCTCTCCGGCGCCGATCTAGGCGAGCTCGGCGGGGCGCTCACCAAGCTCGCCAAGAGCCTCGGAGACTCCGGAGAGGAGGGCAAGGCCGCCGAGGGCGCGCTGAAAGCCATCGGCCTGTCGGTGACGTCCCTGCGTGCGCAGAAACCCGGCGAGGCCTTCGAGGAAGTCGCCCGCGCGCTCGCCAAGTACGAAGACGGCGCCGACAAGGTCCGCGTCGCCCAGGCGCTCCTGGGCAAGGAAGGCGCGCGCTTCCTGCCTGTGCTGAAAGACCTCGCCGAGTTCGGCGAGATCCAGGGCAAGGTCACCGCCGAGCAGGCCGCGCAGGCCGAGCGTCTCGAGAAGGAGTTCAAGCGGCTGAGCGGGGCGCTAGCGGCAGGCAAGGGCGAGATCGCGACGCAGCTGATCCCGCCGATGGCCGACTTCCTCGAGCAGATCCGCGAGGGCATCCGGC
>ERZ869929.631-NODE-631-length-18138-cov-4.741027_pt1 | contig 18138 bp, 17 predicted proteins | sample MGYA00579312_ERZ869929 | MGnify/ENA primary metagenome ERZ869929 (study PRJEB32216, sample SAMN09231818) | wastewater metagenome | place: USA: Maryland | collected 2016-08-09 | study: EMG produced TPA metagenomics assembly of the PRJNA472060 data set (Reclaimed... | reverse complement strand
ACCAGCCATGTCTTTGGTGTAAACAATACCTGTATCAACAACAGCTACAGGAGCGATTGCTGTAGGTTCGACTATTCCGTCAGCTACACTTGCAAATGTATTAATAGGAGGAATACCAGTTCTTCCAAACACAAGCTATACGGGCTCAGTATGGGTAAAGACCCAGCTCAATAGTGGTTCAGCAACAACAGGAGCTAACTTTAACTTCGGTACACGAACTGGAGCTGGAGCAGGTATCACAGCTAATACTTTATTTACTGGAATCAAGACCACTCAAGACTGGACTCAATACAGCCTTACCTTTACTACAGGTTCGACAGCTCGCTATATCACAATAGATGGCTATGTAACAGGCAATGATGGAGCAGGAACACTTATCATGGACATGTGGATTGATGACATAGTTCTCAAACCTACTACCCCTCAAACACGAAGAACAATACAGGACTATAAGAGTAGTCTAAACTTTGGCGGCAACGGTACTCCATCAAGACTTACTACAGCTATTGTAGCTAGTGCCACAGGGCTTAGTGGCCTTACGACCTCTCTATCCGCAGGCGGATGGTATCTCTTGAAGTCAACGTCACTAACTACATTCCCGCCACTTATGGGACTGTTTGGCGGCAATGGTTCAGCAACAGGTGTCAACTTTTTTACCGCATTTAGCGAAGGGCTAACTGTTAAAAGTCGGGTGTCTGGTGTAACCTACAACACTAGCTTACTTAGACAGAAGATCATTAGGGATGAATGGCATCACTTTGCTTTTACCTTTGATGGCACAACTACAAGAGGCTTTATAGACGGTGCACTTGTGTCCTCAGCAACTACATCTGGGACTATAGATACTACTAACAGCGAGATCAGGATTGGCGGAGCGACTGGTACAACCTACTACGAGGGCAACATCAGCAACGCCTTTGTCGGCTCATATATGACCGACGCACAAATCTACAACATCTACTCTAACGGTTTATATCCCTCGGGCATGGTAGGTATATGGCCTTTAGATGAGGGTGCAGGGACAGTAGCACGAGACATATCGGGCAATGGCAACAATGCTACTATTTCGCTAGGCGTGTGGAGTAGTGATACTCCCTTTAAGGCAAGAGTCAAAGCCACTAACCGAACGACCGTAACGTGATATAATAGGAGATACTATGGGACAATTAATTACACCAGATTTACAGTCAGTAAACAACGGAGTCGTAAAGACCAAGGTTATCTGTGCTGCATCAACTAACTCGACCTCTATCAAAGGTAGTGCGGGTGTTCTATACAACATAGAAGCAACTAACTCAGATACCGTAGGGTATTATGTAAAGCTGTATAACAAAGCTACAGGCCCGACCGTAGGTACCGATGTTCCCGTGGCCGTATATTATGCTCCTCCTGGTGGCGGCTTTGTAGTAGAGAAGGTTAACGGTTCATGGTTCGGTACAGGTATTGCTCTAGGCACATCTCTACTAGCTACTGACGCTGATACAACCGTAGTCACTACCGCTAATAAGCTCGTAATTAATGTGGAGTACCTGTAATGGCAATTTATGAAATTAAAGAACTATTTGAAAGTCCAGAAGAGGGTTTTGTCTACGCTGATGTAATTATCAACGACGAAACTGAACCACGCCACCTCATCATCCCCGAAGCTACAGAAGAAGCTCAGACCGTCCTCGAGACCTACGTACAAGCCGAGGAGAACACTCCAGAACCTACTCCCTCACCAGTAGTAGCAGAAGTGGCAGAGCTCATTGATACACCAGTAGAGGTGTAACTTGATCGCTACATTTCATAACCGTTTCAATACGTTGCCTACGACAATAGGCACACGCTATAACGCGTTTATGGGTAACGCATCGTCTTCGTGGGCAGGTGCGGAAGCTACACAACCTATCGGGTCATCCTACACTATCAAGAACCTATATGTCTCTCTGTCTGGTGCAGTCGGAGGTACAATGGTACATGTCCTCACCCTTCGTAAGAACGGTGCAGATACAGGGCTTACTATAACTACTGATGCTGCATCTACGACGTTTACTGACGTTACACATACTGTTTCGGTAGTAGCAGGAGATACTCTATCCTGGGGTCTTGTGACTACTGGAGCGAGTGGTGCAGCGGTATTTATCCGTATTGGTTTCGAGATGGATGGCGGGGCTAGCGGAGATGGTGCACCTATTCTTACGGGTGAGGTAAACAATACACTTAGTGCTTCTGCTACTCGTTACCTACCTATACAGGGTGGTATACTATCAACTACTACAGGCAATGCTGGAACTATCATTCCAACTGCAGGAACAATCAACAACGCCTATGTTGTTTTAGGAGGTACACCTGGTGCAGCAAAATCTTATACTGCCACACTAGTAAAAAATACCGTAGATACAGCACTTGTGGTGACGGTGTCGGGGACTAATACTACTGGTAATGATACAACTCACTCAGTTTCTATTGCAGCTGGAGACAAAGTATACTGGCGTATTGATCCGACAGGGACACCAACCGCTCGTATGATTGGCATAGGGGTTAGATGGCTACCAACTACAGATGGTGAATACATACATACTGGTGTCTCGGCCGCTCCATCAGCGAGTGCTACACAGGTAGCGAGTGCAGGTAACTCAACGTTTGCATCAGCAACACAGCGTGGCGGTGCAGTTCCAACTTCAACCTACACTCTAAAGAAACTATACATTGATATGGATAGTGCTCCAGCATCTGGTAAGAGCCTGGCCTTTACAGTTCTAAGCAACGGTAGCTCAACTAGTATTACTACTACTGTAGCTGATTCGGCCACATCTGGTAATGACACAACACATACAGCAACTTCTACAGCTGGAGGGTTAGTAGAGGTACAATCTGTCCCTTCAGGCACTCCTACGGTATCTATCACAAGAGTTTCATGGGTAGAATATCAAGCTGTCACACCACCGCCAAGTGGAACAACTAGCAATCTAATGCTTATGGGGGTGGGTTAGCTATTGACAAAGGCTTGATAACCTGATAGGCTTCAAGTATAAATAAAGGGCAGTAGAATGAACACATTAACTAAATACCTATCTCCAATAATTGTATTCAATAGTGCAGTAATAACTATTCTTGTACTTGGATTTGTTTATGTGAAAGTAAACACCCACGATCCAGCTCCAGCCTTTCCACAGCAAATTGTAGAGGGGTACTGTAAAGTACACGCTCCTAGTCAGCTTCCAGCCGTTCCTTGCGAAAAGAACTAAATACAAAAAACTACTAGCCGCCTTTCGAGGCGGTTTTGTAGTTATATTAGTGATTTTATAGTATAATGCAGCTATACAACACAGCAACAAATAAAGCATGTTGATGCCAACCGAAACAAGGTAGCTAATAATAGTTATTTTATTTAAGGAAATCATCATGGGATACATAAATCCAACAGACGTAAACGCTGTTAATACCATATCTGGTGCTGTTACTGGTGGTACTTACGACCCCTATAATCAGGTACAGGCTGCCCCTACTGACCAGACTCAAACTAACACCGACTCAGGTGCAGCAAATCTCTACAATCAACAACTCGCTGCTCAACAAGCTGCTTATAATAACCAATTAGCTCAACTAGACTTCGCTAACCAACGAGCTGATAACCAATACGGTGTAGCTCAACGAAATGTAAATGACGCTTACGGGTCTGCTTTTAAGCAACTCACCGACCAGAAAACCAACCAACTTGCTCAATTTGACCAAACAAAACAATCACAAAACCAAGATTACCAAGGCGGTCGTCAAGACATCAACCAAAGCGTAGGTAACGCTTACACAGGCTTACAGCGTTTACTGGGCTCACGAGGTTCAGGTAACTCTTCAGCCGCTTCGATCCTAGCTCCTTACGCCGCTGGCTTACAGGGTAATATCCAACGTTCAGGCTTGCAAAAAACCTATGCTGGCAACCAAGCAAATCTTACTAACGCTATTAACAGCTACAACACTAACTGGGACAACTCACTTGGTGATTTAAATAACCAAAAAGATACTAACCTAAGATCTGCTGAATCTGCCTACAACAACGCCAAGGCTCAAATCCTCCAATCTCGACAAGCTCTTAACCCAGGTAACGCAAGTGCATACCAAGATCAAATTAACCAGTTACTTGGTCAAGTAGATCAATTGGCTCTTAAACCTACCTTCACACCTAAGACTGCTGAATATGTAGCTCCTAACTTAGCTGCTTTACAAGCTGGTCAAATAGCTGCTCCTACAATTGGTGGAGTTTCACCAGGAGCTGTACAGAATACTGGAGCATTTGCTAACTTACTTGCAGGTCAGGATAAGAAAAAACTAGTAGGTCAAAGCCCAGTAGCAGTATAAAGGAGGCATCATGGGATTATTAGATGGCTTCACAAAACTTTTAGGGAATACTGCTCATAATGTACAGCAGACTGCTGGTAATGCTGTGAATGGTGTAGTTAAGGGTGTTCAAAAAGAGCTAAGTAATCCTGCAAGTATATTACTCGGAGCGATACCAGGGAGTCAGGCTGTTAGAGCAGTTCAGTCTACTATAAATAACCTCCCTAGTATGCATAATAATGTGCAACCAAAGCAGAACTTACTAGATGCTCAGCATGCTTTTGGGACACTAGTTACTCAAAATACAGCCGACCAGCAAGGGTACTCACCTAGTTTTAGAAGCCTTGTGCAACGCACTAACCCAGCCGTATACCAACCTGGCGGCTTTGATGGCCCGCAAGGTTCAGCAGGATACTACCAACCACAAGGTAATAGGATAGCTCTACGTTCTAATGCAGTTGATCCTTACACTATTACCCACGAAGGTCTACATGCTGCCTATCAAGGAGAAACTCCTCAACAACATCAAGCCTTTGCACAGCTTATTAGTAAAGCTACCCCTCAACAGCTAAAACGATTAAATGGGAACTTCGGTATTGGTAATGAACTATATAAACAAGGAACAGCAGATAGTCTTTTAAATGAAACACACTCTTTCTTACCTATGTATAATCAAGGTGGTCAGAGTCCTGCATTATCTGATTATTACAAGCAATACTTCTCTAATCCACAGTTCTACGATAAGAACCTAAGAACTAAATATAAGATAGCTCAAAGCATTGGTGGTTATCCACAAAGAACACCAAATCAATTTGATAGTTGGGGGGACTGATGGCGAACCTTTTGAGCTGGCTGGGTAATACCGCAAAGAATGTAGAAAAAAACGTCGGCAATTTTATTGGCGGTGCTGAACGTGGTGTCCAACGAAACATTGTTAATCCTGTAGTAAATCAGGTACGCCAAGCTCCACAACAGATAGCTCAACAAGCTGTTAGGTCTCTACCAGTAGTCCGTCAGGTAGCTGATATAAATCAATCTCTTACGAACGCTTATGAGAATCTCCCACGAGTTCAACAGCAACAGGTTAATCAGAAGTTACAGCAATTCAGTAATACCATTAAACCGATTAGCAGCATAGCTGAAGCCAACAACCAATCATTCTTAGCTGGTGGTGGCCGAGACTTAACCAATCTTGCTGCTTTGGGAGCTAAAATATCTCCTGTTAATCTAGCTGTAGACGCTCTTACTCACGGTCAAGGTACGAAAATGATTGATCAGGCTTCGCAAGGGGCTAAACAAACGTTCTTCCCTGAACCTGGTAAAAAGAACTCCCTCTCCCCAACTAAGTTACAAGACTATACTCCTGCGATGAAGAAAGCCCGTCTAGCGGGTAGTATTGAGAAAGCTGGTAGTGAACAAGCAGCTTTGATGGCTCTCTCTGGTGGGGCTGGTAACGCTGCTTCTGGTGCTGCAAGCTCGCTTCCATTAGGCGAAGGTCTTGCTGCTCAAGTTATTCCTAAGATCGCTAGTGGTGTCGCCAGTGGTGCTACTTTTGGTGGGCTCCAAGGTGCATTAGACGGTAAATCAGTCCCAGGCACGCTTAAACAAGCCGCAGGTTGGGGTGTGGCAGGTGGAGTTGGTGGAGCAGTAGTGCCTCTTATCCCAAATGTAGGCAATATACCTTTTGTACGAGCTATTCCTAGAGCATTAGGTGGGGCTGCCGCAGGTGCAATTACAGCTCCATTAGCAGGTATGACCCCTGAACAAGGTGCGGCATTCGGACTCTTAGGGGGGTCAGAACATCCTTATGCAACTACTAATGTACGAACTAACGGTAAGCTCCCAAAACTTCCGAGCACTGAACAACCTCGTAATCAGGGTAAGTATGCCGAAAAACCTGTAGTACCTGGTGCTGATATTAAAAAGTCGGGCGGCACGCAACGCCTTCTTAACCAGGCTGAAATGGATCATTATGCAAAAACAGGCAACATCCCCGCTAACGCAGATGGATATGTAAACCTAGCTAAACCTGGTCAATTAGGTGATGTTAAGGGTGTAACTCCTGACAGAACCTACTTAGTGACTTTCAAAGATGGCTTACCGATTGACTCACAAGCTGGCCCACAAGTAGCCATTAAAGGGCAGATAAACCGAAAACACGTTGCTTCAATAGAACCTTATGTACCACCAACAACTGCTGAGTCTCTCATGCAGGCTGAAAAAGCTGCTCAACTCAAACGTAGCTGGATACCTGATGAGGGTGGCTACATCTCACTAGGAAAAAAACAATCTCCTACGGAGGCTTATATTAAAGAACAAACTGCTCTCCAAGAGGCTGCTGCTAAGGGTGGTAAAGATGGTAAACTCACTGCTGCCCGCAAAGAACTAGCTACTAAAGGGCTAGATGCTCTTACTCCGATAGAAAAGCCTGTCGAAATAGCTGCTGGCGGTAGAAAAGAAACCGTAGCTCTTAGAAACCAGTTGGACCGTTCGCTTCGTTCAGATACCATTGCAGGTCAATACGCTAGAGATAATGGTTTACACACGGTTATAAACTCTGTAGATGATACTAAAGCCTTCGATCAATACTTATTGGCTCGTCATGCTCAAGATCTCCAAGCCAACGGTATTAAGACGGGTCGTGATGCTATTAAAGACAAGCGGCTCCTAGCTGAACTAGGACCTAAATACGAAGCCCAAGCTCAGGCTATTACTAAATATAACTCTGACTTACTTGATAAGACGGTAGATTATGGTTTGATTTCACGTGAAACCGCTGATTATCTTAAAAAGAAATATCCCAATTATGTGCCGTTTGATCGTATCTTCGCTGACGGGGAGATTAACGGTAGGGGATCAGGGGCGGGTGTAGCTTCACTTTCTACGCAGTCAGTTATCCAAAGAATTAAAGGCTCAGAACGTCAAATACACTCCCCGCTTGAATCAATACTTGCTAAAACCCATGATGTCATCGCACAGGGTGAACGCAACCGAGCAGCCCAAGCTATTGTAGATACGATGAAACTTCCTAGTAATCCATTAAGTTTACGAGAACTAAAACCGTCTGAGACTATTGGGGCTAAGTCAGTAATATCATTCTTAGATAACGGTCAGAAACGAGTATTTGAGACTACTCCTGAAGTTGCTCAAGCTGCTAAGAGTCTCAACAAACAACAGTTAGGTCTAGTAGGACAAATCTTAGCCTTCCCAACACGAGTCCTTAGACTAGGTGCTACAGGCGTAAATGCAGGGTTTGCCCTAGCTAATGTTGCTAAAGATGCTGCTTCAGCCTTTATTAACTCAGAACACGGTCTGAGGAGCTCTGTAGCCAACCCTAAAGTATTCCTAGAGGCTTTAAGTGCAGCAGGTCATCACAACAGTAAAGCGTACGGAGAACTCGTTAGAGAGGGTGCTGGTGGTACATCATTTGATATAGCCCGTAATTCAGCTAAAGACACTATTAGTAAGATCCGTTCAGAGCGTAATGCAGGTACTAAAATAGCTTATACAGTTACTCACCCAGGAGAACTACTAAGGGCTGTAGAAGATACTATCGGACGTTCAGAAGAGTTTGGACGAGCTATGCAATACTACGGTAATAAGCAAGCTGCTCTCGCCGAAGGTAAAGGTCTCTCTGAGGCAATAGCCTATGGAGCCGATGCAGCTCGAAACAACACAGTAAACTTTGCTCGTGCAGGTGAATACGGACGAGTAGTCAATTCAGTCCTCCCATACTTAAATGCAGGGGTACAGGGTTCACGAACACTCCTAAGGAACTTACGAGATAGACCAGTACAAACAGCTTCTAAGATTGCTATAACAGCATTCTTGCCAGTAGCTGCTACTACCGCCTGGAACTTAAACGATCCCAAACGCAAACAAGCCTACGACGATATTCAGGAATATGAGAAACAAGGCAACATAATCATCATTCCACCAAACCCAGTAAAAGATACTAAGACGGGTAGATGGAACGTCATTAAAGTACCTGTATCACAAGAAATAGCTAATCTCAATAACATCGTCAGGAACGGTGTAGAGAGCTTGCATGGAGACAAGAACTTCAACTTCGCAGAGATGGCAGCTAACTTATTCGGAACTGCTACTTCACTAAATGCTCAGAGTCCTCGACAACTAGCGGGTCAATTAACTCCTCAAGCTGTTAAGCCTGGAGTAGAAGCTCTAACTAATCAGAATCTCTTTACTGGTAACCCAATTGTACCTGATAGTAAAAAACTCCTTGAACCTGCCGATCAGTACGGTAAAGGAACAAGCGGAACAGCTAGAGTCATAGGACGTAACATCGGTATCGCTCCGTATCAAATAGATAACTTCATCAAAACAAGTGCAGGTGGTGCAGGACAAACAGCCGTAAACGCTTCAGATAATCTCTTAGCAAAAGCAGGAGTTATTACACCTGATGATATTCGAGGTACGTCAGTAGGTAAATCTATTACCAACCGCTTTAATACAGCAGCAGGTCAACCAGAATATGCCCCGATAGACAAAGCCCTGAGTGATAAAGTAAAACAATTCCAAGCACTCCCAGGCTATAAAGCACTCAGCCCTGAAGATAAAGCCAAAGCCCTTAATCGCCTAAAAAACGATGTTATTGTATCGACTAAGCGAGCTGTAGATGCTAAAAACCAGACTGGCCCATACGCTCCAGGAAATACTGAGAATCCTAAGAAGTTGTCAGCTCGCCAAGCAGGTTTGCTAGACGGAAAGACAGATATTAGTTCTTACCTAACTTCTCAAGCAGATAATCCAACTGCCTCAAACCCTAAAGACCGCTACCAGCAAGCACTTGACGCATATAACAGCGATAAGAAGGCTGGCAGAATAAGTGATGTTCAAGATATGAAAAAACAATCTGAACTTAATCGACTCAAGGCTCAGGCAAACTCATCACAAGATGCAGTTGATCTCTACGGGCAGTCGTATAAGAATATCGTCTCCTTTGTTACGAAGAATAAGAACGGTTCTAAGCTCTGGGAAGAAGTTAAAGCTCTTGATAAGGCTATGGTAGATGCAGGGTACACAAGCAAACTCTATAATAAGAACGGTTCACTCAAAGCCACCGTAGCTAAGGGTTCATCGGGGAAGAAAGCCAAGAAGGGCAGAGTGGTAAAATTACCTAAGTTCAACATTACTGGCAAAACAGCATTTCACGTGAAAAAAGTATCAGCTCCCAAAGTAGCTAAGTTACCCGTTAGTAAGTTACCGAAAATAAAGATTAACAAGTTGATTGCATAATGAGGTATAATATGCTCAAAGCTACCAACAAGTATCGGAGCATCATTAAAGGAGTTCTCCAATGAAAACATGTAGCGTAGGTATATGTGAAAAAGTTGTTACTAATACTAGTATGTGTAGCAGCCATCGACATCGTAAGCAGCGTTACGGCGATCCCCTTGTAGTAAAAAAAGTACATGGAGAGGATAGGCAACATGATCCCGCATATACTTCTTATATAAATATGCTTGGTAGATGCCTAAATGAAAATAATAAGCACTACTCTTATTATGGTGGTAGAGGCATAACAGTATGTGACAGGTGGCTTGGAGTAAATGGTTTCGGAAACTTTAAATCTGATCTTGGTGCTAGACCTGCTGAGCTAACTTTAGATCGTATAAACTCAAATGGAGATTACGAACCGTCTAATTGCCGATGGGCCTCTAAGACTGTACAGTTGATCAATCAAAACCTTAATAGTAGAAATAAATCAGGCCATAAGGGCGTTTGGTGGGATAAGAATAATAAATTTTGGGTAACCTATATAAATCTAAACGGCAGAAGAAAATACTTAGGTTATTTCAAGTCTAAAGTAAAAGCTATTGAAGCAAGGAAAGAAGCCGAAAAGCTATACTTTAAACCATTATTGGAGATGGCATAATGATTGTTTCTGACTTTATAGCTAATACATATTTATTTGCAACTGGCAAGGCAACCCCTCCTGCTAGTGGGACTACTAAATATAGTAAGATATTATCTTTGGGCAACATTTTTCAACAGAACTGGGCTAGTGAATCAGGCATTGATTGGAAGTCTCAACGTTCTACTTTTACAGTTTCGGGAACAGTTACTGCTACTGATACTTTCGCTCTACCTGCGACACTAGGTAAAATTTCTAAGACCGAGGGGGACTTTGTACGCATTCTGCATACAGACGGCGTAACTGAATCAGACTATACGATTGTCCCGATTGAAAAGCTCTATTCAGACGGCCCTAAAGTAAACTCTATCGGCGGGGATATATGTGCCGTATCAGGTTCTAATCTAATCTTTGCTACTCCATTTACAACAAGCTCAGCTCAATTCGGGGGCACAATAACGATCCCAGGGTATGTAATCCCCCCAACACTTGTAGACGGTACAGATGTTATCACCGTAGATGACCCCTACTGGTTGTGTTTTATGGCTGCCGCAGAATACGTTAGAACAGACCTCACCCGTCAGGCTCAATACGGTAATTTAATCGCCCAAGCTAATAACGCTATGCAGGGAATGAAGGAAGACAACAACTCACAAGATGAAACATCGACTACTAATTGGTCGCCAGGCAATGGTCTTGGTGGGGCTACATGGAGCTAAGCCATGTTACAACTTCCTAAACAAACACCTGCACCAAAGATTCAACGCATTAGTGTAAAGAACTGGCTCAAGGGAACGGTAACTGCTTTTGATGACGGTAGAACCCCTACAGAGGGTCTTAGAGCTTCAGGTAATGTAATCCTCGACCAAGACGGTACAATACGTCCTAGACCCTCTCTCGTGGCTTACGGGACTGCTCCAACGGGTACTATACTGGGCGAGATATACGAGTTCTCTAAAGCCGTAGGAGCGACTAATCAGTATTATCTTCTTACCCTACAAAACGTTGCAGGCACGACTAAGGCTTACTATTCAAAGGATGGTGGAGCTTGGACTGTAGCTAATGGCAAAACCTATGATAATACGGCTAAGGCTCACTTCGTACAGGTAGATAACAAAGTTCTTATTATGAACGGTGTGGATACACTTTCTTACTTAGACATTCCTACTCTAGCAGTTATCCCTTTCACAGCTCTGGGAACACAGAGCATAACTTCAGCAGTCGCTACAGGTATCGGCGGGGCTGGGTTTACTTACTATTACCGAGTAAGTGCTAACTCAACCGTCGGAGAAACGGCAGCCTCAGTCACTACAAATGTCGCTGTTACAAAGTCTCGTGACCAATGGGCTGGCGGGACAACTGAATATGTAACAGTTACGTGGCCTGCTAACCCTTCAGCCACAGCCTCTACTACCTATAATGTTTATCTAGCTGAAACCTCTACAGGAACGGGTTATTTAATCGCCTCTGGTATTAACGGGCTATCCTTTAAGGATGATGGTACTGCTGCTTTTGATGTAAACGTATCTCTTTCAGCTCCTACAGGAGATACAACCGCAGGTCCCAAGGTTACTCGTGCCTCAGTTATCAACGGTCAGGTCTTTATGACAGGAGACGCAGACAACCCTCGTTACGTTCGCTACGGGGGGACGGGGACCGCAGTATTAGACTTCTCCCCCTTTAACGGTGGTGGCTGGGTGGAACTCGGGAGAGGAACAAAAGAAATTCCTGTACGAGTGGTACCATTCCGTGATGGTAGAGGTAATGCTCAAATTACTGCTCTTTGTCAGGGGACTAATGGAACTGGTAAACGCTACTTAATGACTCCCAACACCTCAACTATTGGCAATACGATTATCCCGTTCTTTGACATTACTGAGGACAACGGTCAAGATGGTACTGACTCTCCTGACGGCGTAGTTCTATACAGAGACTCCCTCTGGTATCCCTCTAAAGACGGATTTAAAACAACAGGTACTAAACCTCAACTACAGAACTTACTCTCTACTGATACTGTTTCAGAAACTATTATTAACGATGTTAAAAACCTCAACGCTGCTAGTATGAGTCTCGCTGTGGGTTTAGCCTATCAACAGAGGATCTACTGGGCTCTCCCTAACGGTTCAGCAACAAACAATGAAATTTGGGTACTAGACCTAGCTCGTCAGGGTGCTTGGATGAAGCCCTGGAACATCGCTTGTGATTGGATGACTCTCTATAACGACAACTCGGGGGTAACTCACCACCTTGTTTTAAAAGGAAATGTTATTTATGAGCTTACTAATAACCAGGCTACTATGGATGGCTCGACAGCTTTCTCGACTAATGCTACTTCAGGACTTATTAAGTTCTCCGAGGACTCACTAGACTGGGCTAAAGTGATTGATGTTACCTTTATTCTCCTGCGACCTCAAGGAACAATTAACTTTACGGTATCAGGCCAGACAGAGGACTCAACTAACCTCACAACCGTAGGATCGAGTTCGTTCACTTCTAACACTTCAGTAGTGGGTTGGGGTGAAGCTGGATGGGGTGGTTCACCTGATGCTGTAGCACCTTCAAAAACCTTTATTTACGGCTGGAGTACCTTTGGGACTGTTCCTGTGAGGTTTGGTGACGCTCAAAAACTCGTAGTAGTAGAGGTAGACGAGGAACTTGAGTGGCTAACCTGGGAGCTTGACACTAATACGGGTGGTACAGATTATCAACTAGGTGACGTAGTTTTGAGATATGTAAACATCGGGACTAAGGACTTAACATAATGTGTAGAATTACTGTAAATAATGTTATAATGAGCAAAAGACATTACCAACAAGAAGCGGAATGTATTAAAGAAGGAACACGCTAATGGCCGCTTCTGCCACAGACAAATTCAAACTAGCTTCTAACGGGACTCGACCCTCTCCTACTACTCTTACAGCATTAAAGTCTATTGGTGCCTCCTCAATTACAGTTGGTGCTTTAACAGGCTGGCCTACTACTACTGGTGTAGACTTCTGTATTTATACTGTTGATACTTCAGGAAATAAAGTTGCTGGTTCGCAAACAGACTGGTCAGGCACAGCTTCAGGTACGACTATTTCTAACCTCGTTCTCCGAGCTGGTACGGATAACGGCTACGCAGTTGGAGCTATTGTAGAAGCTGGTCCTGTTGCTGCTTGGGCTGACGATGTTACTTCAGGTATGGCAGTTGAACACAAACAAGATGGTACTCATGGAGCTATCACCGCTACTTCAGTAACAAGTGCAGGAGCTATTTCAGGTACTACAGGAACATTCTCAGGAGCTATTACTGCTCCAAGTATTACCATTTCAGGGACCGCCACTTCACAAGGTTGGACCGCTCTCGGTCAAACTCCTAACACCGTAACAGCTAACTCTACCGTACCAGGTGTGTTTGACATGGTATTTAACGCAGTTGACCTTACAGGTACTCTCTCGAATGGCATGAAACTACAATGTGCTCGTACAGTAGCAGCTCCTTCACAATGTACTGACTTAGAGTCGGGAACCTCACAGTATTTTTCAAGAGCCTCAGGTTCAATAACAGGAATGACTTTTACAGATGACTTCGTAGTAAGTGCTTGGATAAAACTTGAGAGTTATCCAGCCGCTAATGGAACAACAATAGCTTCACGATACAACGGAACGAGTGGCTGGATATTCAAACTTACTACTGGTGGTGTATTAAGTCTTGAAGGGTATAACGGCGGAAGTAGCAATATAAGTTACATTCAGTCATATCAAGCCATCCCGCTTAACACCTGGGTTCATGTTGCCGCGAAGTTAGATATGAGTGCCTTTGCGGTTACAGCCAACGGAGGTACGACTGGAAGCTATTGTATGATTAACGGTATTGATGTAGCTGCTCAAGTTAGTCGTGGTGGAACAAACCCTACAGCTCTGGTTCAAGCGGGTAACTTAGAAATTGGCGGGCAAAATGGTGGGTTACAACCATTCGACGGAAAACTTGCTCAAGTAGCAATCTATAGTGCCGCTGTTACAGAAGCAACTATCTTGGCTACTATTAACCGAAGCCTTACTGGATCAGAAACATCTCTTGTTTCAGCTTACTCTTTCAACGGTGTTCTTACTGACTTAAGTGCAAACGCCAATACTTTAACAGCTAATAACTCTGCCACTGCAACAAATGCTGACAGTCCATTCGGTAATAACGGCGTATCAACAACTTTAGAATATGCCGAAGTTCTAAATACAGCCGTTTCAACAAATACAACCGTAACAGTGCGTGTACCAAATGGTTGTCAACTTCCAACATCAGGTGGTATATCAAGTGTCCTCTATTCTACTCAGAGTAATCCTTATGGGCTGCCTTACTTTAGTAAGGTTCTCGGCAGAGCTGAGCTGAGGGCTGAAACTGCCATAGCTTCAGCCACACCAACACAAGTACCTGGCCTATCATGCCCTGTTTACGTTCCAAATGGTGCAAGTGTACGCATTACTCTTGTGGGGAATATGTTTAACTCAGGAGCCAACAGTAATATCTTGGCTATATGGGATGGAGTAGTAAACAGTGGTACTAAAATACAGGCAAGTAATGTTGACTTTGATGCTGGTTCCAAGGCCCGAGCTACTAGCACTTCAATAATTGTTGCTAGTGTTTCTGGCCTCAAAACCTTTAATGCTGGGCTTTCTGCCAACACGGGTACCGCTAGCCTCCAAGGAACAACAGGTTACCCAGCTAACCTCCAGGTAGAGTTAGTATGATAAAGGAACTCTAATGGTTGAAAACACTGTATCACTAGCAGCCATAGGACTCGCAGCCACTCTAGCAGGTGGGATTATCTGGCTAGCTAAGTATTTCGCTAAAGAACTATCAACAGACTTAAAAGAGCATACTAAAGCCGCTACTAATCTATCTGTTGCCTCTACACAACTAGAGAAGGCAGTTGTAAAAGTAGGTAAGCAAGCTGAACTTACTGCTGCTAACTCAGAGGAACAGCTTAAATTCATGAAGAAACTCAACGGCAAACTAGAAAACGCTATTATTCAAAAAGTATCTGAACAGCACGTTGAACATCAAGTAATTGAGCACAAGGAGTAGATTATGAAGACATACGACCGAGTCGACCTTACTGGAGACAGTTATCTAAATCCCGTAGGAGCAGCTTACGGAGACGGTTCAGGTACTCACCAACGCAATGTAAACAAAATAACCTCTATTAGTATTCATCACGATGCTATGGTACGACCTCACGACTATGACTCAGTAGCCCGCTACCGACAGGAAGCAGCAGGACACTACAACCGTTTAGGACCAGGTCTCCAATACCACTACAAAATTGACAATACGGGCGTTATCTTTAAGATTCGTCCTTTAACCACTTGGCTATATGTCGTAGGAAGTGCAGAGAACGTCTCTACGATAGCTATTTGCTTAGATGGGTATTTTCACCCACCATACAACCAACAGCCCACACGAGAGCAGTACGAGGCTCTAGGACAGCTTCTAACTGAACTATGTGAACAACATCCCGAATTTCCTGCTACATGGCCTGACGTACGACCTCATAGGGACTTTTCAGCAACAGCTTGCTGCGGAGACGGACTAGCTCCTTGGGTGTTTGCTATTCAGAAGAAAGAAGACGCTCTTAGAATCCCTGCTTCAGCTACTTACGACTGGCCAGCCTACCAACCAACTACTCCTGACCCTAAACCTACCGAGAAACCACCTACACCTCCCTCAACAACTCCACCACCTCCTACACCTATTCCAGCTCCCGTTCCGCAACCTCCAGTACCAGACCAATCACACGATATAGCTGATTTGCAGAACCGAGTATCTGCCTTAGAGAAGATTGTCAAAGCAATAACCGATTTCTTAACTAACATATTTAAAGGATTCAAAGCATGAAACTATCACCAATCACCCGAGAACAATGGATAAGTGTCGCCAAGAACAGCCTCTTGGCAGGTCTAGCAGCTTTCTTTGTAGCTCTGCAGGCTTCAGGAACAGTAGATAAGAAGGCTTATGTAGCCGCCGCCACCGCAGCAGGTATGGCTATCTTCAAGGTAGTAGAAAAAGCCTTTACACAAGCATAACTTTCATATATAACGTAGATGAGAGGTTGCTCTTGTGCGTTTTCAACAATTTGCGATTTGCTAGGGTTCTTAATTCTATATATACTCTTTGAATTCATTCTCAAATACTCGTCTTTATCCTCTCAGGGGCGAGTATTTACGTTATAAATAGAAAAAGCTCGTAAGAGCATTACTTTTAGTCTACTCTTTATGACATAAATAACAAGTCTTGTTTTTGCTCTTTACATAGGAGTATTTTTAAGGTAGCCCCTTAACAATTAGGAGACTCCTTGACTGAGAAGCTGCAACGCCATCACCGCTTCCATCCAAGGAAGTCGTACAAGACGAAGATGGAGAAGACCTTTAGGGGTCTTCCATGCAACATCGAGCTGCTCACCGCCGAAGCCCACAAGCTCCGCCACAAGCTCGAGCCCAACGGCAACCCAGGCGGCAAGCCCCGTCGTGAGGTGATGATTCAAGCAATCCGAAACCATGAGGAGGGGAAATGCCCGTGCAACCCGTCGTCCTGAACATCGAAGGGCAGGAGATCCTCCTCTCGGAGGACAACTGCTGGGTGTGCATCTTCACGGATGCACCCGAACAGGATCACATCTACGTCTACGACCCCGTGACGTTCGTGATCTTCAACAACCGCAAGGTCATCGACCAGCTCCTTGAGTTGGGCTACCCCTTGCAGACCCGTCGCCTCCCGACCCCGTGGGACAACGACGCCTACGACAAGTACATCGGCATCCTCACCGAGGAGCTCGACCACGACATCGAGGAGTGGGATGAACAAGGAAGCGATTGAGACTAGGAGGCGGGACATCCAGAACCAACTGGGGCCGCTTCGCCACCAACACCAGACCGTCACCCGAGACATCGAGCGTCTTGAGAACGAGCTGGTCGAACTCCAAGGGAAGGAGGGATCATGGGACGTTTCATGAAGCTGTGGCGGAAGCTGTTCGGGTCGAAGCCCGTACCGCTGCACATGTCGAACCACTACACGAAGAGTCACTTCGAGTAGTCATCATCGCTTGAGTGGGTGCGTAACTCACTTAGTGCTGGGTGACACTATAAACCATCCACCAACTATTTATAACTAAAAAATCCCAACTGCTAGCAAGAAGGGATTTAATAGATTAACGCTACGGCTAAATTATATCTAACCTGCACACGACTCGCAAGATGGGTCCATGATAGAGCACAGCTTTATGCCGCTTACGTCCATATTTTCCCAATCAATTACCTCTGCCATAGAACCCTCCAATTTATAAAAGTGTACTTAGAATTATGTGCTTATTTAACGCTCTTTGGTAGTCTTGTTTTTGTTCATAAATATGTTGCTGGGAGATTCGCCCGATGCCCGACAGCGGTCAAAGGTGAGTGCTTACTGCGTGTACGTTACCGCACCGCCCCTCCCAGCTCCTTACCACACACATGGTTGATGGTCTTTCCAAGGTAACCATCTTGAGAATGTTATACCTCTCGGTAATCTTTTCAACCCTCTTTTATTCTAATACCAATTATGGGAATTATGCCAATTTACTGCACCTGCCCAACCACCGTACCTGTTATTAACATAGACTTGCATCCATTTAATCTGTTCTACTGGATCGGATGTGCCTAACTTACTACACGGTAGGGCCTGGGGGATACCACACGCTCCTGAACTAGCATTTACTGCGTTAGGGTTACAACCTGACTCACGTCGGATTAACTCTGCTGCATTTACCATATCGGTAACTCCTGCTGCTTGCATCCACTCCGCACACGTGCCTGTGGGCTGCGTAGCGACGATTACAGGCAGTTTTGGTGTTTCAGCGGCTACTTGTTCAGGTTCTACTTTTGGAGCCTCTTTAGGGGCTTCTACGGTCTTTGATTTAATGCGGGCTTCTTCAGCC
>ERZ869929.630-NODE-630-length-18168-cov-4.635234_pt1 | contig 18168 bp, 28 predicted proteins | sample MGYA00579312_ERZ869929 | MGnify/ENA primary metagenome ERZ869929 (study PRJEB32216, sample SAMN09231818) | wastewater metagenome | place: USA: Maryland | collected 2016-08-09 | study: EMG produced TPA metagenomics assembly of the PRJNA472060 data set (Reclaimed... | reverse complement strand
CGGCTCTTCAGGCGGGCGGCTCGGCGGCGACTCCGACGGCCGCGGCGCCCGTGGCCTCGATCCTGTCGCCGGGCCCGAAACCTCCGACGCTCTCGATCGAAAACGGCTTCTTGAACTATCTGGGGATCACGGCGATCTCGCGCAAGTCGTGGGATGGTCCGAAGCCAACGGCCACGAATAGCTATCGCGTCGTGCTGGAGGTCGTCTTGCAGAAGGCGCCCGTCAAGGCGGCGGTGGGGGCGGCGAGCACGCAGATCCAGTCGAATCCAGGGCAGAAGACGATCGCCTTCGGGGAGATCCAGGATCCCGCGTCCTCGGCGAAGGACGCCAACAAAGCAGCGGCCGCGAACGGGGCGCGGACGTGAGGGGGTCAGTTTTCCGGGACGGCGATCGCGCCGCGGCGGCCTCGGCTGGCCTCGCGCCGGGCCTCCCTGCGACGAAGGCGGCGCCGCCAGCGAAGGCGAAGATCGATCCCGTGCTGGACCTCGGCGGGGATGATCGATCGCATGAGGGCGCGGATCTGGTGCGCTATGGCGTCGGTCGGGTGCTCGGTCATGCGCGGAAAGGTAGCACGTGAGTACCCTTGGCGCGGCGCGCGTGCTCGTGGCGGACGTGATGATCCCTCCCTCGGGGGCGTGGTGGGGCACAGTCTCGCTGGACGCGTCCTCGTTGCCTCCGCTCGGTCGAACGTCGCTCACGATCGGCGATCTCGTCCTCGTCGGCTCGGTCGTGCGGGTGGATTGGGATGACCAGGTGAACGGGGGGCGGCCGATCGCGACGGTGCGAGGCGGCGAGGGCTGGGGGCGTCCGGTGACGCGTGCGGGCTCCTACTCGTCCAGCGGCGGGGTGAAGCTCTCCACGGTGATTCAGGACCTCGCGACGATGACGGGGGAGACGTGCGGCGCGCTCGTCGACGTGTCGCTGGGGCAGTCGTTTGCGTGGCCGGCGCATGCCCCGTTCGCGCCCTTCCACGCCTCCGACGTGCTCGCAGACCTCGTGCGGCGGGGGTTCCTTCCCACGTGGCGCGTCGAGCCCTTCAGCGGGCGCACGGTGTGGTCCGCGTGGCCGGCGCTGACGTTCGCGGACGGGAAGGGCCGCATCACGTCGCGCGCTCGAGATCGTGGCCGGCGCACCGTGGGGCTCGATGTCCAGGTCGCGGCGTTCCTCCCGGGCGCGACGCTCGAAGGGGTGGCGATCGCGCGCACGCTCCTGCACGCTGAGGCCGAAGATCTGCGCGCCGAGGTGTACGACCGATGATTTCCGTTCCGACGATCAAGCAGTCCCTCGCGGCGATCATTGGGGAGCGCTTCCCCTGGCTCCTTCACGTCGTGACGGTCGCGGGCTCGAAGGGGCGCGGGCTCGCGCTGCGGACGGCGTCGGGGCTCCTTCATCTCGCCGGCGGTCCGGACGATCCCGCGGTGGTGCGGGTCGGGGACGCGGGGACGGGCGGGAGCCTGACCGCGTCGTTGGCGGTGCTGACGTACACGAGCCCGGACGGCGCGATCACGACCTTCTCCTTTGCGGTGTCGGGCGGGGCGGTGATCATCACGCAGGCGGGCGTTCCTGGGGATGGCGCGATCGCCACGAAGGCCACGGCGGGATCCGCGAAAGTGACGTGCGCATGAGCTATCTGGCGAACACGAAGGCGCGCCCAGCGGCGAACGCGGCGGACCCTCTCGGCTTCGATATGAAGGCGGGGACCGATCTGGATCCCTCGGGGCGCTCTGCGACGGGGCTGGAGCTCGTGGCGGACGCGTTGCTGCACCGGCTCCAGCAAGGGAAGCTCTTGATGATCGAGGCGCCCGACGGTCAGATCGACTTCGGCGTGGACGTGCGCACCTGGATCGGGGAGGCGCTCTCACAAGAGGCGCTGACGGCGCGCGGTCCGGTTGTCGAGGAGGTGCTTCGGCGCGACGTTCGGATCGCGGACGTGACGGTGAAGATCTCCAAGACGTCGGGCGCGGATGCGGCGCGGTGGGCCTTCCGGGTCGATCTCCGTGCGCAGACGGTGTCGGGTGAGACGCTGGATCGCATCGTCGGCGTGGATCAGGTGACGGTGGAATTCCTCGCGGCTGGGCGGTGATTCATGGTGGCTTTTGCGGATCTCCTGACGATTCCCACGGCGGCGAGCGTCAAGGCGCGCGTGATCGCGCTGGCCACGGCGGCCGGACTCCCGGTGACGAACTGGATCCCCGGCGAGCCGTCGGAGCGGTGGATCGAGATCGTCCCGAGGGCGATCGACGCCTTCCTCTCGAATTCGATCGCTCAGGCCGTGCGCATGTTCTTCCTGGAGCTGGCCACGGACCCGGGGGACGCGGGCGATCTCTCGGCGGATCAGACGCCGCGGCCCGGGTTCCTCTCGGCGCTCGGCGCGGGCTGGTACGGCGTCACGCGAGGGCCCGCGGGCTATGCTCGCGGCTATGCGACGTTGACGAATTCGGGATCGGTCCCGGCGACGTTCGCCGCCTATGACCTGACCTTCCAGCGCTCCTCGGAGGGCGCCGATGGTGGGTATCCGACGTATCGCAATGAGACCGACGGAACGGTGTATGTCGGTCCCGGCGACACGCTGACGCTCACGCCCGGGGCCTGGGCGCTGATCCCGGTGATCTGCGAGCAGTTGGGGACCTACGGCAACGCGTCGCCCGGGGAAGTCTCTGTCGTGGTGACGAACTCCTTTGGGACGTTCACGATCACGAACGCGTCGCCGGTGCTCGGGCAGGATCGCGAGGCACGGACAGACTACATCACGCGCTGCCGGCAGCAGTCCGCGGCCGCGTCGCCGAATGGGCCCGCGGATGCCTATCGGTATGCCTCGACAACTGGCGCCGACGGGCTGCCGCTGCAGCTCTGGGATGGCTCGGGGACAACGACGGTCAACAGGGCGTATGTGTCGGCGGACAGCAGCACAGGGGAGGTGCTGATCTATCTCGCGAACCCCTCGGGGCCCGCGTCCGTGGTGGAGGTCTCGAGCGCGAACGGCAACATCAACGGGATCACGATCGCGGACACGAACGGCGACGTGTGGAACGCCAATCCGATCGGCGTGGTGCCGGATGGGATCGTGCTCGGTCCGACCGTGGTCGACACGAAGACGCAGGCTCCCGGGCCCGCTCAGGCGATCGCAACAAACTATGGCTTCATCGCCGGGACCGTCCGGATCAAGGCGATCCCGGGTGTCGCGAGCCTGACCATGATCGCTGACATTCACGAGGCGATCGAGGCGGCGGAGAGTCTCTTTTTCGAGACGATCCCGATCGGAGGGATGGATCAGGTTGCCGGGGCGGGCGTGGTCTATCGCAATGATGTCGAGGTGGTGCTGAAGGACTCTTATCCTGGTCTGTACGCGGCGACGCTGACGAAGCCTGCCAGTGTCACGACCACGATCGCGATCGGGCACGTGGCGGTGTATGTCGGGCCTCCTGCGGTGACGGCGGCGGCGAACAACGGGGCTGGACTGGTGCGGCTCACGGTCGATCAAAATCTGACCGGGCTTGCTCAGGTCCAGATCTGGGAGGCGGTCACGACGGGCGGGCTGTCGCTGGTCGGCACGTGGGACTTCACGTGGATTGACTCCACGCACATCGATCTTGTCGGCTCGGTCTGGACAGGCGCGTTCGTGAGTTGCTCGTTGTCCCCCATCATCGTGACGGTGGTTTGATCATGGGCGCATTCGTCGATCAGATCGTCTATCGGTTCGCGCCGAGCTGGTTCCAGGCGCGGTGGATGCGGGCGCTCCTCGACTCCTTCGCGGGCGCGCTCGACACGCTCGATTTGCAGCTCTATGGCGGCTTGAAGGCGGGCAACCCGTATGCGGCGGGGGCGCGCGACCGTTCGGGGGCGCTTCTTCAGTGCGAGTCCGACGCGCTCGCCTATCACGCTCGGGACCGCGGGATCAGCATCTATTCGAGCGAGCCGGACCTGTCGAAGCGCTATCGGCTGTCGAGGTGGAGGCAGCTCAAGAAGCGCCGCGGCTCGCATCTGGGGGAGCTCGACAACCTCCAACCGTTCTGGCTTGCGACGCAAAGCAGCGTTCTTCCGACCGTCCGGATCGTGCATCAGGATGCGGAGGGGACACCGTCAAGCGTGTGGTACACGCTCACCTCGGCGGGCGCGGTGTCGGTGCATCGCCGGACGACGTCGAACTGGAACTATGACGGACAGGCGGCCAAGTGGTCTCGGTTCTGGGTGGTCCTGCACCTGCCCCCCGGGTATTCGAGCATGATCGTCTATGACGACGGGGTCTCGGTCTATGACGGCGGTGCCGTGTATGATGGGGTCTCGGCGCTGGCGATCCGCGACATGGTCTCGAACATCAAGGAAGCCAAAGCGGCTCACTCCAGGCTCGCGGGCATCATTGCGACGACGCTGCAACCGACCGATCCGATCCCCGACTGCGCCGGGACGCACTATCCGTTTGATCCGCTGGACACGGCACAATCGTTGACGGACGGGGCTACGTCTCTGCCGGTCGGGAATTGGGGCTCGATCATCGACCCTTACACGAATCAGCCAACGCGGCCGTCCTGGGCCTCTTGGCTGTACGAGGACAACACATGAGCACGACAATCACAGGGGACGGCTCGACGGGGCTTGTGGTCGGGGAGTACACGGTTCCGGCGGCGGGGGACTTCGTCACGGGCGCGGGCCTTCAGGTCGCCGCGCAGGGCCTTGCCGACGATCTCCAGGTGGCCTATGGGTTCATCGTGCCGGGGCGGACGGTCACGAGGCAGTTTCGTTCCGAGGCGTTCGCGTTCGGCGCGACGGCGGTGTGGGATTTTGACCTCTCGAATCCGAGCGTGTGGACGGATCAGACGACGCCGGGCACGACGGGCTACATCTACTTTCCGCTGGATGCTCCTTCGCACTCGATCCTCGTCGGCGTGACCGCCGAGATCCTCCCCGCGGGCGGCCACGGTGGGCTGCCGGGGACGAAGCCCCGGATCGCCCTGCGAAAGGTGGTGGTCTCCACGAACACGGTTTCCGAGCTGCTGGCGTCGGATGCGCCGGCGTCGGTTGTGGCCTATGAGGCGCAGCACAGCTTTGGACTGGCGCCCACAGGCTCGTCGACAGCGTGGGCGACCTCGACAGCGTATGTCGTGGGCGACTTTCGGACGGCGAACGCGCGCCTGTACATGTGCATTTTTGCCGGAACGTCGGCGTCCTCGGGGACAGGGCCGAACGAGATCAACGGCAAGTCGATCCTGGACGGCACGTGCGTCTGGGCCTATGCCGGCGGCACAACGGGCTATGTGCTCGATCGCTCGTTGAACAGGTATTATGTCCAGTTCGGATCGGAGGGCGGCGCGAACCAGGCGGCGGGGCTGCAACTCGTCGGGCTGCGGGCGACGTACACGCCGATCCTGACCGGGTTTGGTGAGTAATCAGGGGTCGGTGTAGAGGCCGAGTCCGGGGCTGGCATCCGCGAGAGTGGAAAGCGCGCTCCAGCCGTTGATCGTGCGCAGAAACCCGTTGCTCGGGTCGCAGCTCGGCGAATAGAGCACCGGGCAGAGGCCGGGGACGAGCAGGACCGCGGAGTAAGCCGCCTCGGGGAAGTCCTCGCTTCCCGGGTAGCTGACGGGGTCAAGGCGAACGCGGAAGGTCTCGGGGTCCGCGGTCGGCTTGACCATGTCCGGGCTGAGCAGGCTCTGGGTGATGAAGGGGTCGACCGTCGGGCCGTCGGTCTCCGTCCATGCGCCGGAGAGGATCTCGTCGGGGAGCGCACACCCGTCCTGTTCGCTGACTCGGAGATACACGGTGGGGGCGGCGAGGGTGGGGGCGGTGAAGGGGTCGAAGCGGGCGGCGAGCAACGTGCCGGACGGGAAAGCGCTGGGGGCGCCTCCGAGGTGGTGAGCGGGGCTGGAGCTCGGATCGAACGCGAGGCCGGGAGCGCAGTGCGCGGTGGTGGTGCTCGAGGTGGTCGTGCTTGCTGTGGAGGAATCTCCGCCTCCTCCAGCAGCGGATCCGGTCTCCGGCGGACAGCAGGCGGTCAGGGCGGCGGCGGCAAAAATGAAGGTCCTTCGCATGGCGAGAACTCTTGGCTCGGCAAGAGGTGACGACAAGGGCGAACGCCTGTAGTGTGGAGACATGCGAAAGATCGTGTTCGTGCTGCTCGTGCTGGGTGCGTGTTGTCCAACGTGGTCCGGGTCGGGCGGAGCGTCCGTGTCGTCGGGGACCGGCGGTGGAGCGTGTGTCTGCGACTGCCCCGACGGGCCGCCCGCGCCTCCTGCGCTGGACATGTTCTGCGCGGACGACGCGCATGCCGGGGCGACGTGCTGCCGCAAGGTGGATGGTTCCGAGGTCGGGACGTGCGTAAGTCACGAGTGCGCCGCGAAGTGAAGGCGTGCTAGCGTCATCGGATGCCGCTCTATCCGAGTCCAGTCACCCCGGTCTCGTCGCCGTCGCTCGCGACGTATTACGTGATTTCTGATGTGACCTGCGTGGTCAAGCGGGCGACCGTGACGAACACGAGCGCGGGGACGCTGTATCTGCATCTGTTCGACGCGAAGGAGCTGCCCGATCCGGGAACGGCGCCGGCGGTGACGCCGATCACGGTGTCGGCGGGCACGGCCAACGGGAACGACTGGCGACCGGAGGGGGTGCGGTTCCCGCATGGGTGCGTCGCCGCGCTGTCGTCGACGCTGGACACGCTCACGATCGTGGGCTCGGCGGTCGGGCGCTTCTTCGCGGAGCTGGAGCGATGACGTTCCCTCTTCCGACGGTGGCGGACGCGGACGCGGACGGGCTGATGCCGGCGGCGGCCTATCGCGCCTGGGCGGAGGTGCCTCCGTCGGACAAGACGGATCCGATTCCGACAACCGGGGCGAGCGGCGTCTACAACACGGGCACGCTGACGGTGGCGAGCTCCATCGACTCGATCGCGAATCTGTCCGTGGATCGGTGTTACGACACCGGGCACGCCGCGGCGGACAAGCTCGTCTTGTGTGTTGTTTTCCAGGGCTTCGAGCAGCCGAAGTCGGGGGTCACGACGGCGCTTCGCCAGCGCTTCGCGTCGTACGTGGATCCGGAGTCTGGCCGGGCGATGTGCGTGCTCGCTCGCGACAGCCGCGGCCGCGGCTCGGCCAGTGGCACGATCGACTATTGCCGGGACACGCAGGACACGCTCGATTGCATCGACGCGCAGGCGGCGGCGTTGGGGTCGTTGGCGTTCGACTCGGGACAGACGGTGATCGGCGTGGGGTACTCCACCGGCGCCTTCGATCTGGCCCTGGCGGCGTGTCGCGAGCCTGAGCGGTGGAAGGTTCTTGTCTTCGTCTTCGGAAACACCGATCTCGGCGTCGATCCGCTCGATTCGTATTGGGGTCTGCACAATGGGGCGGTGAGAGCGAGTCTCACGACCACGATCGGCGATCGCGGAGAGGGAACGGAGGCGGCCCTCGATCCCTATTTGGCGCGCGATCCGGGCAGTGCGCTGGGTCGGCTCGCGGCCCTCCCGAACGGTCCGGAGATCTGGATCTTCGGCGATCGGACGGACGCCGATCTGGTGGGCCTCCCGAGTCCCGATCGATGGGCGGCGGCGATCTCGAAAGTGCCCGGCGCGGCCGACAAGCTGCACGTGCACATCACGCAAGCCGGCGACGACAACCGGATCTTGCACGACTCCGGGATCGACAGCGCCGCCGCGATCTTGGCCGAGCGGAAGTGGGTGCCCTGGGCGCTCAAGAACATCGCCCCCTGGACGATGCCCCGACATTCGCCGCCGAGCGGGTTCCGCGTGCTGGGGTGGATGCGAACGCGAGCGGTCGTGGATGCCTCGCGCCCGATCGAGAGTCGGCCGGGCTGGCTGGTCTGGATGGGGGCGAGCTCGCCGCCGAAGTCGAGCGCGACCGGGGGGCGCGCCCACGCCGCGGAGATGACGTATCAGGACACGGGGCGACAGTTCCGCTTCGATCCGGTCACTTCTCAGGGCGGGTATCTGCAAATCGAGCGGGACGCGGACCAGCGGGTCCTGGAGCTCGTCGCCGGGGAGGTTCTGCCGGTGAATCTCAACGTTTCTCCGACGATCTCATCGGTGGCCGATCTCGGCTTCACCGACGCGTTCTTTTCGGACGCCGGGGGTGTTGTGGGGGGCGCCACGGTCTCGGCGTGGAATGCGGAGATCGGCTCGAAGGTCTTCGCCGCTGATGCGGTGGGGACCGAGCCTGATGGGTCGGGGGTGGACGGCGACGGGGTGCCCTATGTGGGGTTCACCGCGGGCACGCCGAACACGACGGGCAAGCGGCTGGTCATGGCCGACAAGCTGGTCACTCCGACGGGGGATTACACGATGATCGTGGTGCTCAGTCAGGCGGCGACCACGGACGGCTATTATTTGGAGGTCCAGCATCACGGCGACCGGTCGGGGCTGACTCTCTGGACGAGCAGCACGACGGATCGGTTGTCGTATACGCTGGCCAACGCGGCCTCCGGACTGGTGGGGAACATCGGCGCACACGTGATCTCGACGAACGCGAAGCACCTTTTCGCGGTGATGCGGAAGTCGGGGGTGATGTACGAGAGTCTCGACGGTGGCGCCTGGAGCAAGAGCGCTGTCAGCTCGGACGCTTCGACGTGGACGGACACGGGCGCCTCGAACAACAAGAACACCACGTCTCTCGGGTGCGGGTATGCCAACGGCGGCGGGGTGTTCTGGCAGCACAAGACCTGCCGGATCTACGCGGTGATCGCGAAGGATTCGGCAACGAGCGAGGCGGGGCTGATTGCCGCTCGTGCGCTGTTGCGAGATCGGCTGATCTTCTAGGAGGCTTGCGATGGGCTTTGGATTTCCGATCTTGGGCGAGGGGTCTGCGGGCCCGACAGGACCGGCAGGCGCCGATGGCGCCACGGGCCCTCAGGGGCCGACCACGGTGAGCGTGCGGATCCCCGGCTCGCTCACCACGAGCTCGGGCACGCAGACCATCCTGAGCGACGTGGGGCCCCTCGCCGCTGCCAAGACGATCGCCGCCAACTCCATCAAGCTCCACTTCGGCGCGGGCTACTCGGCCTCGAATTCGAGCAACTGGCTTTGGACGCCAGGACGCGGGCGGCGTCCAGATCGGTCCGGCGGTGTCCTTCGGTGCGCTCTCCTCGTCATTGGCCGCCGCGTTCGCCCCCGCGCCGATGCCGGTGACGGCGATCGAGACGACATACACCATCGAGATCCAGGCGCAGGCCGACGCGGGTGGCTCGGTCGCCGTCAACGCGGCAAGCTCTCCGACGTTGAACGGCGCGCGTCTCGCGCTGGTCGAGTATCACTGATCCTCGCCGCTGGATTCGTCGCGGTCCTCTTGCCCGATCGCGTGGTAGCCTCTCCAGCATGTCGTGGCGCACCACCCTCGCCGGCGTCCTCGCGGCGCTCGCCGTCCTCGCCGCTCTCTCCGAGATCCCGCCCTGGGCGCGCGCCATCGCGGGCGTGCTCCACGCGCTCGCGCTCGCGTTCCTCGGCGCCGTGTCGCGCGACCACGCTGCGCCCGTGCCGCTGCCCTGCGAGCCGGTCGAACGCGTGACGACGCTGCGGGTGCGGCGCGAGGAGACCGATGCGGAGGGCGGCAAGGACGGCGCGCCGTGACTCCCGACGGCCGGATCGATCCGCAGCCGGTGACGCTCGACGTGGTGCCGGTCTCGATGGTCGAGGATGCGACGCGGCGGGAAGCGCTCGCAGCCGCGAACGGGCGCGACCTCGTGCAAGAGCGCGTGTCGCAGGTCGTGCGCTTCCTCGGCGTCGTGGTGCTCCTGCTCGCGATCGTGCGGTGCCTCGTCGGGTGTGCGGCGCTCGAGCGCGCGGTGCCGGGGGTGGCGGTCGTGCACGACGTCGCGAAGGTGGGGTGCGCGCTGCTCGCGGCCTCGGACGGCTCCAGCGCGGACGTGCTCGCGGCGACGGCGAACATGCAACGGGCGATCGTCGAAGCGCAGGCCGACGCGGCGAAACAGCGGGGCGCGGATCAGGCGACGATCGACGCGCTCGTGAGATCGATCGCGGTGCTCTCCGAGGTGGTGCGCGGGAACGCGGAGAAGGTCGTCACGGCGGCGGGCAACGGGCCGGCGGTGCTGCCGGTGTGCCCGGCGAGATCGTCGACGGTCACCCCGTAGCGTTCGCGCCCGCACCTCCTCGCGAAAGCAAACGAGAGCGCGAGCGGCGGCAAAGTGTCGCGAGAGGCCATCTACATCCAGGGGCGATCGGCCGCGATCGGGCCGTCGCGGGGCCTTCGTTCGTCACGATAACGCGCGTGCTACCTTCGCGCCATGCCAACACAGCTCCAGGGGGGCGACGTCTCTCACCACAACGACCCCGCGAGTCTCCCGCTCAACGTCGACTTCGCGATCGTTCGCGTCTCCTTCGGCATGTCCGACGGTCGCGTGTTGCCGGACCTCGCAGCGGAGGAGCACCTTCAGCGACTCGCGAGCGTGCGGCGCGACGATGGGCGGCCCTTCCTCGCGGGCTATCACTATCTCGCGACGGGGGAGCACGCGGCGACCGGCGAGGTGCAGGGCGAGTTTTTCGAGCGGCGGCGTGTCGAGCTCTCGCAGCGCTTCGGGCCGCTCGGAGCCGCGAACGACACGGAGCCGCTGCGCAACAAGGATGCGCAGGGCCACGCGATCCCGTGGGATCCGGTCGATCGTGTCTATGATCGCGTGATGGGGTTCAACCGGGCCATGGCGGACGCGGGCCGCAAATACCTCATTTACGGCTCGCGGGAGTGGCTCGCGCGGCTGAGGCTCCCGTGGTGGTTCGCTGCCGAGGTCGCGCTGTGGGCCGCGTCGATGCCGCCCGCACCGGACCCGTGGCACGTCGCGGCGATCCAGCAGTTGCCACGGCCTGTTGGCGGGGTCGACCGCGACACGTTCGCGGGGTCGGCGGAGGAACTGCGAGCCGTGTTCGGGATTGAGGCGGGGGCGGGCTGTCCGGTGTAGGCTCCGCGCATGCCCACCGTCGAGCCCCCGATCGCCCCCCTGCCCTATGCCGTGACCGTCCTGAGCGAGGCGCGCGATCGTGCCTGCGCGCTGCGGGATCGCCCACCGACGGATCCTCACCTCGTCGCGGTCGAGATCGCCGCGATCGCGGACCTGCTCGAAAAGGCGGTCGGCGGGCCCACGGATCCGACGTGAGCAAGTGATGCACAACCCGAACGAGATACCCGCGCCTCGCCTGCCTGACTCGGCGTGGGTCGCTTGGCGGCGGGCGCATCCCGAAGGGAAGCTCGTGCAGCACGTCGAGACGAAGGGCAAGCGCAAGCAAACGCGCCGCGAACGGAGGCGAAAGTGAGCCTCGGGACCGCGCCTTATTCGGCTCCGGTGCCTCTCTCGTGGTGGGAGCACATCGCGGCAAGGTGGCATCGATGGCGCGCGGAAGTGGCTGCGAAGAGCGCACACGCAGACATCCTGCACGACCTCGATTCGATGACGTGGGAGGAGCGCGATCGTGAGGTTGACCGCTTCTTGCCCCCCGCGCTGCGGCGCTATCCGGGCAATCCGCGCCCATGACCCTCCCCGCCGCGCTCACGATCGCGCTCCTCGCTGCCGAGGTGGCGGCGGTCGTGCTCGCGGGGGTGGTTCAAATTTCGCAACGTGCTCGTCCGTTTGAGCCATTGACGCGAAAACCCCTTCAAATCGTGCGTCTTGGGGTGGTTCAAATTTGGAGGGCCGTCCGCGCGGCTGAACCGGGTGGCGCCCTCCTCGCCCTTCTCGCCTTCGCCCTCGCCGACGAGCTCGCCGTCGAGGCGCTGCACGTCCTCGTCTTCGAGGGGGCGCCGCGTCCCTTCGCGGGGTGGGTCCGGGCCGCGTATCACGTCGAGACGGCGATCGTGACCGCGTGGCCGGCGCTGCTCGCGGCGACGTGCTGGCGGGCGGTCGGGGCCGGAAATGTCACGGCGTCGGCGAAATGTCACGGCACCCCAGGAATGTCACGGTCGGGCGGTTCCTCTTTTTCGACCTCGAACGAGGCGGCGAAACAGGAAGCGGGCGACCACGAAAAGCGGCGCGGATTATTCCAAAGTCATGCATCGCAGCGAGATCGTTCGCGATCGTCAAACCGGCGCAGAGTGCCCGATCTGCTCAGCGCGTCGTGGATCGGTCTCGTCATCGGGCTCGCGGCGCTCTATCCCGTCGACCCTCCCGGGAGCGGGGCGCCTCGGACGCGCGCCGTCCTGCACACGTGGGAGGTGCTCTGCGTCGTCGGCGCGTGGTGGGGCGTCTGGCGGGGGCGCGCGCGGCGGTGGGGCAGGGTGGAGGAGGCGCTCGTGATCCTCGCCGCGTGCGAGACGATGGTGGCGCTCGTGGGGCCGTTCGCGTCGGACCCGTTCACGAGGTGGTGGGTGGGGGCGTGCTTCTATCTGGCGGCGTGGGGCGGGGTGGGGGTGGTGTTGGCGCGGAGTCAGGGCGCGATTCCGACATCCCAGGGCGCGTAGTCCGGATCGCTGTTCATCTCCGCGATCCACGCCGCGTATTGCTCTTCGGTGAGCATCAGGCGGAGCGCTTGATCAAGCAGCCATTGCTTGTGATGCGCACCGTCGATCATGCCGTATCTGGCGATCGTGGCAGCGGCCTTCGTGATGCGTTCTTCGGCTTCGGTGCTCATGCTGGGGTGCGCCTCCTTGGCGCGGGTGTCGTGGCCGGCTCATGCGCCGGGGGTCATGCTGCGGCCCAGTTCCAAACCTGTTGAGCGGGGCCCCTTCGTTCGGTGAGGTCGGCAAACAGCCGCGCGCGCCACGCAAGGGCGTACTCCAGGCAATTCGCGCAGTTGATATGCCCTGTTCGTCGCCCCGGGCCGGGTTTGTCGTGGCCCGGGAGAGGCGGCGCACGTCGGGCGGTGTCGCTCCAAGCGAGGCTGTCCGCGCTTGCGAGATCGTCGATCGAGGCTCGCAGGCCAAGCACCTTGAAGCCGAACCCGTGCAACTTGAGGCCGGACGCGGCGAGCGAGCGCATGATCAAGGTCGCATCGTTCGTCCCCTGTCGCCGGCAGACCGTGCCAACGCCAACAAGGGGCTCTTTGGTGAGGTCGACTCCGGCGCGCTTGTAGAGATCCTCGCATCGCCAATAGTCGTACAGATTCCAGCCCTGAAGCACGGGGATAAAGGGCAGATCGGGCGCGAGCGCTCGAAGCTCAAGGAAGTTTTCGACGGTGCGCCGCTGGTGTTCTTCAATGCTCAGGCCGGTGCCGTGAAACACGATGCCTCGCGCCGCTTTCCCGCCCGCGAGCACGATCGGCTCGCACATCCAATCTTGAGGTGCGGCCCACGAAAGCCGTCCGATCTCGTCACGAAAGCGGCGCACCTCGGCGGCGTAGTCTCGGGCGCTCAGCGTCCACCGGCCGTGAAGTTGTAGCTCAGTGAATCCGCCCGAGTCGAGGGCCCAGCTTGTCGACGCGACGGGAAGGCGAACGCGCCTCTTGAGTGTGGAGCGGGACACGAAGAGATCGACGCCTGTGCATCGCGGATCGGCGAGCCATTGAGGCATGTGCGTCCCAAGCCAAAATCTCACGGGGGTCAGCCTACAAGCTCGTCTTTTGCGCGCCGCTTCGCCTCCGTCGGCGTCATCGGGCCGTGCTTCGGGCCGCTCGCCGGAGCAGGCACGATCACGAGATCGAGGTGCGCCAGGATCGCCTCCACGGCGTGCAGCGGGATGCCCTTTCTTCGGCCCCGCAGCCACGCACAGAGGGTGCTCTGCGCGCTTTCCGGGGACACACCCCACGCGGGCGCGATGGCGCGGGCGGTCGCGGTAAGAGCGCCGGGAGAAGCGAGGCGGGCGGAGATGGCGGAGCGGAGGGTCATATTCACTCAATGCCGATCGCGGCGAGCTTCGCCACGAGGTCTGCGGCGTCTTTGATCTCGGTCGTGCGGAACGTGGCGACGATGCGCGACGGGCGGAAAAGCTCTTCGCCGTCCGGGCCGGTTCCGACCTCGGAACCCTCGAAAACCGAGACGAACATCACTGCATCGTTCGCCACGCGACGGTGGGGGCGGCGGTCGAAGGCCACGGTGCGCTTCACGCTGAATCGACCCGAGACGCCCATGCGCTCGGCGAGTGCCTCGATCGCGTCGCCACGATCGAGCGAGTAGCCGGATAGGCCAGCGTGCGCGTGCTCGGCGTCGCCGAAGCACCCCATCTCGTAGGAGTAGCCGCGGGCGAGATCGCGGCGGGGGCGGGAGCAAGTTCGGAGGAACATCATCTGCACCCCCTATCTATAATTCCGCTAGACGCCACTGTCTAGCCCTATCACGTCCGAATCGTGCGCGCCCCTGTCGATTTCTTCCGCCGCGCGCTTCGTGCTACTCTCGCCTCGCCCCGTTCCCCGGAGGTCCGCCCCGCGCGGGCAGGTGCCGCACGTCCCCCTCGCCGCTCTCAGGTGCCCCGTGGACGCTCCCGGTTTGCTCGTCGTGGTCCTTGGTCTCGTGGCGGGCGCGGGGCTCGTGGCGGCCGTGCTGGGGTGGCAGCGGGCGGCGCTGTCCGGGCGTCGGGTCGAGGTCCTGGAGAGGTCGCAGGTGGCGCGCCGGCGGTCCGTGGCGGCGCTCGCGGACCTGGCGGCGGGGCGATGGGAGGGCGACACGATCAGCGTGCGGGGGACGGTGCCGGTGCGGGAGGAGTGAACGCGTCAGCGCATCGGGCCGCGCCTGGCCCTGCTCGTTTGCTGTGCTGCCGCATAGTCGCGGCCCTTCTCGTCGACGATCTCGCCGAAGCGCTGGGTGAGCCTCTCGGGGTCGCAGCGGGGTTCGAGCAAGGCGACGAAGAAGAAGCACGCGGCGAGCTCCACCGCGGTTCCTTCGACGATCTCGAACTGGACGATCTCGCCGCCTCCGAGGTCGCAGGTCAGCATCGGGCCGTCCGGCGTGAGGTCGACCGAGACGCGCCCGGCACCGTCGGGGATCTTGCGCGCGCTCACGACTGCACCGGCGGGGGTTCGGCGTCGGGGTTCACGACTCCCGCGAGGGCTTCGCGGCGGGCGGCGACGAGGGCGCGAAGCTCCTTCGTTTCGGTCGTGCGTAGTCGGCCCTTGTTCGTTTCCAGGTCGTGCGCGACGAGGTTGATCTCCGCCTCGCTGCGCGCCGCGTTCGCCCGGTTCGCGAGGGCCTGCGCTTCGCTCACGGTCGCGGCGTGGGGCGGGGGCTCCGGTGGCGCGTCATCGCCCTCGGCCTCGTCCAAGAAGCTCCGCGGGGCGGGTGCCTGCGCCATGTCCTCGGGGATCTCCGTGGCTGTCTGCGAGACGCGCACGCGCACGCGGATGCACTCCATCGTCTCGCCTGCCTTCCCCTTGCACGTCGTGGGGTACATCGTCACCTGACGCCCGATCCACTGCGAGACGTCGGGGGATCCGACCGACGCGGCGATTTGCTTGAGCACGGTCTTTCCGACAACCCACCTTTTCCCAAGGGGGACACGGCGCGCGTTCGTCATGTGGATCACAGCCTTGCGGTCGCGCCGTCCGCCCTCCATCACGAGGTTCTCCCACGCGACGCGGGCGATCGTGACGGTGACGTCCTTCCCGCGCAGGTCGGGCGCCTTGATGTACTCGGTCGGGTATACGAGCTGAAAGTGCCCGGTGATGTCCTGTCCTCGGTCATTCGCTGCCATGGTCGCCGTCTCCTTCGATTCCGCTCAGGTCCACGTCTGCAAGCCCCTCGGTCAAGGTCCACTCGGGGAGCCTCAGATCGAGGATATCGGGGGCGACGCCGGGCCAGGATCTCGAGCGCCGCGCGGCGTCGAGCCTCTTGATCCAGTCGTCGATCTTGCGCTGTCCCGCTTCGAGGCTGTCGTACCCCACGCGGTAGACTGCCACGTCGTGCGGGGGGTCCTTCTCGACAGTCACAAGGTGTGGCAGCTCGGGCGCCTCCTCGCCTGTCGCTGCGGCGAGCCCGCCCGCGTAGAAGGCGATCTGCGCGTGATAGAGGAAGCGCGCGCACTCCCTCGCAAACGCCCGGGGCTCGATGGCGCGCGTCGTTTTCAGCTCGCACCATGAACCGTTCGGACGAAGCCAGTCCAGGCGCGCCTTGCAGGGGAGGCCGAGCATCGAAAACGTGACGGTCACCTCGCCGTCACCTTCCGCGAAGAGGTCGCCCGCGATGGGGTGTGCGAGGACGGCGGCGCGCATGGCGGCGGCGCCTTCGAGCTCGTCGCGCTTGAGGATCGTCTCTCCCTTGTGCGCCTCCTGGAACGCTGTCCACTCGGCCCCGCGCCGCACCTTGCCTTCGTAGACCGCGACACCGGGCGGCTCCGGGTCGAGGATCATCGCGTGCACGACGCGCCCGAGGACGAGCGCGGCGGTGTCGCGGCGTTCGTGCTGGACGCGGTGCGCGTAGTGCCTCGGGGAGGTGTCGATCGCTTTGAGCTTCGAAAAGTGGACGGCCTCGATCTCCAGGTACTTTTCAAACGGAAGGCGGCGGAGGATCCGCGCCTTGGATGGGTCAGTCTGCATTCGGTCCTTCCTTCATACCGCGTCGGTCTCGCGGCGTCGTGGTCAGTCGGCGGAGGGCGGTCGGGGAATGTCCGCGACTCTCCTCACAGGTCCTCCGTGTCGCGGTCGGCGTATTTCATGCGGATCGCGGTGATCGGGTCGAGGACAGGCGGGATGTCCGCGAGCGCGGGCGGGTCGAGCGCGGGGTCGAACCAGGGGCAGGACGGCGCGTGGAAGCCGCGATCGTCGTCGCAGGGACACGGCGGCAGGTAGGGGGCGGCGGTCATCGCGCGAGCCCTCGGACCTTCTCGACGTCCCGGGTGTCAAACACGGTGAATTCGGGCGTGCGCGAGTCGCACATCGCGTGCTTGAGGGCGGTCGCGATCGCGCCCCTCAGCCGGTCGTTCTCGTCGCGGACCTTCTCGGCCTGTTCGTTCACGAGGCGGGATCGCGCGAGGTCTTCCCGCAGCTCCTCGTTCTGCGTTCCGAGGTCGAGCACGCGGTCGCCGAGCCTGTTGCGGTCGGATCGGGCGTCGGCCAGATCGCGGGCGAGGCGAGGCAGAAGCGAGGCGGCGCTCCGCATGGTCGTTTCTGCCCGCGCGTGGAATTCGCTCGCGACGCCTCCGTAGGCCGCATGTTCCGCGTGGTAGCGAATGGCGCTTTCCAAGCCGGAAGTGAGCCGCGCGATCTCCGCAAGATCCTCGGCGGTGACGGGGGCGATCGTGGCCGCGTAGGCGCGTAGATCCGCGACGTCTTGCGGGTCGCGGACGTGGCCGATCTCGCCGCGCGCTCGGTCGGCCGCGCTCACGACGGCACCCCACCAAACCGCGCGATCGCAGCCTCGATCGGCGCTGGGTCGAGGCGCAGCTCCGCGCACATGCGGCGGGCTTCTTCGACGATGAGCGGGAGGAGGTGATCGGTGGTGTTCGCATGCTCCGCGCGGTGGCGCTGATTGTCGACCTCGTAGGCGTTTGCAAGCTCGGTGTATTCGATCGTGGATGGGTGTTCGTTGGCCTTTTCGCGAAGGTGGCCCACGTCCTCCGTGGCGCGCACGGTGAGCGGGCCCCGATCGCCGCACATGCACGCTCGGCGCAGCATCGTCGCGAGGTCGAACAAGGCCCATCGCTCGATGGGGAGCGGCTCTTCCGGCTTCGCGAGGCACCAGAACTGCGAGGCCATGCGGTCGGCCACGGCGGCGATCGTGGGGAAGTCGAGGCGCTCCGCGGGGTGGCGCTGTTGCTCCTGGCCGGTGTCCACGGCGCACGCGCGGCCGATCCAGGCGGTGAGCGCCTCGATCGCGCGGCCGAAGTAGGCGCTGTTCGGGAAGCGGGGCGGGAGGGTCAAGAGAACGAGCAGGGTGTGCACGATCTCGAGGGCGAGGGCGCGAGCTTTCCCGGCGTCCACGATGGGGCGCAGGGCGGAAGCGAGGGGATGCGGGGCGGCGATGTTGTCGAGGTCGGAGGTGGGCATGATCAAGGGTCCTTTCAGAGCAGGTCGAGAAACGACTGGATCGAGCCCTCGATGTCGATGGGGCTCGAACGGTCGATGATGGGGCGCAGGTAGGTCGCGGCGAGCTTCTGGACGCGCGCGCGCTCCTCGTTGATGCCGTCGACGCGCCCCTCCGCGCGGGCGCGCGCGTAGAGGTGGCGGACATCTTCGATGGTCGGGGAATTACCGGGGTCGGTGGCGGGCATGATCAAGGGTCCTTTCACGCGGCAAGCCACGCTCCGGCGTGGGAGTCGGGGCGGGGCTTGCCGCGTGGGACGGTGCCGGTGCGTCAGGAA
>ERZ869929.628-NODE-628-length-18202-cov-83.600044_pt1 | contig 18202 bp, 19 predicted proteins | sample MGYA00579312_ERZ869929 | MGnify/ENA primary metagenome ERZ869929 (study PRJEB32216, sample SAMN09231818) | wastewater metagenome | place: USA: Maryland | collected 2016-08-09 | study: EMG produced TPA metagenomics assembly of the PRJNA472060 data set (Reclaimed... | reverse complement strand
GGAGACCACGCCGTGACACAATTCAGCGCTGACAATCCGTTGCAACGTCGCGTTGCGGCGCACGCCGCAGACATTCACGAGCTTGTAGCGACCGGCGGGTTATGGCCCTCGTGGCCCTCGGACCCACCGGCCGGTGTCGCGGTTCTGAACGCCCCGCGACGCACACCATCAATGTCGAACAACGCGCAGAGGCCTGTTTTCACGGCACCTGCACGATTTTCAGAATCTCCCACCTTTGTCGCGTCGGTGCGACGCGACAGTCCGCACCACCGAGTTGCTGTTGGCTCCCCATGGGCCGGACATCGACAAGCTCCAAACGTGGTGCGTGTTGGAGTCCACTGAGTTCGTCAAGGTCTTTGCCAGCCTGGGGCCGACACCCCCATGGTTCGGCGATATCCCGTACCGCCTTCGGGGGCTGCTGGAAAAGGCGGTGCGACGCGGGTATTCCGAAGGCTTCGAGCACGGTAGGGCACAGACTGTCGCTCAGTACCAGAGGCTCGGTCCGTACGCGACGCCGGAAGAAGAGGCAGAGGTTCCCGTGGTTGTCTCCGTGGACGGGCAAGGCAGAGCATCGTTCAGACTCGCCGGACCGAACGAGAAGCCCAACGCGGTGCAGAATGGAAGTCGGATCAGCATGCTCATCAGCGCGTATGCGCCGCCGGGATGATGGCAGCGGGGGGTGGCGGGGGGCCGCAGGCCCCGCCGCCCTGAGCCTGGAACATTGAGCGGGGATGAAACAACCTCCAACCTTCTGCACATTCCAGTGTTACATCGCTAGAATGCCCGCACCTGACGCAAGGAACGCGGAAGGAGCGCAGCGCCGTGCAGGCCGTGCGGATCGGCAGAGTGGTCGTGAGCGGCGTGGGGAGTGGTGCGGGTGGGCACGCAGGCTCCGCCCGGTCGCCCTACGTCCACGGGCTGGACAACGCCCGCCGCTGCCTCACCGCCGCCGCCGGCGAGCAGATCCCCACCAAGGACGTGTCGGACCGGGCCCACGCCGCCCGCGACAGCGCGGGGGAGCTCATCCCCGCGGCCCTGATCGATGAGGATGGCCACGCCCGGCCCAACCCCGCCGTGCAGAGCGCCCGCCCGCGGCTCTACCCCAAGAGCTCGATGACCGCGGGGGGGATCGGAATCGACTCCAGCTTTGACGCCTGGGCGGAGCAGCGGCGGCGCCTCGCCCTCGAGGGGATCGAGCTGGGCGGAAGCCGCCTGAGCCTCGCCCAGGCCGCGGGCCAGGCGGAGTCGCGCCGCAAGGACGCCCTGCGGCTGCGGGACGTGCTCGAGCAGCGCACCCGCGTCAAGGCGACGCGCGAGGAGATCCGGCTCTCCCGCGAGGCGAGCCGGCTGCTGCGGCAGTCGTCGGCAACCCGCAGGAGGCTCCGTGCGTGAGCGAGGCCCGGCCGCCAGGACGCCAGGCGGGACGGCGGAGCCGTGGCGCCCCGCCCGCGATGAAGGGCGGGACGGCGGACACCGACCTGCGGCCGGCCATCCGCGCCCTCGCCTACGGGTGCGCCGAGGAGCTGGCCGAGGCGGTGATCGGCGTGGTGCTCCGCGAATGCCCGGTCCGCGAGGTGGCGCGTGAGCACCAGGTCTCGCCCAGCACGCTCTACCGCCGGAGCCAGCGGTTCAAGGCCGCCCTCAAAGGGGCGATCGCCCACGGCTACCTCCACGTCAGCGACCTCGTCGGAAACGGCGCCCGAGCTCCTCAGCGCCGCTGAGCTCGCGGCCCGCTTCGGCGTCACCCGCCAGGCGATCGAGGCCTGGGCCCGGGCGGGGCTCCAGCGCGTGAAGCAGGGCGGGAGGTTCTTCTACGAGCCCCAGGCGGCCGCGGAGTTCCGCCGGCTGCACCGGGATGATCCCGACGGGTACGTCAACCGGGGACGGGCCCAGAGGCTGCGGGGGAAGGCGTCCAGGCAACCAGGCATCAAGGGGGGAAGGCAGCAGGCACCGGGCACCGGGCACCGGGCATCAGGGGCCGGGAAGAAGGCTCCTCACTCCGCCACTTCGCCACCTGACCACGCTGTCACTTCGATTCCGACCACCCCCGGCGAGCTCGATCGACTCGCGCGGGCCGGGCAGATCACGCAGGCTGGGCTGGCGATCGCGGAAAAGACGATCTCGCTGCGGGCCCGCATGCGCGAGGAGGCGGAGGCGGACGGGCGGCTCCTGCCCCGGGACCAGGTGGTGGAAGAGGCCGCCCGCCAGCTCGCCGAGATCCGGGCCATCCTGCTCAACCTGCCCGCCCGGGCCGCGGCCAGCGCCGCCGCCATGCTCACCCTGGAGCCCGCCCGCCAGGCCGCCCTGCGGGAGATGCTGGAGCGCGAGGTGGACGCGGCCATGCTGGCGGCGGGGGGGGAAGACCTGCGAAATGGTCAAATGGCAAATGTTCAAATGGTCAAAGAAGAGGAGGCATCGACTGATGCCTGATGCATGATGCCCGGTGCCGCTTCCGCCATCTGGCAAACACTCCGCCGCGAGGCCTTCGCCGTCCGCCCGCGCCTCAGCGTGAGCGAGTGGGCCCGCCGCTACCGCCGCGTGGTGATGGGCGACGCGCCGGGGCCCTGGAACGACGAGCGGACGCCCTACCTCCGCGAGGTGCAGGACGCCTTCGGGGACCCCGCGGTGCGGGTGATCACGATCATCAAGGGCAGCCAGGTGGGCGGGACCGAGGCGATCTACAACATGCTGGGCTGGATGGTGGACGAGCGCCCTGGGGCGTGCATGCTCGTCTACCCCGACAAGGACTCCGCGGCCGACCAGGTCCAGCAGCGGCTCATCCCCACCATCCGGGCCTCGCCCCGCTGGGCCACTCACCTCTCGGGCCGGGCCCACGACACCAAGGCCCGGTCGATCCGCTTCGACAGCATGAGCCTCTTCGTGCGGGGGGCCCACAGCGAGCACAAGCTGGAATCGATCCCCGCCCGCGTGGTGATCGTGGACGAGCTGGACCGGTGCCGGCCGGACACGCCCAGCCTGGTGCGTGAGCGGGTCAAGACCTACGCCGACTCAAAGATCGTCTACAACGGCAAGCCCGGCGACGCCGGGCGGGGGGTGGACGAGCAGTACCAGCTGAGCGACCGCCGCCAGTTCCAGGTGCCATGCCCCCACTGCGATGAGTACCACGTGCGGCGGTGGGCGTACGTGCGCTGGCGGGGGACGCAGGCGGACGGTTCTGTCGGCCCGTGCTCGCGCGACGTGAGCGTGGACCCGGCCCAGGCGGAAGTGACCGCGGCCATGCAGTGCCCGCGCTGCTCGCGGCTGATCGGGGCGGAGCACAACCGCTGGCAGCTCGCGCTTGGGGTCTGGGTGCCGGCGTGCCAGCGGATCGGGCCGGTGGTCCGGAGCGAAAACAACATGCCCACGCCCGGGCGGCTGATCGGGCCGCCCCCGCAGGGAGACCACCGCGGCTACCACATTCCCACCATGGTCTCCGGGCTGCGGGCCAACCCCTACGGGGAGGCGGCCCGGGCCTTCGTGGAGCGGCGGGGCCGGATGGACCGGACCTTCGTCACCGACAAGCTGGGCGAGGCCTGGCAGGAGAAGGGGGAGGCGGTGGACATCGCCCCCCTGCGCTCGCGGGCGGTCGCCGTCACCGACGGGGGATACCGCCTGGGCGAGGTGCCGCGGGGCGTGCTCGCCCTCGCCGCCGGCATCGACATCCAGGCGACCGGAAAGGCCTACGTCGAGGTCCGCGGGCTGGGCGAGCGGGGCGATGAGCGCTTTCTCGTCTGGCACGAGTGCGTGCCTCTCCCGCGCGGGCTCTCTCCCCTGGAGGACCTGCTGCTGCGGCGTGAGTTCACGGCCCAGGATGGGCGGCGGTGGAAGATCTACGCCGCCTTCGTGGACTCGGGCGACCGCACCGTGGAGGTCTACGACTGGGTGCGGAGCGTGCGCCGCCGCGGCCTGGGGCAGCACCTCTACCCCGTCAAGGGCGTGGGCCTGTCCGAGAGCGGCAAGGGCTCGATGAACACGCCCCACGCCTGGAGCCGGCTGGACCGCTACCCCGACGGCAAGCCGATGCCCGGGGGCGTGCAGCTGCTGCGGGTGAACGTCGACCTCTGGCGGGGCGAAGTGCAGCGGCGGCTGCGGGCCAGCGCCATGGCCGGCCTGGGCAAGCAGGCAGCGACGCAGGACGGGCTGACCGAGGCCTTTGCCGCGCCCTGGTGGCTGCCCGAAGACGTGAGCGAGGAGTACCTGCTGCAGCTGACGGCCGAGCACAAGGTGCCGGTGCGCTCGGCCCGCGGGACGCAGGTGGTCTGGCGCTGGCGCTTGCGGCCGGGCCGGACGGACAACCACTACTTCGACGCCGCGGTCTACCTCGAGGCCGGGTGCGACGCCCTGGGCATCCGCCAGCTCCGCACCCCGTGCGGGGCGGTGATGCCCCGGGTCGCCCCGCCGGAAGAACCGGAGAGTGCCCGGTCCGCCGCGGCGCAGGCCCAGGCTGGGAATGAACTTACGCAGGCGGGGGAAAAAAATACAAGATTGTCCCGGTCCGCCCCGCGGATGCTCCGCCGCCTGGAATCTCGCAATTGATGCACAATTGCAGTTTCCCGCATGGAAAAGCGGGGGAGAGGCCTGTGACCGGGGGCCCCAAGGACGCCTTGAAACACCCCTTGCGGAGGCACCGGGTGTGTCATTTTCGCAGAAAGTGGCACAGACGTCGGAGAGGGTAGAGAGCCGAAAGGTTCCCCCGATTCCCCTGCTGCCTTCCACGAGCCCAAGGAGCCCACCATGGCGAAGAAGAAGACCGACCCGGCCGACAAGCTCGCTGCGGAGGCTTCCCAGGACGGCCAGCAGGAAGGCCACCAGGACGCGCCGGCGCCCGCGTTCGGTGCCCCCGCTGACCTCGAGCAGGACGTCAGCGACGCCCAGCCTGATGCCAAGCCCGACGCCAAGCCCGACGCCAAGCCCGACGCCAAGCCCGACGCCAAGCCCGACGCCAAGCCCGACGCCACGCCGCCGGCCGAGGGCGCCGCGGCCAAAGTCCGCACCCTGGCGGAGATCCGGGCGGCGACGCCGAGTGAGCTGACCGAAGCGGAGCTTGAGGCCGACCTCGCGGACTTGGAGCAGCTGCCCTCGCAGCGGGCCGAGATCACGCGGCGGTACGCCGACGCGGTGCATGACCGCGACGCCGAGCTCAAGCTGATGAATCACAAGATCAACCTGCTCACGGACGAGCGGCGGCGCTTCGAAGAGCGCTACGCCACGCTGGGAGAGCGGCTGCGGCTGCTGCGTGAAGAGAAGAAGCGGCGCGTGACCGCCGCCGAGCGGGCCGCCGAGCAGGCCGCGGCCAAGGTCTAGGCCCGACCAGAGCAGTCCCACCGGGAGCCAGCACCCATGGCCTGGACCTACCACGACTTTGAGGAGTCCAGCGGGGCAACCCGCATCTCCCGGCTCAAGCAGCACATCAGCGAGGTGCGGGCCGTGATCAACGGCCCCGACGTCTCGGCGGACGGCAAGGCCAGGAATCTCGCGACGCTGCAGCAGTACCTCAAGGACCTGACCATCCGGCTGGACCAGTTGGAAGGCTCCGGCAGCAAGCGGGCGGGCGGGATCACCTACATCGGCCCGGTCCCAGCGGACTACCCCTGAATCCGGTTCGCACGCACAGAAGGACCAGCGGCATGGCCACCCCGCCCAACACCGCGGCTGCCCGCGTTCCGGCCCGCCAGCAGTCTGCGCTGCAGCGCACGCAGGCGAAGATCTCCGCCGCCGCCTCCAGGCTCATCACCCAGCGGCTGGAAGCGTCAATCGGCGCCTCCCAGATGTACGCCTCCGCCCGCCGGACGCGGGTCAATCAGCGGTATGGCCCGGAGACGGGCAGCGCCCAGCAGCACCTGGACTGGGGCCGGCACGCGACCATGCGGCAGGACTGCCAGGCCGCGGCCCGCGACAACTCGGTCGCCCGGGCCTTCATCAAGCGCAAGGCCGACCTCGACGTGGGGGACGGCCCGATCGTCACCTCCGCCGGCCGCGACCCCGAGTGGAACCGCCAGGCGGATGAGTGGTTCAGCGAGTGGTGGGAGGGGCGCCGGCTGGACCGCCCGGTGGACGTGCGCGGCTGCGACAGCGGCCCGGAACTGCTGCGCAAGATCGACCGCGCCTGGGAGACCGACGGAGACATCATCGCGATCTTCACCAAGGACGGGAGCCTGCAGCTGGTGGAGTCCGAACGCCTCGGCGGCCAGGGCTGGAAGACCCCCGCGGGCGTGCCCGCTGCGCAGTACCGGGCGGGCGTTGAAATGGACCGCACGGGGCGGCCGGTCAAGTACTGGATCGCAGACTGGAACACGACCGGGACCGCGGCCCAGGCGACGCTGACCTCCTACCCGGCCGAGTCTGCCGAGCTGCTCAAGAACCCTTCGGATGACATCGTGGGCCTGGTCCGGGGCGAGCCCGGCCTGCAGGCGGCACTGGACCAGCTGGAGCGGCTGGACGCCGTGATCGAGAAGACCGCCCTGGCGGTTGAGATCGCGACCTTGTTTGGACTCGTCATCAAGACCGAGCGCCCGGCGGAGACGCAGGCGGCCTTCGAAGCGACCACGACCCAGACCGAAACGGACAGCAACAAGCCGGGGCGGGCGGACATCCAGCCCGCGGGCATGCTGCACCTGGGAACCAACGAGTCCGCCGAGCAGCTCAAGCCCGAGCAGCCTTCCGCCAACTTCCGGGAGTTCATCACCGCCCAGATGCTGATCATCGCGGCGGACCTGGGCGTTCCGCTCGCGGCCAGCCACTTTGACGCCGCCGGCATGAGCTGGAGCAACATCAAGGCCCTGATGGCGATCGCCATGCGGGGCGTCGAGGCACGCCAGGCCAGGCTCGAGCGCTTCGTGCGACGGGTCCGCGAGTGGCGGCTTCGGATGGCAATCGAACAGGGCGAACTGCCCGCCCCGCCATCTGCGGCGGACATCCGCAAGGTGGCCATCCAGTTCCCGCCCGCGCCGGTGCTCGACTTTGAGAGCGAAGTGGCGGGTGGCCGTGCGGCGGTGGAGGGCGGCCTCGCCACCCGCGACCAGGTGACCCAGCGCCTCGGCACGGGCCGCTCGGCCGACATCGACCGCGGCCTGGCGGAAGAGCAGACCCGGGCCCGCGAGCTTGGGGTCGTGATCACCGGAACCCCGGGGGCCTCGACGGGGACCGGGGCGGCAGCGGACCCCGCCACCGCGCGGAACGCCCGCACCGTGCGGGCCGCGGCCCGGCAGGCCTGAGTCGGCGCAGACCAGAGAACCGGCCGCACCGGGGGTTACCCACCATGCTGCAGCGCATCGGCACCATCGACGTCATCTCGGTGCGAGGTCCCCTCTTCTCCAACTGCACCAGCGCCTGGCTGTGCGAGGACCTACTCGCGGCGAGCCAGAGCCCGGCGCCGGCGGCCCTGCTCGACATCGATTCACCCGGCGGTGACGTGGCGGGGAGCGATGACATCTTCGACTGCCTGGCGGAGCTCAAGCGCATGAAGCCGGTCTTCGGGATCGTCCATGACCGGGCATTCAGCCTGGCCGGGGCGATCATCGCGCAGTGCCAGGAGCCCGCGGCGACGCCCACCGCGGCGATGGGCCACCTGGGAACGATCCTCAATCCCCTCTACGACGTCACCGAGGCCAATCGCCTGGCGGGCGTGCGGGTCTCGATTCCCCACGCCGGCGACTTCAAGACCATGGGCGTGTACGGAGCGCCCGTGACGCCCGAGCTCGAGGCGATGCTGCAGCGCTACGTGGAGTCGCAGAACGACACCTTCGTCGGCAGGGTGGCCCAGGGCCGGGGCATGACCGTGGCGCAGATCAAGGCCATGCAGGCTGCCATCTTCACCGGGCCGCAGGGCAAGGAGGTCGGACTCGTGGACAGCGTCACCTCGTTCCGCGCGTACCTCGGAAACCTGATGAACCGTTTCGCCGGCGGGCGACAGGCCGCTCCGGCGCTTTCCCGTCCGTCCGCATCCGCTCAGCCGGCTGATCCAGCCGACGCCCCCGACGGCGGGGACGGCGAGGCCGAGCAGCACAGCAAGGGAGCTTCCCCCATGTCCACCACCACGCCCGCGAACGCCACCAACGCCGCCGCCGCCGCGGCAACCACGGCCGCCACTCTGGTGGCCGGTGCTGCCCAGAACGCCAACCCTGCCGCCAACCCGGCAGCCAGCCCCGCCGCCAGCCCTGCGGCCAGCCAGGCCGCGAGCCTGGCCGAGCTGAAGCAGATTCACGGCGATGACGCCGCGGCTGTGCTCCAGAGCCTGGAGGCCGGCCACTCCCGCATGCAGGCCCTGGAGGCCAGCAACGCCGCGCTGCGGCTCAAGGTGACCCAGCTCTCGGCCAGCCCCGCGGCTTCCCAGGCTGCTTCGGGCGCTCCCGCGGGGGCCAAGCCGGAGACGACCGGGGCCGCCCCCGCGACCTTCCGCCCCGCGGAGGCCGCGGGATCGCAGCAGGCTTCGGCCTTCGAAGAGCACGTCCGCACCTACATGGACGCCAAGAACTGCACGCGTGTGGACGCCGTGCGGGCCTGCTCGCAGCGCCACCCCGAGCTCTACCAGGCCGCCTACGGCGTGCCCAAGGTGGGAGCGCCGGGCGCGTAACGCCCGCCCCGCGACCAGAACTCCGCCCCATCGGCCGGAGGGGCCTTCTGCCCTCATGGCTGTCCCCTTGTTCCGTCAGGACGATCGCACCCACGCCCCTCTTGAAGGGAGGACCCCATGTCCGGCTGTTACTCCGACGCAGACACCGTTTCGTTTCCCGCCTCCGGCGCCCTCGTGTACGGACGCCACGTGAAGATCAACTCCTCCGGCCAGGTCACCTACGCCGGCGCCGGCGAGGACGGGGTCGGCATCACCATGGGCGCCGCGGCTGCCGCGGGCGACATGGTCCCGGTCAAGCTGTGGACCGCCAGCGGAACTTTTCAGGTCACGATGAGCGGCGCCGCGGCCACCCCGGGCACCGCGATCTACTCGGCGTCCTCGGGCAAGTTCTCGACCTCCTCCTCGGGCACCAGCCGCCTGGTGCAGCTCGAGGCGGCGTCGGGCGATGGATCGATCATCGCCGCGGCCCGCGTGTAAGGCAACGCCTCCGGGAGCCTCGCAGCTCCCGCTGTCCAGGTCCATCGGCGGCGAACCGGCTTCAAGGCCCTGGGGCGTGTCACGGCCGCGCCCTTGTGGATTCGCCGGTTCGCCCGCCATTGCGGCCGTGTCCAACCTCCCACAGAAACGCACGCGAATCGGGGAAAAGGCCCCGCGTGCCGCCCACCCATCTCACGCTGAAGGAGCGCACCCATGGCCATTTACACCTCGAACGTCACGCTTCGCCGCGATGCCGGCCTCTCCGTGATGCAGTTCGCCCTCTCCCAGAACTTCGTCGCCCAGCTGGTGGCGCCGGACCTGCCGATGGAGACCCGCGCCGGCACGTACAAGAAGATGGTCGCCCGCACCATCTCCCAGCTGGCCGAAACCAAGGCGAGCAACCAGGGCGGTCCCAAAAAGATCCAGCTTGAGATCGACCAGGACAACTACTTCTGCGACAAGCACTGGCTGGACCTGCCTCTCTCCGACACCGAGCGGGCCGAGCTCGCCGCCGGCGGCTTTGACCCCTACGCCAAGTTCGCCCGCGTGTGCGCCCAGGCCCTGATGCTCCGCGAGGAGTACGACCTCGCCGCGACGCTCTTCAACACGACCACCTTCCCGCTCTCCGGCACCACCGGCCTCTCGGTGTCGGTCCCCTGGGCGACCTCCGCCACCGCGACGCCGATCGAGGACATCGCGGCCGGCACCGCGGCGATCAACAAGAAGACGGGCGTCAACCCCGACACCCTGCTGGTCACCCAGTCCGGTGCGGCGGCGCTCTCCCGGTGCGCCCAGATCACGGACCGCATCAAGTACATCGCCCCGGTGGTTCAGAACGGCGTCCTGGCCAACCCTGCCCTGGCCGCGGTCCTGGGCCTCAAGCAGATCATCGTCGCCAGCGCGGTCTACAACATCGCCGACCAGGGCCAGACCATGAGCGGCGGCTACGTGTGGAACACCGACAACGCGATGCTCTTCTGCTCGACCCCGATGCAGCGCAACCCCGAGACGGGCATGCTCGAGGCCGCGGTGGACGCCCAGACGCCCCAGCTGATCCGCACGCTCACCTGGAGCGAGGAAGGCCTGGGCGGCCCGATGGACGCCTACCCCGTGCGTGACGAGGAAGAGGAGTCCACGAACTTCCGCACCAAGCGCTTCCGCCACCAGAAGGTGTCGGATTCCAACTTCGGGTTCCTGTTCGGCAACCTCGACTAAGGCCCGCCCGAACGGCTTGCCTTTCGGCCGGGGCGGACAGAACGCCACACACGAAGGCGGGGGCCCAGCAGGCCTCCGCTTTTTTTCTCTCTCTCGAACGGAGACGCCTCCCATGCAGACCACCCGCGCCCGCTCGTTCCTGATCGGCTTCGTGCCGGCCCTGCTCTTTGCCATGGTCCTGGCCTTCGCGGCCGTCAAGGCCGGGGCCGCCGCGGCCCGGCTCCTGGCCCTGGGCGCAACCGTGCAGCCCTCCTGGGACGGGGGACCATCCCGCGGCAGCTTCATCGCCTCGATCCGCTCCGCCTGGGTCACGGTCCTGGACGCCGGCACCGTCACCACGATCGACAACGCCTCCATCACCGCCCCCGCCACCCAGGTCACCCGGGCGGGCACCCACCCCATCTACCTCGGCACCGGGGCGGGGCAGTACGTGCAGGTGCGGATGGGCTACGACGCCAGCCTCACCGTGACCACCAACCCCGTGGTCAAGGTCTTCGGCCGCCGCTCCGGCGGGGCCTGGGAGCTCCTGCCCACCCGGGCCGGGGCACTCACCATCACCCTCGCCGCGGCCGCCACCGATGTCTCGGACGGCACCCTCAAGTACACCACGCCCGCCTCCTCGGCCGTGGTGGACATGCTGGGGTGCGATGAGATCCTGGTGGGCGTAGAGACCGCCCTGGCCGGGACCGGGACGACGTCGAGTGCGATCGTTCAAGTCAGGCCGCTTTGAACACCTAGGCACCCAGGCACCCAGGCATCAGGGCACCGAGCAGAGAAGGCACCAGGCATCAGGCACCGGGCATCAGCTCTGATGTGACCATTTGACCATGTGCAATTTGACCATTTGGGAGCCCCCCATGCGCTCACAGTCCGCTCGCGCCCTGCTCGCCCTGCTCCTGGCCCTGCTCGCCCTCCTGGCCCCGCGGCCCGCCGCGGCGCAGTGGGACCGCTTCCCGGTCACCCGGGGCGCCGGGGCCTACGCCGACGCCAACCTCACGCTCCAGCCCGACGCCGCGGCCCCCTCCCTCGCCGCCGCCCAGTCCAACGCCGCCGCCCTGCAGCGGCTGCTCAACGACTTCGCCACCGTCGAGTTCACGGTGCCCGGGGACTACTACTTCGGAAGCCCCACGGGGAACAACGAAGGCATCATCATCCCCAGCGGCCGCCGGCTCATCATCGGCCCCGGCGTCACGCTCTGGCAGCACTCGGGCTTCTACGGCGGCAGCGTCACCGGCCACGACTACTACGCGCTCTTTCGCTTCGCCGGCAGCACCAAGACCACCAACGTCTACATCGGGGGCGGGGGCCGGATCGGCCGCGACACCCCGGATGGAGCCGACGACGCCCACATCGTCCGCTTCGCCAACTACGACGGGCTGACGATCGAGAACATCACGTTCTACCGCAAGGGCAACTCGGGGAAGTATTGCTTCTACTCCAGCTACGGCAAGAACCTCACCATCCGCAACTGCCGCGCCCTGGGCAACATGAACGAGATGCTGGCGGTGCCGGCGGTGGACTCGCTGGGGTACGCCTGCAAGAGCGATGGATTTCACCTCAGCGGCTTCCACGACGGCGTCCGCATGGAGACCTCGGGGAGCTCGGGGGACAACCTCAACGCCTTTCTCTCGGATGAGGGGGCGGACTATTCGCAGTACTGGGGGCAGTACGACCGCAAGGGGAGCATCCGCAACGCCCGCCTGGTCTCCAGCTGCGACCGCTCGGCCGAGCCCATCCGGATCGTGGGCCAGTCCTACGACATGGGGATCACCGGGGCGGACTGGACCGCCAGCACCAAGACGATCACCAAGGCTGGGGCCTTCGCGGGCTACTGGCTTCCAGGCTCGCTGATCCGGCCCACCGGGACGGGCGTCACCGCCGGCGAGTACCTCGTCATCGACCAGGCCGGGGACGACTCGATCGTCCTCGCCACCAGCCTCGCCGCGGGCAACCTCTCGGGCACGGTCAAGATCGACGCGCCGACGCTCGCCGTCACCGGGGCGACCTGGACGGCCAGCACCAAGACCATCACCAAGACCTCCGCCTTCTCCGGCGTCGCCGCCGGTGACTGGGTGCGGATCGCCTACACCAATCACTGGGACATCGACGCCCGGGTGGCGAGCTCCACGGCCAACACGATCGTGCTCGTGGACTCGATCAACGCCACCGACATCTCGAGCATCGCGGTCTCCACCGGGCGGACCTTCCAGCCCGTGCTCGACGTCGACGTGGACGGCATGACCGGCTCGCTCAAGGTGGGCGCGCTCTCCATGCTCGCCACGATCGACGACGGCAACCTCAACGGGGCCCGGATCTACCTGCGGGCCCGCAACATCAAGTGCACGCGGGCGGACGCGGCCGTGACGCTGCTCAAGCTGACCGCCAGCGGCCTGCGGGAGATCACCATTGACGGCGTCGAGGTGCCCGACGACGCCGTGGGCGTGCTCTTCGGCTACTCCGCCGACTGCGACCGCGTGAGCCTCTCCAACATCAGGAGCACGCAGACCGCCAACGCGCGGCACCTCTTCAAGTTCGGGAGCGCCCCGCGGTTCCTGACGATCGACCAGTGTGAGCTCAACTCCCTCGGCGGCACCGCCCACTTCATCGCCATGGGCGGCTACCTCGCCGGCGGCACCGACCTCTTCACCTTCCCCCGGGTCAAGATCAGCAACAGCGTGCGGCGCGGGGACGGCACGGGGAGCTGCATCTACCAGTACGGCTACGGCCCCGCCCAGGTGCTCGACGGCCAGGTGGTCAACTGCACCTTCGAGGGGGCCTACACCCGGTTCCTCGCCGGCCCGCCCAACAGCTCGCCGTCGGTGGACAAGCGCTCCACGTGGCAGGTGGACAACTGCCGCTTCGGGGCCAACTCCGGCAGCCTCATCAACGGCCAGATCGACGCCTACTTCACGAACTGGGTGAAGCCCGGCACCTCGACGATGTCGTGGGTCCTCAACGCCGACACCAATCTGCCCACCGCGAGCTTCGCCCCCACCTGGATCACCTACGCCCTCAACGCGGCGGACATCAACGCCGTCGGCACCGGCGCCAACGTCGACATCACCTTTTCGTCCCTGGCGAAGTTCGCCAACGTCCCCACCAAGTTCAGGAACTCCACGGTTCAGGCGGTCCGGCTCGACTGGTCCGCGGCCGTCACCGCCAGCGACGCCCTCGCCGTCAACGCGGCGTTCGGCAACTCCGCGGCCCCGACGCAGATGTTCAGCAGCATCGCGCTCCACTCCGCCGCCGACAGCTACATCTACTACCCGACGGCGGGGCTGACCGCGGCGGGCACGGCCGACCAGGGCTGGATCAACGCCGACTGGCAACCCACGCTGCGGATCAGCCACACCGCGGGCCAGACGATCACGGCGGGCAAGACGATCAACGTCAGCATCCTCGTGGGCGGCACGATCGGCAGTTACAACTAGGCCGCGGCAGGGAGGGAAGTGCAATGACCACCTGCTACGCCGCCATGTGGTACGAGGGGCGGCCGGTCGTGGCCGAGGGGCCCGGCTGCCTGCTCCACGGGGCTTTGCACCGGCCCACCCGCGGGTATCGGCCGATCAGCGTGCTCGATCGCCCCTCCCCCGGCTATGGGCCCTGGCTGACCCAGGATGGGCAGCTCATCGAGACCAACTTCCAGGACAGCCTGGAGGCGATTCCCACCGACGTGGCCGTGCTCGACTGCGAGACGGGCTACGCCGAGCTCTGGTCCACGGTGGAGCGGATGCTGGAGCTGGCCCGCGAGCGCCGGCCCGACGTGCGCTTCGGGGTTTACGTGGGCCCCTCGGCCCGGCAGATGAACGCCGACGCCAAGATCCTGCTGGAGCCCGATGACCCGGCCATGGTGCAGGCCCTGACCCAGGCCGACTTTGTCGCCCAGTCGATCTACGCCTTCGTGACCGACGAGCCCACCCGGATCGACGAGAACACCTGGGACTGGCAGCGCCTGGGCTTCTTCCGTCACCGGATGGGGCATGACCTTCGCCGCTGGATGATCCGGGGCCTGCCCGTGATGCCCGTGAGCTGCCCGACGTACCACACCCGCGAGGGTGAGGCGGGGCTGATCGAGGGGAACCAGCCCGTGAGCCTGCGGGTGATGCGGGAGATGATCGCCTTCGCCGAGCGCTTCCCCGAGGCGATCTTCTGGGGCGGGTATCGCTTCGGGCCCGTGCCGCCCGGCGAAGCCAGATCGCTCGCTTGGCGCCAGTGCGGCGAGCCCTGGCAGTACCTGGCGGCGGAGCTGGTCAGCGGGGCCGAGGCGGCCAGGCAGCAAGGCATGTAGAAGGCACCAGTGACCAGGCATCGGGCATCAGCAGAGACCCGTCTTCATGTGACCATTTGGAGACCCCGACCATGCGCGAGCACGCGGACCTCATCGACAGCCTGCCCGACCACGCGGGCGTCCAGGGCGGACCCAGCAAGGTGAGCTGGCGGGCGCTGGGATTCCTCACGGGCGCCGCAATCGCCCTGGGGCTGGTCATCACGCTGATGAGCAGCCAGGCCGGGTGTGCGGCCCGGGTGGGCAAGAAGACCCTGGTCACCCCGACGCAGGCGGACAACACCAACGGGAGCCCCAACACCCTGACGCTGGCGGACCCCGACGGGACCTGGAACGTCGAGAGCACGGGGGCGAGCCGCTACACCAGCCTGGACGCCAAGGGCCTCACCACGGTGCAGCAGGGGACGACCCCGCGTGACATCTACTACGACCGCGAGACGGGGCGGCTGGTGATCTCCAGCGGCACCGACATCCGGGCCGAGGGCGTGGAGTTCGACCAGGCCAAGGGCGTGCTCAAGCTCAAGGTCTTCGAAACGGTGGGCACGCCCGCGATCGCCGCCATGGGCGAGGCCCAGGCCAAGCTGGTCGCCTACTGGACCGCCCGCGACCAGGCGAGCGCCGAGGCGCTCAAGCGCGAGATGGAGACGATCGAGAACGTCAGCCCGGCCGTCGCCGGGATCATCAAGGACATTCTGCGGGCGAGCGGAGTGCCCGTGCCGTAGGCATGGGAAATGGTCAAATAGCAAATGTTCAAATGGTCAAACAGAGGGAGACAAAAGCCATGAAGAAGAGCTGGAAGACGACGGCGGCGGGGCTGATCACGATGATCATCGCGGCCCTGCCGGCGGTGGATTCGATGGCCAATGGCAAGCAGCTGACCGAGAATGAGAAGCTGATGATCGGCGGCCTCATCGCCGCCGGCGTGCAGGGCTTCTTCGCCCGGGACAACAACGTCACTTCGGAAGACGCGGGGGCAAAGAAGAAGTAAGCTCCGCCCCCGCCCTGAGGTATGGCCGACTCCACCCCCCTACGGAGAGCCCTTCGCATGAGCCCGCACCGTCGCCACCAGCTCGCCAGCGTGGCCCCGATCGTCTCCGCACTCGTGTGCGTGGGCGGGGCCGTCGCCAGCGTCACCGGGGCCCTCTGGGTGAAGCCCGCCCGCCTCGAGGCCGCCGCCGCCGAGCAGCAGAAGTCCCTGGAGCAGTTCAAGGCGGACACCCGGGCCCAGATCGCGGACCTGGAGCGGGCCCGCCGCGAAGACCACGAACTGCTGATCCGCATCGCCGCCGACATGGGCTGGGTCCGCCAGGCCCTGGAGAAGACCAAGCCGTGAGCCAGTACTCCCCCAGTGTGACGCCCCCCACGCACCCGCTCTCCGCCCTTTCCGCGGCCGCGGCCCCGTCCAAGACCGTGACCGTGCGGGGCGCGTCCTTCACGCTGCGCCTCCTCAGCACCGCCGAGGTCTACCAGCTCCTCTCCTGCGTGCCGGTGGTCCAGCCCCCGACGATCACCATCAACGGCGTGCAGACGGAGAACCTGCGGGATCCCGCCTTCATCGCCGCCCAGGGCGAGCGGCAGCGGGCCGTCCGCTTGGGCGAGCTGGCGATCGCCATGAGCCTCCCCGGCCCCGACGGCCGCGGGTGGAGCGAGCTCACCGACGCCGGCCAGCGGCGGGCCTACCTCCAGCACGCGCAGCAGCAGCTCGAGCGGGCCCTGCTTGCCAGCGAGGTAGCCGCCCTGGAGCGGGTGCTCCGCGACCTCGAGGAGAAGGTGGAGGGTGACATCCGGGGAAACTCATCCGGGCGGGCGGCGGGCTGAGCCCCCCTGACCCGCTCCCCGAGCGCTACGCATTGACCCCGGCCTGCGTCGAGCTTCGGCTCTGCGAACGGTACAAGCAGGACCCCCTCACGTGGCCGGACCGGCTCGCCGCCGCCCCGCGCGGGATGCGGGCGATGCTGGCGGAGTATGAGCTGATCAGGCAGCAAGAGGAAGCAGGCAGCAGGCAGTAGGCACCGAGGCATCAAGGCACCCAGCAGAGCCAAGGCATCAGGCACCAGGCACCGGGCACCAGCAGAGAGAGCCGTCTGCATTTGGCAATTTGGCCCTTTGCGGGGCTTCGCCCCGCCGTCACTTCTGGAGACCCGCCATGGCATGGGACGACGAGGTTGCCGCGGCGATGGTGCAGGTCTTCGACAAGGAGGCCGGCGTGGGCACCTCGGTGACGCTCCGCCAGGTGACGGCCGGGGCGTTCAACAGCGCCACCGGCGTGCGGGCGACCACGACCAGCGACACCACGGTGGGGGCCCTGCGGGGGCCGTCGACCACGCGGGTGACCGACGCCAGCGGCCGGCTGACGGAAACGCGGCGCTACTCCATGAAGGTCGCCGAGCTCGCGGGCGTGACGCCCCGGGCGGATGACAAGGTGATCGACGGCGGCGTGACCTGGATGGTGATGGCCGTCTCCCGATCGGCCGAAGGGGCGGTGTGGGAGCTGGACTGCGTGCGCTCCGCGGCGTAGCCGCGGGCGAAATGGTCAAATCGCAAATGTTCAAATGGTCAAATCAGAGCTGATGCCTGATGCCCGGTGCCTGGTGCCTTTCACTTCGGAACCTCCCCCATGGCCACCCTCCTCGATGACGCCCTGATCCTCGCCCAGGGGGCGGCGCTCCTGGAGGCGGTCGCCGCCGCCAAGACGGACCTGCGGGTGCTCCAGCTGGGGGATGAGCCCGCCGACGACCAGGCGACGAAGGTGACGGTGCGGATGGCCAGCCTGCGGGTGGCGCGGCACGCCCGCCGGTCCACCTCTTCGGAGGCCGCGACCGCCGACGTCACCATGGTGCTCGAGATCGTGAGCCCCGAGGCCCAGACGAGCAGCTACGCCGCCTGGAGCGCGGCCGCCAACGTGCTGAGCCTGGTGGACGGCTACGCCGTGAAGGACGGGACCACGGGACAGACGCTGAGCGTGATCGCCGCCGACGCGGCCTCGGACGCTGAGCTGACGCAGACCGGCACCGCCTGCATGCAGCGGGTGACGGTGACGGTGACGGCGCTCGCCGAGCGGTTCGCCGGGACGAGCCTGCGGACGGACTTCGCGTAGCAGGCACCAGGCAGCAGGCAGCAGGCAGCGGGCATCAGCAGAGAAGGCACCGGGCACCGGGCACCAGCAGAGAAGGCACCGGGCAGCGGGCAGCGGGCACCAGCAGAGGAGAACCGAACATGGCGAACATCAACGTCAACCACCGGCGTTTCGACAACGGCGGCGTCATCGAGTTCAACGATGGCAGCGCCAAGACCCTGGACAACGTGCAGGACGGCTCGGTCTCCTGGGAGCCCTCCACCCGCGAGGTGGTGACGGTGAAGGACCGGGGCGTCTACAAGCAGGCGATGGACGGGGATGACACCCTGGCCAAGATCGACTTCGACGTGGCGTGCGGCGAGCTGACCAGCCCCAGCACGAGCCTCTATGCCACGCTCATGCAGGCGGGGAGCTCGGGCCTGGTGAAGGAGTTCACGAGCCTGGTGATCAAGATCCCCGACTACCGGGGGGCGACCGCCGGCGAGAGCCTGACCTTCACGAACGTCTACGTCGACCGCACGACCATCCGCTGGAGCAAGGGCGGCAAGCAGGGGGGGATCAACAGCCTCTCTTTCAC
>ERZ869929.627-NODE-627-length-18209-cov-30.534979_pt1 | contig 18209 bp, 21 predicted proteins | sample MGYA00579312_ERZ869929 | MGnify/ENA primary metagenome ERZ869929 (study PRJEB32216, sample SAMN09231818) | wastewater metagenome | place: USA: Maryland | collected 2016-08-09 | study: EMG produced TPA metagenomics assembly of the PRJNA472060 data set (Reclaimed... | reverse complement strand
TCCGATCTGCCTCCAAACCATAAACCGGCGCTGAAAAGTTCCAAGAATGGAACAAATATTCCAACCAGAGCGTGCGACACGTTTCACCGAAAGGCTTTACAATGGGTACGCGTGGTAGGGTTTCCGCAGCATCGATGGAGATTGCTGGCGCTCAGACAGTGCAAAAGGTCCAGCGTCCTGACGCGCCCTACGATCTGACCGATGAGCAGACCGATGAATGGTGGGCAGTGGTGAATCGGCTGCCGGCCGATTGGTTTCCGCGAGAGACGCACGGACTGCTTGCGCAATACTGCCGACATGTGGTTGCGGCGCGCCGGGTCGCGTCGTTGATCACTGCGATGGAAAAGGCTGGTGGTGATCTGAACATTGCTGATTATGACCGCCTGATGAAGATGCAGGAACGGGAAGGGCGAGCGATGTCGTCACTTGCGTCGCGGATGAGGATCAATCAGCAATCAACGCGAAGCGACAAGACGAAGAAACCGCTTCAGATGGAACGGCCTTGGGAGTAGCGGCGCGGCGGTTGCCAGATCAGACCCGTGCGGAGCGAAATATCGTATGGGTCGAGAAGCATTGCCGGGTACCGGAGGGAAGGCACATCGGGCGGCCGGTTGTGCTTCGGGAGTGGCAGCGTAACGAGCTGCGGAAGATTTACGACAACCCGGACGGGACGCGTCTTGCGATCATCAGTTTCCCGCGCAAGAACGGGAAGACCGCGCTGATTGCCTTCTTGTTGCTTCTGCATTTGTGCGGTCCGGAGGCGATACAGAATTCACAACTCTATTCGTCGGCCATGTCGCAGAAGCAGGCCGGAACGATTTACAAGCTTGCGGCCAAGGTAGTCCGGCTTTCGGACAGTTTGCGGAGTTTCGTCGTTCCGCGTGACACGGTGATGGAGCTCTATTGTCCTGAGTTGGGCACGCTGTACGCAGCGCTGTCGGCAGAAAAGAAAACGGCGCACGGCACGTCTCCGGTGTTTGCCGTGCATGACGAACTCGGGCAGGTCAAGGGGCCGGTATCGGAACTGTACGAGGCGGTAGAAACGGGGATGGGCGCTCACGATGCACCGCTATCGGTGATCATCAGCACACAGGCTCCAACCGATGCCGACCTGCTTTCGATTCTGATCGACGACGCGTTGACGGGGCGCGATCCGCATACGACGATATCGCTCTATGCTGCGCCGCCTGATGCCGATCCATTCAGCGAAGCGACGCTGCAAGCGTGCAACCCTGCATGGGGGGACTTCCTGAATCGGGACGAAGTGCTGCGGACAATGGAAACGGCCAAGGCGCTGCCGTCACTGGAAAACGCCTTTCGCAATCTGCACCTCAATCAGCGGATTGACCTGAATGCGCCGTTCATTTCGAGCGGAATATACCGGGCCTGCCAGGGAGAAATCATTCCTGAGTTGACCGGGCGGGTCGTGTTTGCTGGTCTCGATCTGTCAGAAGTCGGCGATCTTACGGCGTTCGTTCCGGTCACGCCGGTCGAAAAGGTCTGGCATGTCCGTCCGACGTTCTGGATTCCTGGAAAGGGTTTGTTGGAAAAGGCCAAGGCTGACCGCGTGCCTTATGACGTTTGGGCGAAGCAAGGGTTCTTGCAGACAACCCCAGGCCCGACAGTGGACTATGATTTCGTGGCGGCATGGCTATGGGATTTGCATCAGGACGTTGATTTTCAGAAGATCGCGTTCGACCGCTGGAACTTCCGGCATCTGAAGCCGTGCCTGGCGCGGGCGGGCTTTCGGGAAGAAAAGCTTGAGGGCGATGACGCGATTTTCGTACAGATGGGGCAAGGCTTTCAGAGCATGTCGCCTGCGTTGCGCGATCTGGAAAGCGCGTTCCTGAACAAGACAATCCGCCATGACGGCCATCCAGTGATGGAAATGTGCGCCCGCAATGCGACGGTCGTTTCTGACCCGGCGGGCAACAGGAAACTGAGCAAGATGAAATCGCATGGTCGCATCGACGGCATGGTGGCGCTGGCCATGGCGATGAGCGTGGCCGGAACGTGGACTGAAGGAAGCGGCGAACAGTCGTTTTGGGAGGTTATATGACGATGACCTTCCTTGGCCGACTCCGCAATGTCTTCCGGCCTGAGGCCAAGATGTCGTCGCTCGAATTGTTCCGCGAGATTTATGGGGGGCGGGCCAGTAAATCCGGCGTTACGGTTGGGTGGCAACAAGCCATCGAGGTTGCGGCGGTTCAAGCGTGCTGCCGTGTCCTGGCAAATGGCGTTGCGCAGGTGCCGTTTCCGTTGATGCAGGAAAAGGATGGGCGCCGTATTCGGGTTACCGATCACCCAGTGGCGATGACGATTCGTCGGCCGAACCGGTGGCAAACGTCATATACGCTGCGCGAGACGATCATGTTGCATATCGCGCTGACCGGCAATGCCTTCGTCTGGAAGGGCATGGTTGGCTCGGCGCGTGAGTTGCGGGCTCTTGAGCCTATCGAGCCTGGGATGGTCACGGTTCAGCGGGCGCCAGATGGCACCTTGACATACAAGGTAACGGCTCCGGATGGCGCAACGATGGTCTTTGACGCATCGGAAATCTGGCACATCCGCGGCCCGTCGTGGGCGCCATGGTTGGGCATGGACGCGGTGAAGCTTGCGCGCGATGCTATCGGATTGGCCATCGCCATCGAAACGACACAGGCGGATTACCATAAGGGCGGAGCGCAAGTGTCCGGCCTTCTGTCGATGAAAAACAAGGTCGGTGCAGAGCGCTATGCGCTTGTCGCATCCTGGCTAGACAAGCATATCGTTGGCGGCGAACGCGCCGGCAAGCCTTTGTTCCTCGATGACGATGCGCATTATACCCCATTCGGGATGACGGGCGTCGATGCGCAGCAACTGGAAACCCGCAAGATGCAGATCGAAGAAATCTGCCGGGCTTTCGGTGTCATGCCGATCATGATCGGGCAATCGGATAAAGCGGCCACATATGCCAGCGCTGAACAGATGTTTCTTGCCCACGTCGTTCATACCCTCGCCCCCTGGTATTCGCGGATCGAACAATCGGCAGATGCAGAGCTTCTTTCGCAAGACGACAGAGACAATGGGTTCTACTTCAAATTTGTGCCGAACGGCTTGCTACGTGGTGCGGCCAAGGATCAGGCGGCGGTGTTCAGCGCAGCACTTGGGTCCGCAGGACCGGGAACGGCATGGATGGCGCCGAACGAGGTCCGCGAATTGATGGACTTGGACCCTATCCCCGGGGGCGATGAATTGCCGCGTGGCCAGATGCCGGCCGCGCCAGGAGGCAGCAATGGAACGAATTGAGGTCAAGTTTGCCGCCGATGACGTGAAATCCACGGGTGAATTCGCGGGGTATGGCGCAGTATTCGGCAATGTCGATGCCTACGGGGACGTGATCAGGGAAGGCGCGTTTCATGCCACTCTGGCGGATTGGAAGCAGACCGGGAAGCTACCTCCGATGCTACTGCAGCACGGCGGCATGGGCCTGACGGACGGCGATCAGATGCCCATCGGAAAATGGACAAAGATGGCTGAGGATAGCCGGGGGCTATATGCCGAAGGCAAGCTGATCAACCTCGATACCGAACGGGGGAAAACGGTCTATGGCGCGCTGAAAGAGGGCGTACTTGACGGGCTGTCGATTGGATACCGGACCAAGGACTTCACGCCGCGCAGCAAGCCGGAAGACCCACGGCGCGTGCTGAAAGCGGTCGATCTGGTGGAATTGTCCGTCGTGACATTTCCAGCCAATGGCAAGGCTCGGATTTCATCGGTCAAATCGGCTGTCGACATGACGAGTGAAGATTTCCGCGATTTGGAGGCCACCCTTCGGACGAAGGGTCTGTCGCGTGCGGACGCTGTGAAAGCGGTTTCGGGCCTTCGTGAGTGGCTTCAGCGCGATGCTGAAGAGCCGGGCAAGAGCCTTCGTGAGGAAGGTTTCGCGGACATCGCGGCGCTGTTGCGCCGAAATATCGCAAACCTGACCACATAGGAGGGCGCAATGCCGCTCGATGATACCGAAATCAAGAGCCTGATCGAGGCTCAAGGGAAGGCGTTCGACGCCTTCAAGGCTTCCCACGAGGAAGAAATCAAGGAACTGAAGAAGGGGGTTTCCGATCCCGTTCTGCAGGACCGGCTGACCAAGATCGAAAAGTCGCTGGACGGCGCGGTGGAAGCCAAGGCCGCCATCGAGGCGGCGATCAAGGCCGAACGCAAGGAGCGCGAAGACCTGGAGCTGCGGCTGGCCCGTGGTGGTGGGGATAAATCCGGCGACATGGCGAAGGAGATGAAATCCTTCAATCTGTCGTTGGGCGCGGCCGGCGGGAAAGGCCAGGTGGATGACAAGGGCTATGATGCCTACAAGTCCGCCTTCACCAATTTCCTGCGCAAGGATGCTCGGCTGCTGAGCGGCGAAGAAGTCAAGGCAATGTCGGTCGGATCCGATCCGGATGGCGGTTATCTGGTGACGCCGGACGTATCGGGGCGGATCGTCAAGAAGGTCTATGAGACGTCGCCGATCCGCCAGATCGCGTCCGTCACGACCATCTCCAGCGACGCGCTGGAAGGGCTGGAGGACAACGACGAAGCCGGCTACGAATGGCAGAGCGAAACGCAGACGCCTGCCGATACCACCACGCCGCAGCTCGGCAAATGGCGCATCCCGGTCGAACAGCTGGGGGCCATGCCGAAGATCACGCAGAAGCTGCTGGATGATGCGGCCGTGGATGTCGAAGCATGGCTGGCCGACAAGGTCGGGGCCAAGATCGGGCGCGTCGAAAACACGGCGTTCGTCACCGGCAATGGCGTCGGAAAGCCGCGTGGGTTCACCGACTATACCACAGCCGCCGACAGCGGCGCCGGCGTGACCTGGGGCAGCATCGGCTATGTGAAGTCCGGCGCGTCGGCCGACTTCGCGGCATCGAACCCAGCCGACAAGATTTTCGATCTGGTCGGCCTGGTGAAGGAGGCGTATCTGCAGAATTCGCGTTTCGTGACCCGTCGCTCGGTCATCACGAAAATCCGCAAGTTCAAGGAAACGACCACCAACGCCTATCTGTGGCAACCCGGCCTGCAGGCTGGCGCGCCGGAATCGCTGCTGGGCTATCCGATCACGCGGGCGGAAGACATTCCGACGCTGGCAGCGGACAGCCTGTCGCTGTGGTTCGGCGATTTCATGGCGGCATATCAGATCGTGGATCGTCTCGGCGTCCGTGTTCTGCGTGATCCCTACACCGTCAAGCCCTACGTGCTGTTCTACACCACGAAGCGGGTTGGCGGCGGCGTCGTCAACTTCGAGGCCATCAAGGCCATGCTGTTCAACAGCTGATCAACCGGGGCGCGGCCTTCGCCGCGCCTTCAACGCTTCCCATCATCAGGAGAACGTTCACCATGCGTGACCTTCACAATAGCATTCGCGTCCTCAAGGCCATCCCGCCGCAGGCGGTTGGCACCACGGGCGTGGCCAACGGCTCGCTTTCCGACGTCATCGACCGCAAGGGGTATGATTCGGTCGAGTTCATCTTCAACCACGGCTCCGGCGGCGCGTCGGTAGCCGACGTGACGTCGGTCATCCTTTACGAAAGCGACAGCGCAACGGCCGCTTCCTTTACCTCCGTGGCGGATGCCGATCTTCTCGGAACCGAAGCGGCGGTCGGGTGTCCGGCAGAAAACCCCCGGACGTCCGGGGTCGGCAAGAACAAGACCGCCAAGCTGGGCTACAAGGGCGCCAAGCGCTACCTGCGCGCCCGCGTCTATGCGGTTGGCACGGCGACCAGCGTCATTTCGGCGCAGGCCGTACTGTCGCATCCCTCGCGTCAGCCGACTGCCTGATCGGAGTGAATGATGGCGACCGATCCTTGGGTCTACGCTGACAAGATCGATGCTTTCGGGCGGGTCGGGGCGAGCATCACGCCGGCTGCGACCGACCTTGACCCGATCCCGAAGGCAATCGTTTGTCTGGCTGCCGGCGATGTGACAATCGTTCCGGTGGACAATGCGAATGCCGCAACGCTTTCGTTCACGGGATGTCAGGTGGGTTTCATCCCGCCATACCGGGTTCGCCGCGTGACGGCGGCAACCGGCACATGGGCGACGGTCGTCTGATGCATGTTGCGATTATTGGCCTCGGCCCATCGGCCGGGGCCTTCTTCGAACTGGTCAAGCGCCTGGGCGGCTCATCGGCATATTGCGATGAGGTCTGGGGCATCAACGCCATCGGCGACGTGCTGCGCTGCGACCGCATTTTCCACATGGACGACATGCGGGTGCAGGAAGCGCGGGCGGCGGCGAACCCGGATGGCAATATCGCCGGTATGGTCAGGTGGCTGCAAAAGCATCCTGGCCCGGTGATTACGTCGGTTCCCCGCTATCCCGGTCACGTCGCCTTCCCTTTGGCCGACATCCTGAACGGCGGTTACGACACTGGCGGGGTGCCGTATTTCAATTCGACCACGGCCTATGCCGTTGCTTATGCACTCCACCTGCAGGTCAGCCGGATATCGCTCTTCGGCGTGGATTACACTCTGTCCAACCGGCATGAGGCAGAAATGGGCCGGGCTTGCGTCGAGTTCTGGCTGGGGATTGCTGCGGCGAGAGGGATTGAAATCACCGTGCCGGAACAATCATCTCTTCTGGACGCCTGCCAGACTGACCGCGACCGGCTCTATGGCTACGACTGCGTTGATGTAGCTTGGCGCAGCGATGGCGGGCAACTGGTTGTCGAGATGACTGATCGTCCAGGTGAAATCGACGCCGCCGAGGTAGAGCGTCGATATGACCACTCCAAGCACCCCAACCCGTTGATGGTGAAATGACCTATTCCATCTCGCCAGTCCGCACGGTAGCGCCGTCAGAGACGCCGGTTTCGCGCACGGAAGCCAAGGCGCACCTGCGCGTGACGGGCACGACGGAGGATACGCTGATCGATGGGCTGATCGCTGCGGCGGTGGCGCATGTCGACGGCTGGTCCGGCATCCTCGGGCGCTGCGTCGTGACGCAGACTTGGCGGCAGGATGTGGATGATTTTTCCGATTGTGTGGCTTTGCCGTTCCCCGATGTGCAGAGCGTCACAGTGACCTATTACGATGCGGCGAACGCCGTTCAGACGCTTTCCGGCTCGACCTATAACTTGGTCAACCGGACCAGCGGGACGTTTTTGGAGCTGGCGGATGGCGCGTCCTGGCCGGTGGTATATAGCCGGCCGGATGCGGTCAAGATCAGCATGGTTTGTGGTTATGGCGCCGCTGCGGCTGTCCCGGTTGCGATCAAGCAGGCCATGCTCGTGCTGATCGGCCATTGGTATTCCAACCGGGAAGCCGTGTCGGAAGCTGCCATGTCGGAGGTGCCGCTCGCTGTGGGGGCTCTTCTTGCGCCATATCGCAGGATCGGGCTATGACCGCCGGGGCGAAAGACCAATATATCACATTCGAGCGCAAGACGCGGGTCAGCAACAACGCTGGAGGCGCGGAAGCGACCTGGAGTACGTTGGTGGTTGCATGGGCGAAGGTCATAGCCAAGGCTGGCCAGGAAAGTCTCTCGGAAGGCAGAACGAACGCGACATTCGTTAACTTGTTCACGGTCTGGCAGAGTGATTGCGCCGCTGTGGTCGAAGCCGACAGGATCGTCTGGAACAGTGAAACGTGGAACATTCGAGGTATCCGGCGTGAGGGCGCGCGCAGGATAGAGCTGGTGATCGAGGCGGAGCGCGGAGTGGCGTCGTGAAGGCATCGGTCAGAATAACCGGTTTGGAAGATGTGGCGCTGGTGCTTCAAAACATCGCGCCGCGCGAAGCGATAAACCTGTTGCGCGTTACGACATACGACATGGCGAAGCAGCTGGCGACGAGCGCCAAGACCTTTACGCCGGATAATCCGGCCACGGGCATCGGAGACCTGAAATCGAGCATTGGCGCCAAGCGTGAACGTGGGGGGCGCTCGCGCGCTGCTGCCAGTGTGATCGTCAAGAGCATCACACGGAATTTTTTCTGGCGCTTCCTGGAATATGGCCAGGGCCCGGATCACGTTGAGCACGCGATGTTTCTCAAGGCGCTGATGGTCATGAAGCCGCAGATCAGGCCGGTATTTATGGCCGCCTTCGGGCGCGCACTCGGCAAACGTCTTGCGAGGAAGAGAAAGATATGAGCGCTTCCGTAGCGGTTCAGGACGCACTTGTAGCAGCGCTGACGGAGGTAGGGCCGGTGGTCTATGTCGTGCGCCCGCAGGCTGCAAATGGTGGAAGCGATGCGGTCTATCCGCATATCCAGATCGGGGCTGTCATATTCGCTCCCTGGGACACGTTCACGGAAACCGGCCACGATTTCGTCGCGCGCATTCACACCAGGTGGCGGGGAGAAAACCAATTGACCGGCAGCGCGATACAAGACGCGATTTACGCGCGCCTGCACCGGACAACCGACATCCATATGGACGGCTTTTCGTCCATTCTGCTGACCCGAGAAACCAGTTTCGTTACCCACACCGATGGTGGGTTCGAAGGCATCTGCGAATATCGCGGATTGTTGCAAGCCGACTGAGTCACACAACCACGAAAGGAACGCACCATGGCTGTTCAGGCCGGGATTCTGCTGCTTATCAAGAAGGCCGGGACTGCCATTGCGGGGCTTCGCACCGGCAAGGTATCGTTCGGCCTTGACACCATCGATATTTCGAGCGCCGACGATGCCGGGGTTCGCAAGCTGCTGAACGCGCACACGAACCAGCGGTTCACCATCACCGCGTCAGGGGTGGAAAAGGGCGGCGTCCTTGCGACGCTTTGGGCCGCGCCAGGCACCACGAAATATCTGACCGACATCACGTTCACAATCCCGACAGAGTCCGGCTCTGGTGACGTGTTCACAGCGGACGTGGTTCTGACGGCCTTTGACATCACCGGCGAATACAATGGCGCCGTCATGTTCGATGCCACCTTCGAATCTGCCGGGACGTGGAGCGCCGCGTAATGGAAGGATTTGAGCCGGTCACCCTACGTTGGGGCGGCAAGGATTTCGTCGTTCCGGCCAACAAGACGCTGATGTTGATTGCTCGCATCGAAGATGCGCTCGGTGGGTCGAACGGAGACCAAGCCATTGACGTGTTGCTGAACCGTGCGGGCGGGCCGCCGCACAGTCGCATGGCGGCTGCGTTCGGCGCTGCGCTGCGGTATGCTGGGGCAATGGTGACGGACGAGGAAATCTATCTCGATATGCACCGCGATATCGCGGCAGGCGAGCGGGACCAGATCGCCGTCAAGGTCAACATGATGGTGCTTGGGCTCTTGTCAATCATTTCGCCGCCAACGTCCAAGGCTCTGGCGCGAGCGACGCAGGAACCTGCCGAAAAAAAAGACTGACCGGGGGCTTTGTCAGGGCCATGCACACTTTGCTCGTTGGGCAGGGCTGGGTGTCGCCGACAGAGTTCTGGAACCTGGCTCCCGGTGAAGTTTGGTGGATTATCGAGGCGCGGATGCCCCGCAATGGGCTGAGCATGGAAGACGCCGACAGGCTCTTGGAAATGCTGGAACTGGAAGAACGGCGGGAAGCGGCAAATGGCTGATATTGTCGGACAGATCGCCATTCAGATTGGGGCTGATATCAGCCCCCTGACGGCTGATCTGAGCAAGGCCCAAGGGCAAATCAGCAAGTTCGGCGCGGCGGCACAGTCCAGTGCCAGCGGCGGGATGAGGGCTTTTTCGCTTGCTGGCACGTTGATGGCGAGCGCCGTTGTGGCGGCCAGCGTCGGCTTGGTTGCGTTGACCAAAAATGCCATTGCCAATGCCGGCGCTCTGCATGACGCTTCGGTGGCAACCGGCGTGCATGTGTCGCAACTGCAGGCCATGCGACAGGTTGCGGACGAGGCCGGTGTTTCGGCGGATGAACTGACGTCCAGCCTCAAGCGGATGCAGAACAATATCGACGGGCTGCTGACCGGCACAAAGGCACAGACGGAAGCCTTCGGCCGCCTTGGGCTCGGCGTGCGCGATCTGCAGGGCTTGTCGGCAGATGAGCAATTTGCCCGCATTGCGGAGGCCATTGACCGGATCGTTGACCCTACCCAACGCACCGCTGCGGCGATGGACGTTTTTGGGAAAACCGGTGCCAACCTGATCCCCATGATGGCCGATTACCGCGACGTCATCGCGGAAGTGGCGCAGCATCAGAAGGATCTGGGCATTGCTCTGAGCGATACCGATGCGGCGAAACTGGACGACTTGGGCGACGCAGCCGGGCGCTTGAAAGACAGCGCCATCGGACTGGCAAACCAGTTTGCCATTACGTTCGGACCTGCCCTGTCGTTTGCTATCGAACAGATCGTGCATTCCTTTGAGGGTCTGAACGCGGCCTTCAAGGATCTCCGCGATTTTCTGACCCAAACCGATGCTGAGGCAAAGGCTGCGGCCCTCGCCCAGATGATCGGTGTTCTGCAATCGAAAACGGAAGGTCTTGCGACTGCCGCGGAGACCTATGCCGTGTCTTTTGAGGGTTTGGCTGATGGCAAGATTTCTGCGGCGCTGAGGTCGCAGGCAGACTCCCTGCGAAAGACCCAGGAAGCATTCGACAAGGGTGGGTACAGCGCCGAGGAATACAAGGCGCATGTGGACGATGCGGTTCGCCGGATCGAGGCATTGCTTGGAATAGTTGGGAACCTGAACAATACCAGCATGGATGATGCCATTGCTACGATGGAATCCTACGCCGCGTCTATCGCTACCGCCCTCGGCATCGCCGTGCAGCTCAAGAAGACGCAGTTTTCCATCGGAGCGACAGCGGGTAGCTCGGGCGGGACGCTAAACCCTGACGGATCACCGGGAGCGCCCGCGTCCCCCGGTGTTGGCATTGAACAGCCGGGCGCGGTCAACGTGCCGATCACCATGCCGAGAAGTGGCGGGGGTGGCGGCGGTGGCGGGTCAACGCTTGCAGACGATCTGAAGGCGCTGCAGGAAAGGCTGGCGACGCAGGCCGAAATCGAAATGAAGGCTTACGAGGATGCGCAGGCAACGCTCGAAGAGGCGCTCGCCAAGAAGCTGTTGACGCAGGAGCAGTATCAGACCGACCTTGAGAAACTGCAGCGCGACCACAGCGACCGCATGGCTTCCATAGACGCTGGTTCATACGGCGACGGAGCGCAGCGTATGGGGGCTTATTTCGGTGTGCTGGCCGATACTTTCCAAAGCGGCAACGAACGGTTGCAGAAGATCGGTCGCGTTTTCGGTGCCGCTGAGGCGCTGACGAACGCATGGCGTGCCTATACCCAAACACTTGCCGATCCGAGCTTGCCGTTCTTCGCCAAGTTTGCCGCAGCGGCATCGGTTCTTTCTGCTGGCCTTGGTGCAGTAAATGCTATCCGAAGCGGTGGCGGTGGGGGGGCGTCGGGTGGCGCTGGCGCGGGTGCAGCTTCGCCGGCAGCGGCGGCATCGCCAGCAATCGCGAACATCGTCGTGCATGGCGACACGCTGCCGACCACAAGCTTTCAATCGCTGATCGACCAGCTGAATGCCGCCTTCAAGCAAGGCTATACCTTGAATCTGGTGAACCAATGATCGTCACCGAAACAGGTTTTACGGGAACGGCGGTCAGCCTGTCCTATCCTCGGATCGGCGCCTATCCCATTGCGGGAACCGTGACGCCTTCAACCGAGGCAACCGGTTTCGAGGCGGTCAATGCGCAAGACGGTCAAACCTGGACATTCTGGAAACCGACCGCTGTTCCTGCAACATGGGACTTGGCTTTTTCCAGCGCTGCCGTGTCCTATGTCGGGATTGCCGCCCATAACATCGGCAGCACGGGCGGGACAATCGCTGTCTTTGAGTGGACCGGTGCGGCCTTCGTGTCGATCAAGACCCACACACCGACAGATGACAGCCCGATCATGTTTCTGCTCACGCGCCGTACCGCTCAGACGCAGTTCAGGATCCGAATCACCAATGCCATTCCGACGATCGGCGTGATCTATATCGGCGACGTGCTGGAATTCCCGAGCAAGGCCGAATTCACCGGCAGCCTGCCCTTTGCCGAGGCAACGCAATCTACCTATTCCGACACATTGTCGGATGGCGGCCATGTGCTGGAGCGGTTCGAAATCCGCAAGGCCGCGCCGGTCAGCATGGAAGTCAGAAACCTGTCGGAAACATGGGTCGCGACAAACCTTGTTCCGCTGGCGGTGCAGATGCGAGACAATCCTGTCTTTATCGCCGATAGGCCAGGAGACTACCCCACGTCGGTGGCTTTTGGTCTGTCGCGCAACCCAGTCATGGCCGAGCGAACGCTGGCGATGGCAGGGGCTTCCCGCTCTGTAACTTTTGACATCAACGGGTTTGTGGCATGAAGCGACCGCTGCAGATCGTTGAATTGCGGCAGCCGCGGTGCTCGCTGAGGTTCGGCGTGTTCCCCTGCCCGGCAGCCATCGCGAATGGCTCGCGCACCAACGCCGCGCTCTGGTCGGAAGCCCTTGACGATGCAACATGGACCAAGACGAATTCCAGCGTCTCGGCCAATACCGTTGCCGTCCCCGGCACCGCCACACATCTAGCAGACGATCTGATCGAGAATTCGGCGACGGCTCAGCATCGGATCAACCAGACCGGGATTGCCATCACGAATGGCGTTGTCGTGACGGTTTCGTTGCTGGTCAAGGCCGCATCCGGCACTCGCGATATCCTGGTTCGCATCCCATCCGGCGCAGCTTTCGCGTCGAGCCAGGATGCGATCATCAACGTGGCGGCGAAGACTGTCACATCGACGTCAGGCGGGGCGTCGGCATCGGTGCAGGTTCTGACCAGCGGGTGGATGCGGATCAGCATGACCACCATTGCAGCGGCATCCACATCCTGCGAGTTGCGGCTGTTCCTTTACAACGGCGCGGTGTCCTATCTTGGCGATGGCGCCTCTGGCCTTCATCTGTTTGGCGTTCAGGTGGAAAGCGGCGCAGGAGCGTCGGATTACAAGAAGACCGAAGGGGCGGCAGTCACCGGGGCATGGGGCAGCGCCACGGCGCGGTGCTACAATACATGGGCGACATGCACGGCGCATTCTGCCTACGATGGCAGCGGCAGCATTGCCTGGCGCTTTGTGTCGAACCGCCCAGGGCTTTACGCAGTGGGTGACTTTTCGGACGCTGATAACCCCGAGACAAACGCCATCCCGGTGAACGGGCTTTCCATCAGCACGTCGAAAAGCCAGTTGAACACGGCTGGCATTCTGGAAGGAAAATCGCCCTTCGGCATTCATGCGACCTGCAACGTCAATATGGATGATTTCGTCTGGGGCGATCAGGTGGGCGACTTTTACAAGGCCGATAGGTCGAACCTGCCAACCCGGACATTCTGGACCACCTTCCTCGCGCGTAACGCGCTGTTTTCGAACATGGAGCTGGTCATCTACGATGGTTACGAGGGGGATTCCCTTGGTGCTATGCGGCAGCGGCTTTACGTCCTGAATGGCATCACCGGCCCATCGAATGGTAAGGTCACGCTGAACGGCGTCGATCCGCTGATGCTGGCGGATGACAAGACGAGCCTTTTCCCGCCGGCCTATGCCATGTCGCTGCAAGCCGACATCACGGATACCGACACCAGCGCAACCATTGTCGGTCAAAGCGAAGATCAGGTTTCCGGCATCATCGGCCTGACCACGGATCGCCACATCCTGATAGGGTCTGAGATCATCGGATATGCCGGCTACAGCGTCGTGTCGCCTGGCGTGTATACCTTGACCGGTATGGTCCGAGGTCTTGGCGGAACAACGGCGGCCGCAGCTTCCGCCGGCGCGGCAGTGGGGCGCGTGGGGCATTTCGACCGCGCCTTGATTGCGGATGCGGGGAAGTATCTGCTGGAGGAATGGACGCCAGTCGGGACAGCCAAGATCGACGGGACGGGATGGGATGACGAGACCGCAACCTATCTCTCGACCGGTCGTTGCACGTTGTTCCTGACCAAGCCAACCGCCGTCAAGGACTTGATGGGTGAGGTTTGCCAGCAGGGCTGTTTTTCCGTCTGGTGGGATGAGTATGCGCAGCTGGTGAAAATGCAGGCCGTTCGCCCGCCAGTCGGCGCGGTGACGACGCTTGACGACGATACTGGAATTCTGGCGGATAGCGCCACGCTTTCCATGGCGCCTGACAGTCGTCTGACACGTGTGCTGGTATATTACGGCGTGATCAACCACACGAGAAACGACAGGTCCAACTTCAATGTCGTTTCGGGGGTCATCGAATCGGACGCTGAGCAGCCTGAAGCCGGTGGCGAAGCGAAAACGCTGGAAGTTCTGGCGCGCTGGGTTCTGACCGAGGCACAGGCTTATCAGGTCATCAGCCGCACGTTGCTGCGCTACAAGAACATCCCGAGGATGTTGAGTGTCCGGATATCCGCCAAGGACGCGACGCTGGGTGTTGCAGACGCGGTCGATATCACGTCGCGGGTCGTCGTGGACAGCGAAGGTCGCGCGCTTCCCACCAGGTGGCAGATCACGTCACGGTCGGAAATCATTGCCGGGCAGACCTATCAGATCGACGCGCAAGCCTTCGATCTTACGGGCCGGTTCGCGAACTGGATGGACAACGCAGCGCCAGACTACAGCGCTGCTTCGGACACGGAAAAAGCGACTGGTGCCTTTTGGTCCGATGCGAGCGGATTGATGTCGGATGGTTCGGCTGGGTATCTTTGGCAATGAGGGCGTAAATGTCATCTTGGACCACTCTTTCCAGCGCGCTGTTCACGGTTGGAAAGCCGATCACATCCGCCATAGGGCTCGCGCTGAACGAGAATCCATCGGCTATCGCAGAGGGTGCCACCAGCGCCCCACCGGTGCGCGCCGGATGGCATCCATATGACCAGACCGCTGTCGGAACAAACGATGGGTTGGTATATTCCAGCGCGGTATCCGGTACGGTGGCGAATGTCGAAAGCCCAAACTTTGCCGATGGGTATGAATATGCCTTTGAATTCGATCAGGTTTCGCACAACGGCGCCGGCTCGCGTGATTTCCAGATCGAGTTCTACCGTGCAACGAGTGCAGCATATTCTGCCGTCAAGACCAGCATCACGATTGCCACGCCATCGGATAGCCTGACCGGCAGGCTGGAAGTTCTCCATCCTCGCATTACCCGCAAGGCGCATGTGATCCGCGAAGAGCTCGGCATCGATGGCAACAACGGGTTCACGGCGGCGATGACCGGCAGCTACGGCATCACCCACACGACGGCGCAGAAACTGCTTAAGGTGCGCTTTTCGTTCTCGGCTGACGGCATCGACGCCGGGAAAATCTACATGTATCGCCGCCGCGCGGATTAAGGATCACCAGACATGGCACTCGATAAGGCCCCGATCACGGGCAGCGTTCCGGCGCCCGACGATACAGCGCTGACCCAAGGCCACCTGATTTTCACACTGTCGGGCGTCGATACGGAGGGCGGCCAAACCGTCCCGCCGGCTGAAGTCGATTGTCCGCTGGATGGCACCGATATCCCGGCTGACTTCGAAATCTGGCGCAATACTGCAGGGCTGCGGGGCACGTATTACGAGGTCAAGCTGCGCTGGGTGGGGGTCGGAAGCGGCGGTGCTACGCTGAACAAGACCGCGCGCCTCGGCAACATTCAGGTTGGCGATGCCACCAGTTATACCTTGGCCGAACTGCTGGACGCCGAAATCCCGGCCGCGCCAGGGATTTACATCACGACAGCTTACGTTGGAAGCATCGCGGAAATGAAGGCGATCACCAAGGCGCGGTTGTCGGATGGGCAAATCTGCCAAGTCGCGGCCTATATTGCAGGCGGCAATGGTGGCGGCGGGACATTCCGCTGGTCGACAGGTTCGACGACGACCGTCAACACCTATGCGGTTTTCGCGGCGAACGAGGGCGGGAATGGTCGCTGGATCAGGATTCACGGCGGCACGTTGACGCTGGCGGATTTCGGCGCGCAATCAGGTGGTGCGGATGATACGACGCCAGTCTTTGCCGCCATCGACGCGATGAATGACGACGCTTCGGTCATTGGCCTGGACTGTTCCGGCATCTGGAATGTCGAAGGAGACTGGCCGGCGGTGGAGTTTTCCAACAAGTGGATGGGCGCCACGACGATTGCGATCTTCACCAGGACCAGCGATGGCACATGCCTGAACGCGACCGGCGAGAACAACGTTTTCGAGAACCTCCGGTTCGACGGCGGGACGTATAGCGGCAAGACCGTGGTCGATGCCGGCAGCGGCAATGTCTACGTGCTGTGCTACACGACCGACGGCGATGATGCCGGGTTCGCGGCGAACGTCAACAGCGAATACGCGACCTTCGCGCTGTGCCGCGCCACAGACCCTGGCGGAACCGGGTTCGGGGTTGGGGGCGCTGCCTATCCGCTGCTGGCGCTTTCCAGCGTGTTCAACAGCGGCCCGGAAGCGATCCAGGGCGACGATCTGGACGGCGCACGTATCATCGGCTGCCTTGTGGATCGCAGCGGCGGGGTTGGCGGCATTGCCGGGAACGACGCGCGCAACAGCGTGATCATGGGCAACTTGGTGCGCCGGGCCAACCATGGCATCGGCTTCGGCCAGAAGGGTCTGGACGGCACGCGCAACATGTCGGTCGGCGGGAATATCCTGCTCGGCAACGACGGCTACGGCCTGCGGATGCGGAACTACTACCGCCGCGCCAACCTGGCCGGGATCACCAACGCCAACCCGGCGGTGGCGACTTTCGCGCGGATCGCCATCACCGGCATGACAGCGGCAAATCCGGCAGTCTTTACCTCGGTCGGGCATGGTCTGTCCTCTGGCGACAAGGGTCGCATCAACGGGATTGTCGGGCCGACCGCGCTGAACGGTGTGATCTACCGCGCCGAAGTTCTGACGGCTGACACGTTCGGCCTGCTTGGTATCGAGGATGACAACCCGGTGGATGGCACCGCGCTGCCGGCCTATGTCAGCGGCGGCTACGTCGATCAGGCGTTTGAGGCCGACCGGGGTCGGATTTTCATCCGCTCGGCCGGCGGGATGACCGGCATCAACGACTTGGAACTGGTGCCGGGAACCAGCTCCGGGAATTCGGTTGTGCTCAAGAACCTTGATGGGTCGAATTTCGACAGCACATTGCTCGATCCTTACACCAGCGGCGGCTATGCCGAAGGCGGGTCTTGGACGCGGCGCAGCACATTCTGGGGCAATGTCAGTCAGGGCAATACCCTGGGTGCGGTCAGCATCGGCGACAGCCGCCCCTTGGCGAGCTTCACGCGCAACGTCATCATGGCGAACGCTTATGACGAAGACACCGAGTATTATGCGCGTCAGACGTCGACCATGGCCAGCAACCGGGCCATGCTGGTGATCGCAGCGGTCGCGGCCGATATCAACAACGTCACCGGCAATGGCACGTTCTACAACGTTCCATTTGACGAGGTGCTGGACCCGACCGCCTCCTACAATCCCAGCACAGGCCGGGTGACGATCCCGCATTCCGGCGCCTATCTGATGGCGACCGACATGCATGTCGGCGGCGCCGGTACATGCACGGACGGCGATCTGGTGTTGCGCGTGGATGACGTCTGGAACCGCAGCGTGTTCATCGGGCAAGGCAAGATGTTGCCGCAAGCCGGCGCGCTGGCGAATGCCAACTGGTACGGTGCCACCTTCGGCGTCGAATATCTCGAAAAGGGCACGCAGGTTTACGTTCGCGTGAAGATGAGCGGGCTTGGCTCAGATACCGCCGATATCAAGGCCGGCTCGTGGCTGCGGATTTGGGCGCTCGGATGATGTGCGAAAGGCTATCCCATGACCTGTAATATCACCGGCCAAGCGGTTCTGCCTGATGGCGCGGTGGCGGCCCGGCGAACGCTGAAATTCTACCGCGAGCCGCTTACGGTTGAGGCGCAGGACGGTTCCGGCGTCATCCCGGAGGCCAAGGTGATCACGGTTGCCGCCGATGGTTCGGTGGACTTTGAATTGCTGTCTGGCAGCTACACCGGTATGGCCCAGGTGAATGGTTCCCCGATCCAGTTCACCTTCACTGTGCCAGATGAAGCTTCCGCCACCTTCGCGGAATGTCTGGTGCTTGCCGACCCGGTGGCGTTCGACACGCTGGCATGGTCCGCGATTACGGGAAAGCCTTTCGTTTCGTTCGCCTCTCGCGCCGATCTTGTCGATTGGGTGGCTCGTTTTTGGGGTATTGGCCCATGTGGACGGCGGAATTACATGGGCTTGTCGCCGCGCTTATGCCGTTGCTGATCTGTATCGACGGAATTTGGCTGGCG
>ERZ869929.626-NODE-626-length-18220-cov-4.341701_pt1 | contig 18220 bp, 4 predicted proteins | sample MGYA00579312_ERZ869929 | MGnify/ENA primary metagenome ERZ869929 (study PRJEB32216, sample SAMN09231818) | wastewater metagenome | place: USA: Maryland | collected 2016-08-09 | study: EMG produced TPA metagenomics assembly of the PRJNA472060 data set (Reclaimed... | reverse complement strand
AACACCTTAAAAGTTGCTACGGGTGGTTATCTAAAAAGATGCACTAAGGCAATACTTATTATTGCTGTAGCTGGGTATTTAAACTATGGATGTGGCCCAGTGCCCCCTATTCCACCAACCCCAATTTCACCATCAGGACCATCTGCCGGAAGCATAGGAGCAGCATTTAGACAGATTGATGAGGAAGAATTAAAAAAGGTAAGAAAAAGAATATTAAAAGATGATGAGGAACTGTTGTTCTTTATAGTAAAAGCAATCCCTAAAATTATAAACTAGTTTTTACATAATGTCAATTATAAAATGTTTTGATAATAATAATATTCCAGAACTGAAGAGTAAATTTGATAGTTTAGTTTCTATTGATATGTCTGAATTAGAACAAAAAGCTCTGGCTGCTGAACTAATAATAGACTACTACAACACTATTAACGATCGAAATAACAAATTAAGAAAAAGCTTAAAACTTCCAGCGTTATCAAATAAGTTGTTTGGTGCATCAGAAAGAATAGCTACAATTAAGGCAGATCATAAAAACAAAGTAGATGAAATAGTTCCAGAATATGTTATAAAAGATGTAATTAGTGATGAATACAGCCGTGTTTCTGGATTATCCAATCAGATTACAAAAGAGCTGATGGAGGATATAACATCTCGCATTCTCAATAATTTCTTTGGAGAAAAGGCTACCCTTTCTTTGGCTAATTTGGCTGATAATAAGGCTATTCCAATAGGAAAATTCTATGCCCAACTGAAGACACCTCTGATAAATAGATTTTTGAGAAATGCTGAAGAAGCTAAAAAAGAGGGAAATCCTGAAGTATTTACAACTTGGGTGGATTTGGCTTCAACTATTAATAAAAATTGGGATGAGGTGATTGCTTTAAATGAGCAATATTTAAAGACATTTGGAATAGTTAAAACAGAAACCGGAGACAATACCCCAGAAGAAGATAATGTAAGAAATGTCACAGAAACATCAGTTGATGAGGATGAGCAACTTAATGAGGAGGCAAGTCAAACATTTGAAGCTGATAATAAGTCTCAATTAGAATATGATAGAGATGTATTCACAATATCTGGAAAGGCTAATGCCTCTGCTGCTATAAGACTGCTGCTTTCAACCATCAGAGATGGATATGCCATCCGACAAGATGCTAATGATCCATCTGTTCTACCGAAGTTGCAACTTTCCAGATCTTCTATAGGCGGATTTAAATTTCTTCCTTATGCTAGGGTGTTTAATCAATTAGCTAATGCTCTGGTAAATACTAATAAAATTGAGAATATTCTTAACAAATTAGTGAAGCATGGTAAGCATAATGCTCCTATCATAGACCTGATTAAGAAGCTTAAAATTAACACCACCACTGGCAAAATCAATTATTCAGCCCTATCCTATGATGAGTGGCGGATTCTTCTTGATTTTACTAAAACAATGAGCAAGCAAAGTCCCTCTGCATATATATATGTAAATCAGGGTGGTACATCTCAATTTATCCCCGGTGATAAGCGTTCTGGTGTTGAGCAGATAAAGAATTCTTTCATTAAAAACATTAAAAGAAATAATGATCTGTTCATATATCAAAGTAAAAATAAATCATATAAGATAAATCCTGAGTTTTTCAAGAAGCATCCACCTCTTACTAAGGAAGAAGACTATATAAAATTTGTCAACGCTTTAGGTATTAAAGACGTAGAAGGAGAAACTATATCATTGGCTTTATATAAAATCCTTTCCCCTAAAGAGAAATCTCAATTTAAATCTGCTGTAAATCAGTTGTATACACAGCTAAAAAAACAGCAACCCATATTTGATGCAACAACAAAGTCTCTTCAGTTTGCCACTCCGCTCAATACAATAGCTGGGTCTATCATCTCTATGTCTAAGGATGATGGGGTGAACACATTCCTGAACATCCTGAGAAAACCTGTTCAAACAGTGGTGTTAAACAACCCACTAGCTACATTCTTCAACAATTTCAACAACATATATACAATAGACGAGCTCACTCAGGAAGAAAAGGGCCTGCTCGAAGGCTTCTCTCAAGGCTCTCTTATCCTCCAGCTCGGAGGACGGTTCTTTGATAAAGAGGGGTATAGAACAGATGAAAGAATAGATGTTGGCTATTTTGATGGGGCTAAAAATGTCAAGGGAGCCAGACAATCCTCAAAATTGTCTCTCATCAACCGCAGGCTTAACACATTCAACCTCAATTTAAGAGGCTGGTTTATTCCCATTACTAACGGAGATAAGAAAACAGAGTGGATGTTATCTATGGGGAATAATATATCCTATAAAGAGATAGCTTCTGCCAATGCTTGGGATAGAGTGTATTCTATATTCCAAAACTATCTGCAAACAGAGCTGAATGTGGCCCAAACCGATAGTGGTAAAAATCTTCGAGCCCTTGAAAAGCAGGGTAGAAGTGGCAACCTTCGTTTCTTTTTGGATATTTTACCAGAGAAGTTGGCCTCCGAAGCCAGAGAATCTATAAAAGAGCTAGAAGATCCAAAAGAATTTATAGAGACTAATAGCGAAGCCATTAATAAGGCTATCAAAATCTTTATAGAGAAAGAATCCAATAAAACCAAAAGTGAATTTACTCAATACGGTATTATACAGTCTGTAGTTGAGACAGGGTTGTATTCTTTCGACGGGATAGATGACAGTTTTATATATTCAAATATTAATGATAATGGGGCTAATAGGTTTAATGGAGAACAGGTGGATAATACCATTCTTTATAGAACTGTTAATCAAATTATTAATAATATCGAAATCCATAAGCTGCTTATAGGTGATCCAGCTTTTATGACTGATCCAGCTAAACGTATCCCAGGAGCTATGGGGGGTGTAAATCAGTCCATATATGGATCTCCTGAATTTAATTCTCATTTCTCCACACTCCTCAATAGAGTGGATGTGAAGGATAGTTCTCCAGCCGTTCTTCCCACAGACTATGGATACACTGCCCTATCTGAAGATGTACCTATTGCTGTATATAATGATGTAGAGGTGGCGGGAAGAGTTGAAGGCAAGGCATACACAAAAGTTAATGAAACCGACGGAGCTAGTAAAATCACTCTACCGGCATATAGGGAATTAAAGACTCGTTCAGCAGAATGGACTGACCAGCAGGAAACACAATATCAATATCAAATGGCCTTTTTTAGGGATAGGGCATCCAAACAATTTGGGTATAAATACTCATCTAAAGAACTTGCAAAACATGATGAAGCTCTTCTAGCTAAACCTAAGCCAGAAGAAGGTGTGTTCGAAATTCTAAAACCAAAAGGGTGGGGTCAGAATAATAGCTCTAATTATAAGGATATTATATATTTAAAAACATCCACTCAGCCACTAATTCCTACAGCTATCGTCGGCACCAATGATGAAAAACTGGCTAAAAAGATGATGGATGAGGGTGTTAAAATAGCTGCCTTTGAGTCTGCTATTAAAACAGGCATCAGAACCATTTCTCCGTTCTATGTAGATGGGAAATTTAACACTATGCCATATGCCAAGGATAGAATTCTAAGGCCTACATGGAAGGATTTGGGTATACAGGTGGAGACACAATTCTCTCAGGGTAAAACCACTCTGACATTTGGTAGTCAGCTTTCCACACTTTCTTGCCTCAACCTGCTTTCAGCTGGTGTTCCGGAAGGATTTACACAAGCTGAGTGGGACAAGCTTTCTGAAAAAGAGAAACTGGAACAATCTCCATCATATAGGGAAGTGAGAAGGAATGATAACATTCTAAGAGAGCTCACTAATAATGGATATACCACCCTGATTAAAAAGCTCGGTATAGAGGAAACAGCTGAGGACTATATTGTTGAAGATTATCAGAAGGTAATTAACTATTTGGTTGAGCAAAGCAGAGATATGGATGATAACACCAAAGCGGCTCTTAAAATTGACCAATTAACAGGCCAATTAGCCACCCCTCTTGAGGCTATTCCAACATATACATCATTAAAAGCTGTTTTATATTCTATTGTAGATAAGAACATAGCCTCTCCTAAAACATCAGGAGCTGGTTTAGTTCAAATGCCATCTACAGGAACAGAGAGTGAAAACCGCACACTGCTTGTAGGTAATTCTACATATAAATTCTACACTAAAGAAGAGCCTTGGATAGAGGTGAGTCTTCCAGCTTGGTTCAGAGATAAGCTGGTCAGCTACTATATCAAAAGAAATAAACCTGTTCCTTCAGAACAAGAGTTGCTATCGCTTATAAATGATAAGGGCATCCTAGATGGTATAGGTTTCCGTATTCCTACACAGGAATTGAACTCTGCTGAGGTGTTTAAAATCAAAAGCTTTCTTCCAAGGGTAATGGGTAACACTGTTATTGTTCCTTCAGAAATCACTAAGAAGGCTGGTTCGGATTTTGACATTGATAAACTCAGCACATACCTTAAGAATGTAACGATAAACAGCAAAGGAGAGATTGATATTATACCATCTTTTGAGAATGATTCAGAGGCTAGAGAGTTTTTTAAAAAAGAATATACACAGAAATACGAGGCCCGCATAAATAAAATAGAGAATTACGAGGCATTCAGAGCCAATCTATTGCTAACCTTTGATGCAATAGAATCAATCGAAGGAGAAATAACAGTTAAGAAGCTATCAAATGTCTTAGGTACAGAACTTAAAGAATTCTATGACTATCATATAGACCTACTTCAGGAAATAATAGAACAATCCGCAGAGGAGGGTATTAATCCTTCTACATATATGGAGAACCAGATTAATAGACTGGCTTCTGAGAAGGGTGTTCTAACATCTAAGAGTATAAACGAAGTTTTACAAAATGCATACGCAGACCTTAAGGTGAGAAAATCTTTAGAGAATGCTTATTATGAGTCTTTACAATCTCTTCTTCAGCTTCCGGAAAACTTTGATAGGCTTATAGCCATCAACACTACTCAGGATTTGGAAGACATTAAAAACACTTTAAACAAAGCTCTATTCACAGAGAAGGAAATCAAAGACCTAAACATCAACACAGGAGAAAAGCCCACCCTTTCTTATTTGTCTATTCTGTCTCCCAATGCTTTAGATGAAATTAGGCACAATCTCATCACCGGTAAGGATGGTGTGGGAATAGCTGCTGCTGCACAGAAAAGTAATTCTGTTATGCAAAGGCTGCCTGTTACACTAGATGCCTCCCGTATGACCCTATTAGAGGACATAGACCCTCTTCGTGTTCAATATATGGGTGATGGTGTGGTGAGATTTCCACATAATAAGATTAATGGTCTTCCTACAATATCAGCTAAAAAAACTGCTAGTAAGAAAAATTATATATCAGATATTATATCTCAGTACATCAACGGATTTGTGGATATTGTGAAAAATACATTCATTATTGAAATGGGAATCAACACCCGCACAGCCGGTACGTTCCTATTTATGGATCGTCTTGGTAATGATACAGAGCACACCACATATTTTATGAACCAGCCCATCATCCGTGAATACCTCAAGTTCTTAGATCGGGCCGGTATAAATGGTATTAGAAGCAAGCTTGTAGCTCAAGAGGTGATGGATAAATGGGGCTTAGAAACCTACAAAGATTCGGAGCATCTTCCTACAGCTAAGCAGCTTCTTGATAATATCAAAGAATATAAAGATAAGAATAGGGATTTTAACAACCTTTCCCCTGAATTTATATCAGAACAGGCAAGAATATTTTCTGAGTTTCTAAAATATCAGGAGATGGCAAATGATTTATTCACTCTTATGCAGGGTGTAAACTGGGACACAGCTCATATGTCTGATCCAGAACAATTTCTTTTAAAAGATATAAAATATTGGAAAGCTAATAACACTATATTTACACCAGCTTCTGAAATTTTATCCAATGTGTTTATAGGAGGGGTAAGAACCAACCTGTTAAAGTCCAGAAATGCTATAGGCTCATTCATAGCCATAGAGCATCCCAACGTAAGAACAACTTTAGATGAACTTAAAAGGAAGTTTATAAGTTTATCATTTATGCCTTCAGCAGATGATTATGGTAAGACAGCTTCTAGGATTAATAATTCATTTATAAATTACATCTTACAACTCAAGGGAAAGATGAGTGAGAAAACCCTTATTAACATCCTACTTGACGAAGCTACATCAGCTGCCAGCCTGCTAGAAAAAATTAAAGCATCCATTCCTAGGGATAGTGATTTATATCCTATATTAAAGAGATTTAGTGTAGAAAGAAGAGGCACCAGCGACAATAGTGTTAAAGCTATCCTTCTCAGGAAATCGGGAAACGACAAATATGATAGAAACTCTGACATAGATGCTCTAAGAATTCTAAAAGAAAATGCTCATACAGCAGCCTTATATGGTAAGCTGGTGAGAGCCTCTTTGCTCCAATCAGGAGCCCAATACACACCTATATCATTCTCCAACCTTATTCCTAATGAAGACTATGCAGCGGCCTTATCCGACCCTATAAAAGGCCTACCATTCTATACAGACCTTGATAACTTCCTGACATCTAATGCTTTCGTTAGAAACTCATGGGCTACTAACGGTGTTATTCCTAATGCCACTCTGTCCAAAAAGCAAGTGATAGATAGGAGAGATGAGGGTGGAAACCTATGGGCTGCTCCATTCTCTCTTCCAAAACCCCTTGGAAACATGCCTCCGGGTTCTATATACACATCTATACAATACAAGGGTGAATATATTAAATACCAGCCTATAAATACTGAGGGTGCTTTCAAATATGTTCCGGGGGAGCATAAGCTTCTTCCTGTAAAGACAGCTCTTCAAAACGGAGACCCTACTATGTTTAAAACATTTCTTTATGAAATAGTGAAAGATGATACAGGAAAACCCCTTACAATTACATCCAAGTCCAAAAATGGTGATATAGAGGTGTATGTATATAAGGCTATAAATGCTTGGGGTGATGGTATGTATGCTCAGGAATATTACGATAGCCCTAGGCCTTCTCACATTGATAATAACACATTCCGTGTAGATGAGAATGTTGTAAATGATGCAAACATTTTGAACGCAATTCAAGGAAAAGCCATATCTTTGCCATTAATGGCTCCTGCTCGTCCTAATACGTTGGTTGAAGAATTTAAGGGATTCTGGACAAGGGATTTTGTAGCTTCACAAACAAATAAAGTGTTTTTATTTGGTGATAATACTAATGACAGGGTTAAGACAAAATATATACCCTCATCAACACAGGCAATTATAAGAGGTTTACCTAATGCGATAGGTATTGACACTAAAAAAGATAGGGGAACTTCACAAAATTCTTATTTCTCTGATTTAGATTTTGCCCAATTTAAAAGTCAGGCGGACTTAGCTTTTAATGAGGCGATTAATAGTGGAAAAACTATCGTTATCCCGCAAGATGGAATAGGAACTGGTAAAGCCATGCTTAAAGAAAAAGCCCCCAAACTATTTGATTATTTAAACCAAAGATTGAATGAATTAAAAAATGTTACAATAACATTTGAGCAATTCAAGAAAAATCTAAATAAAAAAGACTGTAATTAATATGGCATGTCAATATAAATACCGACCACCGGGACAAACAGAAGATATTTGGGTAACAGAAGAAGAACTTAAAATGTTCTTTGATGGTGTGCCACCAACTATTAATTGGTGGGAAGAATCTGGATTTAAAGACAGAAATCCTAATTTTAATGTGCAGGCCTATTTAAATAATGTCAATAAATTTGGGCCAAATGATGGGGTTCTATCTCCCCATCTTGCTCCTACATACACTGAAGAAGAGCTTAAAAGTGTGAACTTCACTCTTAAGGTGATAGCGGCTTTGGAAAAAAGTCCTCGTAATAAATATCCCTCCTCTCAAGTGGCTGGTTTTTATAATGACTTACGTAAATACGGGGCTCCTGAAAATCAAATTACTCTCCTCAAAGAATACATTGCAGCCCACAACATCAAAGAGATTGATAAAGAGGCACTTATATCAGAACTTGCTGCTTCTATTTCTTATACAGTGGAAATTAACACAGCTAAAGAAATATCTAAATACAGTAAAACAAATACAACAGAAGGTCAGTTTTTTTATGATGGGGCTACTTATGAAGATAGAATGTGGGATGGTTATTTTAAAAATAATATAGAAATATCACAACAAGAATTTCAAAAAGTTTCAAAAGAATATCATTCAAAAAGAAACACTGAAACTCAACCAACTCAATATTATTCTAATCTAACAGTAGCAGGTGGTACTAATTATACAGAAAATGAAATAGCTACACCAGCTATTGTTCCTTCTATTAAAGGACATGCTGAGTTTGCTACCCCAAACGGAATTGGCTGGTTCAGAGCAGATGAATCTCAACAGTATCAAGAAACTGATATTCAAAGTATTATAGACAATCTGCAAAAATCTGGACAACTTGAAATTAATTGTAAATAAATTTGGTACATTCAAAATTAAGTTGTATATTTGTAGTATGAAAAAATCAGGAATATATCAAATAGTAAATAAAGTAAATGGAAAATCTTATATAGGAAGTTCTATAAATCTTACTTGGAGAAAAACCAAACATTTTACAGAATTAAGAAATCAAAAACATCATTCTATAATTCTTCAAAAGGCTTTTAATAAATATAATGAGGAGAATTTTGAGTTTAAAATATTAGCTAATGCTTTACCAGAACATTTAATAAAGTTAGAACAGTGGTATATAGATAATTTAAAACCAGAATATAATGTCTGTAAAATTGCTGGAAGTTGTTTAGGCGTTAAAAGAAGAAAAGAATCTATTGATAAAAAAAGACAAACTGAACAAGCTAATTTATTACCAAGAGATTTAGAAGTAATAGAAGCTTTAAAAACAGGTAAAGAACAAAAACAAATTGCTGTAGATTTTAATTTAAGTCCTTCTTATATTACTCAGATAAAGAACAAGTATAATATAGTTACTGAAATTAAAAGAACTGGTGATAATAATGGATTTTCTAAACTTACAGAAGTGCAAGTAAAAGAAATTAAATATCTTTTAAAAGATAAAGTAAAACAGCAAGCTATAGCTGATAAATACAATGTAAAACTTAGAACAATTAAGGCTATTCAGTCTGGTCAAAATTGGAATCATATAACAATAGAATAAAATATGGCCTGTAAATACACATATAAAGGAATAACTTATAATTCTAAAGAAGAGTTTATAAGTCAAATAATTAATCCACAATTCTTATCTAATCAAAAAATTAGACGAGTGATGGAGGTGCAGAGCGATTTATTTCAGAAAGGTAGAGATAAAGATATGCTTATTTCTCCTAATAAAGATAGTAATACTATTGAAAGATTACAAAGTTCTGAAAATCAATTCTTACAACTCCTAAACAAAGACAATAATTGGGTTACATTCTTTGTTAAATCTATTATACAAGATAGTGCTAAGAAAGGATATGAGAAGGTGTTGTTTCCTGTTGGTGACACTGCTAATAAAATAGAAGGCCAAGAGACCCTTAGTGGATTCATCAAGCTAAAAGAAGATAGATTAAAAAGTTTAGCAAGTAAATGGTGGACTATTAATAAACAAGGAGCAGGACTAGCAAGCTATGAAAACAAAGAAGATGCCGAAAAATATTCAAAAACTAACGCTGATTACAGGGTTATAAGTGGGGATAAGTTGGCAGCAAATAGGAATGAAATTGCTATTTTGGAAAGAGAAATAGAAAATGCTAAAACTAACAAAACAGCATTTGCAGCTATTAGTACTTTTTATGAAACCGCCATTTTCAATATTCTTAAAAAACAAGGATATAATCCTACTCGCATTACTGATGAATACGGAAATGGTTGGTATGAAGTAACAATTACTAATAAGGCTTTTCAATCTGTCTTTCTCCAAAAAGAAGGAATAACACAATCCAAGGCTTCTCCTAAAACAATTAAAAAGGTGAAGGAATGGCTCCATAGACTCGGTGTAGAAATACAAACTCTTCAACCAGAGGGTGGTATTAATGGAGCAGCCAGCATGCTGAACAACCTTATCCAGTTAGCTGAAGGAAAAGAGGATGTCGCCATTACTGAAGAAACCATGCACTTTGCTGTTGATATTATAGAGCTCACCAATCCTGAATTGTTCAAAGAAATGATGAACAAAATAGGGAAATATAACATATACACAAGTGTAAAACAGTTGTATAGCCTTGATTCTAAATATCAGAATACGGATGGCGGCCCTAATATTGTAAAGCTTAAGAAAGAGGCTATAGGCAAGCTTCTATCAGAAATGTATATTAATAGTGAACAGGGACAGACTGAACATCCTCAGCTCCTCCAACAAGCCAAAACATGGTGGGAACGCATCTTAGCATTTTTTGGTGTGCTAAATAAGAGAGCTGGGTTTAATCCATTTCAAGAAGCTATTGAAAGTTTCGAAGACCTCTCTAAAGAAGGGGCTCCTGTTAAAATATTGGCAGAATCTATATTATATTCAATGCCTGATGATGTATTTTTTAAAAAGGCTATACAGGATACATACGATAATAAAGATTACAAAGCTGTTGTTACTACATTTTATAAACAATTAACAGATGAATCCTTTGGAAATGCTCAATATGATGCTGCTCTAAAAATGTTGGGAGGAAATGAGCAATTAGCCAGAGAAATTATAGCCCTAGGTTCCCCTTATTATCAGCTTTCTGCTGAGCAAAAGCTTATACAAAAAGAAATATCCGATAGATTTGACAAAAAGCTTACAGACTTTCAAGTGGAGAAAATCACAGGAAAAGCCGAATTCGATGAACAAGATGATATTAATTTTTATCAGAGAATTAAAGATGGTAAACTAGGGAAGGTGAGCAAAAGAGTAACAGATTTTGTTAAAGAATCTAAGAGACCAGATGTTTTGGCTAAATTTGACAATGCTACAGCCATACAGAAGAATACATACAAACAAAAGGCTGCTTATGGATCTCAATTTCATGCTGATGCTGAAAATATTATAGACTCAGCTCTAAATAGTGATGGTTATTTAAAGCCTTTTGCTGAAATAGATACATCAGCTATTCCTATGAATATGCCAGCTCCAGCCTTCAAAGCCCTTTCTCAGTATCTAATAGGATATATGAAAGATGGAGAATATATTCCGGGTATTTTACAGTCTCAGTTTCCAGAAGGCACTCTATTTAAAACAGAGACTATTGTCTATGATGAAAGAAAGGGTAGGGATGTGGCAGGAACTATAGATTTATTCGGTATCACACCTAAGGGCGAAATCATGATATACGACTGGAAGACTAAGTTCTTAAACACTGATGTATACTCTGACATTCCATTCTTCTCCCAGCAAGATTACAAAATTCAGCTTTCTCAATATAAGAGAATATTAGAGAGTTATGGCTTAAAGGATACAGATAAGGGTAAGGCTGTTATAGTGGCTCAGGCCATGCCTATTATATTCAAGGGGAAGGTTGATAAAAAAACTGGTGATGTGTCTCTGTCTTCTATAACATTTCCAGAAGTGGATATTAAGCAAGAGACTAAACGCTATCTACTTCCTGTAGCTATAGATGAACAATCATCTGGAAATGTCAAGGTGGATGAATATATAAAAGCACTTGAGAAGCTGCACCAAATCCTATATAAACAAAAGGATTTAAACAAGGTGTTAAAAATAGAGCAGCTTAACGCCATTTCCGGGGCCATTAGAGAGCTTCAGGTGAGACAAGAATTTGGCCCTCTGGCCGAGCAAGGACTATTATTCCTAAAAGGAGCTGAACGCCTTATGCTTGATATTAACACACAACTCAAGGATAAAGATGGAGCATATATAGATGTTGATAAAGAAAAACTAGAGGAATATAGAAGCAGGATAAAGAATGTAGTGGATAACATTCACAAATACCAATCTACATACCAGCTCTTTATAGATATATATGGTAAAGATAACCTCACAGAAAGCCAAGAAGAAACTCTCCAAAATCTTAAAGACCTTGCTCTTGATAGTTCAGTATTGGCTGGTAAAATGGAACAAGAGTATAGCCAATTTATAGCCCATTATTACACCAGTAAGGAGGGTATTAATATCCTTAAAACAGAAAAACCTATAAAAGGAGTGATAAACCGCTCCATACAGAGCCTCTCTCGTATGCAGAATGTAGCCCTTCAATATCTCCGCACTGTCACATCCAGAGCTAATTTTAATAAGCAGAAGAAAGCTATTTCTAAACAAGAAGAATTCGAAACTCTTCTTAAGGCTTTTGAACAACTTGCTTCTTCTAAAGGCTTGTCTAAGAAAGATGCTTTCACACTTATAGCTGGCACTAACAAGCTGGGCAAACCAATGAATGAGCTTCTTAAAAAAATCAAAGCTGAGTTCTACACCAAGTTCCAAGAAGCCATTTCGTCAGAACAGCCTGATGTTGATTGGATTAAAGAAAATATCGACCTAGAAAAATGGCAAGAAGCAAAAGATATAGAAGAGTTCAATAAACAAGTGGATGACAGCATCTATATAATTGGAGACCCGGAACAAGATAATATAGAAAAAACAAGAAGGAAGACTGAATATAAGCAGAGATTTGATATATCAAAATCCACTTCCCTTGGATGGAAGAGAGAAGACCTTAAATTTTATATAAAGGATGAGAAGAAATGGGAGACGGAAGAATATAAGTCTATGAGTGCTAATAAAGCTGCTCTGGATCTGTATAATTTCATTATAGCCCTCAATAGAGAAGCAAAGGAAATAGGCTACCATGATGGCAATTATAAATTCTCCACTAGATTTCTGCCTTGGCTTAGGGCTTCCACTCTTGACAGAATAAGGAATTCAGGCCTATCAGCCATAGGGGATAGTATAAAGAGTATATACACACTCACTCCAGAGGAAGAGATAAGTCATGCCCGTGTCGACCCAAATACAGGACAAATAGAAAAGAAAATCCCAGCTTTCTTCACTAAAAATTTTGCTGAACCAATCAGAGATAAAGACGGAAATTTAGAGGGCTATGACCTATCCGATGTATCAACAGATATAGGAGAAACCATTTCTATGTATATAGAAGCTCTGTATGAATACGAAAGTTTGTCTGATGTTGAAGGAGCTATTCAGTCTGTTAGGGATGTGGAAGCTGGTAAAAAAGCCTATCTTTTAGACGGAAAGGGCAGAATTGTTGTGGAAAAAGGCACAGGAAAGCTTGAACAAGATGTTGATAATAAGGCTAATGTGGCTCTTTACGATAGTTTTGTAGACTCCATTCTATACAAACGGCAATATTCAGGAGACTCCAATCTGTCTACAGGAGCCACGAAAATAATAGAAAAAGCTAATAATTATTTTCGCCTAAAGGTGTTTGGTTTGAATGTGTTTACCCCGATGACTACATTTATAGGTGGAAATTTACAAGGTCTCATCAACTCCCGCAAACTATACAGAGGTAAGGAATTTCTTAAAAACGAGCTTAAAATAGTAGGCAATTTATGGGGCCAAAAAGGCAATATAGAGAAAGGACTTATGGATTATTTCATACCCTTTACAGAAAATAGGGCTCGTCTAAAGGCTGAAAGAATGTCTTTAGATAAGATTCAAAGATTTTCTTTTTCCGACCTTGTAATGTCTCCCATAAGAAAGACGGATGTTCTTGTACAAATGGCAACATCTCTTTCCATTCTTGAAAATACAATAGTTTTAGACGGGCAGCTTGTAAATGCCAGAGAATACCTGCTCAATACTCCTGAATTTAGAGATAGGTATAAGAATAACACTGTAAAATCATTAGAAAAAACATTTGAAGAGAAGGTTAAGAGTTTATTAGAACAAAAGGGTGTCCTCAAACTATCTAAATTTAATGAAAAGGGGCTATTAGAAATAGAAGGCATAGATAGAGATTCAGAAACCACCAATAAGCTTCGACTAAAAATCCTGAATGAAATCCGTACTATAACAGGTAACCTTTCAGAGGAAAATAAAATAGATGCGGATAGAAATATCCTTTTAAAGAGTATGATGATGTTTAAACGTTGGATCCCACCTCTTGCCACAAATAGATTTGGCGGCCTTCAGAAGAATATTGATACAAATCAATATGAAATGGGTAGAGCTAGGATGGTTTGGAATGTCCTCTTTAGCGGAGATGGTCACTGGTTTAAGGGAATTCCACAAGGAATTAAAACCCTGAGAGATATGGCTGCTGGCAATTCTGAAGGTATTGCAGCCCTTGAAAAATATTACACCCGTACAGCCCAAACGTATAAAGAACGCACCGGAAATGAGCTAGAAATGGACCCAGAAGAGTTTTATGACATGACCAGACGGGCCATCACCCAACAGGCTAAAGAAATAGGTGTTCTTCTTACCATGCTTTCCGGATTTTTTGCTATCAGGGGTGCTGGTGTACCAGACGATGACGAAACCAAAAACTTCTATAGAGTATCAGTTAGAATGTTGGACAAACTAACAGATGAGATTTCCTTTTATTATAGTCCACTGTCACTCCAACAAATTACAACAGGTAGTTGGATGCCTTCCCTTGGTCTTCTTACAGATGGTGTGAAATTCACTAACTCTCTTAGGAGAGAAGCAAACGCCATCATATTCGGGAATGAAGAACAAAGGGAAAATGCTCATCCTACAAAGGACTTTTTCTCTATGATTCCTGTTGCGAATCAGTTCTTCAAGACATTTGTTCCGCTTATTGACGCTGAAACAGCGAAAGAGTTAGGCATCCAAATTAACACTGAATCAAGACGACAATAACTCTAATAGCTTTAAAATCAATCTCTTGTCTCATTTAATTAAAATTAATACCTTATTTTTGCCGAATGAAGGACTGTAGAATATTACCAAATGCTACATGTAAAAAGAAAGAAAATGCCAAATGTATTATATACAGAGGCCCCAATCTGCCTTGTATAAATACATATACATATGATAATCTAGAGGAAATTATTATACGTATAGGGCAAATTATGTGCGATACTGGGGGCTCAACTTTAGCAGAAAATATAGGATCTGGAGAAGGTTTATATTTTCAAAAAGTAGATGACACTTTACAATTTAAGTCTTTAGTCGAAGGAAGTGCAATTTCTCTGTCGTCCACAAGTGACGAAATAACTATAAGTAGTATTTATCAGATGTCTATTACAGCTGATAGTCAGGGACTTAAATTAATTAATGATGAGGCCTCTCCGGGAAATAGGGAATTTTATTCAACAACATCTTCAGGAGTAAAGGGTTGGAGGATTTTGGAATCAGGAGATCTCCCCACTTTAGACAATCTTTATTGGAGCCTTACAGGAAACACGGCCACAGTAGTGGGTACAAATTTTCTAGGAACAACAGATTCCACAAGTTTAGAATTTAGAGTAAATAATCAAAGATCGGGCTATCTTTCCTACTCAGCATCTACATCCCTTGGAAATATTATCTCTTTAGGCTATCAAGCAGTTTCTAGTTTTAACCTTGCTTTAACCAATGATTTAATTGGAATCGGGGTAAGAGCTCTACAGCTCACTGTACACGGAGGATCTAATTATGCATTTGGATATGAGTCAATGCAAAACACCTCTTATCCCGGCAGTGGATCTAACACAGCAAGTGAAAATATAGCTACTGGGTATGCCGCTTTAAGAAATCAAACCGTTGGCTATAAAAATGCAGTGTATGGTCACTACATTCAAAATATTACAGGTAATAGAAATGCTATCTTTGGAACTCATGGTTTTGAAAGTAATAATTCAGGGAGTAATAATGCTTCAATAGGAGAATCGGGATTACGTTGGAATATTCTTGGTAATTTCAATGCTAATGCTGGTACAGCCGGTCAATATTTAGGTACAACTGTTGTACAATCTGTTACAATTACAAATGCTGGTTCTGGATACACCTCTGCAAGTATTACTTTTTCTGCCCCAAGATCTTCTGCTATACCTGGAATTTCGTCAACTTTGGCTACTGGCACGGTGATATTATCTGGTGGTGCAGTGGTAGGAGTCACTATAACTAATCCAGGAAACAATTACGGATATACACCAGCTACAGCTACAATAACAGGAGATGGAACCGGCGCCACTGTAACAGTTAATTTAACTAGTGCTGAATATAATTCAACTCTTGGCACTTCAGCTCTTGTTTATAATGAATATGGCAAACAACTTGTAGCAGTGGGTAATTTATCTGGCTATGGTGTTGGAGGTAATGAAGCTACTTATAATGATATTGGGATGACTTTTTTAGGTGCTTATAGCTCTCGTCATTCTTCTATTCCTAGAACCACTTCATTAAGTTATGGTACTGCTATTGGTTATGGCTCTAAAATTGGTGTAAACTACGGGGTTTCAATTGGTGATCTTACTAATGGCTTAGTTGGACTTGGCACAGCTTTCCCTGCCTATCGTCTTGATATTAATGGTAATCAGAGATTATTGGGTAGCTTAGGCATCAACACGGCTCCTGCTACAGCCCCTATAACAATTGCATACACGGCAGCAGATGACATTATCAGTGCTACCGGTAATGTCAATTCTTTTCAAAGAATATCAATAACAAACAGTAATAGTGGAATAAGTGCGTCTTCTGGGATATTATTAACCAATAATAGTCCGTATTCAGGGGTATTAAGAATGAATAGTTCCACTTATACATCCAGTGGAGAAAGCGCAGATGAGCTTGCCCTAAGATCATTTTCTACAGATGTGTCATATTACACTCCGAGTACAAACAGCCATAAGTTTTACACAGTTTCCGGCACTCGTACAGAAAGATTTAGTGTGGGAGCATCTAATGTAATAGTAAGTAATGCCAACTTTGGGGTGGGTGTAACACCATCAGCCTCTTTTCATGCCTCTGGCACTATGAAATTTGACTTGGGTGGGGATGCTACAGGCGATGTTTTTTATAGAAATTCTAGTGGACTTATCACAAGACTAGGTGCTGGAACTAATGGTCATGTACTCACATTAGCCTCTGGAATTCCTTCTTGGGCCGCTCCAGCAGGTGGAGGTGGGATAACAATTGGTTCTACCATAATCACTGGTGGAACTGACACTAGAATTTTATATGATAATTCTGGAGTAGTCGGAGAATCTTCCAATTTTACATTTAATGGCACTAGTCTCACCTTAACAGGCAATTTAGCCATATCTCAAGGTGTAATCACTGCAAATGTTCCCAACATCAATTCTTCAGTCACTTGGAATTCAGCAGGAACAGCCTTTGAAGGTATTAAATTAGTTGTGACCAACACTGCATCTGCTTCTGGGTCTAAGCTTGTTGCTATTACACAAGGAATTAAAGCAGGCTTCTGGATAAATAAAGATGGTCAGGCTGAAATATTTAGTGATAATGCCCTTGGCTATGGTAATTATGGTCTTAAATTAAGAAACTACACCAATGGTTCTCAGACAGTGCTGCACTCATTTAATCAGGGTCTATACATAACAGATAGTGCCGGAGCCGCCTCACCCTTAACTCTGGGAATATGGTCTAATCCTGGCGACGGAACCACATTCACAGCTTCCAGTGGCAGGTGGGTTATTAATTCAGGCGCCTTTGTTACTAATAACGCTCTTTGGTCTGGTTTTGGACAGGCTGAGGTTTATAGCACTTCCCTACCGCAGTTGGGACTCCTATATAACACTTCCAACTATTTTTTAGCCACTGTTAATTCCAGTGGAATAGTTAATTTTAAATCAACTGGAAACGTAATTACTATTGGTGGAGGAACTACAGAAACAGATTTAAGATTTCTTGAAGCTTCTGGCAGCGGATCTAATTATGTTGGATTTAAAGCCCCATCAACACTGGCTGGAAATACTATATATACATTGCCAACTGCATTTCCTGCTGGTACATATTTACTAAATTCTACTAACACTGGTGTAATAGGATTTACTGATCCATCCAGTATTATATCACAGCCCACCAATCAAATAGTGTATGGAACAGGTAGTGGGGTAACGAGTAATGCAAACGGAACATTTGATGGAGCTTTAATGAATATAACAGGAGAAATGCAAGTTGGTGGCAGTTCTTTAGCAAGTGGATTTTCTAACAAGGCTGCTGAAGTAGGAACTGGCGTATCTGCAATGGGTGATTTCTTAGGGATAACAAATAATACAAGATTTTATGTTGATGACCCTAATGGGCAAATGATATTTAGAAAGTCAGGAGACGATGCTAAAGTCGGCATCAACACCTCCAGCCCCACAGTTGCTTTAGATGTGCAGGGTGGTGCCGGTATAGTCAAAATAAC
>ERZ869929.624-NODE-624-length-18255-cov-5.368407_pt1 | contig 18255 bp, 14 predicted proteins | sample MGYA00579312_ERZ869929 | MGnify/ENA primary metagenome ERZ869929 (study PRJEB32216, sample SAMN09231818) | wastewater metagenome | place: USA: Maryland | collected 2016-08-09 | study: EMG produced TPA metagenomics assembly of the PRJNA472060 data set (Reclaimed... | reverse complement strand
ATTACACCGGAGTGCTACCAAGAAAATGCTGAAGTAGAAACCCCCGGAAAGTTACTTGCAGTAAATGCAAATGGACTATTTCGAAAATCTGATAAAAATCATCCCATTGTTGTAGCGCAAACAGTCTATTATCACAATAGTACAGGAATGCTTTACATCAACGTATTTTAACCCGTAGGCTACGGTTTAGCCAAATTATTAAAGAGGTAGATAACAAAAAATGGCTGTACTTGTTACAAGTCTTCGCTCACGTCAGGGCGTAGCCGCTTCGACCATTATGGAAGGGCGTGCCGTCGTGGTAGGTGCTTCGGGTGTCCGAAACGACTTGCCAAATGTGACGTATGCGTCAGCAAACACCGAGAAGGGCGTTTACGTCGCCTTCTTCCCGCCCGATAACTTCCCCCGTCCAACTCTTGCGGATTTTTACACCGCCCCGTATATCCAGAGTTACAACTTGAACAACGCCGCATTGTACGGTGACCCAACGTTGACTCAAACCCAATACTTGGTACCTCGTTCGCAGTGGAGAGAGCCCCTTGTCTACAGTGGTGAGCTTGTTGGCTTGCATCACGGTAAGATTGGTATTACCAGTGGCTGTTTCGTTGCCTCAGCAGACATCCGTGTCCCAGGTAACAAGATTAAGGTTGCCGCAAGCGGTAGATTTGAGTACACCGCCAGCACCTATGCCATTGGTGAAGTTGACCGCTATGATGCCCAAACCGACACGTTGTACATTATCCTTTACTAACTTTTGGAGAATATAAAAAGAAAAATGGAAAAGAACGAAATTTTGAAGGCGTGTGCAGAGTTGGCTAAGACCGCAGGTCAAAGCCCCTTTGGTAAGTCAGCCTTCGCTGAGACAATTATCCAGTTGGTTGAGCCAAATCACTTGTCACTTGACTTGTTTAGTACGTTCATGCCAACCCGCCAGGCCGCCCTTGGTGACACGATTATCAAGCGTGTACGACGTGGCCGTTATGGCGTGCAGACCATGGTCCCAGGAACGAACCACTTGGTTAGTCAGCCAACCGATGTCCAGGACTATCATACTTATGTATTTGACCGCCTGATTGGCGGTGTACGTGAATCAACGTGGAATCTTCGCAGTGGTGACTTGACTACGATTGATGGTATGCGCCAGCAGTTGCAGTTTGACTTGACCGACAACCTGATTGCCAAGGTATTCAGTTTGTTAACCTCAGTCTGGAACTCAGTTGACACCCCATCAAACTACGTGCAGACTGCCGCCTTGACCTACCCAACGCTTGATACCATGATTGAGAATATCTTGGACTTTTCAGGTGAGGTTCGTGCCATCATCGGTACCCGTAAGGCTCTCTTGCCTATCTACCAGTTCGCTGGTTGGCGTGAGTATCAGTACATGGACACGACTCAGGATAACTTGGTATACCCAATTACGCCAAAGTTGCTTGAGTACTTGAACACCAACCGTGTCTCAACCTACAAGGGTATTACGCTTGTTGAGTTGCCACAGGTCTTTAAGAACCAACTTCCAAATATGCGTGAGCGTTTGATTCCTGACGACAAGATTCTTGTAGTCGGTGGTAACGCTGGCGAGATTTTGATGTACGGTGGTGTTGAGTTCCAGGACTACACCGATATGACAATTCAGCCCGCTGATTATATCCTCAACGCTTGGATGTCATACGGAATGATTGTTGATATGCCAGAGAATCTTGGCGTTATTAAGTTGACCTAGTAAACTAGAAAAGGAGTGGGGGAGCCTAGCTCCCCTTTAAAGGTATGTCTAAAGAAAACATTTATCCAGAACTTTCTGGTAAAGTTGTAAAACGGTATGCGAAAGTACCGGTTCATATGGTAGCTGGTGTCAGAATTGACCCGTATGATAGCCGTCGGCAAGTTGCTTGGCTTTTGGAAACCTCGGCAGATAATTTTGATGTTAAGACAAAGACACGAACGTTTAGCTATGAGGATGAAGTTATTGAACTTTATAGTGATTTCGAAGCGGAGTCTTTTGTACGTTTAAACAAGAAATTAATCGCCGCAGGTACTCTTAAAGTATACGAGGGTACTAGCTCTCAAGTAAATGAAGTGAACACCATGAGTGATTCTCAGTTAAATGAGATTATTAATCTCCGTGCTAACGCTGACTTCCAAGAGCAACTTGAAAAGATTACAAGCGCACTGACGCTGGTTCGTATGAAACACTTAGCAACCGAGGCGGGAAAGTCAATCAAGCGTATTCAAATGATTGAGTCTCGCATTGAGGTTCTTGACAATGGCGATAATTAATCTTAACGATATTTTACTTATTCGAGAAAAAGCTGAAGAGTTTCTTTTAAGCACCGCTGAGTTACACAGGTACACAGGGACTGTCGCAGTTGACGGTGAGATTACCGTTGGCTACAGTGCTCCAGAAATTATTAAGTGTCGAATTATTAACCGTTCTGGCGACGTGACCAGTTCTGTAGCGGCTCAGTTCAGAGCGTTACAACAATCAACCGCCCGACAATTATACCGTCTACAAATACCATACGCATTAACCGTAAATATTAAAGATAGAATCAAATACAATGGACGGTTTTACGATATTAAATATGTTCCCATTAAGCATGAAATGATGGGCGCACAAATACTCTTCATTGAGGAGCTTGACTAGTGGCACAAGCATTTAATCTTGCTATCCAGCCTACGCTTAAGACAAAAGATACGAAAATTATTGCTGGTATTGCGGCGTTTGTTGAGCAAAGTGATATTATGCGGAAAGAACTAGAAAAGCGAGCACTCAGAGCCGCACAAGCGGTGGCACCTGAACGTGCGGGTGGTCTTAAAAAAGCCATTGAAATCACAAATTCAAACCCACTTGGATACACTCTTGGAGTTAGTCCAGACATTGTATCTGGTAAAGCGGCCCTAGTAAAAACCGAAAACGTCACCGAGTACAAAGTCTCCCGATATTCGTCTACGTATAAAGAGCCAAGCAAGTTTAGACCAAAAACAATCTCTCTACCTAGTCGCTATAAAGATGATTCTGACGATTTATTTGAAGAAAAGTCTCCTGAGCAATATGAGAAAGATATGGAAGCATACAGAGAGGCTGTTAAAGCTGAGCAAAAGCGGGCAAACAGAGAACGGAATAGGCGTAGACCTGTTAAGAGTACTCGTATTGTAAACCTGCAAAAAGGCACCAAGTACTCTTCATATCGAGACGGTGGGAGTAAGGTACGTGCCAACATGCAAGAGTTTGGATACCCGTACAAAACTGGTAGGTGGGGTCCCTATAATCCAAACCCAAATGCTCCGAAAGGTCCTAGAGGTATGGGTTACTTGCGATTAGGTCAAGTACTCGCCGCTAAATCACTATTAAAGGATAGCATAGATTACTCAACACGAGTGAGTGAACAAGAAATTGTTCGCTATGAACAAACTGTTCAAAATGAAATGACTAAGGCATACACAGTACTACTTGCAAAGTTTTTACGCAATCAAAAGTTACCTGCTTACTACAAAGGAATTGACAGGCTTAAGCAAAAAGCCCCTATTGCAGAGCGGGCAAAAGCGTATGGTAATGTATCTAATTTTGAGCTAGACTTACCGCTTGCATTTCCCCCGAATAAATATTCCTGGGCAATAACTGGAAATAAGCTAAAAGGAGTAACTTCCTCTGTCAATAACAGACCGTTTGAAGAGGGTTACTCATTCCTCATTGATAACTAAGGAGACCTAATGCACGACCCAGTTCTGTATGCAAATGTCTGGAAAATAATTGGCCGCAGTTTATCCGGCATTTTACCAACGTATAGCGGGCGTGTGTACTATCAAGCGGCCCCACTAAACACGACATTCCCCATCCTTGTGTACCAACCAGTAGTTAATCAAGCCTACGCTAACTTAATGCTAAACGATAGTTATTGGGATGGGGCGGTTGTGTTTCGTAGCGTAGCAACAAGTTTTGCTGATGCACAAGAACTACTCGGAACTGTAGCCATGTATCTCGACGGTACAGTGCGCACAATTACGATTAGTGGACTTAACCCCTATACAATTCAATATACAATTCGAGAAACCCCGAGCTTCCCTGTAGAGCGATTAACCGACGGGTATATTTACACCGCCGCAATTACTACAGAAGCAGTTATATTCCCAACTGATTACTAGGAGAATGAAAGAACAATGACCATTATTAGAGGTCTTGATGGCTGGTTGAAGGTACGCACCAGCTCAAGTGGTTATGAGAATGTCCGCTTTGTGAGTTCTTGGAACGCTTCGCTCCAGACCGCACAGGTTGACCAAGGTCCATTTTTGAATGACGAGGGTAAGATTTACACCTTTACTACGTCGAAGCGCATCACTGGTTCATTTGATGTGACCTTGCCAATTAACCGCACTGATGTACACACTGCTCTTATTAATGCCGCAAACAGCGGTATTGAAGTAGGGCTTCGCCTGATTTCAAAGGGTGGGTATACTTGGACAGTTCCAAGTGGTATCCTTACAAATTATAACGTCACGAATAGTGCGGGGGATGCCGTTACGATGTCATTTGACTTCACGGACAACGGCGGATTTACGGTGGAGAACTCAACGACTACTTCAAGCAACACTGAGTACCCAGCGTAGGAAATCAAAAAAAAAATCCCCCCAGAGTATTCTGGGGGGTTAATTTACATAGATAAAAGAGGACACACATGGTATTAGATTATGTAGTTGGACAGGGCGAGTATTACGAGGACGTTGACGACTTTCTAAAAGATGACCCAACTTTAGAAGTAGACATTAAGGCAAAGGGAATGAAAAAGCGACTACGTATTCGTGCGCTTACTTTTGCACAAATGGAGCGAATTTCCAAGTCCTCGTTGGTTGACGGGAAAGTTGATAACGTTGAGTTTGTACTCAACACGCTGGTAGAGGGTATTGTACGACCGAAGTTTAACACGGCAACAGCACGAAGGCTCCTGGATGCCCATGGAGAAACGGTGAAGGAAATTGCAGACAGTATTTGGCAACTTGGAAGAATTTCACGAGGTGCTTTTGAGGAGTACATCAAGGCACTACAAGAGTCCAGCGATTTACCTGCCGACGAGTAACTACAACGGTATACACCACACAGTTACAAAGGCGCAGTTAATTTATGAAGAAACCGCACAATGGGTATACTCGTTTATACCCGCAGATAAAATAAATATTCTCCACATAAAAAGGATTCGAGATATATCAGTAGTTGACGTAGGAATTCTCCTCAAACTACGCACGATAGACGTTCATGCCGAGATTGCAAGAAAGCGGAAAAAGCTTGCGGATAAGGAGAAACAAGAAATACTTGAAGAGGAGGCAGTCGTCCGTATGATTAACGGAGGCTAACATACATGCCAAGAATTACTTTTGAATTTGACAGTAATGCAAAAGCCGTTACAAAAGATATTCGAGCACTTGAGAACGTTTTAAGTGATATTGAGAATCGAGGGAGAGGTCGCCGGTCTGCCGCAACAACCCAGGCTCGTTCAGCTATAGGAGAAGTAGCTCAGCAAGTTAATCGAGCAGATTTGACTCGGGCTGGTTCTCAGAATGTTATTCGAGCTGCAAGTCAGGCTGGCCTTGGTGCCCAACTAGAAAATACCGCAACAGTGGCCGGTAATATAATTGGTGGTGTGCTTGGAAAAGAGCTTCAGCAGGGTATTGGGTATTTGGTAAATGAAAATCTACGCCCAATTAAAAACGCCATTGGAGTATTACGATCAAAAGCAGCTAATGCAACAAGCGTGGCTACAGCGGCTAGTCTTACACAATTAGCTGACGACTTGACAGACCAACTATCAGCGTACCAAGAGATTGCTGTTTCTCGCCGTGCCGCACTACAATCCCTCCAAGAGCCCCGTACACTACAAGCACTTGAGCGAGTTCGTTCAGAGTACAGTAAGCTTGGGGTTGATGTAGGTTCTATTGGAGACTTAGGTAAGTTTGCGTCACGATTGGCTACCGTGAGCCCAGGAGTTTCCGCCGCAATTTCTACTCTTACGGCAAATGTAGACAACATTGACCCACAAGAGTACGCAAAGCAAGTACAAAGGATTGCAGTAGAAGGACTTAAGCAAGTACAAGCTCAGCGTGGTGAATTGCAAGCTGCTATCCAGCGTCAAACAAGTAAAGCCAATCAACGTATTGGTACTTCGTTTACAAAAGTATTTGAGGAGCGGTTTGGTGCAATCACCGACTTCTTAAGTGGAGCGGCTACATTTGATGCAAACTCGTTACCAAATCAAATGGCTTTGGGTGTCTTTAAAGACCAAATTAAAACCTCCGGTGCTCGAGACATTGTACGAAACTTAGACGCTCGTAACGTGAGCGAATTGCAAGCCCTTTCGTCAGCAAGGGCCGGTGGTGACCCTGCTCAAATTGCAACCGCTCTTGCGGCCGCAGAAACCGCTATTCAAAAGCGTATTCGTGGTGTAAACGAGGACCTTAAGAAACTTACTGACCTTGCGGCGGCTACTGGAGACCAGGATTTAAAAGTTGCAGTGTCAGAACTTGCAAGAACAGCAAGAGAAGCCCAGCAGAAATTACTTAATCAAGTAGTCTCATCTCAACGAGCTATCCAAGCAGGAATGTTTGACTCAATGAATGCCTCCATAGCAAAGTTTACAGCCTCCACACGGTCAGCTGGGGGGGATGCAACAACAATTGCAACAAAGCAAGGTTTGGTCAACTTTAATAATCGTCTTACTGACTACATCGGAAATTTACTTCAAGAGCAAAATAAAGCCTTTGCAAATATTCGATTTGAGTCCCTGGGCGGGCAAAGTTTAGCACAACTTTTTCCCGGAAAAGGTGGTAAGGGCCTTGGAAGACAGGCCAACTTCATCACAAACTCCTTATTAGCTCCTTCTGGTTTTTTTGATGCGGATACTGCAGAGGGTAGACAATCTGCAATTAGTAAGGCAATTGATAATGTAGAGCCAGCCCTTCGTGGTATTGGATTGAGTGGAAAGGAGCTGGAAGTTGCTACAAAAGAACTTACTGATGTTCTTGAGGCAGTTCGGGCAGCGTATAAACCCGTAATTGACACAGCCCGTAGATTAAATGCACAGCAGTTTGAAGCTAGTCGTGCTCGTGCCAGACGTGCTATTAATGAAGGCCGGTATCAAGAAGCAGAGCAGATTATTAATGACTTAACCCCGTTTGTAACTACTGCAGTACCTAGAAGTAGACGAAGATTACAGACTGGTGAGGCTGATGTTACCCCAACTAGCGAAGCACAATTATCAGCAACCGCACGTACTAATCTAGAAGAAAATCGTGATGTAATTGCTGGTGACATCGCTAGAGGACGGGAGCGAGCTGACCGTGAGGGCAATCTTTTCAGACGGTTAGGTACTTTTGCTGGCCGTGCACTTTCTATCTTTGGTGGTTTACAGTTTGCTATTGGCGGAACTGCGGCGGCTATTGGTGGTCTTGTAGAACAGGCAAATCGTCTGGATAGAGCAGCGGCTACAGTCAACGCACTGTCTGGTTCTTTCCAGGGTTTTAATCAAGTACTCGCACTAGCAACTATGCAACAAACAAAGTTTGGTGGTACGCTTGAAGAAAACTTACAAGGTTTTAACAGTCTTATCCCAGTAGCAAAAAGATACGGCGCAGACTTATTACAACTTGATAACATCGCAAGAAGACTTGCAGTAATTGACCCGGTACAGGGTTTTCAGGGTGCATCTATTGCCCTTAAAGAATTCTTCTCCGGCGATATTACCTCGCTCTCAAGACGCTTCGAAATTGACCGTAAAACACTTAACAGCATTAAGGATGCCGGTAGTCAATTAGAGCAACTACAGGAACTTGACAAGGTTCTCGCTGACTTAGGTATTTCTAATGCTGTACTTGAAGCACGAACACAAACAACTGCAGCTACATATGATAAGTTCGGTGCGACGCTCAGTAATACTACTACGCTCCTGGGTAAATACCTCCAATCAGGCTTTGAGGGCCTAACACAGAGCCTTACAAACGTAATTGACTACACTGGCGAACTATCCAACGTACTCGCCAATGAGCAAGCATATATTAACTTGACTACAAATATTGAGCGGGTTGCCCGTAAATTAGTTGACTTGCAGACGGCTACTGAGGAGGTAGAAAATCCTCTTGCCAAGTACGCAGGGGATTTTGTAAACCTAGACGCACTTGTTGATAGAAATACAAAATCGGTTGAGGAGTTAATCAATGAGTGGAACGATTTAATTGTAGAGTTGAATAATCTACGAGCATTAGAAGGAAAACCTCTTCTTCGCTTGTTTAGTCAAAATGACTATAAAGCAATTGAAGATATCGTCGCTATTAGTAACGCCACTGGAATTCCTGTATTAAGGCTTTTAGAGGATACAAACCCACTTACCGGGCAACCAATAACCGCCAGAGAAGCCGCCAATCAAGCACGTAATCAAGTCTCATACCTTGAAAATAAACTTTATGAGTTAACTGGGTTTGCGACGGAAGCTGTTAAAGAACAAGAACGACTAGCTATGCTATACGGCGAAAGCTACTCTGGTGCAACACAATTTTTTCAAAACCTTTTTGGTGGTAATTGGCTTTCTCAGGAATATATCCCAGGAACGGTTCAGCAAGCACAACCGAATCAGGCTAACGCCCCTGGAATGTTCGCCCCAATATACTTACAAGATAACTTACGTCAGGTAATGCCGTCGTACCTAGAGCAACTTCAAAAACAAACCGACGTAATTAATACAAATACTATATTTTATGAAAGACAGGCACAGATTCTTGAGGAACAGACTGGAATTAATTATGTTGACCAGATGGCCGAGTATGCAAATCAACTTCAGTTTGGTCAATTAACTCAAGAGGAGGCTAATGAGGTTACCCGTAAAATGCTTGAATTAAACAAGCAACTTATGGAAGTAACTGAGGACCGTATTCGCTACGAGTCCGACTACATTACACAGAATCTAGCATCAGCGTCGTCGTTTGGCGGACAGGCTTTGAATGAGTCCCTGTTAAATCAAATGAATCAGGTAACCCAGGAGAATGCTACCCAGGCTCAGAAAATTCTCGCCCAGGCATATCTTGGTGCTGGCGGTGGTGCAAGTGCATCGGGTATGAGTGCAGAGTTAATGCATATTGTAGAAATGGCGCAAACAATGTATGGAGTTACCCGTGAGCAATTGTACTACCTCTCTCAGGTAGAAAAGAGACAGGCCCGGGTTACTCTTGAGGCGAATAAAAGCGTATCTGCATATGGGGCATTAAGAGGTCAATTGACAGGTATGCAAATTCCAATGAGTGAGGCAGTCCGCCTTGCTATGGAGTTTAATGACAGTGTTCAGGGCCTTGTCTCTGGAACAATGCTTGGACAACTAAGCCTCAACGACCGTATGCGTTTTTTACAGGGTGAATTTTCAAACCCAATGGCTATGCAAAATCAAGGTGACGTGCTTGGAAATCTGGATTCACTGCTCTCCGCTATTCTTGAGAAGGAGCAGGAGCGTTTGGACTTGGCGGCTAAGGAAGCCAACCTTGCACAAGAACGTACTGAAGAGGCTCGTAAAAAGGACGAAGAGCGTCTGGAGTTTGAAGAGAAGCGTAGCGAATTAATGAGGGATAATCAGAAAGACTTATTTGAGCTTGCAAAAGACTATGAAGAAAAGAAAGTAGACCTTCTTGAGGATTATGAGGATAAGAAAACAAACCTTGTAGAGGACTTTGAAAAGCGTAAGTTACAAGCGATTAAGGACGCACAGTTACAGGTAAAAGAAAATCGCACAGATTTCTTTAGTGCGCTCTTCGGGGCTGAGGCACTTACACAAGAAGACCGCAATAGATTCACTGGGGAGTACGAGAAAATTGTTCAAGAGGCCGCAGGTCTTCGAGATGTAGGTAGTTTTCAAGCCGCTGAAAATGTACTTTCTTCTGGATTACAATTGCTTGTAAACCAGATTAATCTTCTTGACCAACTTAAGTCAAGTCAAGACAGGTTGGCGGATACAAACAAAGAACTTCTTGAGTTGACAAAGACAACGGAGTCCGGTATCTTTGGTACGGGCGCATCTAAAGAGAAAGAAAAGCTTGCCAAGGAATCACAGGACCTTCAAGAAGAAATCGCACGCCTTGAACAGCGTATTAAAGACCTTCAGGTACTACAAAAGCTTCAATACGACGAGGACACCACTCGCCTTGACCAGGCTCGAAAACTAAGAGACCAAGAAAAGAAAGAGTTTAAAGAGGCCATGGATGAAATGGGCAAAACCTACAAGGATAAGCTCAAAGAAATGGATGATGATTATAAGAAGTCTTTGGCAGACCGTGAGGCGAATTTTAAAGAGTCGCTTGCTAATCTTGATGAGGACTTTGCAAAGAGTAGCGAGAAGCAGAAAACAATAACTGTCGAGGCTGAGAAAGCACAGATTTTGTCGTTTGATGATATGATGAAGTTTAGACAGGCGGGTTATCTTGCATTAGAGGCCGCTCGCTTGGCGGCTGAAGGCGGTAATCGTGAAGATATTCAAGGGCAATTAAGTTCTGGATTGGCTTCAATTCGTGATTACTTTGCTCAACGAGGAACACCTGCATCTCAGGCTATCTTGACTGCTTTAGATACTCTTGAGAATCTTCCGCCGGGTATTAATCAGAGATTCAATCCGGCAATAGGGGAAGCCATTGGAGCAGGTTCTGGACAAAACAACCCCTACCTTGAAGAAATGCGCCGAGCTGGTGTTGACGTTGACAATATTACGACTCCATCGGCTATTGCTCCTTTCCAGGCTGCCTTGCTTAACAATGCGGGTAAAATTGAGACTAACACAGAGGCTTTGTCGAAAGCTACTGAAGCCACTGATAATCTACGTAAAGTCCTTGAGACGAGACGTACATCAGGTTCAGTAAGTCGTCCAAGCTAGGAGAATTATGGCGCAAATATTTATTAGTGGGTACTACTCCGGTAGTACCCCATTCCATTACGAAGTTCGTCCGAACTCTATCAACATGTCAATTATAAACATTGGCGAAAATGTTCGTTCGCTAGACGGAACTAACCACAGTTACCATAGGAACTATAAACGAAAGTGGTCGCTGTCTTTTCAAAATGTATCGTCGGGAATTGCAAATACCGTTGAGCGAATATTTACAACTCCTGATGAATTTGTATTCCAAGATATGGAGGGTACAAAGTACACAGTATACATGGATGAAAATACGTTTAAGCGCAGTATTTCCGCAACAACAGTATCTCTACAAGGAGTAAGACTGTACACGGTTACATTCGATGTGTGTGAAGTATGATTAAAAAGTCCACGCAGTATATTAAAATTACACGAAATGATAACACATCATTCATTATTCGCCCGAGAGATATTCTGGACATTGATAACAATCTTACCGCAGAGTTTAATGAGCAAACAGAAGTTCTTGTGGGAATCGCACCGCCTTCAACAGCCCGATTTATACTCACGAAAAATCCCACGGACAGCGAATTAGCCACGTTTATGGGGCGAAGTTACGCCTGGAGAATGACAAAGGCAGAGTTTTTCTACTCGGATGTTGGTGGTTCAATTTTCTATAAAACTGGAGAGGGTTTACTATTTGTCCGTGAGGAGACTACAAACACAGTAAGTTTTGTAGTGCGTGGTTATCTTGATTTACTAAATATTACTCGTTTGGAAACGCCGTTATTTCGCAATAGAAAAACCGCCACGTATATTCCAGACGGAACTACAGACATAGATAAATTCACGAAGTTACAAGCACAGAATCCTTTTATAAGTACTGGTCAGAATGTAGGTGTAATCAACGCACTACTCTGGTACATTGGGGGTAGGCCAAATAAGTACAAAAGTCTTTACACTTCTCAATACTCAGGGGTTGCTGGTGAGTACCCAAAGTTTTACTTTGACTGTGATGTGTCCGTTGTTGACCCCGAGTGGATTTGGTTTAACTACGAAAATCTTTACACTGATATTGGTGAACTCTGTAAAGCGTCTGGCGGATTACTTCGTCAAGATACTGATGGGGTAGTACGATTTGAAAACATCTATAACTTCAACAAAACACCTAGTTCTATACGTCTAACTGATAGTTCATTTTCTTCATTAGACATGGGGGAAACTGGGACTGAGCCGTATAGCCGTATTATTGCAACATACACGCCACGGTTTCTTAGTGGCCCGCAAGTCGTATTTTCTGAAGTCTTTGGGGATAATCTTCCCGCTGATTCTACTCTTTCACGACGAATTGACTTCGATAAACCCGTACAAAAAATACTGAACACTACAATTAGTGGGGAGATATTGGACACCATTGTAAGTACGGAATTCAAACAAGTAAAAGAAACTGTTAATGCTACAGACTTGTTTGGTACTCGACGTACCGTTGATTTACGAGTACTACCACACACTACGTTCTACATACCGAAGTATAAAGCAACGTCACCTGGCAATTTTACACAAGTTCAAGATACAAGCATTACATCAAGTCAGTCTACAACGATTGAAATTCGTAATAATCTAGTTGATTTTTCTACCTTGTATATTGGCGAAGTTAAACTGTATGGGAAATCACTAGAAGCGAGTAAACAGCAACGGTACATCAAAACGCTTACTCAGACAGCCACTATTAGCGGTTTCAAAGAGCTGAGCATTCCTGATAATCCGTATGTACAATCTACTTCACAAATGCGAAGAATTGTAAACATCACGGAGTATTTAATGAAAAACCCCCGTACAAATATCTCTGTTGCTGATGTTCCATTTGTAAGCGGATTAACTCTAGGTACTGTGGTTGAGGTAGACAGTAATTTTAATAATATAAGTGGGTTCTTTAAAGTCACTGATGTTGAGTACGCTAGTGATTTATCCAGGGTAAACTTATCCTTACTATCAGTGTCTGGGTTGTATCTTCAGAACAGTTTCTTTATTGTTGGGCAAACATATAGTGGTAGTGATACAAAAATTCTATCATTTTAGGATGAATAAATGGCAATAGACTTTCAACAAGTACCGGCGTTTTACAATAACCAACCAATATCTGCTGAAGATATTAATGCGTTTCTACAGAACAACGTGTACATAGACCAGGTAGTAAAATCCCCGCAACCATTATTTATGATGAGTCACGCATACGCACCTTCAACACTACCTTGGAGATGGGATGCACCAACATATACATTCTGGGAAGGTTCGTTCATGTACCGAGAGGGTATGGAGTATGCATACATTGGCTTTCATTATAAATTGGAGTGGATTTGGAATATTAACCAAGAATTTGCACTTGGTAATCTTCGTAATCTATATGGTATGGTCTGGCTAAATAACGTTGATAAAGCACCGCTTGATATGCTAAACTCCACAGAAAACCCTGGTTTAAACCCTTTTTATGCAGTTTTTGATATATCAACTGCAACGACGGTCACGAAGTCAGGGACTGAATCTGGTAAAACTTATCAGTATGTTACAACAATTAGAGAGGGTGCAGGTACAGCATCACTCGCACTTGAGACTAACGCAGGTCAAACGTACATCCCAGCAAACTCTCGCATTTCTACAATCCGCATCAAGATAAATAGTTTAGGCTTTTCAGACGGGCAAATTGTTCCAGTTAAGTTAGCGTTTCTTACAACAACAACTTACGCAGTAAACCCAATCACAATTAAGTCAGTTATCTGGCAAAATCTTAATAATATAGGAATGTCTAGCGGAATCCCTGAGTATACATACATGCACTACGGAGTTCTTTATGCGCAGACTGATGGTGACTTATCATATACCGCTAACTGGCCGACAACTCCGTTTACCACAACTGGCAACTCTGTACTAAGTCAAACAAACTTGAGTATACTATCAACAAAACAACGGTATATTTTGGAGAGGTTAAAAGGACGACCCCAACCACTTACTGGCTCAATTACATACATCGGGGATAAATCAGGCACGGCAACACTTTTTTATCCATACAAAGACCATCACTTAGGGGATGAGAAATACACCGCTGATAACTATTGGATGCCTACATCAGAAACTACAAAAGAGCCTATGTATGACTCATCAAGATACATGGCTATTCCGTATAACGCCACATCCACATTAGCAACCTATTCTTGGAATCCGTACTTTACAACATACGACACCTTGTACACAAACTTCCGTTTTTATGGGCGTGGTACTGGAACTTATGAAACACGGCAGTTGCTACTAGTAGAGATGGCGGAGCAACCAACCTCCATACTGACATTTAGAAAGGCGATGGACAACTTTTTTGTGAACAGATTCGCCCCATTTACTCTTGGCGATAACACATTTACTGCATCATATTATGATAAAGCTTATGGTTCGTCAGATGCACGATACTACATCAACAACAACCCGTTTAACTCAACTTTTCTAAAAACCTATTACAATAGGGGGTATAATGTACGTATTCCATCCCCATATACTCCGGTGTTTTCACCACAGTATCAGAAGTATTCATCGGAGTATGCACAATCAAGCAATTATTACTTGGTGAGTGGTTTATGGGAGGATAATGTTGCAATACGATTTACTCCAGTACAGACCGCCGGTGCGTACACATCCTGGGGCCTATTTAAAACATCCCCAAGTGACCCAGTAAATCCGGACAAAACAATTCAGATTGGATTTAATGGTGACCTTCCTTTTAGTACGATACTTAATAATTTTTATAATAGATTTACTATTACTGAATATAAAGGCTCAACTCAACTCTTCTCAGGGAACGATGTTGTATACAACTATGTAGAAAATGGGGCATACAATGGCTCAAACTGGAAATGGGTTACGAACAATGGTGTCCGAGGATATGCGCCAGTATTTCTTAATCTCTATGACCACAGTTATCCACAAAACTCGGGTAAAGAGGGGACTGCGTCGGTCATTCAGGTAATAGGTATGTCTGCTGGGTCTCCAGCATTTAGAGATTATACAACGTTTAGTGGGTATAGTCCAGAAACCTCAATGACGTATACGCAACTTTCTACACTACTTGCAAGTATAAATACTGAGTTGGATTTAATTTACAATACTACTTTCACATATAACCCGCACTTTACTCGCTACGATATGTTTTGGAATCAACCAAAGTCTCCAACAGCCTTTATGCCATTGTTAAAAGAATACTGCGACAAATTCTTTATGTTTAGTACACAAAGAAAAGGGAACTTCCTTGTAGTTCGTGGTACAAACGTAACCCTTAAATACGGTGATGTAAAAACTGTTAAAGTTTCCGAAAAAACTGGTAAAGGCAGTCTTTATCAAAGTTCAGCAGTTGATTTTGACTTTGCGTCAAGTCAAAACATTATTTCAAGTACCGTTCAGCAAACTGTTGTTGTTGACTTAGAGTCAATTGGTGTACCAACTGGCTCACAGTATTTTCTTCAGGGTGATGTATTATATGCCGCTGAGTTTTACGAGGAGCCTGTATGAGTAAAAATTCCCCAATCCGTATCTTAGATGTCCCTGTAGAAGGTTTAAGTATTGGCCCATCCGCAAAGCCAGAAGTATTTAATCCTTATACAGGGTCGTTAATTACTACCGCAACCGCTGAACGTTATGGATTATCTATGTACTCGTCAGGAACTGGTGCTTGGAGAACCATATCTATTCAAGTGTCCGAGAGCGACGACCGATTAGTTTATGTGCGTGTGCAAATCCCAAACATATTTTTGAGAATTAATAATCCGCAGTATACTATTGAAAGAATTAAGTTCTTTTTTACGTTTACTAATGGTGCGTTTGACCAGTACATGGACGCTGAGTTCTTTAGAGGTTCTGATACGAACCTGAATAAAATTGTAACTGCCGACTCTACATCAGTAGTGAACTTACAAAACAATGCTAACAGCGGTGTGGTTCAAGTAACAGGTCACATTACCAGGCTTTTTGAAAAGTACACACTCGCAGAATTGTGTTTACTTACGGGACTTACATCAAATACGGATGGTTTGTCTAGCGATGAACTACTCCGAATTTTTACCGCAGGCTTACGTAATTTAATAGTCTACACCCAAGTAGGTTTTCAAGATTTAGTACCTGCTACTCGAGGTAAGCGAGTCCCCTATGTACAAAGAACATCCGCAAACGTACCATTTACATTTTCTGAGGAACGCTTACAGTTTGATATATTAACAGATGTTGATTTTGCGGTCGTTGGTTCAAACTATGTTCTTTCTTTCAACCAAGAGAATATACGCACTGTGGAGTACACGTTATTTAGCAGTCCAATTGAAGGACAGCCCCCAGTTTCTATTGGCTCGTATAGTCACACGGTAAGTAGCCTTGAGGGTCAACAGGCAATTAGAGTTTCGTTACCTACGAGCATTACGGACTTTCGCTGGGTTAATCAGATTACAAATACCATTGAAGTAAACATGCAAAAACGTTTAGATGGGTATGACTCCAGTCTTTATCTGGTTATTGACCGAGTAACTACTCGTGCCGGTACGTCATTTACAGGAGTAAATATTACATCTCGGTACGGACTAGCCACACTTACCTACCGCCCCCGACGTGGTGGGGAGACTCTTCAACCAGCCAGTTTTGGAATGCCTTTTAAACTTGACTTACGCACAGGCTTTAGAACGTTTTTTATTGACTTGGTAGACAATGCGGATATTGTAGGGTTTGCAATTGTGTACGGCTTTCAACCGCCTAATCCTGGGGCATTTAATCCAGGTACAGTTCGCTATTATAACAAAGTACTTGTTCGACGAATCACACTGGGTTCAACAACTCGCTTTGTTATTGAAGACCCATTTGATGGTTCACGGTCGGCATTTCCATCGTTTAGAGAACGAAATACTGCAGTAAACTTGACAAGTGTAACTGTGTATGTTATGCTTAGTAATGGTAGACTGGGTGTAACTGTAGGGAGAGTAGAAAACCCGCCGATTATTCGGTTATCAAAACTTGTACCAACGTCAACATCAAGTCCTGGATATTTTATTAATTCTATACGCTTATCTGCGGACAGGCGTTCAGTTGAGTTTAAAGAATTTGGAAGAAGAGATTCTGCACTTGAGTGTATTACCAACTTTAACCTTGTTATTGAAAGGTTATCCGCAGGTAACTGGGTAGCAGTCGGGACAATTGTGTGTAGGATGCGTTTTAATAGTACGTATACCGGTATTCTCGTTGATGTTCCAGGACAAAGTGCGGCGAGTTCATTTCTAATCGCTCCGTATAGTCAGGTTCGAGGACAGTACCGAGTGCGTGCAGTTCCGGTAATTCCTGCCGGATTTTCAGCACTCTACGAAAACACCACATCCCTGACGCAAATCAACTTTACACGATAGGAGACTTATGGAACCAGATGCGTTAGCCCCGAATTTATCCTATACTGAATTTGTGTACAATAATGAATCAGATGTTACACCGTTGTATTGGCCGCTCGCAATTTCGCAGTTAGCCACAAAACGGAACGCCTACGAATTGTACACAGATAACCCCGACCAGTATATTACATACAGTGGCGACTGGCAATCGCTACTAGTTTCACGAGAAAAGGAAGGTAGATACCGTAGTTTTACGCTACGAGCATACTCAGGGGATTCTTTTAAGTTCTACATTAGTACGCCAAGCGGAGTTGCGGATTCTCGGTACTATTCCGGACCACTCACGGTCTCGGGAGTCTACAACACTCTTCAAGAATACGCAAGTGAGAATGATGCTAGAACAAACGCTATTACATTTACTGCACCATCTGGTAACTCGTATGTGTATAGTTTACCACAGGTACTCCCAATTGACTGGGTTAGACTGCACCACCAGGCCATCGCAAGTGGTGAGAGTTATCGCCTCTACCAATTCCTTCCTCGCACGCTTATCCAAGTAGATGATTTGGAGGCAGATGTTATTGACGCAGTTACTGTGAGAGTTTCTGACAGCATTGTAGTAACTGCCGATGACCTCGCTGATGGCAGTATTACTGGTGCAAAGATTTTAGCAGGTACGGTGAGTGGTGTATTAATAACCCCCGGTACTATTACATCTAATCTTATCCAAGCACAAGCAATTACCGCAGATAAACTAGACGTATCACAATTAGATGCGCTTGCAACAAACACTGGCTCTTTGTTTGTAAACAGCGGTATTACACTAGGTGAGAATGGGTTTTTATGGACAGGTCAGAGTGTGAGTGGCGAGGTGTTATTTACTAAAGAAGGTTTGTTAGTAGATAATGCGTTTTCCGTAGCCGCAGAAGTGTCTAGACCGGGAGGAGGTGGGTTCTTTATCTTTAATTACGTCCCACGTTCAAGAATAA